>FWPV01001090.1_pt1 | contig 78681 bp, 58 predicted proteins | sample 2228371 | NCBI WGS metagenome assembly FWPV01 (sample SAMEA103939776, study PRJEB20133) | metagenome
AGGTAGTGTATCCTTTTTTTTGTTTTTTATGCAATACCTATTTGCCAATAATTTGAACTGGACTGCTCGGGAGGCAAAGTTGAAATATTGACATTAAGGTTGTTTCAGTGGTATCATTTAAATTGCGGATATATTATATTTATATAATTTCATATACATCTACAATTTCATATACATCAATTGAGGTGATAAAAAATGAAGTTCTTAATGGTAATTTCATTAATTGTAATCGTTTTTATAATCAGTGCTTGCTCTACTTCAAATGTCAATTTGACACCACAACAAGAAGCGGACTTGCTTTATGCAAAAGCTAAAGAATTACAGGGACTAGATATGCCTGATGAAGCAAATATACAATTTGAAGAATATGCAAGAAAGTATCCAGAGAGTAAGAGAGCGGATAATGCGAAATTGCAGATCGCAAATTCACATTTCCAACAGGAAAAATATGATCAAGCTATAATAATCTATCAAGAAATAATAGATCAATATCCCGAAAGCGATTCCGCTGACAATGCTATGCTTGCCATTGGCGATATTTATTTTATTCAAAATAAGTATGATGAAGCAATAGAGTCCTACAACAGGATTCTCCAAAAATATTCAAGACTTGGGACAGAGATCGCAATAAAAGCCAGAGATCGCATTCATGCAATAGAAGATTTAGAGACAGATATTAAAATCTTGGCAGAAGGCAAAGACGAGGATAAGGATAATGCTCAATACGATATCGGAGATATATATTTTAGTGTATTCAATCTTTACAAGCACGCTATTGAGGAATTTCAAAAAGTTTTGGATAGATGGCCCAAGAGTGAATTGGCAGACGATGCCCTTTTGAGAATAGGCGAATGTCATTGGAATATCGCTAATATGCAAATTCCATCGACAAATTTCACTCCTGAGCATCGCGCTTACATTGATTTACAAGAGTATTACGAAAGATTTCCTCAACTTATGAATATCACACAGTTTAAATTAGATGCCCACTGGCCCGCGAAACAAGAGAGCCAAGAATATAGGGTAGCGTATTATCAGGTCAGAAGGATCGTAAATAAATACCCCGGAATTCAGGACAAAAAAATAACAGATTTTATTCAAGAAAATTACAAAAAGGCATTTGAGAAATGGCAAGAGATAATCTATATGTATTCGTATACAGATAAAGCTTTGGAAGCACCAGCACGCATTGCTAAAGGTTTTGTAGATTTAGGCAATTTATATTATAATCTTGGAGAGAAGCATTTTGCAGGTCTGTTATTCAAAGAATCACTTAAAGCGATGCCAACCCCAGCTGGTCATCTTGGGCTAGCTAGGTATTATGGAAATATAACTTCCACGTCTCCTGCGGCATGGGCATATCGCAGGGCATTTTTCCATATCAATGAAGCGATGAAATTAACCCCCCCTGATAGCCCTATGGCTGATAGAGTTAGCTGGGCAAAAGAATGGATGAACTACAAAATGCGTATTGAAGGACTTGAGACATGGTTTGAGAGGAACGCAAAACGTAGATAAAAAGTTTTCAGTTTCATAGCTTTATCTGAATTTATATAATAGTGATTATGCTCTCTACGGATGAGAGACTACCTTATAGATTGCATAGCAAGAGAGAAATCGAAATAATACTGGGAGTGGAAAAATCGTTGATAATTTAAAAGTTGATGACAGAAAAGTTCATATAAAAGCCATATTATTAGGCGTTTTGATGATGCCTATTCATTCTTATTGGATCTCTAAAATAGAGGGCATTGTCTACAAAGGTGGTGGTGCTAGCACGAACTCTTTAATATGGACCACCGTCTATAATATGGCTATTTTGGTCGTTATTTCTTATCTGATAAAGAGATGGAGTCACAAGACTTTTCTGAGCCAAGCAGATATCCTTGCCATATTTTCGATGTGCAATATCGCTGCGTGTGTTGCTGGACACGATATGGTTCAGATACTCGTCCCGCTTATAACCTACCCATATTGGAACGCTACTCCTGAAAACGAATGGGGACAAGTCCTTTTACCTTATCTCCGCAATGCTACCGTAGTATCCGATAGATTGACACTTTCTGATTATTACACTGGTGAATCATCTTTATATAATATCCGCACGTTAAGTCACCTGATAAAACCTTTTTTGGCTTGGTCTGGATTTATTGCTGTTTTGTTGATGGTTGCACTATCGTTAAATATTTTAGTCCATAGGAAATGGACAGAGATTGACAGATTGAGTTATCCTGTTGTCCAATTGCCTTTACATCTTTCTGCTCCCAGTAGGAATTTCTTTACAAACAAGCTTGTGTTGCTTGGAATAGGGACATCTGGAACTATTGGGATGATTAACAATATCCATAGGATATTTCCAAAATTCCCCTATATTCGCCTATATTATGAACTTGGTCAATATTTTACCGATCCGCCTTGGAACGCAATAGGTTGGTTACCATTCAATATAATCATTTCATATATCGGGCTTGGATTTTTTGTCCCACTTGATATTCTGTTTTCGTTTTGGTTTTTTTTGTTGCTTTTTAAAGGACAAATAGTTTTTGGAAGGGCAATAGGCTTTCAAAGCCTGCCGAATTTTCCCTATTCTTATGAACAATCATCTGGCGGATACCTTGCACTCGGCGTTATCGCTATATGGATAACCAGAAAACATCTGAAAAATATAATAAAAATGGTCTTTGGACAAATTAAAAGCGATCTTCAAAGTGATGTCAAAATTTATCGCATCGCAGTCGCAACGTTGTTATTAGGGACATTTGCCTTGGTGATGTTTTGCTCATATCTTGGTATGTCTGTTTGGGCATCTATCTTGTTTTTCTTATTATACTATATCATTCTGCTTGCAGTAGCTCGTATGAGGGCAGAGGTAGGAACCCCATTACATGACCTTCATTTTGGGGGTCCAAGCTCTATTTTGATGAACATATTCGGAAGCAGAAGATTTACACAATCAACACTAGTCGGATTGGCTCATCTGTGGTTTATTGACAGGGCTTATCGTTCCAACCCAATGCCCCATCAGTTAGAAAGCCTGAAATTATCAGAAAGGATTCGTGCTGATAGAAAAAGCTTTATCATCGCACTTGTTATTGCCGGTATTTTAGCTGGTCCTATGGCGATCTGGTCAATGTTCAATCACTGCTTTGAGATCGGAGCTAATAATACTGCCCCCGTGACAATCTATTTTGGATATGAAACTTGGGCAAGATTTCAATCTTGGATAAATAATCTGACACTTACTAATGTCCAATCAGTCGTGTTTACTATAATTGGGTTTCTTATAACTATTGGATTGATGATCGCTAGGATGAGATTTATTTGGTGGCAGTTTAACCCCATAGGTTACGCTATATCTGGAAGTTGGCAGATGAATTGGGGGTGGGGAGCGTTTTTCATCGTTTGGCTTATAAAACTCCTGATAATGAAATATTCGGGAATTCAAGGCTATCGCAAAGCAACAGGATATTTTCTCGGCTTGCTATTAGGTGAAATATTGGTTGATGGAACATGGACTATGATCGGCATTGGATTTAATCTTTGGTAACATTTATCAGAACGTTACCATTATATCGGCGTCATCAGAAACTTACTTGCATAAATAACTTTAATGTTTTATCATTACCTATTGAAGAGATGTTTTCCTTTTTATCATTTAATTGTCTTTGAGTTCTTTTAATAGGAGATAATTGCGATGAAATTGGTAAGAGAAGATGTATATTTTGATGATCCGGGAAAGAAGAATACCGATGATGTCATTACCGCTGTGAAAAAAAGGTTAAATGATGTTCCTGTTAATTATGTGATCGTGGCAAGCACAACAGGAGATACCGCATTAAAGCTATCTGATGCGTTAGGCAATTCCGTTAAGATAGTCAGTGTTTCTGAGTCAGCGTTTATGACAGAATGGGGAGCAAAATATCCCTGTATGGATCAAGATAATAAGAGAGAACTGGAAAGAAGAGGCATAATCGTAGCAGAAAAAGTGCCATATCTATTTCATTCATCGCCTTTGGAAGGCGGAAAATGGTCTGCGCCTTCGCCTGACATAATAATCAGAGAAACTTTATATTCGTTTGGTCAAGGTATGAAGGTCGCAGTTGAAGTCGCGATGATCGCTGTTGCTTGCGGTTATATTGAACCATTTCAAGATGTGATAGCCATCGGAGGATCGGGACGTGGTGCAGATACTGCTGTATTATTAAGAGCGACTTTTCCTGCACTCATCTTTGCCAAAGATGAAAGTAAAAGGCTGATCATAAAAGAGATAATAGCTATGCCAAGAAATAAATAGGAATAACAAACTTATTTAATAGAAATAAGTTGATGGAGGTTGTAATGGCTAGAGTTGTCATTTCCCCAGAGGGGCATATTAGCAAAATTTCCCCTTACATATATGGACATTTTACTGAGCATATCGGCGGAGTAATATATGATGGGATATGGGTTGGAAAAGATTCGTCTATACCTAATATCAACGGTATCAGGTCATCCTTGATCCAGTATCTAAAAAGGATAAATCCTTCGGTGATAAGATGGCCCGGTGGTTGCTTTGCTGACAGGTATCATTGGCAAGACGGCATCGGCGACAGAAAACTCAGACCAAAAAGATACGGCAGATGGAACGATGTTACAGAGCCAAATCATTTTGGAACACACGAGTTTATTGAATTCTGTCGGCTGGTTAATGCGGAGCCTTACATCGCTGGAAATGTCGGCACAGGTTCACCAGAGGAATTTCAACAATGGATAGAGTATTGCAACGCGCCGAAACACACTACAACTTTAGCAGAAATGAGAAGCAATAACGGTTCAATAGAGCCGTTTAACGTAAAATTCTGGGGAATAGGCAATGAAGCATGGGGCTGTGGCGGAAACTTCACGCCCGAAGATTATGCTGATCATTACCGTCAATTCACAACTTGGCTCCCTGCTTATGGACTGCCCTTGTATTGCATAGCTTGCGGTCCTAATGGTGATGATCGCGATTGGACAAGGCGATTCTTTCAACAATATACAAAGGCAAGCAAGACAATAATAAACGGTTGGTCGTTTCATTATTACTGTGGTTCAGCAGGTGGTGCGATCGATTTTACAGAAGCACAATGGTATGAACTGCTTGATAAAGCCAGATATATAGAAAAAATCATCAATAGCCAATGGGAACTGCTCAGCGAGTTTGACCCTCAGCATCACATAAAACTTATCGTTGATGAATGGGGGGCTTGGCATCCATCCGGGACAGAGATCAATCCTAATCACTTATTTGAACAAGTAAGCACTATGAGAGATGCGCTCATAGCCGGATTAACTTTGGATATATTCAATCGCCACGCAGATAAAGTCTATATGTCCAACATAGCTCAGATGATCAATAACCTGCATTCGCTATTTCTTGCTGATGGAGATAAATTTGTGGCTACTCCTAACTTTTATGTTTATGAGATATACAAATGTCACCAGGGCAATATGTCAATAAACGTGGAATTTGATTCGCCAGAAATTCATGGAATGCCCTGTCTTAATGGTTCTGCGTCAATGAACGATAAAGCAATTTTTTTGACGGTCACAAATATTCATTCAACTGACGGCATTGAAACTGAAATCAGTATAAATGGAATTACAATAAAAGATGTAATTATAAACGAATTAGCAAACGAAAATATCCACGCTCACAATACATTCGAAAACCCAACAGAGGTTATAACAAAAACAACAAAAATTGAGCCGAAAAATAATAAAATAATATTTACGTTTAAGCCTGCATCAGTTTCGTGTCTGTCTATTATTATGGAAGGATGAAAAAATGGAATATGAAAAGGTAATAAGAACAAGAACACCCGTTCGCATAGATTTTGGCGGGGGATGGACTGACGTTGACATTTTTACAACGGATTCAAAAGGTTTTGTCGTTAACTCTGCGATTAATATATACTCTTATGTATCCGTTAAAAAATTGCCTTCAACGCTATTATCCGCACAACAAAACTCTGAAAACAAATCTGTCCGAATCTATTCAGCAGACTTTGATATCTATGTCGAAGCTGAGGAAGTCAAGAAGCTAGAATACAATGGAAATGTTGATCTGGCAAAAGCAGCGATCCATCAGATGGATATACAGGGAGGCATAGACATAATAACAAGGTCAAATGCGCCAGCAGGGTCGGGTCTAGGGACTTCTGCCTCTATGGGAGTGGCGCTTATAGGTGCGTTAAGTGCATTTAAGGGCAAAGTCTATCTTCCATATGAATTAGCAGAGCAAGCGAGCCTTATTGAGCGAGAAAAGCTTAAAATACTTGGTGGCAAACAAGACCATTATGCATCTGCTTTGGGCGGGATCAATTTTATGGAATTTATGGGCGAAGAAGTAAAGGTATCAAAACTTCAGCTATCTAAAAATATAATTTGCGAGTTAGAGAAAAGCCTTGTTCTTTGTTATACTGGAAGATCAAGATTAAGTGGAGACATTCACCAAAAAGTCCGTTCTGCCTTTGAAAATGGCGAAACTAAAACAACGCAAGCCATAAAAAATCTCAAAGAAATAGCAGTTGAAATGAAAAATTCACTACTAAGCGAGGATTTGAAAACCTTTGGTAAACTACTCAACGACAATTGGGAAAACCAAAAGGCTTTACATCCATCGGTTACTAATTCACAGATTGACGAGATTATGGAAATTGCTAAGTCGAACGGTGCAATCGGCGGAAAGGCTTGTGGAGCAGGCGGAGGAGGATGCCTATTGTTCTATGTCCAACCCGATCAGGAACATATAGTCAGAAGGAAACTAGAAGAAAGCAAGGTCAAGGTAATTGATTTCAACTTCGACTTTGATGGCATTCAGACATGGCATATCTTAGAATATCAAACCACGTGATATAAATACTTTTGGAATCTCTTTCTCGTCTGGCATAAGAAATTCCCTTATCTAACGGGATTTGTGCTTAAATAACATTATATATTCCGTTTTAAGTATTAGGTCATAGTCAAGCTTTAAGTTGAATTTCTCAATATCGGTATTTTCTAGAACTATTTGCACTGTGTCAACATTCTTGTTGTTCATTTGCCAAAGTAGAATATAATCAGTTATTCCTTGATACTTATTTTTCCAATATCCAAATTTATATTGAAGCGGAAAATAGACATATTTAGGCTCGTAATTTCCAATGTAATGACTTCCATTGCCAAAGCAATAATAACAGGTATCATGCAAGATTGGCGATAGATATTTGATCGTCCCATGATTTGGTGCAGAATAAAAATCGTCAGTAACAATGCCGATTGTTGAATCGTCTTTGATTAAACCGACTCCTGCTGTAAGTTCCTTTAAATCTTTGTTTAACAGGTTATAGTCGTATGCAGTTAATCCAAGATGAGCCAAAGAGATGACAATAATTACGGTAGTAATACTGATTTTAAGCCATTTCGGATAGCTAAAAACAAACCAACCTGCTAAGACAGGCAATATGAACAAATTAGCCCTATCATTAAGCCAAGCAGGTGGTCCATAAGCCCATGGTATCTTAAAATAAAGCACGGTCAACACGATCGCTAATAACAAGAAACTGATCCTTTGATCCAAGAAAATCCTATAAAACCTATGGTTTACATTTTTAGCCTTGAAGAAATGCCAAAACAAAACAAATAGCGTCAAAATGAAACAAAGTCCCATCAGACTGAGCAAAATCAATGATATAGGTATGTATCTATCGTTGTAATAGACCAATGATTTCACTGATAAAAAATACTCCAATAGCTCTTTAAAAGGCTTATAACTTTTAGTTCTGTCTTCTGGGTTGATTAAGCCACATATTAAAAATACGATTATAGATGGAAAAAAGTAAACCGCAGAATGGGCTAATACCAGAAGCCTTTCTTTGTATTTCTTTGGTCGATCCCAAGATAATATAGATGATGTTATCGTCAATAGACCTATGCTTATTAATGCCCAAGTGAACGAGAAGAAATGAGAAAAATACAATGACATCATTATCAGGTTAATTACTATCCATTTTCTTTTGTCTATTTCAGTTTTGTGTTTCCACCAGTAACCAACTATGAAGAAGAACAAAGGCACGCTAAAAGCAAAATTATAGAATCCAAGATGTAAAAGCACATTGTAACTATAAAGAAATCCTAAGAAGCCGAAAAACCATAATCTTTTATCAATTGAACGGAAAAAATAGAAGAAACTCAATGGCATTAAGACGATGCAAAACGTGACAAAGATTTTTTCAGCTATTAACGGGGGAAACATATGTAATGCGATGAAGAAAAAAGCATGTGAAGTCCAATTCGGGAAGGGTCTTATATTGAGATCATAGACTTCCTTGTATTTTGTATAATTCGGGTTGTTATATTCTTTAAGGATATAGGCATTGTAGACGTGATTTATGCCATCTTGAGTAGGTATAAACTTAAAGCCCCATATAGGTATGAGATGAATTAACAACAACCCGATGACCAGATATCTTAAGTATAGTTCTTTTCGGCTTATTTTTGTGTTTTTTTGAAACATGATTGTCAATTACTGACAATTTCTCTATTCGAAAGATGTCAATTTCCTGTAAAAGCAAGTTCTTTCTCCTGTATGACACGCAGGACCTCTTGGTTCAACCTTGAATATCAAAGCATCTCCATCGCAATCATATAATATCTCCAGAAGCTTCTGTGTGTTTCCAGATGTAGCGCCCTTATGCCAAATTTCGTTTCGTGAAGTGCTCCAATATACAGCCTCTTTTATTTCAATGGCTTTTTTAAGGGATTCCTCATTGGAATATGCGAGCATCAATACTTCACCTGTTTTTGCATCTTGTGTTATTGTTGGTATTACTCCACCGCGACGTTTAAAATCAAGTTCGTTAAATTTAATATTAGACATTGATCAAACCCTCAAAAAGATATTTAAATGCTAAAGATCGATAATGTTGAAGTAGCATCAATTCCTGATCACGATCCTTAATATGGTCATACAATATTTGGGAACATCATCGCTTCCATAAATTCATTTTGGAAATTTGGATCAATGGCTAATTCCACATATTCTGTGGATTTGGATATTCTTACAGCTTCTTCTCTTGCCTCTTTTGACATCAAAGCCATTTTTGACCCAACTGCGGCAGCATTTCCAATAAAATGCACCTTATCTAGAGGGAAATCAGGTATTAGCCCAATTCTTATGGCATTTTCCTTTTTAATATAATTCCCGAATGCACCAGCTAGGAGCACTTCATCAACATCGTCAAGACTGATATTAAGTTTTCGCATTAGTATTTCAATTCCGGCTTTTATTGCACCTTTTGCCAATTGGACCTGTCTGACGTCTTTCTGTGTAATGACGACATCTCTTTCTTCGGACTCATAAAGGACAAGATGTGGTCCATACTCGTCATTTCTACGAATATACCTAATCAAATTATCTGGCAGGTTTAACTCATCGGGGCTTACCATTCGACCAGTTTCATCGACGATGCCCAATCTCAGCATTTCTGCGACGACGTCAATCAATCCTGATCCACAGATTCCAATGGGCTTACCTCCTCCAATGACTTGATATATTGGACGATCTGTCAATTGGACTCGTTCAATTGCGCCCGGTGCGCCTCGCATTCCATGAGTTATCATCGCCCCTTCGAAGGCTGGTCCCGCAGCGGTAGAACAAGTCAAAAGCCTTTTTTTGTTTCCCAGAACAACTTCTCCGTTAGTGCCTATATCTATGGCTAATTTGATCGTTTCACTTCTATTCAAAGATGAAGCAAGTATAACGCCGACAGTGTCCGCACCGACAAAACCTGCTATATTGGGAAGGACAAAAACGTTTGCATTTGGATTGACGTTTAACCCCAATTTCGACGCGTTTGTCTCCACTGGATCACTGAAAACACCAACATAAGGCATTATCGCAAGGTTGCGGACCGGTACTTTCAAAAACAGATGCGTCATCGTAGTATTGCCAACAATAGTCACTTCATATACATTATTAGCTTCTACATTAGCTTCTGCACAGGCATATTCAGTTATTTGATTTATGACCTGTGTAACCCTGTTGCCGAGTTCTTCTAGTCCATGCTCATTTTCTACTGTGAAATTTATCCTTGATACGACATCCGCCCCGTGTGTTGCTTGTGTATTCAATGCAGAGGCAACTGCAAGATCATTGCCAGTATTAAGATCAACAATTGTGCTAACTACTGTTGTAGTGCCAATATCCACTGCGACGCCATAGTTTTTCTTTGTTGTATCGCCAGATTCTATTCCGATGATCTCATTTCCATCTAAAACAAACGTAACTTTAAATTTATTCTATCGTAATATAGAAGGTAATTTCCTCAACAGTTCCAGATCAATTGTGACATCCGTAAAATTCGGCTTCAAAGCTTCTTTAACATTTGTCAAATCAGCAATTTGTTTATCCAAGGTCTGTTCTGATAGTTCGACATAGACTTTGGATATATTTGGATGTAAACGCACTTCCCTGCCTTTACCTGCTGATAATATTTTGATCGCTCTTATCCTTGAATCCTGAGGAATAGTGACTTCCATATCGCAGTTAACATACGTCTGACATGCCAATCTATAACCATTTTTCAGCTCATCTTCTGTAAAAAAATTCTCTTCTGCCTCGCTTGGTTGTCCAAGATTTTCGGCTTGGACGATAACCACACATTTTCCGCAAGTTCCTTTACCTCCGCAGGGAGAATCTATGGTTATACCAGCCATATCAGCTGATTCTTTAATGGAAATACCTTCATCAACTTCAATGACCTTGTCGTCAGGTTTAAATTTAATTTTGTATCTGTTCAATTTTACTCTCCAAAACGTATAACATCAGGCAAGAGCATCAAAAGCCATGCCTGCACTTCCCAATATACCAGAGTTTTCCAATTTAGAAACGCCTATTTTTACTGCTGGGACAACTCCCAATAAATTTTTGTATATGAATTCTGCTTTTTGCACCATTCTTTCCCATTTTCTCATAGCCCCTACAAGCACTATAATAGACGGATCAAATATTTGTGCAGCATTTCGAAGACCATAAGCCAAAGCCTGAGCTGTCTGATCTTCAAGTTGAATTGCGATCTCATCGCCTTCTTGTGCAGATTGATTTACATGTAGAGGTTCAATATACTCAACAAGTTCTTTTGGTTCTCCCGTTATCAATTTTGGTTTAATACTTTCATCTGCTTTAACCTTGTCGAGAATTAAGCTTCTTTTTCCCCTTGCAAGAGCCATAAGCACCATTTTCTTGCCCTCTTCTCTGACAGCAGTAGCAGATGCATGGGCTTCTAGACAGTCAATATGTCCACAACCGCAAAGTCTGGATTTTCTTCCTTCTGGCACAGGTATAGAGACATGCCCTAGTTCCGCTCCTCTGAATTTGTCCCCTTGCCATTTGACACAACGTTTTTGCTCCTTTAAGAACAGTATCACACCTCCGCCAATACCTGTCCCAAGAGTATATACTACGATGGTCCCGTCATCCCAACCGCCGAATTGTCTTTCTCCGTCTGCCGCTACATTTGCGTCATTATCCACAATGACTTTAAGCTCTTTAAACTCCTCTTCAAGCAATTTACCAACGGCAAGTCCCTCATAATTTGGCATATTAGGAGAGTGACCGATGACCTGCCTTTCACCATCCCAAGATGGAATGCCTAAACCGATAGCCTTGATACTGCTGTCAAGGAATCCTCTGATAGCGGTTTTCAGATTTTCCATAAACTCTTTTGGGTCTTCAACAGTATCAACGACTTTGATGTCACTCTTTAATTGTCCAGAAGCGCTTACAACAGCGAGTTTCGTCGTTGTTGCACCGAGGTCTACGCCTATGACTTTATCGTCTATTCCTGCCATTATTGCACCTCATTTTTAATGTTTGGATTTATATCGTCCATAATTAATATTTAATTGTGCTTTATATTTCAATATACATAATTGAATGTATGATATCTGTCACTTGTTGCTCTTCATCGGCTTCATATCTGGTCCCCAGGGCTCAATAACAGTGAGTTTATCTTTAACAGCATCCATACAATCTGGAATGTCAAATTCCTTTAAAGCGCCCTTTAAGAAATTTGCCGATGGCCAAAGCACGATCGGCGTATGAACCCAAGAGTCATAGGACTGTGGAGCGTTTTTAATCGTTAAGGATGTAACCTTTTCATCAATTACGCCTGTGAATAAAGCTATTATAGCCCCCTGTCCTCTTCCGTATAAATAGATTTCTTTTGCACCTTCACTTATGAGCAATCTAATTGTTGCCAAGACATCATCAACTCTACGACCAAGATAACTTTCACCCAATAAGATATAATAACCATGAGCCATATAATCCATACCATAAGGTTGTAAAAAATCATTAATGTCTTCTGGCATAGATTCACCAAGTCCTCTTACATCAAGGGAATAGAGTTGATAGGATTTTCTTAGTGATATAGCCAATGGGTCATTTTTCAGGTCTTCTTCAGAGGACAAATGCGGTATATAGAGATGAACAGTATCTTCAACATCAAGCGAATAGCTATACTGTGGTTTATCCATCCTTTTTTTCATTATTGATTTAATTCCGATCTCAGTTTCAATTGCATACCTGGCGTAAGTTTTGTCATTAATATTAATTGGTCTAAGGACACGGTAGTGTGGAACAGATTTAGTATCTGATATCTTTAATGTCTGTAACAGTTTTTTTCTCAGCGTTGAGTGATCAAGTTTTTTTCTATTTTTTGCAAGGATATCGGCTTTCTCTGCGATCATATCAAATATAGGTTTTGAGCCTACCTTTATGACATTTCCCTCTGGAGTTGCGTATAGGTCTTTTTTGTCAAGAATTTCAGTTTTTTCGACCTTGACAGGTTTCATTTTTGCATGTTGACAGAAGAACTCAACCATAGCTTCTTGATTATGGACAGAATATCCATGTCCTTCGGGACCGATGAAAAGCTTGATATTTTCCTTTGGAGCATTGATCACTGAATAGAAGAATTTAATATCTTCGTATGCAGATTTTAATCCTCGCCTGTCAAAATAGTCATATTTTTGACCGAGTAATATAACAGGTTTTGGTGCTTGAGCTATGAAGAAATCAGCCATTTCGACATTTTTGCCAAGAACTCCGGGGGGGTATTGTTCGCAATCTGCTGGCAGTTCATTTTCTAGATTATGAAGAAAAGTTGTAACAAAACATCCTGGCGCAGACATCGTAAATCTATCGTCAACAGCCCAAAGCCATGTTGTAAGCGTTCCTCCACCAGAATTCCCTGTTAATCCTATGCGATCAGGGTCAACTTCTGGCCTTGTCAGAAGATAATCCAATGCCCTTATACCATCCCAAACACGCCACATACCAAAGAATTCTCCTATCAATTCTAATTGTTTTCCCATCATATTGTGTGCAGGGCAACATGATCGGACAGCGTTCCTTTCGGATAGGAGGGCATATTGATCTCTTTCACCTTGATTAAACGGATCATAGATCAAAACAACAAAACCGGAACGGACAAGCCTTTGACAAGCCTCTTGATATAAATCGCAAGCCTTGCCATCTTCGCTATGTCCACAAGGGAAAAGCACCCCTGGGGCGGGCTTTTCGAGGTCATTTGGGATATAAAGATTAGCCGAAACTAGACAATCAGGTCTGCTTTCAAATAAAATTTTTTCAATACGATAACCGTCTAATTTGAGAATGCCTGTTACCATCGGTTTTAATGGAGTTTTTCTAGGGAATGGCGAAAAAGCACTTCTAATTATCTTTTTCACATTTTCTTGGTATATAGATGCTGATTTTTCTCCTTCAATTTTTGAAAGATTTTCACGTCGGAAGTTTGAAGCATTTCTCACTATATTGACAAAATGCTCAACCATCATACACCGATAGTTATTATTTCCCATAGCATTCTCCTTTATTTGAATTGGTAAAAACTGCCTTTCAGTATAAATTGCTTATCAATTTACGACATTATAACATCTGTGGCTGATGAGTTTTGACAGATTCAAAAGCTTTCAGTGCGAGTTCCGTAGCTAGCATCCCCTCTTTTACCTTTGCAGCATTGACGGGATCAATATCTTTGCTAATCCAATCAATTAAAGCTTGAATTTGCTGAGTATATCCGTGAGCAATATAAGTATCATTACATCCCGGAAGGTCATCTATGGTTATTCTTGATGGTTCTTTTCCCCAAACACGGACTTCGGGTTCGTTGTAATACTTGAATAGCGTTGCAGTGACAGAGCCAGCAAACACTTGATATGCGGATTTGCCCATCAACGCTGGAGTTCCGAAGTCTCCAATAGTTACATTCGCAACGGAACCATTTTCGAAACGCAAAGTGCAAGCGACACTGTCAATTATCGGCAATGACGGATGATGAAAATTACCACCTTCTGCATAGATAGATACAGGTCTAGAATCATTTAGAAAGCAAGTTGCGTCAAAACAATGACAGCCTTGACTGATGACATTTCCTCCGCCTTCAATCGGATCATTCGCCCATAAAGATTCTCCCCATTTAGGATCGATAAGCTGAGCTATGGTAACCCAAGGACGAGGGACAATCTCTTTGAGTTTCAAAACAAATGGCGAGAAACGTGCTTGAAACCCCATCATAAATTTCACACCTGCTTTTTCCACAGATTCTGTTATAGCTAAGCAATCTTCCATAGTCAATGCTAATGGTTTTTCACAGAATATATGCTTCCCTGCTTGCGCAGAGGCTATACTCATAGGGGCGTGTAAATGATGATGAGTGCAAATGAGAACTAAATCAACCTCTTTATCATCTAATGCTTTTCTAAAATCTGATGCGGTCAAATCTGCATCCAATTCATCTTTAAGTTTTATAGCTGATTGCTCATTTGCATCAACAAGATAACGGAGACGAACATTGTCCATTTTGGCTAATCTTCTCGCATGAGTTGACCCCATATTTCCGCAACCGAAAATAGCTACACTAACTTTATCTTTCATATTTTTTTCCTTTCATTAATTATATTAGTCTTTGTCTTTAAACTATGGCAAGGCTTTCCTCCTGACCTTCCATACTTTCGACCCTGATCATCACGGTTTCTTCTGTGACAACATCAAGATCGCCAATTTCTTGCAAAGCGGATTTCATATTTTTTTCAACTGCTTCGTGTGTCATCATAATCAACGGAACACTTTCACCAGCTTTTCTTTCTTTTTGTATGACGGAAGCTATACTGATATTATGTTGCCCAAGTATTCCAGATATTTTAGCTAAGACGCCAGGCTTATCAAGCACCTGAAGCCTTATGTAATAACGGGTTTCGCATTCCTCTATCGGTTTAAGTATATAGTTTGTCTTTTCCAGAGTTGGTTGAGGTAAAAGATACGAGTCAGTGCCTGCGATGATTGCCTTTGCCACATTTATTATATCACCTACGACAGCACTTGCAGCAGGCATTTGCCCAGCACCTCGTCCGTAGAACATAGTTGCACCTGTGGCATTTCCCAGAACATAAATAGCATTAAAAACACCGTCTACGTTTGCTAACATAGTGTCTTTCGGGATCATTGTCGGATGAACTCTGACCTGTATCTTGTTATCATCAATAAGCTTCGCTATTGCAAGCAGTTTTATTTGATAGCCAAGTTCTGATGCGTATTGAATATCGCTTTGAGTAATTTTTGTTATACCTTCTATGTATATATCACTAAGTTTTATGTCAGTTTCGTAAGCTAGAGAGGTTAAAATCACGATTTTATTTGCGGAGTCGATGCCCTCAATATCATAATCAGGCTTTGCTTCTGCATACCCTTTGGCTTGAGCCTCTTTCAATGCGATGTCAAAATCTATGCCCCGTTGTGACATCTGTGTTAAGATGTAGTTGCATGTGCCGTTTACTATGCCGTATATAGCAAGTATGTTGTTTGCTGCCATACCTTCAAGAAGTGAACCTATTATCGGTATACATCCTCCGACGCTAGCTTCAAACTTGATCATAACTTTATTCTCTTTTGCGGTCTGGAACAGTGACTTTCCGTATTCTGCAAGGACTGCTTTATTTGCAGTGACAACGTGTTTACCGGATTTTAAGGCGGAAAATATGAATTCGCTTGCTGGTTTTAATCCACCGATCAACTCAACGACAATGTCAATATCAGGATTGTCTATAATATCCCTGACATTTGTAGTTAAGATATCCCTTGGTATGCCAATACCTCTATCTCTTGTTATATCAATATCAGCTATTTTGCAGAGCTTCAAAGATAATTTTTCATATTCTCTTATGAATTTTTCCTGATTTAATAAGATTTTTGCCACACCTGTCCCAACAGTTCCTAAACCAATTAAACCTATATTAATGTTCTTTTTCACTTTACAATCTCCTATTTACCATTTGCAGAAAATCAAAAGCCTCTTCTGCATTAAACGAGCTTCGGACAAAAGGTCCCGATGCAACATAAGAAAATCCCAGCTCTTTTGCCTCTTGTTCTATATCTTTAAAAACCTCTGGTCTGATATATTCATAAATTTTGATGTGTGAACTTGATGGACTTAAATACTGTCCAATAGTTATTATGTCACAACCTACGTTGATTAAGTCTTTAAGCACCTGAGATATTTCAGACCTTGTCTCTGATAACCCGATCATTATACCCGATTTTGTGTAAGTTTTTGGATCAATTTTTTTGGCTTTTTCTAAGACAGATAAAGACTTTTTATAATCTGCCATAGGTCTCACTTCTGGATAAAGTCTTGGCACTGTCTCAACGTTATGGTTGAAAATATCAGGTTTTTTATCTAAGACTATGGACAGTGCGGACTCATCGCCCTTAAAGTCTGGTGTTAAGACTTCTATTGTAGCATAATATAAATTTTTACGCAACTCATCGATCGTTTTCGCAAAATGACTAGCCCCGCCGTCTGGAAGATCGTCGCGTGTTACTGATGTTATTACAATATGTTTTAACTCCATTTCCTTCGCGGCAAGAGTTAATCTTTTTGGTTCGTCTTCATCAACAGGAAGGGGTTTTCCACTTTCTATCGCACAAAATCGGCAGTTTCTAGTGCATATATTGCCAAGGATCATAAATGTCGCTGTTCCTTTGGCGAAACATTCTGCTATATTTGGACACACTGCACTTTGACAGACCGTATTTAGATGTAGTCCCTTTAACAACTCATATATACGGTCCTGTTTACCGCTTATCGCTATCCGTTTTTTTAGCCAATTTGGTCTTGTTCTTTGCATCATCAATTCTTTTCTATAATGTCAACCTGCAAAATGTTTTAATCCTCTAAAGTTGTCTTAATGTAAAGTTCTTTTAATTGTTTTTCACTGACAGCGGATGGAGCCCCTGTGACAAGGCAAGTTCCACTTTGAGTCTTCGGAAAGGCAATGACATCTCTGATGGATTTGCTACCGACCATAATAGCGACAAGCCTGTCCAAACCGGGTGCTATGCCCCCGTGAGGAGGAGCGCCAAATTTCAATGCTTCTAGGAAGAAGCCAAACCGATCTTCGATATCTTTCGGTGTTAGCTGTAATATATTGAAAATCTTCTCCTGTAACTCCATTTTGTGAATTCTAATGCTTCCACTTGCTATCTCGTTTCCATTTAATACCAGATCATAGGATCGTGAACGGACTTTTAATGGGTCTGTCTCTAATAAGTGCATATCTTCTGGATGAACACCGGTAAATGGATGATGCTCTGAGTCAAGTCTTTTCTCTTCTTCGTTATAATGGAATAGTGGAAAATCAATTATCCATAGAAATTCGAACCTTTTGTCATCCATCATTCCCAACTCGTTGCCAAGCCTGAGGCGTAATCTATTCAGAGATTCTGCAACAATTTCAGGTTTATCTGCTACAAGCAAGATCAGATCACCTATCTTTGCAGATGTTCTCTCTGTCAGCTTTTCAATATGTGCCTGTGAAAAGAATTTTTTGACAGGAGATTCAATATCACCATCAAGAACTTTCATTGAGACTAAGCCTTTTGCCCCGAATGTCTTAACATAATCTGTAAGATCATCTATCTCTTTTCGTGAAGCCTTTGCAAGCCCTGGGACAACAATGCCTTTGACCTGTCCTCCGTTTTCGACTGTGTTTACAAAGACCTTGAAATCAGAATCTTTGACAATATCACTGACATCAATTAACTCCATACCAAATCTGACATCGGGTTTATCGCACCCATACCGTCTCATAGCCTCCTCATAGGTCATTCTTGGAAATGGTATAGGAATTTCAATGTCAAGAGAATCCTTGAATATCCTGTGCATTAAGCCTTCTGTAAGGCTAAATATATCTTCTTCATCAATAAACGACATTTCAATATCAATCTGTGTGAATTCCAATTGCCTATCTGCCCTCAGATCCTCGTCACGATAGCATTTGACGATCTGAAAATATTTCCCGATCCCTGATATCATAAGCAGTTGTTTAAACAATTGTGGCGATTGGGGCATAGCAAAGAATGTCCCTGGGATAAGTCTACTTGGCACAAGGAAATCTCTTGCACCTTCTGGCGTGCTTTTTGTCAGAACGGGCGTTTCAACCTCTATAAAGCCTTTTTCATCAAGATATTTTCTGGTTGACATATATACCTTATGTCTAAGCCTAAGATTATTTTGCATACGAGGTCTACGGATATCAAGGTATCTATATTTAAGCCTTATTTCTTCTGCAACTTCATCAGCACTATCATCTATGACGAATGGCGGAGTCTCTGATGTATTTAATATCTCTATTTCATCAGCAGGAATTTCAATCTCACCTGTCGGTAAATTGGGATTTTCTGTGCCTTCTGGTCTTCTGTTAACTTTTCCTCTAACTGCAAGGACATATTCATTACGAACTTGATGTGCAATTTTGTGTGCATCAGGATTTATCTCTGGGTTAAATACTATTTGGACTATACCTGAACTATCCCGAAGATCAATGAATATCAATCCCCCATGATCTCGTCTTCGTTGAACCCAGCCAGCAACTATAACCTCTGAGCCTATATGTTTTGCTCTTAAATCATTGCATTGAAATGTCGGTTTCATTGAATCATCCTTCTTAAAATTGTTTGCATTTTGATCATCGCTATTGTATAATCTGTCTTGGTAAAACTAAAAGTTGTTTAATAATTATTATTTTACTTGTTTTGACCTGTTTTATCAAGTGTGTTATTTCTGACCTTTTATCAAATATGCCGACTCTTCATAAAAACCAGAATTCCAAAATAAGATTGAGAGATTCACTCCTTTTGTCAATCATATTTCATTTTGTAATATTCTTTGTGCTCGGCTTTTTTGTCTTAGAAGTTAGAGAAAATAAGATTAGAGAGACTGTAATGGTAGATATGGTAAAAATGACGGATAGAAAGGAAATTTCCATTCCTCGTCGTATCACCGAAAACAGGGAAAACACCATTAGCTTTGAGAAAAGGGCAGACAGAATCAACATTATCCAAGTAAAGCCTCGTGAAATCAATATCCCTAAAATCCAAGCTTTGAACAATTTGCCTAATCCAGATACCATTGATTTAAATCCGACAATCGATATAGATGTTAAAATTAAACCTAGCTTTGAAATGGGCATACCAAGACCTGCTAACTTGGGATCAGCAATTGACAGAAGGGGGACTGGAACTGATAAGGTTAAGATAAAATCAAGTGGAAATCCAATAGGAATTACGGACGGCGCAGGTATTTTTGAGATCGCAATGTATTGGATCGCTAGGAATATCGTCAACAAGAACAAAACAGGGAAAGAAGACATAGTATTTCTTATAGATTCCAGTGGCAGTATGGAAGAAAATATAAATGCAGTTATCAAATATGTTTATAAAATGCTAGATGTGTTCAAGGATGGTAATTTGGATTATACACTTGGCATAGTAAGGTTTAAACGCATCTTAAAAGTCAACGACATAAAAGTTTATGATCAGACAAAGGATGTTAATCAATTTAAGACAATACTTAGAGGGATAAAATGTTCGGATGGCGAAAACATATTTGATGCCATTGATGTTGGTTTCAAGCAGGTAAAATTTAGAAAGAATGCAGGAAGGACATTTATATTGATTACAGACGAAGCATTTACACCGAAGTCAAGAGAAGATCAACAACCAAGCTCGATTTCACGTAAAGAACGTATCCAAGCAGACCTACAAGAGATCATAACTATAGCCAAAGCTAACGGGATAAAAATAAACGTGATAGCCTTAGACGATGGTATGCATAAAGCGCTTGCCAAAGAAACTGGCGGGTTATGGTTTCCAATTCCGCAAGGGTCAGAATGATCATATTGCATGGGGACTTATTCCCTCATTACGTAGTTGTTTCATATACATTTGCCGTATTTTGTTGAAAATATTTATGTATTCTTCGGTTCTGTAATCAGGATAAGTCCATTTCCAAGGCTTGAAAGAATTGCCTTTCATTTCCAGAGTTACCTCAGCATATATTCCATCGTTCAAATAAATCCTATGGATATAGTCTTTTGTTGATAAAAGGACTAATTTAGCAGCGGTAACATAACCTGGGTCGATATTTATCAGCCTTTTATTTTCTAAGAGAAACTGCTTTTCTAATTCGTTGGTAAAATGCTTTATTCTTGGGCATTCGTCTGGTTGGATAAGGCTTTCAAAACTGATAAATTTCCGCAGTAGATTTTTTCCCATTTCTTTTTCATAATAATTTGTATAATCAAAGTTCAATATATCACTACTGAAATCTATATCGCCGAATTTTTGGGATAAAAGCTTTTCGGCGGATAGGAATAGTGATGTGTCAGCGGTTATCATACCAGCTATAAGTTTTACAGGGGGATGTTTCTTTATTTCGCCCATAATAACTATTTCGCACAACGAAACCCGACAAAAGGATAAGAATTTGAAGGAAAATAACTCCCAAATCTATCTGATACTCTCAGAAAATTAGCAGGATAACCATAACCTCCTCCACGGACGACACGAGTTTTTCCAGAAGAAGGTCCTTTGGGATTATCAGTTGGAGATTTTGAATAGTAATCCTTATCATACCAATCAGCACACCATTCGAAAACATTTCCAGCCATATCATATAGACCATATCCATTAGGGGCAAACTTTCCCACAGGTGCGGAATATCCCCAGACGTCCGTCCCTACTGTTCCGTAATAATTTGCGTAGTCGTGAAATGCCTCATCTCCCCAAGGAAATCTTTTTCCAATTAGACCGCCACGCGCAGCTTTTTCCCATTCCGCCTCTGTTGGTAATCGCTTCCCTGCCCAATCGCAATATGCTTTTGCATCTTCCCATGTAACGCCGACAACAGGTTGCTTTGGATCGTTAAATCGCGGATCATCCCAATATTTTGGCGGTTTCCGATTTGTTGCTTTCAAAAACTTTGCATACATCTCGTTTGTCACTTCGTAAACATCTATATAATATGAATCAAGATAGACTTTATGACGAGGAGTTTCATCCTCAAACCAACTAGCAGTAACGCTTTGATCGTAACCTTTTGCCCAACTAACAAGTTCAGGTATTTCAGATCGGTCAATGCCCATATAAAATTCCCCTGCTGGTATTAAAACCATAGGTGCTTCCTCAGGTGGTCTGGGTGGTGGTATATATAACTCAGGTTTAGATGGAGAAGATACTATATTTTCTGTTTTTATAGCTTTTGGGAGACTATAAACTTTTGGATTTTGCCCTTTTATGCCCTTTGATTGTAGTCTCCTAATGTCTGTGGTTGAGAATTGCGTCTCTTGAAATTTTCGCATAACCCCGTCTTTGGCATCTTTGATGACATCTTCCCAAGTCCGAAATCGAATGCCATCACCTTTAAATGAAGAAAATAAAGAACTTGTAAAATAGCCTCCTAATGTGCTGTTTCCCCAAGCATATTCACCTTCCGATGCTGCGGTTACATCTAAAAGACCCCTATGATCGATAAAAAGGTCTTTGTAATACTTTTTGTCTTGTTTTTCACCGATTGATCTTGGCGATGCGGTAATAGGTATTGGCAAGTCAACTAGATTGCTACAACTATCTGTTATGAAAATGCGGAGTCTGCAGTTGATCTCATTTAGTCTGCGTATTATATCTGATCTCAAAATAATGTCTCCCTCTTCAAAGCTTAGATAATGTCTGTTTTTTTCATCAATGAATCCATGACCACTGTAATACAACATAACAACATCATCTTCAGAAGGATCGAGGTTTCCAAGCCATTCCATCATATCAGAAGTTGTGACTTTTTTTTCTGAACTACGAATAATTTTCATATTTAACTGACATATATCTTCACTTTTTAAGACATCAAGGGCTTTTTGAACGGTTTCGCCATCTTTGGATACACTCTCAGATATGTTGACGTCTGAATCCATAAGGATAATCAGTGCATAGGTAGTTTGTGCGGACACATCGGCAGAAAATATCAAACCGATCAGAAAGATAATTGATATTGAAATAATAAATTGACGGAATTTTCTATTTTCCATTTAAGATTACCCCTGTTAGTGGTTTTCTTTTAATTTCTAACCATTATTGTATATTAACTATACAGTTTGCGGTTGTCCAATCGTTACGGTTAATCTCTTTAAGAGCATCGATAATTTTTGCCTCAATATTTTCCTTTTGTGATCTTTCTTTTGGTAATATTGAAATACGCGAGGACATACTTCCCATACTGTCTTCTATTGGGATAAGGTTTCGGAGTTTCACGTTATCTTGACGATTGCGTAAAGCGATTATTTTTATTTTTTCTTCACCTTTAGACCCTGTGACTCTTAGATCAAATTTAGATTCCGCAGATGGTAGATCGTATGTCTTATTTCTAACAATAAAGTTGCCTGATTCATATTTATTTGGCAGAAGCTGGAAAGGTTCTCCTTTTGAATTCCAGTTTAAGATTATTATGTAACAATCGGCGGTTGATTTGACACGAAATACGATGTTATTTGCATAGTCATATTTTGGTTTGTCTGGCTCTATTGAGATTGACCAATATGAATTTGGATTTTTCAGGTTCCAGAGCGTTTCTTCTTTTTTTTCGGTATCTTGTTTGATCGTAGTATCTGCGGTTTCTGGTTTCTTTGATGTGTCCTGTGCTAGTTGTGAAGTTTTAGGCGGTTCAAATCGTTTCGGCATTGAATATGACTTCGGAGTTTGAGATTTAATACCTCTATTTGCCATATCCTTTTTCTGCTCAGCTGAAAAATACATCGAAGACTGTTGAAACTTCTTTTGCACTGCCTCTATGGTCAGCTTTAATACCTCGTCCCATCCGACAAATCCATCCATATTCAGATCGCTAGAATCGTCAAAGGAATCAACCATTGCACGAGTGAACCACCCGCCGTATTTCGGGCTACACCAACTATATTCGCCTTCACTTGCAGCTGTTATATGAAGGAATCCTTCGTGAAGCAAGAACAGATCTTGCAAAGCCTTCTTGCTTATTGGGGGTCTGAGTGTTGGAACTTCTGTTTCGGGACCGTCGCTACAACAGTCTGTGATCAACATTTTCAGCCTACACCTTTTCGCACTTTCCATAGCACTTACAAGTTTAGACCGAAAAAAATAACCATCTTGTAAATAGAAGAAAGTCTCTCTGTCTTTATTCATACCACCATGACCACTGTAATAAACTAGAATAGTATCGTTGGAATCTGGGTTAACGTTTTTCAGCCATTTCAATATAGGTTCACTTTTGAGTTCGCCTCTGGAACTTAACAGTTGTTCAATTTTAACGTCACATATACCACCTGCAACTTTGAGCATCCCTTCCATTCTTTGTCTATCAACTTCAACAGCTCTTCCAATGCTAGGATCTGCATCTGCAACTATCAATAAAGCATAGATTGTCTGTTTTTTTTCTGATGCAGTTTGTGCTAACGATGTCATACTTAATATAAACAACAGCAATATTAAAGATGTTAAAACTAATTTAGCTATCTTCATAACTAAAAACCTCCTATATACTGAATATACTATAATTTCTAAAAAATTAATGATTAATTACAACTTAATATCTAGTGAATTATAGCGACCGGAAATCGGACATTTTTCATTGATACAGTTGATTGACTTCCATCTTGATTTGGGATCACATAATACTCTTCAAATTCAAGCACATCTGAAGCAGGCTTCCACTCATTGTTAGAGAGATATTCGAGCATAACTTTACGTTTTCCCCATCCCTCTTTGGGGGTTGATCTTCTGACATGGATGATATTTTTGGAAACTCTATCTCCTAATTCGTCTCGTATTTCATCACAAAAGATATACAGATTAACTTCAAGTTCGTTGACATCTGAGTCTTCGACAACTCTTGCAAGATAAAGGAAATCCTTATGCCTTACTAAAACATATTCTCCGCTCTTATAAGCTAATTCGAGTTCTTCTTTTCCTGAAAGTTTCACGCCAATTTTATCTATACTAGGCTTTGGTGGAAATTCGCTTGGTTGGTATTCAACATGCAGATAGGCATAACCGTTTGGATTAAATATATTAATATTCTCTCCGGGCATATATGCGACAACTTTAAGCAAATTATTATCACCAGGCTCTATCCCATATTTTTGACGGTCTTCTTCGTTATACTTTCTAGAACCGGCAAGTTCGTTTATCAGTGCAACTATTATATCACGTTTTTTTTCAGTCTGAAAATCTAGTCCTTTCCAATAAAAATCTACTGCGTTGCCAGTTTGATGTTTGGTACAGATCGGAAATATCTTTGTAAATTTTCTGCTTGCGTAGACCCATTCTTCCCAGCTTTTAAATTTTTCTTTATTGATAGATTTGACGATTTTTGGATTATCACTTAACCATCTAGCCCATAAATATATATCCTGTTTTTGAGATCGGTAACCTGACATTATGATCATTGGCGTATTAAACTCTCTTTGGAGATCATTCAGAAGTTTTATTAACTCCGGTCTTATTTTCACATTGCTAGGAATTTCAAGATCGGGTTCGTCCAAAGAAAATCTGTATCTGCCAAGCTCTCCTGCATTGATTATTGCGTCCTCTGGATGCCATAGTGGTCTTAAAAAATCCTCTGATGTTATCGGCATAATTGTTCTTTGAGTTGTGGCTTGAGCGTCGTTGTAACACAGAATAATAAAAAAACATAACAAAAGTCCTAAATACATTTTCATAATTAACCTCCAATTTAACTAAGACGTCAGACTTTGAATGTCACCGATGAAGTATAATTTTCGGTAATATCAGTATAATGTATTTATGTTAATATAAAGATTTTAATAAGCCTTTGCGAAATAAACTTTATATTTTCCATCTTCATTACAGTATACACATTTACCATCAGGTTCTGCTCCCTCCAAAGGTATGCATCTTATAGTTGCAATTGTTTTCTCCTGTATGATCTTTTCACAATCACTAGAACCACACCAATTAGCCTTGATAAACCCCCTTCCTTCTTTCATTATAGATTCGAATGTGGCAAAATCGTCTACGTCGTAAGTATGGCTGTCACGAAACTCTTTAGCTCTTTGAAAGAGATTGTTTTGGATGTCGTCAAGAAGTTTTTCAGTGGTATCTTTCAACTCATTTTCCTTAACTATCATCTTCTCTCTTGTGTCTCTGCGGACTATGACAACTTGTTCATTCTTAACGTCTCTTGGTCCAACTTCAATTCTTATAGGAACGCCTTTAAGCTCCCATTCGTTAAATTTCCATCCAGGTGTATATTCATCTCTTATATCAGCTTCTACTCTGATCTTATCGGATAGGGTATTTATGTAATGATTTACTTTGTTAAGGACTTCATTTCTGCTTTTATCAAAGATTATCGGCACTATGATAGCTTGTATTGGTGCGATCTTTGGTGGCAGGATAAGTCCAGCATTATCTCCGTGAGTCATTATAACTCCGCCAACTAAACGTGTAGAAACTCCCCATGAGGTTTGCCAAACGTATTGTTGTTGTTGGTTGTGATCAAGATATTTTATATCAAAGACTTTGGCAAAATGCTGACCAAGATTATGTGATGTCCCTGCTTGTAATGCCCAGCCGTTTGACATCAGGGCTTCAATAGTATATGTATGGACAGCACCCGGAAATTTCTGTGATTCACTTTTGCGACCAACAATGACAGGTATTGCGAGCAGATTTTCTGCGAAATCTTTATACATATAAAGTATTTTCATCGCTTCTTCTTCACATTCTTCGGCAGTTGCATGTGCAGTATGACCTTCTTGCCATAGAAATTCCCTTGTCCTGAGAAACAATCTTGTTACCTTTTCCCATCTTACAACATTAGCCCACTGGTTTATTAAAATCGGGAGATCACGCCATGATTGCACCCATTCCGCATATGTGGCACAGATTATAGCTTCGGAAGTTGGACGTATGGCTATTCGTTCTTCTAGTTCTTCATCGCCGCCGTGAGTTATCCATGCAACTTCTGGGGCAAATCCCTCTACATGTTCTGCTTCCTTTTTCAAAAGGCTCTCCGGGACGAAAAGTGGAAAATATGCGTTTTTGTGTCCAGTAGCTTTTATCATCTTGTCAAGACCATTCTTTATATTTTCCCAGAGCTCATATCCATAGGGCTTTATAACCATACAACCTTTGATCGATGAATAATCCGCAAGATCAGCCTTTCTAACTACATCAACATACCATTTTGAAAAATCTTCGTCTTTATCCGTTATCTCTTTGACAAAATCTTCTTCTTGTCTTGCCATTTTTCTCCCTTTCAGTAGGTATTATGTGATTTATTGAAGTTAGCGGTTAATAATTAATTGCCATTTTTGATTACTAAGTTATAAGTGAACAAATGCTCAGCGATCATTATCTCATAATCAAATAAAGATTTCAATAAAAGATTTTTCTGAGATTGTATAGTATATAGACATGGGTAACACAAAACGGCTATTTGCCCATTGTTAGGTTGTAAAAACCATTTTCTTATCTGCTATACAATGGTCTTAAATTGTATAAAAATTTCGCAATATCTGAATACTTTTCAAAACTCAGAACATCAGGATTTTGAAGACTTGACCTTATTTAATGTAAGTGTTATAATGAATGTTAGAGAGAAAAAGCATTTTATACCATACTGAAGTTTGAAGGATTACAAGGAGGTAAAAATTGTCATCAGGAAACATTTTTGGGAACGCACAAGGATTAAGACCAATTCCAGAACCATCGAAAATTCCAGACCCGAGTCCACTTCCTGAACCTATGAAGCTTCCTGAACCTTTTCAAATAGAAAGTCCTAGGGTCATAAATAATCCGATGCCGATCCCTGCGCCCTCTCAGATACAAGCGCCCAGACCAATACAAGACCCAACACCACTGCCGGAATCGTTTGCGACACAGACCACGAACAATTTGAGCAATCCAATTCCTATTCCGCCACCATCGAAATTGCCTGATCCAATGCCATTGCCAGAACCTATGAAGCTTCCAGAACCAGCATCAATACCTACTCCATCAGTTTTGCCATCAAAAGCTAATTGATCGTTATTTTTAGAGGCAGATAGGCATATATTCTTATTTCACGATAGCTTTGTTCAATTAAAATTCGTGTTCAGTCCTCGCTAGGACATGTTCTTGTAAGGCAGGGTCAAGCTCAACGAATACCGCAGAAAATCCCCATACACGGACAACGAGAGTCCTATACTCAGGAGATTTTGGGTCTGATCTCGCTTTTAGCAAAGTGTCACGATCTATGATATTTATTTGAAGCGTTGCAGTGCAAGGCATTTTAAGAAAAGACTCTACAAGTGAAATCAGATTATTGAATCCTTCTTCGCCTCTTATGGCTGTTGTATGTAATGCTATATCAAGGACTGATCCATGAGAAGCTTTTGTTAGGTCTATTTTGGCAACGGATCTTAGCACTGCGGTAGGTCCGCTCCTGTCCATACCAACCGAAGGGGAGAAGCTATTAGCTGTAAGGTCGCCTGTCCTTCTGCCGTCTGGCGATGCTGGTAAGGCACTCTTTGTATGAATTCCAAATGACATAAATCCCACTGCACGTTTGCTTCCATAACCATAAGGATTTTTAGCATTTTTATGGACCTCGTCACAAAAATATTCTGCAATGTCCTTTAATATTAAATCAACATCATCATTATCATTGCCATACTTGGGAGGACGGTTTAAGAGCATCTGTCTTAATGGTTCGTCATTTTGGTAGTTAGACTTTAACGCAGATATAAGCCTTTCCCAATTCAAGGATTTTTCATCATAGATAAACTTTTTAATGGCTGAAAGTCCATCAGCAGTGTTGCCCATTTCTGCCATTATCTCGCCCCAAATGCTATACCTGACACCACTTGGAGAAGCTTTTTCCAGACAATCCTTTATACTTGCAGCGAAAAACGGAAAAGTGACCAATGCATCGTTTCCATTTCCTTCGGGAATAAGTTGCCTCATCCGTGATTTGAAGTCAGCCAAGACGTCATCAAAAGTTTCAAACTTATTTTGTTCCGCCTGCATAATCGTCTCATTCAATAGTCTCAGACTATCGTGAACACGAAAGCTTATTGTCCCTTTTCCGCCGATGATCAGCTCAGAACATCCGTCATTGCAGAAATCCCGTGCGTCTTCTAATGGTATTCCAAGCCTTTTCAGTGCAGGAATTATGACCTCGTCATTGAAGACAGCTATCACATTTGATCTTTTAGCGATAACACGACAACATTCCCTTAGTAATTCCTTCGGAGAACCATTATGAAAGCGCACATTCAGTTTGGGCTCAGGCAACATTAACCTCGCACTAGCATAAATACACATATAGGTCAGCTCATTACAGGCGTCTTCACCATTGGGAGTCTGACCTGCAAGGGCAATGTTACGGAGAGAATCATTATTGCCTGCAAAATAGTTTAGCTTTATCCAAAGACATTCCAACAACTCCTGTGCTTGTTCCTGTGTTATTCTGCCTTCCTCTATATCTTTTTTATAGAAAGGATACATCCACTGGTCAAATCGACCGATACAACCTCTTCCGCCAAATATATGGACAAACCAAAATAACTGTAAAGCGGAATGAAAAGATGTTGGGCAACCACTAGCCAGTTCATAGCATATATCTGATATCTCTTTTAATTCCTCTTTTCTTTTTGGATTGGTCTCTAGCAATGCCATTTCGTCAAGGCGGTCTGCATATTTTTGAACATATTTGCAGGCAGAATCATAGGATATTTCAACTGCTTTGAGAAATTCTCTTTTATCCTTGTCTGATTCCGTTTCAAGACGCTTCTTTGCATAATCTCTGATGCCCGCAAGTCCAAATTTCAATATAGTTTCATGTCCTGGCGGGTAGTGTGTGTTGTAATAACCAAAATTTATGCTATCTTTTTGTTTTGGCAAAGCAAGATGACAACCAACGATAAGTTCTTCTGGAAGTATAAATACATCGCTTGCAGAGAGGACCGCTGAAAAGTCTAATGCATGCCCGATCAACGAATCACCACCTGATCCTTCTATATCTTTACGCACTAGACCTGCGTTATGGGATTTATTCCAATACAACTCTCTTAATCTGAATATCCTGCTTGACGGATCAAGATTAAGTTCTATTCCATTAGAAACAATAGATATTTTCTCCATAAAATATCCTTTCAAATATTCATAGTAAGCTCTATGAAAATAACTTGTCTGACTACCAGACAATTAACACAGAAAATCAATATAGCCAAAGGTTTCTATCTAAGCTTCTATATTGTATAGCTTCTGATATGTGTTCAGTTTTGATGATATCGCTTTCCGCAAGGTCTGCTATGGTGCGAGATACTTTAAGTATGCGATCAAAAGCCCTTGCACTCAGACCTAATTGTTTTATTGCAGTCTCTAATAGCTTTTGTGCTCCGTCTTCCATTTTGCAATACTTTCTGATCTGCCTTGGCTGCATATGGGCATTACAATGTCCATGTTCTTTGGCAAATCTTTGGTTTTGTATCTGTCTAGCTTTATTGACCCTTTGTCTTATTGACATTGAATTTTCACCTGTTGGTTCACCGATCAGTTTTTCATAAGGAACTGCTGGGACTTCAAGATGGATGTCAATTCTGTCTAATAATGGTCCTGATATTTTGGACATATATTTTTGAATTTGACTTGGCGTGCATCGGCACTCCTTCGTCGGATCAAATCTTCTGCCACAAGGACAAGGATTCATTGCAGCAGCAAGCATAAAGTTAGCAGGATAGGTCAAGGATGCTGTTGCTCTTGATATCGTTACCACACCAGATTCTAGCGGTTGACGCAAAACTTCTAAAACGCTTTTGTGAAATTCCGGAAATTCATCAAGAAATAAGACGCCGTTATGAGCCATACTTACCTCTCCCGGCTTAGGTATCTTGCCCCCGCCTATAAGACCAGCGTCCGATACTGTATGATGAGGCGATCTGAAAGGACGTGTAGCTATCAAAGCTGTTTCTGATGGCAATGCACCTGCGACGCTATATATTTTTGTTGTCTCAAGGGCTTCATCAAGCGTCATATCAGGTAAGATCGTTGGAAGTCTCATCGCAAGCATTGTCTTTCCAGAGCCTGGAGGACCGACCATTATTATATTATGCCCTCCCGCTGCTGCTACCTCTAATGCCCTTTTGGCATGTTCTTGTCCTTTCACATCAGAAAAATCAACAGAATATTCACTGCTTTTTGCAAAAGCATCTTTTATATCATATCTAAAAGGACTTATAATCTCATCGTTATTTAAGAAATTGACCACTTGCCTGAGATTTTCACTTGGATAGATATCTACGCCGTCAACAACAGAAGCCTCTTTCACATTGTCCTTAGGCAAGATCAATCCTTTAACTCCTGTGTTCCTAACGGTAATTGCTATCGGAAGAGCCCCCTTGACTGGACGTATGCTACCATCCATTGATAATTCACCAATTATCACGAAATCATCCAGTTTCTCTTGATTAACCTGTCCATAGGCAGAAAGCACAGCCACTGCCAAAGGAAGATCAAAAGCAGAACCTTCTTTCCTCACGTCTGCCGGAGCGAGATTGGCAGTAATTCGTTTCATAGGAAATCTGAAACCTGAATTCTTTATTGCTGCCGCGACCCTATCTTTTGCCTCTTTGACCGATGTATCGGGAAGTCCGACCGTATTAAAACTTGGTAATCCTTCGGTTATATCAAGCTCTACCTTAACTATATAGGCATCTATCCCTAAAACCGCTCCACTTTGGACCTTAGCAAGCATCTAATAAATCTCCTTATTCAGTTCCAATGCCAATGCTTTAACTTTTTGAATATCGTCAATTGTTATATCTTTTGATCTGAGAGGATAAATTGAATCGTTATGTAAAAGAGGGTCTGCATTCAAATCAAATCCGAAATATTTGATCGCTTTATCCCACTCCTTTGTCTGTGGTATAGGTGAATAGACCGCTAACTTTGTCAAAGCTCCGCATTTGTGGACATATCTGACGCTTTCAATCATCTCTTCCAACGGTTGCCCTGGCAGACATATCAAGACATAGACGCCAATATCTCTGCCCCTATATCCTGCTTTTTTTAGGTTTATTATCGCTTCCTGCAATAATTCGGGAGTAATTTTATTTCCGATAGCCTTTTGCCTTTCAGTGTTAGAAGTTTCAAGGCTGATCCTTATGGTCTTAAACCCTGCATTAAACATCAGTTTAGCCAATTCCTCATTGATCTGGTTTGCGTGCATCGCATTTGGAGTATGAAAGTTACAATTGATTTTTCTGTCTATTATCTCCTTTAATATAATGGATATGTGCCTGTCTGGTCTTAGCAATAAAGCATCATCATAAAAAGCAAAATTTTTCGTCCCAAATGTCTTATAATAGAATTCAATTTCATCAACGACTTTGATGGGGTCTCGTTGTCTGAATTCGCCTGCCACGATGTTTGATGCGCAATAAGTGCACCCCATAGGACAACCTCTTGACGTAAGTATAGCTAACGAACGCTTGCTAGTCAAAAGATCATAAGCGGGGTAAGGATAATCATCAAGACTCTGAGGAACAAAATTAATGTTTCCACCTATGATCTCGTAGACTAAATTTAACGCCTTAACCTCGCCTTCACCTTTTATTACATAATCAGCCTTTGAATACTGGATCGCATGGTCATAACAAAGCGTAGCATATGTCCCGCCGAGAACCACTGGGACATTGCCAAAATGAGTTTTGACCTCTTTTATAACATCAAAGACACCAGGATACCAATACGTCATCCCCGACGTTATCAAAATTATGTCCGGTTTTGGGACTTTTTGTAGCTCCTTTTTGAAGATATGTATTGGTAGACCATATCTGCCATATCTTCTTGGAACGTCTTTAAGAATTTGAGGTTTTTCTATTATTTCTTTGTTGAATTTACCGCAATCATATTCAGTGCTTTTTGGATTATGTAAGTTCTGATAAATCAGAAGCTCAGGATTATACCTGTCAAGGCAATTGATAAGCGATATTTTATATCCATTAGCTCTCAACAATCCGCCGATATACAGCAAACCGATTGGTTTTGACCACATATCGTAAGCAGCAAAATCATATATCCAAGGATTTATTAGCAGAATGTCTTTGTCATCCACTAATCAAGCAACTCCTTATAGTTTTCTGCTACTTTTCGGAATGCATTGGCATATTCTTTTACTATTTCAGGACGATAATGCTTAAACCAAGGGATACTGTATATAAGGTTATGAATATTCTCACTTACAGGTAGACTTCCCTTTGGCTGTCTGATGTCGCGATCACAATGTGCTAACCTAGTCGGCTTGCCGTGACCATAGACGTCGCAGGTATTGAACAAAGGATGCAGATGTAATGGAAAATTACATCCTGGACTACAATCGCTACCTTCTGCTCTGACAGCCTCTGCAAAACGAGATAACGGCAGTCCATCTAGCTCTTCCGATCGATAGAGTCCATGTGCAGCATACCATCCTCCCATAAAACTGCCAGAATCCTTCGGTGGACGATGAGCCCTAATTCCTGGGATGCCATCTAACAGATCCCAGAAATAATTCATCGCTTTAAGTATTTCCGCATTTCGTTGGTCATAATATTTCAACTGAACCCTCCCAACTGCAGAACTAAGCTGATGCATTCTATATTTGTAACCGCCCATTGGTAAACCGGCAAATTGTTTTAAATATTCGGTCTGAATGCTAGCGCCATAACGTTCATAGTGTCCAAAAGCGATTGCACGCTCATATATTTCTAAGTCGTTTGTAACCAAAATTCCAGCCTCACCGATTGCCAGTGACTTTCCGCTCATAACAGACATCGCACCAACATCGCCTATTGTCCCGAGTTTTCGTCCTTTATATATACCTCCGTGTGCATGTGAGACATCTTCAATTACCTTCAAATTATATCGCTTGGCAATGTCCATAATTGGGTCCATATCCGCAGGATAACCGCAATAATGGACGACAACGATAGCTTTTGTCCGCTCAGTTATTCTATGTTCAATATCATTGGGGTCTATACAAATAGTGTTTGGATCAATATCTGCGAAGACCACTGTTGCACCAAGCGAAAAACAAGGCAATGCAGAAGCCCAATAGGTAACACTGGGGCATATTATCTCATCGCCAATGCCGATTTTACATCCAAACATAGCGCAGTGCAATGCACTTGTTCCGTTGTTACATCCAAGGGCATATTTAACGCCTATCCATTCAGCAAATTCCTGCTCAAACTTCTGTGTTACATCAATTCCAGACATCCCACCACGACGCAGGACTTCCAAGACCGCTTCTTCGTCCTCTTTCGTGATGATGGGCCAAGAGAAAATGTCCCCCGGATTTGATTGAACAGCTTTTGGTCCGCCGAAAATAGCTAACTGAGATTTTTTTCCCATTTTTACCTCTCCATTAAAGATAGAACAAGTTTTTGACTTGTTCAAAGTGCTGAATTTAATTCTTTGAGATTAAACGCATCAACATATTTCATTATTGATCTTTTAACCGAATCAATCAAAACTCTTTCAGGTGAATTTGCTATATTTAACTCAATAAGATTTTTATAAAGTTCTTCTCTTGCAGACTGAACATCCGCTTGATCAAATACATAATGTCCACAGACTATCGTGATTTCATCAAGTTTTTCAGGCATATTTGCGATGTCTTTTTCTGTCAGATGAGCATCTTCTTTGAAAAGCCATTTTTTCCATCTGCCACTGTTGAGCGCAGACCTTTGTAAAACCGATCTGAATTCCGATCGTCTTCTGTTTTGATTTGATCTTAGCTTTTCATCTTCTTTATCAGCCAAGTCTAAAAGAGCCTTTGTTTCTTCTAGTCCAAATTCTGGTGCGACATTTGCGGAAGTTATGCCGAGTTTTGGGTGAAGTCTTAAAATGTCTTCTGACAAGTAATCTGCGTTATGTTCTTTGAAACCAAGCCCATACTTTTTAGCGATCATACTGAGCTTCTGTGCAGTTTCTGGGTCAAATTTTCCAACATTTTTGTTCATCTTAACCAACGTCCCTGTCTGCCCAACTATGAAAGCAGGATGTGGCAATGACCGTGAGTCAAGCTCTTTGAGTAGCTTTTCTATAAACGATTCAAAAACATCGCTAGATATAAGTCCTCCCGTAGTTTCCTCTGTCCCGACTTCATAAGATATTGGCGAAAGGCTTAATTTCTGTATCTGCTCTTCAAGGTAGCTTATCAGTTCAATAGTCCTTTCTATTACCAAATTCATTTGCACCGCGCCTTGAATATGTGGGTCCTTGGTTGGGTCAATATGCAACAGATTGAATCCTGCCTTTATATCATCTAAATAAGATGATTTCGCCTTTTCCATTGCTTCTTTTAACGGAAGTTTTTCATATCTTTCGTTATCTCTTTGCCAAGGACCGCCATGATCCCTGCAAATGTAGAGAAGCCCATCAAAGTTGACATCATCAGCTATCTCGTGGATAGCTTCTGAAAATGCATATTGATCCCAGCCCATAACATATCCACCGCCAAGCTCGTTTGAGTCAATTTGATTTCTGCTAGCGATGAACATCACAGGAAATCGCATATCTCTTGCAAGCTCTAAAGTAGCCTTTATCACTATTTCAGACATCGGACCAATGCCAAGCAATGTAGTTTCAATATTCTTTTCTTGTAATATCGTGACAACATCTCTCAACGATTTTGCCATAAATTAATCTCCTATCTATCTCATTTTCAAACATTTGGGAGCAAAATATCTTCTGATCTATCTTTAATAATCATCTAAACAAATGCCCAAATTCTAATTTTTTCTCCAATTTAGATGACGATGAAGAAATTCAAACGTCCCAACTCCATTTATAGTGTGCGGTCCATTGAAGACTTCCATCTCGGTAAGATCGCCTATTCCAAGAAGATCATATCGTCGTTTTGTCTTAGCATACTCATAGGCAACCCATTCATCGGGCGCAACGCCGTCAAAATGTCCCCGCTCAACCATAAAAGGTCTTGGGCATATAAGCCCGCTTAGTTCGGAATAATTGAAAGTGTTTCCAAGATCAAATTCAAACATCTCATATTCGCCAGTGATCATATAACTGTAATGGTGTCTGACAGATGCATTTTTCCATATCCATTCGTTGAAGTCCGCTGAGCATATAGACAAACAATATCCTTTTAAAATCGCTGGTATTCTCATAGCTGTTTTACCGCCATAACTTAATCCATAAAAAGCTATGCGATCTTTGTCCACAAAAGGCAATGATGATAACCATTCAATAGTCCGTTCGTGCTGTCTGACAATGACAGAGTAAAGGGATTGCTTTATTGGATGTGCTTTTCGGACTAGCACACGGAAATTATCCCCCCCGATATATGGATTCTGAGGAGCATAAGTTATAAATCCACGTTCTGCGAGTTTGCACGCAAATTGATGATACGATTCGTTATTAACCGATGGATCAGCAACATCTTGCGGTCTACCTTCAAGACCGTGTTGACAGACAACTACTGGGCGACGTTCCCCGTCTTTGATATCTTTTGGCACTAATAGGATTCCATAGGCAAAAACTTCCGGATAGACATCTAAGACTACCTCGTATCCTTTGAATTTTTCAGTCTCGTAGATATGTCTTGTCCTTGGGTCTATTGGCATATCTGGCAGAGGAGAGTATCCAATAATCTCGTTATATAGATATTCACGATACCATTCTGTGGTTTTTTCCCAAGTAGAGACATCAGTCGCATCTGCCTTTGACCAAAATTCCGCACGTCTGAATTCCGCTTCACGCATCAAATATTGCGTATGGTCAATTAACTGCTGATACTGACGTTTCAAACGATCTTTCGGGTCAAACGTGTTTGAAAGATAATTTTTTATCTTCGAATCAGGTTTCAGATCAACGCTTAGGTAGCCAAGAAACTTTTTTAACGTTGACGGACACAGGGGTTGATCATCCTCGCTCTTTATCAGGCTAAAGTCTGGCGCAAGCTGTTTTACTAATTCAAAGGCACGATCAAATTCTGATCTCACCGAATCAAAAGACGGCGTGGTAATTATGCCCGGCGCTGCACCTCCGCTGCGATCTTGCGATTGTTTCGGCGGTCCTGAGACCTCAGGAAATTTACAATGTTCTACTACCAATTTTCTCGGAGCGATCAGGCTTGCAACCTCTGCGTCGCCAAATTCATATAATAAAGACCAAACATTACGATATATTGGCTCCTGCCAGAGATTCTCCCTTGATTGAAAATATCCAGAAACGCAAGTTACATCAATTCTAGTATCTATTGCAGATGAATAGAATGCAATTAATCCACCTTCGCCATAACCTATGACCCCGATCGGTAAGCTATCGTCTCGATCTATAAACCAATCAACACCAGCAAGCACTTTTTGCACTTCATAACCGATTATATGTCTACCAAGCTCATAAGAGGCACGATAAATGAATTCCCTATGAGGTTGATTTACCATCCTGACCTCTGGGATGCCAGAAAATTCGTCGCTTCTATCTATTAGTAAGGGCACAAGCACACGACAACCGCTTTCTGCTAGCCTTCGTGCAAACTGTGCAGATTCAGGGATACCTTCTGTAAGACCAACTAACATCTCGGGAGTCCAATCGCAATCTGGCAATGCAATAACGTTCGCCAAAGATTTTCTCTTTGGTTCAAGCAACAGACCTTCTGCATCTACACCTTTAAGGACGTTCCATTTTACAACCATTATTCTGAAATCATCGCTTTCGCCGATTAGTGCAGGTTGTGAAGTCGTTGCTAGCAGTTGCATAACAGGCTTTTCCCTTGGATCAATCGCACCGATTATCTTTCTCAGTCTTTGGCGATTGGGTTCAACGGATTTGATATAAGCTTCAGAGGAGGAAAAGTCCCTGTTCCAAAGTGCGTTTCTTCGCGCTTTTACTTCTTCTATCTGTCGCGTAAGGAACTTATTAATTCCTGTGACCATAATTTCTGCCAAATCGCCCTGCATATTTAGAGTTTGTGTGCCTTCTAATGGCACCGTGTTTATGGTTGATATTATGTATATTAACGTCTCAATAATCATTTCTTCACCGCCTCTATTCATTAAAAGTTTATAGATGCCAGCAAAATATCATCGCGTAAAACACACTCGCATTTCTCATATCGCTTGACTTTTTATCCCGAGATTCGGTGGACAGTAATAAGTTTTTTCTGTTATTATGATCATAAAATACCTCATTACAAATTAATTTGGATTTGGATCAGAGAGGATATGTTCAATTTCATTTTATCCAAGTTTTAGATTTTTCCCAATTTTGGCAGAATTATATGCAGATTCAATAGCTTGCACAACTTTGATGCCCTCATAAACAGAGCATAAAGGCTTTGTCCCTTTTAGAATAGCGTCAATAAAATCTTCAACAGGTTGTTTGGCAGGTGGCATATCCCTTTCTGTCACTACTATTGGGTCTTTATCAGGCTTTGATATTGTAACTTTAAAGGGCATTCCATCAACGAATATAGTCCCATTCGATCCAAAATAAACGTTATGTATCCGTCTAGATATCTTGCTATTGCCGATATTTATGATATTACATAATGCCCCATTTTCAAGCTTTATGCTCATTGTTGTCCGCATATCAAATTCGGGGTTATCCATAATAGCGTTTATCTCACAGGCATTTAGTCCAGTAGTCCAGAAAAGCTCAGACAAGAGATGTGAACCCGAATCTATGAAATGTCCTCCACCTCCAAGCTTAGGATCTCCTCTAAAAATTGTTGGGGGGACGATACCAGGCAAGTTGTCTGGCATAGGGGCAAGTCCAAAGACGTGTTCAGCATTACCGACCCAGTTTATATTTACTTCCTCAATTTCGCCGATTTCACCAGATTGTATTAGATCACGGACATAATTGGTATGTTGCCAATAAGGGGGATTTAATGCTACTACGATGATCAGTCCTTTATCTTCGGCGATTTGGGCTAACTCTTTTGCTTCCTCTGTTTTTACTGTCAATGGTTTTTCTACAAGGATGTGTAAGCCTCTTTCTAATGCTAGCTTAGCGTTTTCGTAGTGAAGGGCATGAGGAGTAGCAATTATTACGCCGTCCATCTCAACAGAATCTAGCATTTCTTTATAATCGGTAAATGTGTTGGGACATTTGAAATGGTCCGCGACCTTTTTCAACAATATCTTATCCCTTCGACAGAGAGCAACTAGCTCAGCATCTGAGGATTGAACAACGATGGGAATATGCCTTCTTGACGCGAATGAACCAGCACCGATAACACCTATTCTGACTTTTTTGCTCATATTTCTTTTCCTCAAAATATAAGTTTGAGATCAATAATTATCCATTTGCAAATATAAGCCTATCACGATTTTGGTTTGGAATATCAACAGTTTTTCCTATGATTGAGCTTTCTATTTCTGCAAAACCGATCTCGTTGACCGCCATATATTCGTTTCTTGAGCAGTGAGGCAAAGGACCTCCATCAAAATAATCGCATATCTGCTGATATGCAATCTTAAATACGCTTTCATTTTTTGGCAGATCAAGGGTGCTATTATCTATGATCTGACCTTGCTTGTTTCTTAGAACTGTGGGGATATACATACCTGCCCTAAGACTTCCTTCACTGCCAAGAACATCTACTGAGAACGCAGTCATACTGCCATGTTGACCAACATGATAGCCCGTTACTCCGCTTGAAAACTTGATAATCGCTCCAATAATTGAAGGCTCGTTTTCATATTTTTCTGATACTATACCGCCATATCCTTGCACAAACCCACAAACAGAGATCGGATCATAGCCAGCAAATTGGCATATCAGGTCAGTCGTATGTATTGCAAACGAAAGCACCCCACCACCACAATAACCTATAACGGACTGAACTTGACCAACTAACCCGTTTTTTACAAGTTCTTGAAGTTTGAGCAGATGCGGAGCCCAATGACGTGAATAGTCAACTATTATTGGAATACCTTTTGCCTCTGCGGACTGAGTCATCTCATCAATTTCTCTTAACGAACAGCCCATTGGCTTTTCTAGGAATATAAATCTTGTCTTTCCTGAGTTAATAACTTCCATTGTTACCTTGTAATGATAAGGTCCCCTAACACATATCGCCACAATGTCAAAAGATTCCTTTTCGAGCATCTCTGAACTATTTTTGTAATAGTGGATGGAGTCCTTTGGAAATGCAGGTGACCATACCTGTTTAAATTCCTCAATACGTTCGTCCGACAGGTCTGAAACCGCGGTTAACTCTGTTGACTCGCAAAGACGTATTCCCCCAACATGACAATATGGATAAGGGTCTTCCGGCTTTGAGTAGCGTGAGGCTATATTTCCAAGCCCAATAACTCCTACTTTATACATAATAAATCTAGCATAATAAAAAGCAAAGGTATATTAGCCTTTTATTATACATATCCTCCTTTCTGAATACATTACAACTGATCATTGATCACTTTATATAATACTTCGCTTAATTCCTTGATTCTGAATGGTTTTAAAATGACTCCTTTAAACCCGAACTCCTTATAATTGGACATAATGGGGTCATTGGAATATCCACTATAAACAATAGCTTTGACATTTGGGTCTATCTCTTGAATTTTTTGTATTGCCTCTTTACCGCCCATACCTCCGGGGACAGTCAAATCTAATATCACCGCGTCAAATGGATGACCAGAATCCATTTCTTGTTTATATATGTTTACTGCTTCCAATCCGTCTTTCGTAGTAAAGACTTCATATTTACAGAAATTCTCAAGCATATCTTTCATCAATCTCCTTATGCTTTCCTCATCATCCATAACTAATATCTTGCCACTTGTTTTTGTCGTTGATAAATCTGTCCTTATTTTTTCCGTTGGCAGGCTTTTATCAGAGGCTGGGAGATATATAATGAAGTTTGATCCAACCCCTAATTCTGATTCAACGTCAATATACCCGCCATGGTTTTTAATAATAGAGTAACATATAGAAAGACCAAGCCCACTACCTTTTTGCTTTGTAGTGAAGTATGGCTCAAAAATTTTGCCCAGATATTCTTTTGTTATCCCTATACCACTATCTTTGATAGACAGTTTGATATATCTGCCAGCATCAAGGGAGTGAATATGATTTTCTTGCAAATATACATTTTCTGCACTGATCCATATTGCCCCACCTGTTGGCATGGCTTGGACTGCATTGATAACGATATTTTGTATCACACGGTCAATTTGTGATTCATCTATTTCTACATTCCAAAGGTCTTCTTGTATGGAGAATATAGGTTTAACGTTGGAACCTCTTAACACAAATTCAGTTGAATCTTTTAACAGATTTTTTATAGAACCAGATTTTTTAACAGGAAGCCCGCCTTTTGCAAAGGTAAGCAATTGCTGTGTTAATCCAGTTGCAGATAACGCTGCTCTTTCTGATTCTTCCAGTCTTCTGTCTTTTTCTTTTTCATCTTTACAGATTCTAGCAAGTGAGATGTTTCCCAGGATTGATGTCAAGAAATTGTTGAAATCGTGTGCAATTCCTCCGGCAAGGATACCAAGCGATTCAAGTTTATTGATCCTTTGTAGTTCCATCTCTGTTTTTCTTTCTTCGGTTACGTCTCTAAAGACGATTACAACACCGACAATCCTTCCATCTCTGCTATAAATTGGGGCGCCACTGTCCGCTATAGAATACTCTGTTCCATCACGGGATATAAGGACGGTATGATTTGCAAGTCCAACTATTACCCCCTCAGATACGACTTTCTCAACTGGGTTTGGGGCTGGTTGCCTTGTTTCTTCGTTAATTATACGAAAAACCTCGCTAATATGTCTACCAATTGCCTCTTTTTCTGTCCAACCAGTAAGTTTCTCTGCAATATTGTTAATAATTACTATACGACCTTCTGCATCAGTAGATATAACTCCATCGCCTATTGAACGAAGAGTTACATCAAGCAACTCTTTTTCCTCAAACAAAGTATTCACGTAACGTATTCTTTCTATTGCTTGTCCCGATTCTATGGTAATTTTTTCCAGCAAAAGTATCGTTTCTAAATCTATTTTATTTTTCTCTGTGTCTGCAATATAAAGTAGTGCAACCACCTTGTCTACAATACGAATGGGAATTATCGCCCCTGATTCATAGAAATTACCAGATTTTGTTTTGAAGCATGATAAATTTTCATCAGGATAAACAGCCAAAAGATCTGTAATTGAATTACAATAAAATGAGCCGTATTCTGTGAAATACGGAAGACTGGGGTCTGTCAACCCGTTGATCACTTTGGAACACATACATTTTCCCATCTTGAAATGAAATAATTTTTCTGGTTCGCTGAAGTTATCGTTAAACCCAATATATACAACATTTGAAATATCCACTTCATCTTCTAATACCCTTATTTTGACTGCATTACAATCAACAATGCCTCGGATTTTTCTTACGATCTCATTTAATAATGGCTCTAATTCATTGTGTTTATTTATCGTTTCAAAGATACTATTGTATGCTTCCAACATTCTTTCATATTGTTTTTGCTTGCTTATATCGGTGATCATAACTAGTGAGCCAACAAAGAGATTATTTTCATCAAATAGTGGAGTCCCTGAAACGATGCACCATATTACGGTTCCATCCTTGTGACGAAGGCGACGTTCATATCTTGATGCCAAGCCTTTTCTGCGATCTTGCATCCGCTTTTCGTGATCATTCAAATCCTCTTCAAATATGAAATAACTTGCTGGCTTACCGATCATTTCTTCTAATGAATAACCACTCATTTCTGATAAACGTTTGTTGGCAAAAATGACTTTTTCATCTTTATCTAGCAAACATATACCTTCATTGGCACCGTTTACTATAAGGCTATATTTCTTTTCACTCTCTCTAATTGCTTCTTCTGCTAATTTCTTTTCTGTGACGTCTTTATAGATCGCAGCGATTTCTCCTGATGATAGTTTAAGGACATAATTTTCACGCCATCCTTGATTCCTTTCATCCTTATAAAAAGAAGTTGGATGTTCTTCAGAGATGCCGGTTTTCCATACACGATAAAAAACATCAAATAATCCAAACTCTTTGACACCGGGGAAAACTTCGGTGACTTTCCTGCCAATGATATCCTCTCTTTTAACTTTTTCAGCTTTTTCTGCGGACTTATTAAAATCTTTAATGATGAAATCCTCTCCATCATTATATGCTTCATAAATCGCAATAGCGTCCTCAGTGCTGTCAAACAAATCAACAAATCTTGCTCTTCTTTCTGTCAACGTCTTTTCGTCACAATCCATTTTTACCCCCCCTGTATAAATAATATCGTTAAATAATGTCATTAACTTTTTATCCTTTTTACAAAGGCGTTAATAACCTGATTAAATTCCCTGATTCTAAATAGACCATACAAGAGATAAAGAACAAATAAAGCGATAACTATGGCTATTATTAACGATATAACGACACTAATTATATTGCTCAGTAAACGAAACGTCAATAACGATACTATACCCATGCATATTGATGCCACAACTGCTTTAATAAATGTCAAAGTAACATCGGTTAATCCTAGTCTGCCAACTTTTCTCCGAAGCAATAGCATAATGATCAAGAAGTTGAGCGTTGTGTAAATAGATGTTGATATTGCAAGTGACCGGTGGTCAAGATTCAATTTGAATATGAAGATGTAATTGAAGATAATATTTGTTCCAATTGCTGATACACTGATGAGGGCAGGTGTGCGAGCATCTTTCAGTGCGTAAAATCCATTGGTGACAATTTTAATTCCTGAATATCCGCATAATCCAAAGGCATAAAAGAATAATGCACTTCCGACCTGTATAGTGTCATATTCGCTAAAATGACCTCTTTGATATATAAGCGAGACGATCGGTTTGTTAAGAGCCATAAGCCCCGCGGATGCAGGGATGGCAAGTATAAACATTAATTTCAGTGCATTTGTCATTGTTGATTTATATTGATCCATATAATTTTTTGAAGTGGCACTGGACAAGGAAGGAAGCGCAGCGGTTGATATTGCTACGCCTAGAGCACCGATAGGGAAATACATTATCCTGAAAGCCTGAGTTAACCAAGAGACCCATCCTTCGCCATGCGAAGCGAAGAATGAATTCACGAGCACATTAAACTCTACTGCTGCTGTGCCGATGATCGCAGGAGCGACCAATTTTAACACTTGTATTAGATGCGGATCATTAAAACTGAATATTGGTTTATACTTGTAACCAAGACGATACATTGAAGGCACTTGGACAAGAAACTGCAACAATCCGCCTATGAGCACACCTATTGCCATAGCTATCGTAGGATGGAAACCAAATTTAGGTGCGATATAATATCCTACAACGCCCGCGGTTATTGATCCGATATTAAAGAAAGACGGAGCTAATGCTGGTATAGCAAATTTGCGCTTGCTGTTCAATAGTCCCATAGCTATTGCTGAGAAAGATACTAGAATCAGAAATGGAAACATAATCCTAGTTAGCGATATTGTTAACTGGCGTTTATTTGTGAACCCATAGCTTGTCTCGGGGGAAAAAGCGATGTCAAAACCCTTGCCCATAAATATAAGGTCAACAATAAATGGTGTGAAAATAATGCCTAATACTGTTATAATTACAAGTATTGTTGTGATAACATTGAATACAAGATTTGCCAGACGCCATGCGGACTTTTCGCCAAATTTTGTCTCCACATCGACGAAAGTTGTTACAAAAGCATTGCTCAAAACGCTTTCAGCAAAAAGGTCTCTAAGAAGGTTCGGTATTCTGAATGCAGCGTAAAATGCGTCAAGTTCAGTTTTGGCTGGGAAAAAATATGCAAGCACTGATTCCCTAACAAGACCAAGGACCCTTGATATGACAACTGCTATACTTATAATACCTGCTGACCGGGCAAGACTCTGGTTTTCTGACTTATCGTAGTATTCATTCATAATTTAAAATATTGGCTAGGATTGTCAATTTGTGCTAAAATAATAAAGCAAGTTGTTACTCTTGAATTTTACGATTGATGGTATCAAAAGTCAATAAAAATTTAAAGTGACTACAACTTTATAAGGTTCACAACGCGAGATAATCATCTACCCATCAAGGTATAAGAAGAGAAGTAGAAATGAACTTTGTATCAAATACATTTATATCTTGTCTGTCTTGCTTGTTTTTGGCTTGTTTTTCTGGTATTGAAAAGGATAACAATATAATGAAGAAGGAGTTTGTTATGAGTAAAAAAGTTTTGGCTTTCTATTATACTTGGTATGGTGTGCCACAGGTCAGCGGAAGATGGTATCATTGGGAAGAAGGCGGACATTCTCCTAATGATGTTAATGAAGATGGCTACCCTGACTTTGGCACTACTAACCATCCTAGTCATGGTCCTTATGATTCAAATGACCCTCATACAATTCACAGGCATCTTAAATGGTGCGAAGAAGCAGGAATTGATGGTCTAATAGCTACTTGGTGGGGACAAAGGCAATATCACGATAAAGCCTTAAAAATTGTGCTTGATGAAGCATCTAAAAGCTCAGTTAAAGTAACAGTTTACTATGAAGTAGTTCCATCAAGTGGATTGAACGGTGCAGTTGATGATTTCAAATATGTATTAAAAAATTATGGCAAACATCCGGGATTTTTTACTATTGATGACCGCCCTGTTATATTTGTTTATGGTCGTGCTATGGGGCAACTCAACCGTGACCAATGGGAAGAAGTTTTAAAACAGGTTAAAGCTGAATATGACGCGATATTCATAGCAGATACTGAATCAAAAGAACTTATCAGTCTTTTTGATGGTGGACATACTTATAATCCAGTCGGTTTAGTTGTCCAGCAGGTCGATATGGAACAATATTATCAAAAATTCGTTGAAAAATGCAGGTCAGTGGGGAAAATAGCCTGTGCAACCGTCATACCGGGATATGATGATTCTAATATAGGCAGAAAACATATAACAGTAGCAAACCGCCGTGGTGGTGAACTCTATAAATCATTGTGGACGAAGGCAGAGAAAAGCGATCCTGATTGGATACTTATAACATCGTTTAACGAATGGCACGAAGGGTCAGAGATAGAACCAAGTATTGAGCACGGGAAGCTATATCTAACATTGACACGTCAATTAGCATTCGGCTTTAAAAATAAATAAAGACTTCTTTGCCTTGTCATGATATAAGAGTTAAAAAACAGTGATTCGGAAAGGTAATAAACTTATGCTTATGACGATCAGTCTAAGTAGACATAAAAGAATTACAGATAATATATGAAAATCAAGAAAAGATAATTGAAAAACTTAATACTTATTAGTCATAATCTCGGCTTTACCTGTTCTTTATTATAGGTTTTTATTGTTTTACCCTTCCGAACACTATATCAGAGCTTATTTCTGTTGTCCTTCAAGCCTGAATATGATATTCTTTTATTTGCTTGAATTTTGGTTTTCATCAACAAGTTTCTTTAGTTTTGAGCAGGAGCTATTTAAATGAGAGAACTCAAAGGCAAAAGAGCAGTTGTGACAGGTGGGGGAAGAGGAATTGGACGTGCTATTGCCCTTGCTTTAGCTGACCAAGGTTGTAATGTAGCTGTTGTATCGCGAACCCGTGATGAAATTGAACGTACCGCTAACGAAATATCTATGTTTGGCACACAGGGGATAGCCATACAAGCTGATATATCCGATCCATTAGATGCAGAATTCATGGTCAGGAAAACTGTTGAAACATTCGGGGGAATTGATATACTTGTCAATAACGCGGGCATAGCCATCTTTAAACCTTTTATAGACCTGACCTTGGATGATTGGGATAAGACTATGTCAGTTAACTTGCGTGGTGCATTTCTTTGCGCACAAGAGGCTTCAAAATATATGATTGCACAAAGATCAGGGGCAATAGTCAATATCTGTTCGAGTGCATCAAGAAAGGCATATCCCAACCAATTAGCATATGTTGCCTCAAAACACGGTATGCTGGGATTATCAAAGGCTCTGAGTATTGAGTTAAAGCCTTATAATATAAAGGTTTACGCGGTCTGTCCCGGCGGAGTGGATACCAAACTTACTGCTGATGCAAGACCCGATGTTGACAGATCAAATTGGATGCGTCCCGAAGATATCGCACATATCGTCATCGCACTTCTAACTATGCATGATAGATCAACGGTTGATGAGATATATATACGTAGATTTGATGCTGAGCCGATGTAGTTCTTATTTGCTTGATCAAATTATTTGGAGAAATCTATGCCAATACTTACAAGAGATGGTATCAAAGGCGATCAATGGAGAAATATTGCGGTCAAAATGCCAAAGCTTGACGTTTCTTCCATAATAAGCAAGACAAAATTATCCCCTAAATGGATACATATCGCACCAAGCAACATTTTCAGAGCGATGATCGCTCCCTTACAGCAGAATCTCATTGAATTAGGATTAGAAGAATCTGGTATTATCGCCATTGAAACATATGATCCTGAGGTGATAAAAAATATCTACAAGCCACACGATAATCTGAGCATCTGTGTTGTTATGCCTCCTAATAAAGACAACGAATTTATTTTAGTCGCTAATATAGCGGATGCGGTATTTGCCGATAATGAAATATCTCCCAAAGGATGGCAGAAAGCTTTGGAATATTTTTCCAAAAGTTCAGTTCAAATGGTAAGCCTCACCTGCACCGAAAAAGGTTATGATATTAACATTCCAAATATTGATCTTGACTTATCAAACCATATTAATTCGCCAAAACACATAATGGCAAAGATAACCACGTTGGTATATCATCGGTATAAAAGTAACGGATCGCCGATCGCATTGGTCAGTATGGATAATTGCGCCGAAAATGGCTTGAAATTTAAAAATGCAGTAACAACTTTAGCAAGTGAATGGGTCAAACGAGGTTTTATTGAACAAGATTTCCTCAATTACCTTGATGAAAAGGTCTCGTTTCCGTCGACTATGATAGATAGGATAACGCCCAGACCATCTGTAAAAGTCCAAAAAATGCTTGAAGATATGGGTATCGAAGATATGGACATCATAACCACAGAAAAAGGAACGGTAATCGCGCCTTTTGTCAACACTGAGCATATCTCATATCTAGTTATAGAGGACAAATTTCCTAATGGTCGTCCCGAGCTTGATAAAGTCGGTGTCGTATTTTGCGACAATGCAGATGATATAGCTAAATATGAAAAAATGAAAGTTGGTGCTTGCTTAAATCCAAATCAAACAACTCTTGCAATATTTGGCTGTCTATTTAACATCAAGCATATATACGAGGCTATTGAAAACCCTTTGTTAAAGGAATTGGTCTATCGCCAAAGCTATGAGGAATTCCTGCCAGTCATTGAGCATCCTGGCAAGATTGATCCGAGCGAGTTTTTGAGACAAGTCTTAGAAGAAAGACTTCCAAACACAAATATTCCGGATACGCCAGCGAGAATAATAACTGATACATCTCAAAAACTAGGTGTGAGATATGGAGATACTATTATTGCCTATGGTAACAAGGCAAAGGAACTTAAATATATTCCTTTATCTATCGCTGGATGGTGCAGATATCTTGTAGGGGTCGATGATAATGGAAACTTAATGAACCTCAACCCTATTGCACATCCGCCATTCAACAGATGGAGTCCTGATCCAAAACTTGATCAGCTTGTGAAGCAGGTCTCACAGATAGAGTTTGGCAAACCGGAGACTGTCAAAGATAGGTTGTGTCCGATATTGTCAGATGAAAAAATATTTCATATTGATCTGTATAAAATTGGGCTAGGACCTAAAATTGAGGGATATTTTAAGGATATGATCTCCGGGATCGGTGCTGTGCAAAGAACACTGAAATCTGTTATGAAAACTAGTTAATTCCAATTCAGAAAAACCTCATCTCTGGGATTATGCGATTAGAATATATAAACATCATTCTTTACTTGTTTTATCTACAACAAATTTGTCAAAACTAACGGATATAAACAGAAATATAGATCAACTGTAATTAAGGAGTAATTATGAAAATAGATAGTATTTTGAGTGATAAAAAGCGTTCTTTATCATTTGAATTCTTTCCCCCCAAGACAGATCAAGCTGAGCAAATTTTATTTGACACGATAGAAAAACTGTCTTCGTTCAACCCCAGTTATGTATCTGTAACCTATGGAGCAGGGGGAAGCACAAGGGATAAGACAATGTCCACAGTTCAAAAAATTAAGCAAAAGACTTCCTTAACGGTTATGCCTCATCTCACATGTATTGGATCAGGTAGAACGGAGATCGCTGAAATTTTAGACTTCTATAAATCCATAGGCATAGAAAACATCCTTGCCTTGCGTGGCGATCCCCCAATGGGAGTAACCGAACTTCCTGAAGTAGAAGATGGTTTTGATTATGCTAGAGACCTCATTGAATTTATAGAAACATATGGATTATTCAGTATTGGAGCAGCTGCATACCCAGAAAAACATAAAGAGTCGCCAAATATGGAATTCGATATGATCTATACAAAAGATAAGGTTGAAGCAGGAGCTAGATTCCTTATAACACAGATGTTTTTTGAAAACAGTTTTTTCTATGGTTTCTTGGACCGCGCTGAGATGATAGGGATTGACGTGCCGATCATCCCTGGCATTATGCCGATAACCGATCTAAAAAAGATTAAACAGCTTTCACTGATGTGCGGAGCATCTATCCCTAATAAGCTTAACAATTTAATAAACAAATATGGTGACAATCCAGAAGATAGTAGAAAAGCTGGAATGGAATTTACTATTGAACAATGCAAAAACCTGATAGAAAATGGTATAAGATATTTTCACTTTTATACACTTAACCGCTGGGAGGCTGTATCAGAGATCATAAATACGTTAAATTTCTCCGCGATCTTGAATTAACGAAATAATCTTCAAAGATCAGAGAAATGCTTTTTCGATGAGATTCTATCTCTACAAATTCAATAAGATTATATGCTTATGATATGTTTCTGATCTACTTCATATCACGAATGCGAACTTCAATATCTTTTTCACCTTCTAAAAGTTTAACCAGTTTGGAAGTATCAGTGTCGCCGAAATGATATGGATATAGAATTTTTGGCTTAAATGCTTTTACAGCATCAGTGACCATTTCAGGAGTCATCGTATAGGGCAGATTCATCGGTAAAAATGCGACATCAATGTTTTTCAGTTGCTTCATTTCAGGTATATTTTCAGTATCGCCCGCAACATAAACCCTCTTGTCGCCAAAAGTGATCACATAACCGTTTCCATCGCCTTTGGGATGGAAAGGTAGCCCATTTGGTCTTTTGTGTGCGATATTATATGCAGGAACCGCTTCTATCTTCAAATCTGCAATTGTTTTGGTCTCTCCGTTTTTCATCACTTTTCCGCCTGTGATCTTTGGCAGGCATTTTTCCGTTAAAACGATCTCAGTTTTATCAGTTCTAATAGCCTTTATAGCAGAAGGGTCAAGATGATCGCCATGTTCATGAGTAACAAGTATAATGTCTGCCTTTGGAAGCTTTGAATAATCAGCTTCTTGTGATACAGGGTCGACATGGATTATCTTTTCCTTGAAGGTAAACATCAATGTCCCATGCCCTATAAATGTTATTTTAAGATCGCCAGCGGAAGTTTTAATAATATCCTCCTTGAACACTTTTTTTACCTCCTTTTGTTGTGAAAGGCACGCAACAGAGATAAACAATAATAAAATGATTGTAAATACGAGTAATGTCCTCATTTTAGACATCTCCCTTCGGTTTTTTAAGGTCTAATGTTTCCGACTCTTTTATCACTTGATTGCTCAAGGCGGAAGAGCCTTTCTGCATTTTGATGTGAAACCTTCTGCAACTCATCGTAAGGCAAATTTAACTGCCTAATGAACCTTATATGTCCCATCAAACCAAGCCGAGATGTTTCTTGATGTGCATCTTTTCCTATTCCTGTATCTGTCCCGAAGAGTATCCTATCGGCGTATTTTATGAAGAACTTTCTTATCCTTCTTTGGTCTTCTGGATACATAACATCGCCCCAACGGACAAAGCAACCAATACTCGTATCTATATATGTGTTCGGGTATTCTTCAAATATATGTTCCAGTCTATCCCAGCCGACATAATGTTGATGAGCCCCTATAAAATGTCCGTTCGGATAAGCACGAGCGATCCTCAAAAAGCTTTGTAAAAGGTCTTCATTAGTCCATTTGATCCCCTTTTTCCATCCTTCTGACCAATACGCGTGCAATGCACCTCCAGTATACGGGGATGCGGTCATCCTTTGTGTAACATGCCATAATACCGCAAGCCCTTTTTCATTGATAATTTTGAAGAATGGTTCCCATTTTGGGTCTTCAAATTCATCGGGTCTTCTACCTTCTATTATAAACGTAGGACTCCATAATTTCAACCCTTTAGCTCCATATTCTAATGCTTCTAATAATGGTTCTACGTCTGGAGTATCAACTCCTGGTGCATAAAGGAAGGCTAATCGTTTGTCTCCTTCTATTGTTTGAGATAATTCCAAATAATTAAAAGGATCACTTGAAAATGCGTTCTTTAAACTTTTTGGATGCCCATCAACAATGATAGCTTTCGCTAATCGCCATCCGAAAGCCCAATCAAACCAATCGTTAAAGGCTTGCATAAAACCAGTCTTCATTGACGCGTGATTATGACAATCTATCCAATACCTTTCAGAAGGTTGAAAATGCAATCCCCAGCCTTTTGAAAAACCGTTGTCCTCTGTATCTCGCTCAAAGACATCTGGTGAATGCGGATATAGATCTTCATTCTTATACATAATATTTTCCCTTATATACAGCTAGTTAAAAGCAGATATGAACATAACATTTCAATTTCCAACTTTTAACTTTTAAAATGCCTTTTCTAAAATTCTCAGTGCGTCTTCGTAAGTTACTTCTCTTGGATTGACAGCGATATGTCCGCTTTTCATAGCATCTTCAGCCATTTTGGGTAAAGACTCCCTTGTGACGCCAACGCTTTCAAGCGTTACAGGTGCACCAATATCATCAGCGAGATCAACAACAGCGTCAATAGCAGACATAGCTGCATCCATAAACCTCATAGATTCTATATGTTCTCCCATTGTTTTCGCTATATTAACGAATTTTTTTGGATTAGCTATCAAGTTAAATTCCATTCCATGTGGTAATAAAATCGCATTAGCTATCCCATGTGGAACATGGAACATCGCGCTCGGGGGCAAAGCCAAAGCATGGACGATGCCAAGTCTTGTGTTTGTGAAAGCCATTCCTGCCATATTCGCTGCTATTTGCATATTAGCGATCGCAGTCGCATTATGCGAGTCCGCAACAGATTGACGAAGGTTTTCTTCGATCAGTTTTATAGCTGATAATGCTAATGCTTCTGTATATGTATTTGCATTTTTGGACAAATAGGATTCAATCGCATGTGTTAAGGCATCCATTCCGGCTGCAACCCTAACCATCTTTGGCGCAGTGGCAGGCAATCTCGGATCAAGTATGGCAACTTTCGGGACAAGTAGAGAACTCCATACAACAAACTTATAATTTCTGTCAGTATCTGTGATCACTGATGAATAGGTTACTTCGCTTCCTGTCCCTGCTGTTGTCGGAATAGCTATTATCCCCATAGGAGGATTTGTAAATTTATCTGCACCTTCATAGTCAATTATAGACCCTGTATTATTTGCCATAACGGACATAGCCTTAGCGGCGTCTATGTTGCTCCCTCCGCCTAATCCTATTATGACGTCAAAATTACCATTTTTTATTATTTCCGTGCCTTTTTCAATAAGTTTGACAGTGGGGTCTGGCATAACCTCACCGAATATTTCCGATTCAATCCCTTCTGTTCGGAGAAGGTTACGAATAGTGTCTGCGACACCAATTTTTACTAGATTTGGTCCCGTAACTATAAGTGCATTTTTAGCCTTTAACAATTTCGCCTCTGTGCCTAATTGTTCCAATGCACCAATACCTTTAACTACCTTTGCTGGCACATAAAATCTTGTAACGCCAATTCTGCTCATTAATTATCCTCCTAATGAAGTGAATTCGTTCACCAAAGCGATATTTTCCATCAATTGTTCTTCGCTAGTCATGCCGACAGTCATCGCATCTACATAAGGTAAGCTCATAACAAATTCAAAGCATTTTCGGATATCATAATTAAGCTTTCCCTGCCCAATAACTTTCATTGCTAAGACGTCTTTTCCTGAGTTATGAATATCCTTTAAGACAGGCACGACATCGCTAGTTTTCGCGTCCATATTAGTATCATTATAATTTATCCTAGCAAGCACAACATCAATCCAATCGGTAGAGGCAACCGTCTTTAATGCTCCAAGGTCATGGCAGGACATACCGATACCCTTCACAAGCCCTTTGTCTTTTGCTTCTTTAAGCGCATCTATCGCGCTAGTATATTTCTTTAGCCAATCAGCTTCGGATATGCAGTGCATAAGCAAGATATCAATATAATCAGTGTTAAACAATTTGAGAAACTTCGGGATAACATCACGGATATAATCTCCATCCCTTGAAAAAATCTTTGTCAGAATGGTAATTGATGACCTGTCAATGCCTTTAAGTGCGTCGGCAATATGTGGATGACTACCATAAGCTTCTGCTGTTTCCCAGAAAGTTATTCCATACCTATATGAGAGTTTCAATAAATCTACCAATTTTTGGTATCCGATCCTTGTCTGTTCAGAACTTCCACCCCAGCCATGTGTGCCTGTGCCAAATCCTAACCGTGATAGTTTTATCCCTGTTCTCCTAAGAGTTACTGTCTGCATTATAATTCCCCCAATATTTTTAAGATGACAACAATCCATCTATGAGATGTGATTGCTAAATTTTCATCAATAACTTTAACAATGGCTTTAATAAACTATTCAGGAGATATGACGATAGCTCTTTCTATTTTTTCTTCTTTAACTAATTTATTAGATGCGTTTACAGCTTCTTCTCGCGTTTTAAATCCTACTACCCTGACCTTATAAAGCGTTTCAAAAATTATATCAACTTTATAATTCTTCTTTTCTAATCGATCAGCCAGGGCTTTCGCAACGTCTTTTCTAGAAAATGCTCCAACTTGGACGCTAAAAAATGATTCTGATCCAGGAGTGTTGATCCTTCTTTCGGGGGCATTAGCCTTTGTCTCGGGGGCTTCCTCAGACTTCCATTGAAATTGGAATGGGGGTTTGGTATCTTGAATTTGTGGTTTGATCTGCTGTTGACTAACGTTTTGTTGAGTAGATGTCGCACTGGTTGACTTCAAAAATGGTGTCTCAAATTGTGGCGAAACTTTATCACTGTTTGTTTGATCTATTTTTATCGGGGAAGGTGAATAGAGTTGTTTTTTAGCCTGCTTTGCCTCTATCGATTGTGGATAACTTTCTGCTACTCTACGATACATAGCCTTAGCCTCGTCGGTTTTACCTTGATTTTGAAAACAGCCCGCGAGTAAGAAATAAGTAGTGGGTAGCCATTTGCTTTCTGGATAGTTATCAATCAATGATTTAAATGTTACCTCTGCTTTATCGTATTCCTTTTTAGCCATATAACATTCGCCTAGTGATAGCATTATTGCGTCTGGTTCAATGTTTTTATTGCCAATCTCTTTTAATGAGTTCAGTGCGAATATTGCGCCATCATAATCCCCTTTTGCCATAAGGCTTTTGCATCGCCAATATCTTGCCTGCCAATAAGATTCATCTTCGGGATAACGGACTACGACTTCGCGATAATATTCGGCTGATTCGTTGTATTTGCCTTGTAAATAGTATATTTGGGCAAGTTGGAAATTAGACCTTCCTGCCCATTTAGTATTTGGATATTTTTGGATAATATCTTTATACATTTTAATAGCTGTATCGGCATCTGTTTGAATGCCTGCTTGAATGAATAATATCTCGGGAAGGTGGTTGCTTTGTGGGTATTGAGAGAGAAAATCTTTTATCAATTGAGTTGCTTCAGTAAAATTCTTGTTTTCATAAAAGGTTTTGCATTTCTGATAAAGCTCATCTTCTTTGCTTACATTTAATTCGTTGTCCTGTGCAATGGAAAAAGATATTGTCATCAGCATAAAGATAATAGTTGAAAACGAGGTAATAAGATTTTTAAAAGTCATTTTCCCCCTCCACTATGAACATAGTTCGCCACGAAGCGACCAATTTCCCGCATCAGTTATCTCAACGGTGACCAGTTGACCTATCAGGTCAAGATCGCCAGTGAAAAAAACTATCCGATTATTTCTTGTCCTGCCAGAAAGTTGGGATTTATCCTTTGGATTTTGACCTTCGACGAGTATCTCTTGTATTTGCCCAATCATAGCACGATTTTTGTCTATACTGATCTTGTCCTGAATTTCCAATAACTCATATAATCTTCGCATTTTAACCTCTTCTGGAAGTTGTCCATCCATCTTTGCAGCAGGAGTCCCCCTTCTAGGCGAGAATCTAAAACAAAAAGCTACATCGAATTCAACTCTTCTGACAAGATCAAGCGTATCCAGAAAATCCTGTTCTGTTTCCCCCGGAAATCCGACTATTAAGTCTGTCGTAATTGATATGTCAGGCACTTTCGCCCTCAATTTGTCAATTAAATCTATATAATGTTCACGTGTATAGCCTCTGTTCATCTTTTCTAAGATGCTATTTGATCCTGATTGTGCTGGTAAGTGAAAATGATTACATACCTTCGGTAATTCTCCCATCGCGTCAATAAGCTTCGGCGATACATCTTTCGGATGCGAAGTTGTAAACCTTATCCTTTCAATTCCGGGAGAATTCGTATCTATTAAAGCAAGCAGATCAGCAAAATCTATCCCTTCATCGGAATCAAGACCATAAGAGTTCACATTTTGACCAAGCAATGTGACCTCTTTATACCCAGATTCTCCGAGTGTTTTGATCTCTTGAAGGATGCTTCCACTGCTTCTGCTTCGTTCACGTCCTCTGACATATGGAACAATGCAATAACTACAAAAGTTGTTGCAACCGTGCATAATAGTAACCCAAGCAGTGACCTTGCTTTCTCTGACTCTTGGGACTATTTCGCCATTGGATGGTATCTCTAAGACGTCAATAGCAGAAACACCAGAGTTGAGCCGTTTCTCTATGAGATTTGGCAATTCGTTTAGTCTATTGGTTCCCAATATAATGTCAATATATGGAAATCTGTCTAATAGTTCCTTTTCCCAGCTTTGAGCCATACAACCACAGATACCAATTATCATATCCGGTCTTTTCTCTTTTACCTGTTTTAATCGTTCTAGCCTCCCCAATACTTTTCGTTCTGCGGTATCCCTGACTGAACAGGTATTTAATAATAGTATATCTGCTTTCTGAAAATCGTCAATATAAGAATAGCCATTTTCCACCAGAAGGCTAGTAAGGACTTCTGAGTCGCATTTGTTCATCTGACATCCATAAGTTATTATATGAAAAGTTTTTTGCGTGTTATTCATTTTTAAACCTTCTGTTGACTAATGCTTCCTTTAATTCTTCAATGTATTTATAAGGCAATCTTACGTTTCCCAAAACCCTTTTGCTATTTTCAAATCCGTGAAAATCTGATCCGCCAGTTATCAAAAGGTTTTTTTTCTTTGCTAAGTAGATATAATAATCGGTAATTTGATTTGAATGATAAGAATGATATGCTTCGATCCCTGCAAGCCCATAAGAAACAAGATCATCAACAACATTTCGTTTAAGCATTGCAGGATGAGCTAATATAGGTATCCCATCTGCGCTAAGGATCATCTTTATCGCTTCAAAAGGTGAAAAAGCAGGCTTCGGTATGTATGCAGGTGCGTTATTACCTAAAAACTTCTGGAATGCTTCCGATATTGTATCTACGTAACCATTTTGAACAAGTGCAAATGCGAGATGAGGTCTGCCAACATAATCTAACTGTGTGTCCTTAAATACGTCGCTATGTTCAATCCTTATACCCAATTCATTCAGCTTTTCCATCATCTTCAATGCTCGTTTATGTCTTGCATCTCTGAATGTCTGTAAAGCCCTGTTCAGTGATTGATCTTGCCAGTCAATAAAGTATCCAAGAATGTGAATTTCCTCGCCATAATATTCAGCGCTAATTTCTAATCCAGGGATAACCTCTACGTTATGTTTTTTTCCAGTCAAGATTGCCGATTCAATGCCGTCAATTGAATCGTGATCCGTTATCGATATTGCTGAAAGCCCGACTTTATTTGCTTTTAGGACAACTTGCTCGGGTGATAACAAGCCATCAGAACGATTTGTATGGATATGCAAATCAGCATATTTTGGAAGTATTCTTTTAAAAAGGTATTTCATATCTTATGCTGACCTGATCCTTTATAATATCGCCTATTTTGTTGCCAAATGATTGCCCCATAAGTCTTTCAAACAGTGTTTCCCTAGTTTTTTTCCTTGCTATTTTGGGTTTTCCTTCTATCCCGCTTATTTTAGCAGCATACTGTATTGCATCCTCTAAATTTCCCAGTTCATCAACTAATTTGTGCTGAAAAGCCTGTCGTCCAGACATAACTCTGCCATCTGCAATTTTCATTATCTGCTCTCTTGTCAGTTTGGTATGTCTTCTTCCATTATAAACCGCATCAACAAACTGGTTATAGACGTCGTCAACCATATCTTGGAATAGCTTTCTTTCTTCCAAGGTAAAATAGCGATATGCAGAGCCGGAGTCTTTGTATTGTCCGCTTTTTACGGTTTCGCTATCTACACCGATCTTTTTTGACAGTTCTACAATTCTAGGGAAATTCATCCTCACTCCGATACTGCCAGTCAAAGTTCCTGGGTTTGCAAAGATTTTGTCTGCTGAGCAAGCTATGTAATAACCGCCGGACGTGGCAGAAGCCCCCATAGAAGCTACGATTTTTTTATCAACTTTGTTCAGTTCCTCGTATATCTCCTGGACAGGGGCGACAATTCCCCCTGGAGAATCTATCCTTAAAACAATAGCTTTTACAGACCTATCATCTTTGTATTTTTGTATTTCTTGTATGATCTTACTTGAATCAGTTATTGTTCCTTTTATTTCAACAAGTGCTAGCTTATCGCCGGGAGAGTTTTCGGATTCAGAGATGACGGAAGATAATATCATAATAGTAAAGAGAATTAATAATATTCCAATTACAACAAAAAATTTGACAAGCCCATTTTTGCTCATATAATCACCTCTTAAATCATTTCTAATCGTCAAAAAGACTGTTCATATCACAATTCCATTTTTTAATGTTTGAGCAATGACATGGGACAACTATGAAGGTCTATAACATCTATACAGAAGTTGCAAGCGATTCTAAAAAGTGAGACCGATTTATAAAACAAGTCCGTCTTAAAATATTATATTATATAAGTATAATATACACTAAATCTGACTAATGAGCGACTGCGTCATCAGTTCAAAATTGCGTTATCAGTTCAATTAAGATGGGCAAAGCCCATCCTATTTTTATTTTTGTTTTATAATTTTCTTCCGCCGATGCCTTTTTTATCAGAGATGTCTTTAGCAGGTTCTTTCGGTCTCAGAGCGCGTGTAGCTTTTCCAGCGAGCCACATTTCAGAGTTTCCCATCTCTGCTAATTCTTTGGCTAATTTCTCTTGGTAATCGGGTTGGCTACCAGTTGCGAGAACTCTTGCAGTTTCAACGCCAGTTTTAACCTTCTCATAAAGGTCTTCGAAAACTGGCATAACTGCTGCTTTAAATTTGGGCTTCCAGTCCAAAGCCCCGCGTTGAGCAGTTGCTGAGCAATTAGCATACATCCAATCCATACCATTTTCGCCAACTAGACGGATCAAGCTTTCAGTCAGTTCCTCGACAGTTTCATTAAAGGCTTCGCTTGGCGAATGACCATTTTTACGTAAGACTTCGTATTGTGCTTCCATAATTCCCGCCAAAGCACCCATAAGGACGCCACGTTCTCCCGTCAGGTCGCTATAAACCTCACCTTCAAAGGTTGTTGGGAAAAGATATCCTGATCCGATCGCTATACCAAGAGCTATACAACGTTCCCTTGCTCTGCCTGTGTAGTCTTGGGCAACAGCAAAGCTTGAGTTTATCCCAGCACCGGAGAGGAAATTTCGTCTTACTGATGTGCCTGAACCCTTTGGGGCAACCATAATGACATCAACATAATCAGGAGGAATTACGCCTGTTTGATCTTTATATACAATTGAAAATCCATGTGAGAAATAGAGCGCATCGCCTTTATTGAGCTTTTCCTTAATAGTTGGCCATATAGCCTTTTGTGCTGCATCAGAGACGAGCATTTGGATTATAGTGCCCCTTTCAGCAGCTTCTTCAATCTCAAAAAGGTCTTTGCCAGGGATCCATCCGTCTTCTAACGCCCTTTCCCAGTCTTTTTGGAATTTCTTTGACTGTCCAACTATTACGTTGAAGCCATTATCTTTCATATTCAAGCCCTGTGCGGGACCTTGAACGCCATATCCGATGACTGCTATTATTTCATCTTTAAGCACTTCGTGTGCCTTGCTCATCGGGAATTCCTCACGGGTGATGACCTCTTCTTTAACTCCTCCGAAATCAATGATCGCCATTCTATTTCCTCCTATATAAATTAGTAACTATTAACGTCCTCTGGAGATAGCAACTTTTCCAGATCGGGCTATCTCTCTGATACCGTAGGACTTTAACATCTCAATTAACGCATTGATCTTATTTTCGTCACCAGTGGCACATATGACCAACGATTCAGGACTGACATCAACTATTGATGACCTAAAGATATCGGCAAGCTGTATTATCTCTGATCTGGTCTTTGCAGGGGCAGAAACTTTGATCAAGACAAGTTCCCTTTCAATGTGTTCTTCCGAAGTAAGATCAATAACTTTAATAACGTCTATTAATTTGTTCAACTGCTTCATTATTTGTTCCAGAATTCTCTCATCGCCCCTAGCAACGATGGTCATTCTGGAGATCGTTGGGTCTTCGGTTTCTCCGACGTTGAGGCTATCAATATTGTAACCTCTTCCACTAAATAGACCAGCGACGCGAGCAAGCACTCCAAATTTATTTTCAACTAGGACAGAAATTGTGTGTTTCATAATCAGTTAAAAAGATTGAAGATTAAAGATTGAAGACCAAAAATTGAAGATTAAGACTGTAATTTCGCCTTTTATTTACAGTCTTAAATTTTGAATCTTAAATCTTGAACCTTAAACCTTTAACCCTCCTATGCCATTCCTTGAGTTATACCAAGCATCTCATCTAAAGCAGCGCCAGCAGGAACCATTGGATAAGTATTCTCAAACCTGTCGACGATAAAATTGATAAATACAGGTCCTGGTGTCTCAATAGCCTTAATTATCGCAGGTCTTACATCCTCGGGCTTTTCAACGTGGATGCCAGTGGCTCCAAAAGCTTCTGCGATTTTGACGAAATCCGGATCACGACTTAGGTCTGTGCCAAATCGCCTTCCTTTATAGAATAGGTCTTGCCATTGACGCACCATTCCCAAAAACCTGTTATTTAGTATGGCTACTTTTACAGGTAAATTATATGCGACGACTGTTGTTAATTCTTGAATATTCATTTGGATGCTACCATCGCCAGCAATATCAAATACCAATTTATCTGGACAGCCTATCTGTGCGCCCATCGCGGCAGGAAATCCATACCCCATAGTTCCTAATCCGCCTGATGAGAGAAATGTCCTAGGTTTTGTATATTTGTAAAATTGTGCCGCCCACATCTGGTTTTGACCTACTTCTGTTGCAATTATAGCATCGCCTTTTGTAATCTCATAAATCTGCTCAACGACGTATTGTGGTTTGATTACAGGGCTATTACGATCATAGCTCAATGGCATTTTTTGTTTCCATTCTGCTATTTGTTTTAGCCATTCGTCATTATCAGGTTTTCTCACCAATTTATTAAGCTCAGTAAGCACACATTTGCAGTCGCCAACGATTGGAATATCAACTTTGACGTTCTTACTGATAGCTGCGGGATCAATGTCAATATGTATAATCTTTGACCCTGGGGCAAATTTGTCAATTCTACCGGTGATTCTGTCATCAAACCTAGCACCGATAGCAATAAGGACATCACAGTTTGTGATGGCTTTATTTGCATAAGCGGTGCCGTGCATTCCAAGCATATCCAATGACAGCTCGTGCGTCTGTGGAAAACCGCCCATTCCCATTAGTGTCGTCGTGACAGGTATTTGGGTTTTCTCTGCTAATTCTAACAACTCCTTATGTGCCCCGGAATGTATAATTCCCCCACCTGCATAGATCACTGGTCTTTTCGAGTTATTGATAAGTTCAGCTGCTTTTGCTATTTGCTTTGGATGACCTTCATAAGTTGGCTTATAACTTCTGATGTTTACCTCTTTTGGATAAACAAATTCAATTTCCTTTTGTTGTGCATCTTTGGCAATATCAATTAATACTGGTCCTGGTCTGCCAGTTCTAGCAATATAAAAAGCCTCTTTAATTGTAGTTGCAAGATCGCTAACATTTTTAACAAGATAGTTATGTTTTGTAATTGGACGGGTTATACCTGTAACATCCGCCTCTTGAAATGCATCATTACCTATCAAATGGGAATAGACCTGACCTGTAATGGCAACTATTGGTATAGAGTCCATATGGGCGGTAGCTATGCCAGTAACAAGGTTCGTCGCTCCTGGACCTGATGTCGCTATGCATACTCCGACCTTGCCGGTAGCACGTGCATATCCGTCCGCAGCGTGTGCTGCGGCTTGTTCATGGCAGGTCAGGTAATATTTTATTTCCTTCTCGTCATAAAGAGCATCAAATATATCTATAACAGAACCACCAGAGATGCCGAATATCACCTCAACACCTTCCTTTTTCAGGCTTTCAAGGAGTATTTTTGCACCTCTCATCTTCAAAATCAAAACACCTCGTTTCTATATTCAGTGATCAGTAAATAGTAACTTCTAGTAACAGGCAATAAATAACTTGCGAGTTATTATTATTACCGATCACTAGTCAGTATCGCACCCGTTCCCGCTGACTTAACTAGTTTGCTATATCTGGATAGATAGCCAGTTTTAATTTTGGGCTCAGGTGGAGTCCATTTTTTAAGTCTATCTTTTATTTCTTCATCTGATACTAGAAGGTCAAGCCTTCTATTTGGTATATCAATGCTAACTTTGTCTCCATTTTGGACTATTGCTATAACTCCACCCTCCATTGCCTCTGGCGAGACATGACCGATGCAAGGACCTCTTGTGCCTCCTGAAAATCTTCCGTCTGTGATCAATGCCACACTATCAGATAGCCCTTTTCCAACGATCGTGGCGGTTGGGAGCAACATCTCTCTCATACCGGGTCCTCCCTTTGGACCTTCGTATCTTATGACCACAACATCACCCGGTTTGACCTCGTCATTAAGTATAGCTTTCATAGCGATCTCTTCGCCGTCATAAACCTTAGCAGTGCCGATAAATTTCATCATATCTGGCTTTACTGCTCCCTGTTTTACCACAGAACCATCTTTGGCAAGAGACCCTCTTAGAATTGCTAAACCACCTTGTTTGCTATAAGCGGTCTCATAGTTCCTTATGACATCAGGGTCTTCTACCATTGCGTTTTCTGCTATTTGACGGACTGTCAAACCGCTAACTGTCATAACATCATTAAGACTATCTTTTAAGACACTCATAACTGCTGGTATACCACCTGCATATTCAAGGTCTTCCATCAGATGGTCTCCACTTGGCTCTAACTTGGTAATGTGTGGAGTATTTTTGCTGATCTCATCAAAAACCTCAAGGGGAAGTTTAACGCCTGCCTCATAAGCTATTGCTGGGATATGAAGAACCGTATTCGTGGAACCTCCGAGAGCCATATCTATTTTAATAGCGTTTTCTATTGATTTTCTGTTTATGATCTTTCGTGAATTGATGCCTTTTTTTATCAGTTGAACAATGCGAACTCCGGTCTCATAAGCGATCCTATGTTTTTTAGCCATTCCAGCTAATGCGGTAGCACAGCCAACCATTGACATTCCCATAGCTTCGGTTACACAAGCCATAGTGTTTGCGGTATATAATCCCTGACAAGAGCCCTGTCCTGGGCATGCGCACATCTCAACCTCTTCTAGTTCTTTATCTGATATTTTCCCTGCGCTATATAGACCAACAGCTTCAAAAGTGTCCCTGACAAGTGATCTTCGCTTCATTTTATACATACCTGAGTGCATAGGACCAGCGGTAACAACTATACAAGGGATATTAAGCCTTGCAGATGCCATAAGCATTCCGGGAGTTATTTTGTCGCAATTTGTTAAAAGCACTAGACCGTCAAGGGCATGGGCTAACGTTATAGATTCAATCATATCTGCTATTAATTCACGCGAAGCAAGCGAATAGTGCATACCACTATGTCCCATTGCAATCCCATCACAAATGCCCGGGACACAGAATATAAATGACGTCCCTCCACCTGCGTTGATACCTTTCTCAATTGATCTTTCAAGCTCTCTCATGCCAATATGACCGGGTATCAATTCAGTAAAACTGGATACAAGTCCGACAAATGGCTTATCTAGTTGGCTCCTTGATAGACCAGTAGCATATAACAAAGCTCTATGTGGCGCTCTCTCATATCCTTTTTTTGTAATATCGCTTCTAATTGGAAACACCCCCTATTCGGTTTCAATAACAAAAAACCCTTTTCTCTCAGAAGGAGACGAAAAGGGCTATTCCCTTAAATCTGAAGTTTTTCATTCTTTTGTTTAATTTTTCTTTGCCCTCTATCATAATATTTCTGATAGAAAATAAAATTATTTTTCATAATTATAGCACAGGGAAGCTTTGAAAGTCAAGAATTTTTACTGCTCTGAGTGATCAGATTTCATAATTGGTTAACTATATATGGCAGGAGTTTATATCCTTGTGTAAATTTTAAGGAACTCGTTTTGACGGAAGCTTCACAAAATCTATCAACCCCATTACTTTTTATATTCGTCCCATAAACCACAAATGGGACTTCGCCATGAACATGTGTTTTTACAGAGATAGGTGTGAGATGATCGGGCAAAATCAAAAGTCTGAACTCTTTTCCAATTTTTTCCATTTCAGATAAAATTGTTCCAACGACCTTTTCATCAAAATCTTCAATAGCTTTTATTTTTGATTTGATATCGCCTGCATGAGATGCCTCATCAGGAGCCTCCACATGAACCAGCACGAAATCCATCTCTCTGATCGATTCAAGAGCAAACTTTGCTTTTCCGAGATAATTGGTATCAAGATAGCCGGTTGCGCCGGGGACGTTGATCATTTTTAGACCAGCGTAAAATCCAATGCCTTTGATCAAATCTACTGCTGAGATAACCGACCCATTAAGTCCATATTTTTCTTTGAATTTTGGCATGTCAGGCACATATCCTTGTCCCCATGGCCATATCATATTTCCTGATCTTTTGCCCTCTGAAACTCGCTTTTTATTTACAGGATGATCTTCTAAAATTTGTCTGGATTTTTCCATTAACTTTCGTATAAAATCCTGTCCATTCCCCTTTGGAAGGTAAGTTTCGTATTCCTTACCAGTTATATCATGAGGCGGCGTGCAATCAATGGAGTTTGAACCTTCTTTATGAACCAAAATATGACGATAACTAACGCCAGCGTAAAATCTTATCCTATTATCCGCTAGATTTTCGTTTAATGCATTCATCAATTCTCTCGCCTCTTCTGATGAGATGTGCCCAGAACTATAATCAATCATAACGCCATTAGAAACATTAACTATATTACATCTGAAAACTACGTCACCTTTATCTACTTTTATGCCCATGCTACCAGCTTCTAGCGGACCTCTCCCTGTATAAAAGATATTGGGATCATAGCCCATCACTGACAAATTAGCAACATCACTTCCTGGTGGCAGATTTTTGGGAATTGTCTCTACCATACCGACAACACCTTTTCTTGCGATCTTATCCATATTCGGTGTATTTGCGACTTCCAATGGTGTTTTATAATTAAGTTCAGGAATCGGATAATCAGCCATTCCATCGCCGACTAAAACGATATATTTCATACTAGACGCCCTTTTTATAAATTTTCATAGTCCAAGAAGTTTTATAATGGCTTCTTCTGTTGCGGGAATTGATGTGGGTCTTTCTGAGCAAGCAATCGCACGATCGGGGTCTTTAAGTCCGTGACCAGTTACAACGCAAACTATACAATCGCCCTTTTTGAAAAAGCCTTTTTTGTTAAGTTTTATTACCCCAGCGACTGATGCAGCAGACGCAGGTTCAACGAATATCCCTTCAAGTTTAGCAAGCATTTTATATGCATCCAAAATTTCATCATCAGTGACAGTGTCAATCAATCCACCTGATTCGTCTCTTGCTTGTTCAGCCAATTTCCAACTTGCGGGATTACCGATTTTTATCGCAGTTGCTATTGTGTGAGGGTCTTTTATTATGTGTCCTTTGACAATAGGTGCAGCTCCTTCTGCCTGAAAACCGATCATTTTTGGAAGGTTGTCTATGATACCAGCTTTCTTGTATTCTTTGTATCCCTTCCAATAGGATGTTATATTCCCTGCATTTCCGACAGGTATGGCATGATAGTCCGGAGCTTTACATAAAACATCACATATTTCGAAAGCCCCTGTTTTTTGACCTTCAATACGGTAAGGATTTATTGAATTGACCAATGTAATAGGATATTTATCCGTGATCGTCCTAACCATTTGTAAAGCATCATCAAAGTTGCCTTGAACAGCTACCACATTTGCACCATGCATTAAAGCCTGAGAAAGTTTTCCTAAAGCGATGTTTCCTTCTGGAATGAGCACTATACAGTTGATCTTTGCCTTTGCGGAATACGCAGCTGCAGAAGCTGATGTGTTGCCCGTTGATGCGCACATAACCGCTTTTGAGCCCTCTTCAACTGCCTTCGATATTGCCACGGTCATTCCACGGTCTTTAAAAGACCCAGTAGGGTTCGTGCCCTCATATTTCATATATATTTCTAATCCTCCGCCTATTGATTCGCTAAAATTGTTTGCCTTTATCAGGGGAGTGTTTCCTTCATTCAAAGTTATAGTTGGAGTTTTATCTGTTACTGGTAAATAGTCGCGATATTTATTTATTATGCCTTTCCATTCCATTTTAATTCCTTTCTTACTTATCAACAGTCTAAATTCAATCAGTATTTGCCCCTGCCAAATATCTAAAAAGAGTAATTTCAAAAGAAATTCAAGTAATTATAGTATAGCATATTCGAGACGCATTTTCAATGGTCTGAATTTTATCGTGGCTTGTTGAAAGCATTTGAATCAGGTCTATTGGTAAATTGATCAGCTATCTAATCAATATTAATGATCCCCAAATCATCTTTAATATCAATCTTGACATTAAATTCTTTTGATAGATCTTCTAGTGATTTTAGTGCGTTCTCGGCAGGTTGTCCTTTGATTATGGTTGGCAGATATGAGCCTGTTTTGGCATCTGATATAGAGACTGGTATTATTTCAAGCTTTTTTAGCTTTTTTTCGGATAGAATTAATCTCAATATATATCCATAAGCGGATTGTTTGGCATAAGTGCCATAAACAAAATCCCCTAAGCTATAAAAGATCGGCTTTCCTTTGTATATTTCAAATCCTTGAAAAGTGTTAAGTTTTTGTCCAATAACGATGTCAGCCCCTGAATCTATGGCTTTTTGAGCGTATAGCTTTTGGCGATCGGTTATCTCTGAGCCCTCCACTCTTGCTCCCCAATGCAGGGAGACAACGACAACATCCGCTTCTGCCTTCGCTTTGAGTATGTCAGAACTGATCTCTTCAAAGATAGGCAATGCAGGACCAAGTTTATTTTCACTTGCGAAAAAAAGTCGGTCAAATTGGCTTCCTCTGTAATATGATATAAACCCAACCTTTGTATCCTTTGCAGTGATAATAACAGGTTTTCTTGCCTCTTGGAGATTCATTCCTGCCCCAACATATTTGATGCCATACCAAGACAGGTATTCCAAAGTGTCTATAAATCCCTCATCGCCATAATCTAATATATGTGGTGTTGCAATGGAGATAACGTCAAATCCGGCATTAGCTAATCCTCTTGCAGATAATGGCTTTGATCGGAAGACAACTTTTTTGTCTTTGGCAGGTTCCCCGCGAGTTGAGATCACCCCTTCAAATGTGCCAAAGGTTATGTCTGCATCTTTTAAGATCGGCAAAACATCAGCGAAAGGTGCGGTTGATCCTTCTCTCTCCATCAATTGACTAAGTTCTGATCCGAACATTATATCGCCGACAATGACAATAGAGACTTCGTCTGATATGGAGGAAAAGGCTAAACTAGTCAATGACAAGAAATAGCAAGATATAATACAAGCGTAAAGCTTACCTTTGCAAAGATTTATTGATACTTGCATATTCTATTCCTCTACAGCCATCATCTCTATTTCAGGTCTCGGGAAATCAGGTGGAATAAAGACAGCTATTGATGAAGATTTACGAATACTATCCCAGTATGGACCTCTATTATCAAGCGAGAAATAGACATATCCTGATTTTCTGGGGATAGCACTAGGAGGCAGAGCTGAATAAAAAAGCGAAACACCGGGCAGGGCTGAATGTGTAAGTAACTCTATCGTCTCTATAGAACCGATTTTGGCTTTTTTAGGTATCTCGTCAATGATCTTTTCCTGCGATACATCAGCTTTTATGCCTACAAAGAACCTATATTGAGGCATAAACAGTGTTGAATCGTCAATACGCCCTTGAAAGCTGGTTTCGCTTACTTTTTGAAGAGGAATAGGTCTAAATTTGCTTGGCGGAGCGGATACAAGGTTCAAAAGTGTCCTTATCATAGTGTTAATTCCACCAAAGGTATACATAAGGTCATCGTGTCTATATTCAGGCACATCACTAGCACGAATGTTGACTGCAAGTGTGGACAACTCGCCTACGAATTGCGCTAATGCTTGGTAAACCTCAATTGGATGTGATGTCTGTGATTTATAAAAGTGACCTAAAAGCGGTATGAATGAGTTCAAAGTTTGAATTAACCATAAAACAAATACATCAGTAGCACCAAATTCGTAGACCTCATTTGTCCTTTGGCGGCATTGAGAGGAAAGTTCGTTGCTTTTCGCTATAAGTATCTCAAACAGACCACGTATAATGCCGATCAAACGGGGGGAGCTTGATATATTTAAACATGGCGGAATATATTCGTTTTGTAGTCCAATCGCGCCAGTAGGAGTCCTAACTAATCTTGCGATCTTCAAGGTCTCATATTCATCCGATAATTCATCAGCAAATAGGATTTTTATATTTTTACGAGCTACCGAGATCTGTCTTTCATTTTCACCTGTATTGTAATCCAATACATTGACAAACTCTTCTGTATATCGTGTTTCTTTGGTCGCTTTTCTTCCACTAAGCTGACAGTTTGCAGAGTTAGGACGTTCCAAAGGTATCGCTATATATACTTCCAAAGCATCTATATTAGGAGGGAAATGCTCATCAGCTTTTCTCGGAGACGGCGAGACTTCAATGTTCGGTATATCAAAGAAGCATCCGCTTTTAAATGCACCGCGGCAAGATAACAATGTAAAGTTTCCATTAGCCAAACTATCACGATCTATATCTAGTTCACTAACTCCCCAATCATAAGGCATAATTGACCGCAAACGTGCATTAAGGATTTCAGATTGATAAATATCCCATTGCTGAAAATGATGAGGAGTGAGAAACATACCCTCACTCCATATGATTTTATTATATTTTGCCATTTGTGATATTACCTCATTAAGACCAAAGATCAACCGATCAGAAGTGTTTATTAAGAGATGAATCAATGATAAGTTATAAAACCTGATTTTAGTATATAACTATAACGTTAATCCGTCAAGAAAAAATTTGATTGTCATTGAACAACACGAAAATAAGTTAAAAAAGAATGTCTGTATCTTGCCCAGAGTATTTTGAAGTATTACTTAATCATAGGTTTTTACACAGATAAAATTTTTCTCTTGTCTTTCTGAGTTATTAAATATACAATTACAATTGAACTATGAACGTTTAGTCTCTTTATGGTTTGAAAAGGAGAAATAAGGTTATGGAGAAAAAAGATAAGCAATACGTTCTTGAAATGGCAAAAAAGCACAATGTAAAATTCGTTTGGCTTTGGTTTACTGATATTTTGGGATTTCTTAAGAGTTTTGCTATCACAGTAGAGGAACTAGAAGGGGCACTTGAAGATGGTATGGGGTTTGACGGATCGTCCATTGAAGGGTTTGCAAGAATTGATGAGAGCGATATGATGGCATTACCAGACCCAAACACCTTTCAGATTATTCCGTGGCGACCAAAAGAGCAAGGTTCAGTTGCTAGGATGTTCTGTGATATAGTGGAGCCCGGCGGAAAACCTTATGACGGCGACCCGCGCAGAGTGCTTAAAGATATATTGAAAAAGGCATATGAAAAAGGTTTTACATACTATATTGGTCCCGAGTTGGAATATTTCTACTTCAAGGACGATAAATCCACAGAACCTCTTGACAGAGGCGGATACTTTGACCTTATACCATCAGATGTGGCAACTGATCTCCGTAGAGAAACAGTCCTGATATTAGAACAAATGGGAATAGGCGTAGAATATAGTCATCACGAAGTAGCACCAAGTCAACACGAAATTGATATGAGATATACCGATGCCTTAACTATGGCTGATAATGTTATGACATATAGACTAGTTGTTAAAGAAGTCGCACTTAAAAATGGAGTTTATGCTACATTTATGCCTAAGCCTATTTTTGGCGAAAACGGCAGTGGTATGCATACACATCAATCCCTGTTTAAAGGCGATAAAAACGCTTTCTTTGATCCTAACGACAAATATCATTTGTCCGATGTTGCAAAATCATTTACCGCAGGAATCCTGCATCACGCAAAAGAGATAACGCTTATAACTAACCAATGGGTGAACTCGTATAAAAGACTTGTCCCTGGATATGAAGCGCCTGTATATATCTCTTGGGCTGTAAGAAACAGGTCTGATCTTGTGCGTGTGCCGATGTATAAACCTGGTCATGAGAGAGCAACGAGAATTGAGTATCGCTCGCCTGATCCAGCATGTAATCCATACCTAGCTTTTGCAGTTATGCTTGCCGCTGGACTTGAAGGCATAGAAAAAGGCTATAAATTACGTGACCCAATAGAAAGAAACATCTACGAGATGACCGAAGAAGAGCGAATAAAGGAAGGAATCGAAACGCTTCCTGAAAGTCTGTATGAAGCGATAACAATCACAGAAAAAAGCGAGCTTGTCAGAAAAACTCTTGGGGATCATATCTTCTATAAATTGATAGAAAACAAAAAAATAGAGTGGAATAGACATCGTATACGTGTAACTACAGAGGAAATAAAAGATTATCTTCCGATACTTTAAGGAAACATAAAATGAAGGCAACTTTTCTAACAAAAGCTTATGAATTCAAAGAAGTTGAAGTGGAAGAACCAAGAATATCAAAGCCAAATGATGTCATCATAGACGTCAAATATGTAGGTATATGCGGAACTGATATGGTGAGCTATCAGGGGAAACACGAACTGTTGACATTTCCGCGAATCTTAGGTCACGAATTCTCTGGCGTCGTAACAGCGGTCGGAGAGGACGTAAGAAATGTCAAACCCGGCGATCGGGTCACTGTTGAACCGTTGGTCACTTGTGGAGTATGTAAGCCTTGCAAGACAGGCGATTATAATGTCTGTGAGGATATGAAAGTTTTAGGTGTGCATGTCGATGGTGCTTGCCAAGAGAAGATCGTTGTGAATGCTAATAGAGTATTTAAATTGCCTCCTGAAACCTCGCTAAAAGAAGGAGTTATGGTTGAACCACTTTGTGTTAGCCTCGAAATATCCCGTAGGGGTCAACTATCAATTGAGGATACAGTCATAATATTCGGTGCAGGTGTTATCGGACTTTGTGTCCTGAAAGTTGCAAAACGTATTTGTGCAAGAAGGATTATATCCATTGACATCAGTGACGATAAACTGAAAATAGCGAAAAAATTAGGTGCAGATTATGTAATCAATCCGATGAAAGAAAACGTTGAACAAGTAGTAGCACAGATCACTAACGGAAAAGGTGCAAGTTTAGTTATTGAAGCGTCAGGAGCGGAAGAGGCAATAAAAACATGTTGGGCTACTACTTCATATCGTGGACGCGTTGTTATAATAGGTTTTTATAAATCCCCATTAATCCAAGTTCCGCCCATACATATAGTCAAGAAAGAACTTGATGTTTACGGTTCAAGGCTTTATAGAAATAGGTTTCCGCTTGCCATCGATCTTTTGGCAAAAAAGGAGATCACTTTGATCGATATGATCTCGCACGAATTTATGTTTGATCAAATTGATTTAGCAATGAAAACTGCTCTAAATCCAGAAGAAAAAGCATTGAAAGTCGTTATAAAGAAAGATAATTGACATTTTAGTAGAAATAAACAAAATAACTCTCGGATGCGGTTTAACCTTTGTTGGTCATAAATGGATTTGTATATCTAGCTGATCGTCCAGGTATAGGGGGGTGAAGAATATGAAATGCAGTGAGATTATGACAAAAAATCCGAAAATGTGCACTCCTGGTGATAGTGTGTCCGTTGCTATTGGACTTATGTGGGATTATGATTGTGGTTCCATACCTGTTGTAAAAGATATGGACAGCAAAGAACTCGTCGGCATTGTTACAGACAGAGATATCGCAATGCATATCGTGAAACATGCTTATACACACCCATGTGAGGCAAATGTCGGCGATTGTATGTCAAAAAATGTTATATCCTGTTCTCCTGAAGACTCTATTGAATCAGCAATGAAATTAATGGCGTCAAATCAAATTCACAGGCTTCCAATTATTGATCAGAATAATAGTTGCATTGGGCTTCTATCAACATCTGACCTTGTGAAATGTCTGGAAGGAATGAATGACCAAATAATTGCTATGTTAAAGGACATTTACAGCCGTCGAACCAGTAATCAATCTGAAATTGTAAAAGAGGAAAAAAAAGAAGACCTGAATTCAGAATCTGACGAAATAAAAAACGATGAATCTTCCGGATAGTTATATTAATTATGAATATTACAAATCCATTTTGACCAACAATAATTAAAAGCTATTTAACAAGAAATCATTATGAAGGAATTATTACGATCAAATAGTAAAAATATGGGGTAATGTTATGAAGAATAAAATGTCTGGCAGAGAAAGGTTATTAAGGGTTTTCCGTCAACAGGAGACAGATCGCATGCCTATTTGGTTATGGGGCGTCGATCCGATGTTCAAATCAGGCAGACCGTCTTGGGAACCTTTATACGAGCTAGTTGAGAAATATGAATTGGACATTATGCGTAGTTGGACACCTAGACCGAAGAATCCTCCTCCTAACACAGCCCCTTCTCCTGAACGAAACCAATCTGAACACCAGGATATGTGGGAATATAAGTTTGTGATAAAGACTCCAAAAGGGGACCTAACTCAAATATACCTAGCACCAAAAGATGGAAGCCCTGGGTATGTTAAGAAAGATTATATAAAAACCGCTGAAGATGCTGAAAAATGGCTCTCATTGCCCCATAAGATAGTTGAACCTGATCTGGATATTGATTCATATTTTGACCTATTAAAAAAGACCGGAGATAGGACGATAATAATGGTCGGCATTGGCGAGGCTATGTATTCAATAGAAGCCTTGATGGGATCGGAGACCTTTGGATTCTTCCTTATGGATCATCGTGATCTTCTCCACGAGATGATACACAGAGCTTACGAAAATATTGAAAATTTTGTTAAGTATTGCTTAAAGCATAACATTGGCGATTATTTTGGCTGGGTAGGACCTGAACTTTGTATCCCTCCGCTTGCTTCTCCAAAAGATTTCCGCGAGTTTGTATTTAAGTATGACAAGCCCATAATTGATCTTATACACGAAGCAGGGAAATTGGTCTGGGTTCACTGTCATGGCGATATGAAGCCCGTTTTATTAGACTTTGTTGAGATGGGAGTTGATTGCTTAAATCCCATCGAACCACCTCCTGTTGGAGGATTAACTTTGGCAGAAGCAAAAAGACTTGTCAATGGAAGAATGACATTAGATGGCGGTATAGAAAATGGGGCTTTTGACCTACTTGAGCCAGATGAGATGGAGAGACTTGTTGAAGAAACCGTTGCTATGGGCAAACCGGGCGGATGCTATATCTTTGGACAAACAAGCGACCCCGGAACCTGGGTATCTCTCAATGAAAAACATATTGCAAACTTCAAGGTTTTCGTAGAGACAGCAGTCCGACTTGCCGATTATGATTAATCTGATCGTAATTAATAGGAAACAAAAAATTTTAATTAACTATTCTTGACATGCAATAGTTAATGATGTATACTACATTATAATCTTTAAAGAATTATTGGAAAAACACTTATCTTTTATAGTTTTTATAGACATTATCGTTTTCGCAGTGTTACGTTTTAAAATTCAATAAACTGGTTTTGGAAGGAGAATTTTGGCTATGACTACTCCATATCAGCCATCAGGCATATATCAGCCAACAACGACATATCAGATGACTCAGCCGGGATCAACTTCATTCACGACAACCCCGAGATTGCCAAGGCTTGTAGTTGAATTATATGTTGATCCAGATTTTCAGGGTCCGAAGGCAACTATAATTGACAATGTGCCGAACCTTGGAGATTATGGGTTTCTGAAAAACGTTTCATCCGTAAAAGTTTTTAGAGGTCCTGGGTATGCGACAAGCCCAAATTATAAGGTAATTTTACACGAACAAAGGGATTACAAAGGTAGACAATTAGTCCTTGGACCCGGGTATTATCCCAATTTGCACGATATTGCTTATAATTTTGGTGATGTAACTGCTTCTGTAAGTTTTGGATTTTCTTTGGTAACTGCGGGACCCGAATATGGCACAATACCACTAATAGTTGAGGTATATAGGGATATAAATTTCAGAGGAACAAAATCCATAGTTTTAAGAGATGTGAACCATACGGCTAGTATAGGATTGCACGATGCTATCTCGTCAATAAGAGTTCTCAGAGGACCAAACTTTCCACCAAATGGATGTAGAGCGATTTTTTATGAGCATATAGAATACGAAGGGCAACAACTGGTTGTTGCACTAGGTCCATTAGATTATCGCAAAGAACTGCCCAATTTACATACTCAGCCACAATACTTCGGGGATATTATATCATCAATAAAGATAGAAGCTTGGGTTTCTGGTGCAACTGGTAGATTTAGGGATATAGTATTCCTTGACGAATTTGATACCATAAAACCAGTATGGCAATGGATAGACCCAAGGGGCGATTGTGTGCGTCAACTTGGTCAGCCTGCTACTGGTGGCATCCTTCGTGAACGAAGCGGATGGCTTGAAATACACGTCGGTCCCAACCATGATCTTTGGTGGGGACCAGATGGCAGAAGTGGAAATATGGATGCGCCACGTATGCTACAACCGATCTCTGGAGATTTCGCAGTTGAAATTAAAATGACCCCATCTGAACAACAAAAAGAACATGGTGGAATATTGATATGGAAAGACCCTGATAGGTTCATAAGATTAGACAAAACTTCTGCGCTTCATGCTTTCAGAGGAGATATACGTTTTGAAACACATATAAACAGAAGATATGCAGCTATCGGGCGAGGAAAACACAGTTCTATAGTTAATTTCTTGCGTATAGAGCGAACCGGACACGAATTTCAGGCATTCTCCAGTCCTGATGGACAAACTTGGACGACTTGCGGAAATGCAACTGTTGTTATGAATGATCCGGTGATGGTCGGTATCCATGCATTATGTCCAGGGAATATTCCTCCAACAGTTACCAGATTTGATTACTTCAAGATATTAAGACCAGTTGCGACAACTACGCTTGGGTTAACTTCTCAACTATCGTCTACTGGGACTTCCGCGGCATCAACACAACCTATGTAGTTTGAAACAAGGAGCATTATATGCCAATTGCACCGAGACTTATTGTTGAGGTCTTCCGTGACCCGGATTTCAAAGGGAAAAAAGTCACTATCATTGATTCCGTTAGTGATACAAATACTATTGGATGCAATGATATGATCTCTTCAATAAAAGTATATAGGGGACCTGGATTTGATGCTGCGCCGAGTTTTAAGGCGATCTTTTATGAGCATCCAAATTTCACTGGTAGACGTATAGTTTTACCACCCGGTTTTTATCCAAATATACATAATATTCCTTACAGTTTTGGCGATATTATATCTTCCATACAATTTGCACCTGCCATTGTAGCTACTGGTCCTGATTATGGCGTTGTTCCGTTAATAGTAGAGCTTTATCAGGATAAAGACCTTCAAGGCGTTAAGGGCGTAGTCCTAAAAGATGTCAGTGATATGAAGGAAATTGGGCTTGATAGGTCTATCTCATCTATAAAGATTATCAGAGGACCTAATTTTCCGCCCACAGGTTGTAGAGTTATATTTTTTGAGCAACCGAATTTTGAAGGTGCAAACTTCTCTGTAACACTTGGTCGGCTAGAGTTTCAAAAATATATATTAGACTTGCATTCACATCCACAGAGATTTGGTGATATAATATCTTCTGTGAAAATTGTTCCTACCGGCATATTTAATGTGCTTATAGTTGTCGGCGACACCCGTACCGTAGAACCTGCAATTTTAGCCGGATTTACAAATGTAGAGGGAAATATTTTCAGGTTTAGAACAGTTGTCATTAATCCGAATCCGAGCAACTATGGAGACCCTAGCACTGCGATCTCTTTCAATTCGCTAGACCTATCAGAATATGATATAATATGGTTTACATGGAATGCACCGGGACATGATAGACAATATTTTCTGGAAAATGCAGAGGTTATGATAAGGGATTTTGTAACACAGGGAGGAACGGTCTGGGCTTCTGCGATGGATGATAATATAAACGAAAACGGAACTTGGCGGGGGAATTGGCTTCCTGTGGAAACTCATCCGATCAGAGTTGTTGGTTCTGAAGACGCCAACGTGACAATAACATCTTTCGGGAATTCAACGGGCTTGTTTTCGTGGCCAAACAAAATTGATCCTAACATACTTATCACTGATGATCATTGGGTAACGGATGACCCTGTTTATCATATTCTTGCGACAAGACGTGCAGTTATAAGGGTCCTTGTAGTTATAGGAGATAATAGGACAAACGAACATAATATACTCAAAGAATTGACTATACTTGGTGGTAACAATTTCGCTTTTGATGTAGTATCTGTTAACCCAAATCCTGATAATTTTGGTGATCCAAAAGCTATAAAATTGAGTTCAGTTGACCTAACTCAATATGATGTAATCTGGTTCACTTGGAATGCTCCGGGACACGATAGGGAATATTTCATCGCAGATGCAGATGTGCTTATAAAAAATTTTGTCGCCCGTGGCGGAGTTGTCTGGGCATCTGCTATGGATGATAACATAATAGAAGGAAGAGGTTGGCGAGGCACTTGGATGCCGGTTGATGTGCATCCTATAAGAGTCGTAAAATCAAAAGATACAGGAATTCTTATTACCGCTTTTGGCAATACATCCGGTTTATTCTCCACTCCAAACAGGATAAATATTGATTCTATTGCCACTGATCATCATTGGGTCACAACAGACAGAGCTTACCAACGTTTGGCGATCAGAAGAGATAATAATGATGCAGTTGGTATATTGCTAAGATGGGGAGCTGGATATTATGTATCCTTCGCTGTAGACACAAGAGATGCAGCGAGGTCTGAAGCCGCGAGACCGCTTATCCAAAATGCCTTGAATTATGTATCAACATTGGTTAAACTAAAAGGTGAATATGTGAGTTTTCAACTCAAATGGGGAAAAGGACATTATGTTACTTTCGCCTTGGACTCAAGAGACCCTGCAAAAGGACAAGCTGCAAAACCATTAATTCAAAATGCTTTGGTCTATTTAGCAGGTCTAGCTTGGCAAACTTCTCCTAGGCAATTACACGGGCTACGTCGTGAAGTTATGACTCATAGTGTAGAATATTAAAATGATTAAGAATATTAACAGTTTAGCAGTTTTCAGTTAAGACTGATAACTTTTTATATATCGGGGGATTAAAATGCGTCTTGTTGTTGCGATTCTATCGTTAGCGGGACTCATAGTGCTTTCAATGATAGTGGTTCTTTTTACCAGTATTGAGACCACCTTCTATCTAATAACCTCTCTCGTTGTAGTTGTGCTTGGTGTTTTCTTTGCAGTTATTTACAGATATCAGATGCCAAAAGCTGACCAAGCTATCGTCCGAACGGGAGGAAAAAAATATGTCGTTCGCTTTCAAGGTGGTGGAGTATGGGTCAATACGATATTTCACGAAGTCAGACCTGTATCATTAAACACTATGAGATTAGAGATAACTCGTGTCGGGAAAGAAGAATCTCTGATCACAGGCAATTTTATGAGAGCTGACGTCACTGCGGTATTCTATGTCAAAGTCCCTCCTGATGAAGAAAGTGTTATAAAAGCAGCTCAGACACTTGGACAAAAGACTGTCCCTATCCCAGAATTAAAAAGATTCTTTAGCATTGGACGAAGGAGACCAAAACCAGGAGAGAAAAAAGCTGAACAAGACGTAATGCTAGAAAATATTAAAGCTTTGTTAGATGATAAAGTAGATGGCGCGCTCAGAGCAGTTGCTGCGACTATGGAGTTAGAGGAACTACAAAGAGAAAGGCAAAAGTTCGCTGAAGAAGTTAAAAGGATCGTAGCACCAGACCTCGAAGAAAACGGATTGATGCTTGAAACTGTTACAATTACCATGCTTAACCAGACGCCAATTTCAGAAATGGACCCAAATAACAGATTCGATGCCGTTGGTATAAAGGAAATTACAGAAATTACAAAAAAAGCAGCAGTTGAAAAGGAAAAAGCTATTAAGGATGCTGATGTTGCCATTGTTGGAATTGACGTTAATGCTGCAAAGAAAAAGTTTACCTTAGAACAGGATAGATCGTGGGCTGAAGCAGATATGCAGATGAAAATCGCAACATATTCAGCCGAAAAAGAAGCCGAAACCATTAAGATTCAGTATGAACAAGAAGTAGTCGGTCAAAGAGCTGGAATTGTAAAAGATCAGGAATTACAAAAGGCTGAAATTAATAAAATCAAAGAAGTTGAGATCGCTAGAGCAGAACAGGAACAGAAGGTTGCTGAAAGGCAGATCGAAAAGAACTTAGTAGTTGAAATTAAGAACATAGAAATGGGACAGAAAGTTGCTGAAAGAGAAATCCAAAGAACCTTGGAAGTCGAACTCAAAAGGATAGATCAGGAACAGAAAGTCGGAATTAAAGACTACGAAAAGCAATTGGCAATACAAAAAGCCAAGATCGCACAAGAAGAAGGCGTTGGTATAAGAGAAATAGAAAAAATGTTAGCTATCGCAGTTAATAAAGTCGCACAGGAGCAAAAAGTCCTCGAACGTGAAATCGAAAAGAACAAATATGTTGAAATAGCTTCAATCGAGATGAGCCAGAAGGTCCAAGAACGTGAAATTGAAAGAAATCTCGAAATCCAAAAGGCAACATATAAAGCACAGGTTGGAATCAAAGAAGCGGAAGTTGATTCTTTAAAAGTCCAATATGTGTTAGAAAAAGATAGAGCATTTGCAGAAGCGGATAAAGATAAAGCGATCATAGCTTACTCAGCTACTCGTAAGGCTGAAGCATCCAAGATTCAATTCGAGCAAGAAACTATTGCTAAAGTTGCAGAGATTAACAAAGATCAGACGATACAGGTAAGGGACATAGAGAAGGCGAAGAACATAGAGATAGCGAACATAGAGAAGGCACAGAGGGTTCAGGAACGAGATATAGAGAAGAATTTGATGGTCCAGAAGGCGACCTATCAGGCACAGTTAGGCATCAAAGAGGCAGAAGTGAATTCGTTGAAGCAGCAGTATATATTAGAGAAGGACAGGGCGATAGTAGATGCAGACCAGAAGAAGATAATTCAGGCTTACAGTGCGACGAGGAAGGCAGAAGGGACAAAGATACAATACGAGCAAGAGGCATTGATAGAAGTAGCGAGGATAAACAAGGACCAGACGATACAGGTGAGAGAGATAGACAAGAACCGAGTAGTGGAAGTAGCGAATATAGAGATGGGACAGAAGGTGCAAGAGCGAGAGATAGAGAGGAATTTAGTGATCCAGAAGGTGACCTATCAGGCACAGTTAGGCATCAAAGAGGCAGAAGTGAATTCGTTGAAGCAGCAGTATATATTAGAGAAGGACAGGGCGATAGTAGAT
>FWPV01001093.1_pt1 | contig 78551 bp, 67 predicted proteins | sample 2228371 | NCBI WGS metagenome assembly FWPV01 (sample SAMEA103939776, study PRJEB20133) | metagenome
CCGCGGGGGCAGCGCCCCCGGCCGCGGGCCAGGCGGCCGCGGCGCGCGGGCCCGTCACCGCCGTGGTCATGGGCAAGGTGCAGATCATGGCCGACAAGGCGACGAACAGCCTGATCATCATCGCCGACAAGGAGGACTACGACGTCGTCGAGGGGGTGATCCGCAAGCTCGACATCCCGCGCTCCATGGTCTACATCGAGTCGCTGATCATGGAGGTGAACGCGACGAAGAGCCTGGACCTCGGGGTCCAGTGGCAGCTCTTCGACCGCACCGACGTGAACAACGAGAACGTCCTCTACGGCGGTCGCTTCGGGGCGACCGCGGGCCCCCTCAACCCCGCCACCGCCCTCGGCGCGGGGCTCGCCGTCGGGGTGCTGACCGAGCCGTTCAGCTTCGGCGGGATCACCCTCTCCAACATCTCGGCGATCATCAACGCCGTGAAGCGGGACGACAACTTCCGCATCCTCTCCACCCCGCAGATCCTCACCACGGACAACGAGGAGGCGCGCATCACGGTCGGCGAGAACCGCCCCTTCCAGACGCGCGCCACGACCGACGTCTCCGGCGGCACCTACGAATCCTACGAGTACCGCGACGTGGGCAAGATCCTCAAGATCACCCCCCACGTGAGCGAGGGCCGCAACGTGCGCCTCAAGCTCTCCCTCGAGGTGACGAGCCTCGACCGGCTCGCCACGGCGGCGACCACGGCGACGCGGCCGGTCACCCAGAAGCGCACGATCGAGACCACGGTGCTCGTCCGGGACAGCCACACGGTCGTGATCGGCGGCCTGATCGACGACAACCGCAGCGAAAACGAGACCAGGGTCCCCGGCCTGGGGGACATCCCGCTCCTGGGGTGGCTCTTCCGCAACACGAGCGACGCCAAGCAGCGGACCAACCTCTACGTCTTTCTCACCCCGCGGGTGATCAAGAGCCCGGAGGAGGCGGACAAGCTCCTCTCGGAGAAGAGGGCCGAGCCCCCGCCGCCGGCCGCACCGGCCGCCCCGCCCGCCCCCGAGAACGCCTTCCGCGGGGGCGAGATCAAGCTTTACCGGGAGGCGGAGCCCGGCCCATGACGCCCTACCGCGAGTTTCTTGCCCGCCGCTTCGGCCTTTCGCCCGAGGCGATCGAGGCCGCCGAGGCGCAGCGCCGGGAAAAGGGGGGTCGGCTCGAGGAGATCCTGCTGCAGCAGCGGCTGCTGACCGAGGAGCAGCTCCTCGAGGCGGCCGCCGAGCGCCTGGGGGTCGAGTTCTGGCCGCGGCTCCCCGCGCGGGGCATCGAGCCCTCCTTCGCCGCGCGCGTGCCGCTTGCCTTTCTCAAGAAGCACGGGATCGTCCCCCTGCGCTACGAGAGCCCGCCGAGCGCCGCCGAGTGCGGCCTCGCCTCCCCCGACCCGCAGCGCCCGGCCTGCCCGGCCGGCTGCGTCTTCGCCCTGCACGATCTCCGGGCCCTGCCCGCGCTCGACGACCTCGCGCGGCTGCTCGGGGTGGCCGACTACAAGCTCGTCCTCTCGCCCCGCGAGGCGATCCTCGCCGCGATCCACGTCCAGCACGACCTCTCCCGGGGGTCGGCCGAGCAGATCGTCCAGGACCTCGAGGAGAACGGGGCGACGATCCTGAGCGAGATCGAGGAGACCTCCGACCTCCTCGAGGACGCAAGCGACGCCCCCGTCATCAAGCTCGTCAACCACATCATCTCGCAGTCGGTCAAGGCGCGCGCCTCGGACATCCACTTCGAGCCCTACCAGAACAGCTTCACCGTGCGCTACCGCGTGGACGGGATCCTCTACGATCTCTTGACCCCGCCGAAGTGGATCCAGCCCGCGCTCATCTCGCGCGTGAAGGTCATGGCCAAGATGAACATCGCCGAGAAGCGCCTCCCCCAGGACGGCCGCTTCGACGTGCGCGTGGGCGACCAGGACATCGACGTCCGCGTCTCCACCGTGCCCACGGCCTTCGGCGAGCGCCTCGTGCTGCGGCTGCTCAACAAGTCGGGCTCGCTGCTCCAGATCACCGAGCTCGGCCTGAGCGCCGCGCGGCTCGAGACCCTGCGGCGGCTCTCCTCGCAGCCGAACGGGATTCTCCTCGTCACCGGCCCCACCGGCAGCGGCAAGACGACGACCCTCTACGCGATCCTGCAGTCGATCAACCAGCCGGGGATCAACATCATCACCATCGAGGACCCGATCGAGTACCAGATCAAGGGCATCAGCCAGATCCAGGTCAACCCCAAGATCGACCTCACCTTCGCCCGCGGCCTGCGCTCGATCGTCCGCCAGGACCCGGACGTGATCCTGATCGGCGAGATCCGCGACAAGGAGACGGCCGACATCGCCGTCCAGTCCGCCCTCACCGGCCACCTCGTCTTCTCGACGCTGCACACGAACGACTCGCCCTCCGCCATCACGCGGCTGGTCGACATCGGGGTCGAGCCCTTTCTCATCTCCTCCTCGGTGCTCGCCGTCCTCGCCCAGCGGCTGGTCCGTGTCCTGTGCGCGGACTGCAAGCAGCCCTACGCCCCCCGGCCCGTCTACCTCCAGAGCATCGGGCTCCGGCCCGAGCGCTTCGCGGAGCGGCCGGTCTTCAAGGCCGCGGGCTGCGAAAAGTGCTTCCAGACCGGCTACCGCGGCCGGATCGGGATCTTCGAGATCATGCTCATGAGCGAGGAGCTGAAAAGCCTGATCATCCAGACCTACGACGCCAACCGCATCAAGGCGCTCGCGGTCCAGGAAGGGATGGTCACGCTGCGGGAGGACGGGATCGAAAAGGTCCTCGAGGGGTTGACCACGCTCGAGGAGGTCCTGCGGGTGACCCAGGGCTGAGCGCCCCCCCTCACCCGAACCGTCCTGCCAGACGCTCGTAGGCCTCGGCCTCCTCGGTACGGCCGCGCTTGCGGCAGCCCTCCGCGTAGATCTTGCACTTGCGCCGCAGGACCCGCACGGCGGCCGCGCGCTGCCCGGCGGTGAGGCGCTCCGTGTCGAGAATCTTTTCGATCGCCCGCACCCGGTAGCGGTCGAGCCCCCAGGTGCGCGAGAGCTGGTCCGCGTGCCCGCCGCGCTTCACCACCCCGGGCTCGGGGAGCAGGAACACGGGGTGGCGCAGGCTCACGCGCAACCACAGGTCGTAGTCCTCGCAGGCGGGGAGCGTTTCGTCGAAGAGCCCCACGTCGGCGAAGAGCTCGCGCCGCGCCATCACCGCCGAGGGGCTGACGAGGCAGAGCTCGAGCGAGGGCTCGAAGATCCACCCCGAGGGCTTGCGGTGCCGGAGGCGGGGGTTGACGCGCCGGCCGTTTCGCACCCAGATCTCCTCCGTCTGGCAGACCACGGCCTCGGCGTGCTCCTCGAAGAAGGCGACCTGGCGGGAAAGCTTCTCCGGCAGCCAGAGGTCGTCCGAGTCGAGGAAGGCGACGAGAGGGGAGCGCGAGGCCGCGATCCCCCGGTTCCGCGCCGCGCTCACGCCGCGGTGCTCCTGGCGGATCGTGCGGACCCTCTCCCCGTAGCGGGAAAGGAGGGCGGGGGTCTCGTCGGTCGAGCCGTCGTCGACCACGATCAGCTCGAAATCGCCGAACCGCTGCGCGAGGACCGACTCCACGGCCTCGGCGAGGCACCAGGCGCGGTTGTGGGTGGGCAGGATCACGGCGACCCGCGGGGCGCTTTCGTCCGTCACGGCCACCTCCCCCCCTCAGGGGGTCTCCTCGATCTCGCGCGCCTTCGCCTCCAGGCGCTTGGGGGAGACGGGGAAGGCCGTCTTCAGCTCCTGGGCGAAGAGCGACACCTTGTACTCCTCGATCATCCAGAACAGCTCCTCGAGGAGCGCCGCCCGGGCGGGCGAGGGCCGGGGGCCGGCGCGGCGCCGGAGCTCCTCCCACCGCCCGGCCCAGGCCGCGGCCTCCCTCGCGCGCAGCCGCTCCTTCTCGGGGTCGACCGCGGCGCGCCGCACGCGCACGGCGAGCGCCCGCAGCAGGCGCGCGAGATCGGAAAAGCGCGCAAGCGGGATCCCCGCCGGGAAATCCCGCGGCACAAGCCGCTCGAGCTCGGCCTCGAGGCCGCGGGCGATCTCGGCCGCGGGGCCCCTCAACCCCGACAGCGCATCCATCTCCCTCAGGGCCGCCTCGCCCGCCGCGAGGACGGCGAGCGCCGCCTCGCGCAGCCGCAGGCCCTCGGCCTGGAGACGGGGAAGCCGCGCGGCGAGCAGCTCCTCGAACTCCCGCTGCCGCCGCACGGGGAGGGCGAACAGATCGCGGATCACCCGCTCCGCGAGGCGTTCCTCGAGCCGCGAGGCCCCCCCCAGGCGCATCGCGAGCCGGGGCGCCTCCCCGCCGATCCGCAGCGCCCGCCGCAGGAAGACGACCTCCCGCCCCGCCTGCCGCGCGGCGAGCGCGGCGACACCCCCCGGGTGCGCCGCCTCGGCCGCCTCGCGGCGGGGGAACAAAACGAGGTTCACGCGGCCCTCCGGGTCGGTGGCGAGGGCCGGGAAGGCCGCCCAGGGCACGCGGTCCGGGCCGGCCCCGGTCAGGACCGGGGGGAGGTCGCCGAAATCCCAGCGCGCGAGATCTCGGCGCTCGTTTCGGCGTCGCACCTCGGCGGGGATCCCCCCCGGGGCGGCGTGCGCCCGGAGCAGCGCCGGGTCGCGGCCGGAGGCGAGCTCGCGGCCGTCGGCGGAAACGATCGCGATCCGCGGACGCAGGTGCTCGGGGAGCGCGGCCGCGGACCAGGCCGAGGCCGGGATCTCGACCCCGAGCCGTTGCCCGAGAAAGCCGCTCAAGGCCTCGGCGAGCGTCCCCCCGCCGCGCGGCATCTCCCGCAGGATGAGGTCCCGCGTCGCGGCGAGCGGGAGCAGCGCCTTGCGCTGCGCCTTGGGCAGCGATTTGAGAAGGGCCTCGATTTTCTCCGGCAAAAGCCCCGGCACGAGCCAATCGAGGAGCTCGGGGGGGACCGCGCCGGCAAAGGGGGCCGGCACGACGAGCGTCACCCCGTCTTCCGGCCCTCCCGGCTCGTAGCGGTAGGCGAGCTCGAGCCGCCGCCCGGCGACCTCGACCTCCTCGGGGTAGAGCGCCTCGAGGTCGCCCTCGGGCCGGAAGGTCATCACGTCCTCGGCCGCCATGCGCAGGAACCCGTCCCCGCCCCGCTCGCGGATGAGGCGCTCGAGGTCGCGGACGCCCGCGACGCCGGCCAGCCGCTCGCGGTAGAAACGCACGAGCTCCTCTTCGCCCACGCGCAGATCGCGCCGGCGCAGGCGGTGCTCGAGCCCCTCGACGCGCGAAAGGAGCGCGCGGTTGTGCTCGAGGAAGCCGAAGCGCCGGCCGATCCGCCCCTGGACCAGGGCCTCGCGGCAGAAGACCTCGGCGGCCGCCTGCGGGTCGAGGCGGGCGAGCGACACGGGCCGGCCGGGCACGATGACGAGGCCGAAGAGGGTCACCTGCTCGGTCGCCGTCACCTCGCCGCGGCGCGGGTCGAAGCGGGGGTCGCGCCAGCTCGTGCGGCACAGTTCGCCCCCCAGGCGCTCGAGCCAGGCCTGGTCGATGGCGGCCGCGGTCCGGGCGAAAAGCCGCGTCGTCTCGACGAGCTCGGCGGCGACGATCCACTCGGCCCCCGCGCCGAAGGCGGCCGAGCCGGGAAAGATCATCGCCTCCCGGCCCCGCGCCGTGCGGTAGAGGTTCTTTTCCTTGCGCACGGCGATGTGGCTCAAAAAGCCGGCGAGGACGGCGCGGTGGAGGCGGCCGGCGAACTCGGCCTCTTCGGCCCGACGCCGCGCCTCCCCGGGTTCGCCGGGGGAGGGCCGGAGGCCGCTTTCGCGGGCGGTCTCGAGGATCTGGCGCGTGACGTCCTCCCACTCGCGCATGCGCCGGAAGGAGAGCACGTGCCGGCGGCAGAACTCCCGGAGCGCGGCGGCCCCCGGCCGCGTGCGCCTTGCCTCCTGCCAGGAGTCCCAGAGGGCGAGCAGGGTGAGAAAATCCGAGCCCCCGCGGTGGAAGGCCGCGTGCGCCCGGTCGGCCTCGGCCGCCTTTTCCGCGGGCCGCTCGCGGGGATCGCGGATGCTGAGCGCGGCGGCGATCACGGCCGCCTCCGCAAGGCATCCCTCCTCGCGGGCGGCGACGAGCATGCGCGAAAGCCGCGGGTCGAGCGGGATGCGCGCGAGGGTCTTCCCCAGCGGGGTCAAGCGCAGGCCCTCCGGGCCCTCCTCGAGCGCCCCGAGCTCGGCGAGCAGGCGCACGCCGTCGGCAATCCCGCGCGGGTCCGGCGGGTCGAGGAAGGGGAACTCCTCGATCGGGCCGAGCCCCAGGGCGAGCAGCCGCAGGACGACCTCGGCCAGGTTCGAGCGCCGGATCTCGGGCGGGGTGTGGAGCGGCCGCGCGAGAAAATCCTCCTCGCTGTAGAGGCGGATGCAGACCCCGCCCTGGGTGCGGCCCGAACGTCCGGCCCGCTGCACGGCGCTGCCGCGGGAGACGGGGACGACGGGCATGGCGGTCGTTCTCGTCCGCGGCAGGTAGCGCGGGATGCGGGCGAGCCCCGTGTCGACGACGAAGCGGATGCCCGGGATCGTGAGCGAGGTCTCGGCCACGTTGGTCGCGAGGACGACCTTCCGCCCGGCGGCCGGCCGGAAGACGCGGTTTTGCTCCTCCGCCGAGAGGCGCGCGAAGAGGGGCAGGATGCGCACGCGGGGGAGGCGCTCGGCGGCGAGCGCCGCCGCCGCCTCGCGGATGTCCTGCTCGGTGGGGAGGAAGGCGAGCACATCGCCCGGCTCGCCCCCCGCCGCGATCCGGCACACGGCGGCGACGGCCTGCTCGACCGGGGTGGGCTCCTCCTCCCCCGGGCCGGGCTCCGGGGGCGCGTAGCGCACCTCGACGGGGAAGGTCCGCCCCGCGACCCGGATCACGGGGGCCCCCTCGAAGGCGGCCGCGAAGGCCTCGGTGTCGAGCGTCGCCGAGGTGATCACCGCCTTCAAGTCGCGGCGGCGCTTGAGGAGGATCCGCAGGTAGCCGAGGAGGAAGTCGATGTTCAGGCTGCGCTCGTGGGCCTCGTCCACGATCAGCGTGTCGTAGGCCGCCAGGTTCCGGTCGCCCGCGGCCTCGGCGAGGAGGATCCCGTCGGTCATGACCTTGATGCGCGTCGCGGGCGAGGTCTGCTCGTGGAAGCGGATCTTGAAGCCGACCGTGTTGCCGACCTCCTCGCCCAGCTCCTCGGCGATCCGCCGCGCCACGGCCTGGGCGGCGATGCGCCGCGGCTGGGTGTGGCCGATCAGGCCCTCCGTCCCGCGGCCGGCCTCGAGGCAGAACTTGGGGAGCTGGGTCGATTTCCCGGAGCCCGTCTCCCCGCAGACGATCACGACGCGGTGGCGGCGGATGGCGCTGACGATCTCCTCCCGGAAGGCCGTGATCGGGAGCCCCGGGGGGTAGCGGAGCTCCGGGCAACCCGCCGCGGCCCGGAGTCGGCGGTCTTCGATCGAGGCGGAAAGAAGCCGCTCGATGCGGGAGAGCTCCGCCGGCCGATCCGCGGCGGGGAGCCGCGCGAGGCGGGCGAGCGCGGCGCGAAGCCGGCCCCGGTCCTGCCGGCGGGCTTCGGGGAGTTTTCGGAGGAGGCGGCGGATGGGGGCGGCGGGGTCGCTCATGGGGTGTCGGGGGAACGGGCGTCGCTTGGCGAAAAATAGCAGGAGCCGGCCCCGGCCACAAGGAGCCCGGCCGGCGGGGGGCGCGCGGCCCTGCCCGCGGCGGGCGCCGTGTTCCCGGCGGGGGGCGGCGCTTGGCAGGGCCCCCCGATCCTGCTATGGAAGGGGGCGCCGGGGGCTCCCCGGCGCAGGGACATCCCCCATGAAGTCCTATCGTCAAGAGCTCTGGTTCGAGATCCCCGCCCGGCGGGGCTTCGTCAACATCACCCGCCAGGTCGAGGAGTGCCTCGCCGCAAGCGGCATCCGCGAGGGGCTCGTCCTCGTGAACGCGATGCACATCACGGCCTCGGTCTTCATCAACGACGACGAGCGCGGGCTGCACCACGACTACGAGGTCTGGCTCGAAAAGCTCGCCCCGCACGCGCCCGTCTCCCAGTACCGGCACAACGTGGGCGAAGACAACGCCGACGCCCACCTCAAGCGCCAGATCATGGGCCGCGAGGTGGTGGTCGCCGTGACCGAGGGCCGGCTCGACTTCGGCCCCTGGGAGCAGATCTTCTACGGCGAGTTCGACGGCCGGCGGCGAAAGCGCGTCCTGGTCAAGATCATCGGCGAGTGAAACCGGAAACGGGAGGTTCCATGCCCAAGGCGATTCGCATCCACCAGCACGGGGGCCCCGAGGTCCTCAAGTGGGAGGAGACGGACCCCGGAACGCCGGGCCCCGGCGAGGCCCTCGTCCGCCACGAGGCGGTCGGGTTGAACTACATCGACGTCTACCACCGCACCGGCCTCTACCCCCTGCCCTCCCTCCCCGCCACCCCGGGGCTCGAGGGCGCAGGCGTCGTGACCGCGATCGGCGAGGGGGTGACCGAGGTCGCCGTGGGCGACCGCGTGGCCTACGCGGGGGTGCCCGTGGGCGCCTACGCCGAGATCCGCCGCATCCCGGCCCACCGGCTCGTGCGGCTGCCCGCGGAGATCACGACCCTCCAGGCGGCGGCCATGATGCTCCAGGGCATGACCGCGCGCTACCTCCTCAAGGGCTGCTGGCGGGTCGGGCCCGGGACGAGTCTCCTCATCCACGCCGCGGCCGGCGGGGTGGGGCTCATCGTCTGCCAGTGGGCGAAGCACCTCGGGGCGACCGTTCTCGGCACCGTGGGCACCCCCGAGAAGGCCGAGGTCGCCCGCGCCCACGGCTGCGACCACCCGATCGTCTACACCAAGGAGAAGTTCGCCGAGCGGGTGAAGGAGATCACCGGCGGCCGCGGGGTGGACGTGGTCTACGACTCCGTCGGGCAGGCCACCTTCTTTTCCTCGCTCGACTGCCTGAGGCCGATGGGGATGATGGTCTCCTTCGGGCAATCCTCGGGGCCGGTCCCGCCGATCGACATCGCGCTTCTCGCCCAGAAGGGGTCGCTCTTTCTCACCCGGCCCTCGCTCATGACCTACACGGCGCGCCGCGAGGATCTCCTCGCCCACGCCGAGGACCTCTTCGCCGTGGTGAAGAGCGGGGCGGTCCGCATCACGATCGGCCGCACCTACCCCCTCGCCGAGGCGAGCCGCGCGCACCGCGACCTCGAGGGCCGCAAAACCACCGGCTCCTCGGTGCTGACCGTGGGGTAGAAGCAACAAGGCCCTTGTCTTTTCCGACGGATCCGCTATGCTGGGGGTTCGACGAGAGCCTCTGAAACCCCCGAGGGAGGACACGCCGCATGGCCGAAGAAGCAATCAAGATCAGCGGAAAAAAGAAAAGCACCTTTCTCGACAAGGTGCGGGAGCTCCTGCCCGACGGCGGGAACCTGAACCTCTGCCTCACCTGCGGGGCCTGCTCTTCCGGGTGCCCGGCGACGGGGCTGGAGGGGCTGGACCCGCGCAAGTTCCTGCGCATGGCCGCGCTCGGCCTGGACGAGGAGATCCAGAAGTCCAACTGGCCCTGGATGTGCACCATGTGCTGGCGCTGCATCTACGTCTGCCCGATGAAGATCGACATCCCGCAGCTCGTCTACCACGCGCGCAAGCTCTGGCCGCGGGAGAACCGCCCCAAGGGCATCCGCGGCTCCTGCGACATGGCGCTCAAGCACGACTCCTGCAGCGCCATGGGCGCCTCCGAGGACGACTTCCGCTTCGTGGTCGAGGACGTGCTCGAGGAGGTCCGCAAGACCCAGGTCGGCTGGGAGAACCTCGAGGCCCCGATCAACAAGCAGGGGGCGACCTACTTCCTCAACCAGAACTCGCGCGAGCCGGTGACCGAGCCCGACGAGATGGTGCCGCTCTGGAAGATCATGCACGTCGTGGGCGCCGACTGGACCTACGGCACCAAGGGCTGGGGCGCGGAAAACTACTGCATGTTCCTCGCCGACGACGAGGCCTGGAAGCACATCGTGGAGGTGAAGGCCAAGGCCGTGGATGACCTGGGCTGCAAGTACTGGGTCAACACGGAGTGAGGGCACGAACTCTTCGCAGTCCGGGCCGGACTGAAAAAGTTCAACATCCCCCACAAGTTCGAGATCACGACGATCATCCAGCTCTACGCCCAGTGGATCCGCGAGGGCAAGCTCAAGGTCAACTCCGACTGGAACAAGGATCTCAAGATCAAGTTCACCGTCCAGGACCCCTGCAACCAGGTGCGCAAATCCTTCGGCGACGCCTACGCCGAGGACCTGCGCTTCGTCGTGAAGCAGGTCGTGGGCGAGGAGAACTTCGTCGACATGACCCCCAACCGCTCGAACAACTACTGCTGCGGCGGGGGCGGCGGCGCGCTCCAGGCCGGCTACCACGAGGCAAGGCGCACCTTCGGCAAGATCAAGTTCGACCAGATCATGGCGACGGGCGCGAAATACGTGATCGCCCCCTGCCACAACTGCCACTCCCAGATCCACGACCTGGCCGAGCACTACGAGGGCGGCTACCACACGGTCCACCTCTGGACGATCCTCTGCCTCGCCATGGGGATCCTCGGCCCCAACGAGCGCGCCTACCTCGGCGAGGACCTGGCGGGTCTCCTCGTCCCGGAGACGCGCGAGGCCGAGGAAGACGAGTAGCCCACCCCCGCGGGGCGCCCCGCAAGGCGAAAAAAACCCCGGTCCGTGCGGACCGGGGTTTTTTGTTTTTCGGGCGTGCGGGGGCGGGGTTCAGGCCGCCTTCTCGAGGCGCACGGCGCAGACCTTGAACTCGGGGATGCCGCAGACGGGGTCGAGCGCGGCGTTCGTCAGGCGGTTCGCCGCGGCCTGGGCGTAGTGGAAGGGGATGAAGACCGTGCCGCGCACGGCCTTGGGCGAGACCTTGAGCCGCACGGTGATGCTCCCGCGGCGCGAGGCGACGCGGACGAGGCTGCCGTCGTCGAAGCCCAGGGCGCGGGCGTCTTCCCGGGAAATCTCGACGAAGCTCTCCGGGGCGAGCTCGTTCAAGCCCTCGATCCGCCCGGTCATCGTGCGCGTGTGGTACTGCGGCAGCACCCGCCCCGTGGTGAGAAAGAGGGGGTACTCGGCGTCGGCCTCCTCGGCGGGCGGCCGGTAGTCGATCGCGTGGAAGACGCCCTTGCCGATCGTGAACTGCTCGCGGTGCAGGATCGGGGTCCCCGGGTGCTCCTCGTTCGGGCAGGGCCAGTGGAGGCCCTCCTCCTCGATCCGCGCGTAGGTGATCCCGGCGTAGGAGGGGGTGACCCGCCGGATTTCCTCGAAGATCGCGCGCTCGTCGGCGTAGGCGAGCGGCCGGCCGAGGCGGGCGGAGAGATCGCAGAGGATCTTCCAGTCGGGCCGCGCCTCGCCGGGGGGCTCGAGCGCCTTGCGCACGCGCTGGACGCGGCGCTCGGTGTTGGTGAAGGTGCCCTCCTTCTCGGCGAAGCAGGCCGAGGGGAGGACGACGTGGGCGAGTTTCGCCGTTTCGGTGAGGAAGATGTCCTGCACGACGAGGAACTCGAGCCGGCGCAGGCTCTTTTCGACGTGGCCCAGGTCGGCGTCGGAGACGGCCGGGTTCTCGCCGATGATGTAGAGGCCCTTGAGTTTCCCGGCGAGCGCGGCCGGCATCATCTCGGTCACCTTCATCCCGGCGAAGGCGGGAAGCCGGTTGACCCCCCAGGCGGCGGCCATCTTGGTGCGGGCGTTCTCGTCGGCCACCTTCTGGTAGCCCGAGAAGACATCGGGCAGCGCCCCCATGTCGCAGGCGCCCTGGACGTTGTTCTGGCCGCGAAGCGGGTTCACCCCCGTCCCGGGTTTCCCGATGTGGCCGCAGAGCATGGCGAGGTTGGCGAGCGACTTCACGTTGTCCGTGCCCGTCGTGTGCTGGGTGATCCCCATGCAGTAGAGGATGCTCGCGCGGTCGGCCCGGGCGTAGAGGCGCGCCGCGGCCGCGAGATCCGCGGCGGGGATCCCCGTGATCTTCTCGACGGCCGCGGGGGAATAGGCCGCGAGGGTTTTTTTAAGCGCCTCGAACCCCGTCGTGCGCGTCTCCACGAACTCCCGGTTGTAGAGGCCCTCGGCGACGATCACGTGCATCATGCCGTTCAGCCAGGCGACGTCGGTCCCCGGCCGCGGCCTGAGCCACTGCTTGGCGTAGCGGGCGATCACGATCCGCCGCGGGTCGACGACGATCAGCGTCTTTCCCCGCAGCACGACGGCGCGCTTGATGAAGGTCGAGATGACCGGGTGCGTCTCGGTCGTGTTCGAGCCGGTGACGAGGAAGAGGTCGGCCTCCTCGAGGTCCCCGATCGTGTTCGTCATCGCCCCGCTGCCGAAGGCGGCGGCCAGACCGGCCACCGTGGCGGAATGTCAGAGGCGTGCGCAGTGGTCGATGTGGTTCGTCTCGAGCACCGCGCGGGCGAACTTCTGGGCGACGTAGTTCTCCTCGTTCGTGATGCGCGCCGAGGAGAGAACCCCCAGGCTCTCGGGCCCGCTTTTCGCCCGGATGGCCGCAAGCTTTTCTGCCACGAGGCCGAGCGCCTCCTCCCAGGAGGCCTCGCGGAAGGCGTCCCCTTCGCGGATGAGGGGCCGGGTGAGCCGCTCGGGCGAGGAGACGAAGTCGAAGCCGAAGCGGCCCTTCACGCAGAGGCTTCCCAGGTTGGGTTTCGCCCCCTCGACCCCGGTCACCTGGACGATGCGGTTGTCCTTGACGTGGAGCTCCTGCTGGCAGCCGACCCCGCAGTAAGCGCAGGTCGTGCGCACGCGGCGGGTCTCGCCCGGCCGGGCCGCGTTTCGCGCCTCCTTCACGGTCAGCGCCCCCGTGGGGCAGGCCTGCACGCACTCGCCGCAGAAGACGCAGTCGGACTCGCGGTAGGGGCGGTCGCCGGCGGCGATGATCTTCGCCCTCGCCCCCCGGTAGCCGAAGTGGATCGCCTGGTTCACCTGGATCTCGTTGCAGGCCTGGACGCAGCGGCCGCAGAGGATGCAGCGGCCGAAATCGCGCACGATGAAGGGGTTCACGTCCTCGATCGGGTAGCGCGGCGGGGTCGGGCTGAAGCGGCCGCCGGTCACCCCGTAGCGCCAGGCGAGCTCCTGGAGGCGGCAGTCCCCCCAGGCGGGGCAGGGCGGAACGTTACCCCCGGCCTTTTGGAGGCGCGCGACGTACTCGTCGTAGCTTTTCCCGTCTGAGCCCTTGACGAGGCAGTTGTGGTTCCCCGAGGCGAGAAGGAGCTGCAGGATGAGCTTTCGCGCCTCGACCACCTTGGCCGACTCGGTCGCGACCACCATGCCCGGCGCGGCCGGCATGGCGCAGGAGGCGACCAGAGCGCGCGCCCCCTGCACCTCGACCACGCACATGCGGCAGGCGCCGGTCGGGGTGGTGCGCTTGAGGTGGCAAAGCGTCGGGATGTCGATTCCGTTTCGCCGGGCGACCTCGAGGATCGTCTCGCCCGCGGAGAACTCAAGCTCCTTGCCGTCGATCGTGAGGGTCTGCGTGTTCTGGCTCATGCGCGTCCTGGCGGGTTGGGGGGTTGCGGGATCAAGCCTTGGAAAGACCAGGGTTTTCTAACCAAGGCCCCCCGGTTTGTCAATCGGCGGCCGGCAACCCGGCCGCAAAGCCGACCGGGGAAGCGGAGGCCGGCGCGGGCCTATCGGGAGGCGACGGAAAACCCCGGCGGCGATTTCTCGCCCCGGGGTCTTGTGGAAAGCTCCCGCGCGCGGAGCGAAGTCCGCCGTGCGGTCTATAATGATATGCAAATGGACGTCCCCTATTTGACGAGGTTGGGGATGGAGCCTCTCAGGTTGCCGTAGGTGGTGCCGCCGCCCCGGCCTTGAATCACCGAAAGGTTGCAATCGACCCACACGCTCACATTCGAATCGGGGGGGGGATTGGGCATCCGCACGACGATTTTCGCAAACCCCACGATGGGAATCAGCGTATTGGGGTTGCGGCAGGTCCCTTCGAAGTCCTCGTACACCGGGATCGTCGCCGTCCAGACGGAATCGTCTCCGTCATCATCGCGGTAGCGAAAATAATCATAAAGGGCTAAAAAAGGAGCAGGCTGATTGAGGTTGCCGACCACCGTTCCCGTATTTCCATCGTAGGTTTCGCGAACCAGATAGGCTCCGTTAAACAAGCTCGAGATCGTGCCGCCCTGGAACTCGTAGCTGTCTCCGGCTGATGTCTCCGGGGTCGTTTTCGGGTCTGGATCCTTGTTCAGATCGAAATTCCTTTCAAGCCATTCGTGGCCCGACGATAAGGAGCTCCCAACGGGCATCGTGTGACCTTCGATCAACCCCAGCAACTTTTTCTCCATCTGGCTTGCATTGATGGGGTCAAAAAAGTTGTGCCATCCGGCACAGCTGCTCGTGGTCGGGGAAAAGGTAATCAGATCGCGGCAATTGTTTGGAAAAACATTCTCCGATAGGCCGAAAGGCGTCTTGAGTTCCCCTTCCGCAACCACGGAGGGGCCGGTCAGCGCGGCCACGGCGACGGCGGAGACCGGCATCTCCGTAATGCCCAGCACCCGGGCGAAAAACGTCGTCACCGGGTTGTTCGCCGTCGCATCGCGGCGGGCGGTCACCTGGACCGCATCCGGGGAAATCACTCCCCCCCCGCCGGGCTCGGGGTTGGGGATCACTGCCGTACCGTTCCAGTTGCCGACGATCACATCGTCGGGATCGATCGTGATGTTCACCCCCGCCGCGCGGTTTTTCTGCGTGACCTCATTGACCGCCGCGGCGACTTCTTCCACGGTGAAGGTTTTGCTTCTCTGTTCCAGGTAGGAGAGTCGCAAATATTCCCTGCCGAGGTAGCCCGCCCCGGCGAGCGCCCCCGCATCGGCCGTGTTCTGAAGCTCGTTGCGGGTCGAGTAAAGGTAGCCGATGTCGATCGCGAGCGCCGCAAACCCGATCAAGATCACAAGGCAAATCGCCACGATCACGACCGTCGCGCCATCCTGCCCCTTGCGGCCTTGGACGCCGATGTGGATTTTTTTCATGATCTGACTCCTTCCCGGGCTCTACTCCATCTTCATGGTCGCAGATGCCGTGATCGTCGCGGGGCTGAACATCTTGAAAAATAGAAAATCGTAAGCGAACGACCAACGAACGGTCAGGTCGGAACCGAAATTAAGACCCGTCCGCTGCACGACCGGGGCCGGGAGGTTCCTTGGTCCGAAGGTCACGAGGTAACGCTCGCCGTAGTCCAGCACCACGGCCTGGATCTCCTCCGGGGTCAAGCGGACCTCCCGCGATACGATCCCGGCGCGGGCCCCCTCCCGCACGGCGTTGGTGATCACCTGGCGGTTGAAAAAATAGAGCCCCCAATCGACGATCCCGAAAAGAAGCGTGACGAGCGCGAATAGGATCAGGGCGAATTCGACGAGGCTCGCACCCCCCTGGGATCTCCGGCGAGCCCCTGCGGGCCGGGATTGCCGAACCAGCGAACCGAAGACCATGCCGATCCTCCTTCAATTCTCCAGGCGCATGGTCGTTTGCGCGGAGACCCTGGTACTTGGGATGCCGATGATCCCTCCCAGCACAAACGGGTAATCGAACCCCACGGCCACGGCGAGGTCTTCCCCATCACGAGCGATGCCGACATTGTCCCCGGCAATCGGAATCCTTCCGCTAAGGCTCAGGATTTTCGATGACCCATCGGTCTCCCGGAGGACCTGGGTGACGATCCCTCGAATGCTCCCTTCGTCGGCTCCCTGCACGATCCCCGCCCGCGCCCCCTCCCGGCTCGCGTTGGTGATCAACTGCTTGTTGTAAAAGATAAGGCCGAACTCGATGATGCCGCAGACCAGAAGGGCCAGCACCGGGAGAACGATCGCAAACTCGATCGCCGCCGCACCGCCTTCCCCGGACACCCGCAGGCCTTCCCGAAACGGCGCTCGAGCCACTTGCGCACCCCCCAGCCTTCTCATCCGCCGTCTCCTTTCTTCGAGCGGCCGGGACGGTGGAAAACGAGCCCCGCGTTTTTCTCGACGAGGTCGTGGCCGATGAGGACGCGGATGTGGCCGCCCGCGGCTTCGAGCTCGTAAAGCTCGGCCGTGTCGGCGACCTCGGGCAGGGCGGCGAGCACGCGCCGGGCCTCGGCCAGATTTTCCCCGTAGTAAAAGATCTTGGTGTGGTAGTGGTCGAAGGAGTTCGCGTCCATCACGCGGACGACCCGGAAGCCGAGGCGGCGAAGGTGGGCGGCGACCTTTCCCGCGGCACCCTTGACGCCGTTGCCGTTTGCGACCTCGACCGCGACGATCCCCTCTTCGGCCGTGCGGCGGGGCTCGGGGGCGATCTGCCAGCCGGCCTGCGCCGTGCTCGCGGCAACGAGGATCCGCTCCTCGTACTCCTCCGGGTCGACCCGCGAGGCGGGCTCGGCCTGCGGCGGGGCGATCGCCTTGAGCTCCCGCAAAACGGGCTTCGGCTCATAGTCGATCGCCGCGGCCGGTGAAATTTCCCTGCTCTTCGGCTCGAGGGCGAGCGCGGAGACGGGGTAGGTGCGCTGGGCCTCTTCGGGTGCGGCCGGCCGCTCCGCCGCCGCCCGCTCCGCCCCGGACGGCTCGGCAACGAGCGCCGCGGCCGGGATCACCTCGATCCCCATCGGCGGCCGCTCGGCCGCATCCGGCTCCTCCCCCTTGCCCAGGCTGCGGCTGACCGACCGGAAGCGCGCCACGGGGTCGACCCCCCGGCTCGAGGACTCCTCGAGCGGCAAAAGGTCAGGCAGGGCGGGGGCTGCGGCGTCGGCCGCCGCGACCGCCCCCCCGGGGGTCGGCCGCGCGCGAAGCTCGGCGATCACGCGCTCCGCCTCGGCCCCCCGGCCGAGCTCCTTCAGCACGCGGGCGAGCCTCCGTTCCGCGTTCTCGATCGTGTCGAGCGCCGCGAACTGGGCGCGCGCCTCCTCGTAGCGCCCCTCCTTGGCGAGCGCGAGCCCCAGGTTGTTCCGGTAGCGCGGCTCGCTTGGGTTTTTCGCGATCGCCTGCTCGAAGGCCGCGATCGCCTGCGGCACCTCGCCGCGCAGGAGGTGGGAGTAGCCCAGGTTGTTGTAGACGTAGTCGAGCGTGGGGTCGATCTTGAGGGCGATCCGGTAGTAGTCGATCGCCGCCTCGTGGTCGCCCAGGTTGTCGAAGGAGACCCCGAGCGCGTTGTAGGCCTTGGGGTTCCCCGGGCTGCGGAGAAGCGACTGCTTGAGCTCGTCGATCGCGAGCTGGTGCCGGGAGTGCTGTTGGAAGTAGAGCGCGAGCCGGTAATGGGCCTCGGCCTCGCCGTCGACCTTGCGGACCGAGGCCGCGAACTTTCGGAGCTCGGCCTCGGAGAGGGGGTCGGGCCGCGCGTCGCGTGCGGAAACGCGCGTCTCCTCGGTCGCCGCCTCGCGCGTGTGGCACCCGGCGAGGGCGAAGGCCGCCACCAGGGCCGCCGCCGCGAAAACCGCCGTCCGCTCGATCTTCATGCCGTCCTCCTACCGCGTGAGCGCGAGCGCCTTGGCGCGCCTCAGGTTCTCGGCCGCCCGGTCGTAGTAGCCGGGCTCGAGGGCGATCGCGCGCTCGAAGCTCTTCACCGCCTCGGCGTACATCCCCCGCTCGAGGTAGATGCAGCCCAGGTTGTTGTGGGCGTGGGCCTCGCCGCCCGCCAGCCGAAAGGCCTCGAAGGCCTCCTCGAAGCGGCCGAGGTTCCCGTAGGCGAGCCCCAGGTTGTTGAAGACCTTGCTTTCGCGGAAGTTCTTCCGGATCGCCTTGGCGAAGGCGTCGATGGCCGCCTCGTGGTGCCCCGCGGCGAGGCAGGAGACCCCGAGGTTGTTGTAGAGGAAGCCCTCCTCGGGCGCCACGGCGATCGCGCTCGTGTACTCGAGGATCGCCTGCTCGAAGTCGCCCTTGCGGTCGGCGATCGCCCCGAGGGTGTTGTAGGCCTTCCAGAGCCGGTGATCGAGGGCGAGCGCCTTGCGCAGGTGGCGCTCGGCGAGCAGGAGGTCGCCCGCCTGGAAGTAGGCCCTCCCCAGCCCCTCGTGGGCGGGCCCGGACTTGGGGTCTTTTTTCAGGACCGCCTCGAACTGGCGGATCGCATCCTCGTTTCGCCCGCCCAGGAGAAGGGCGAGCCCCTTCTTGTACTCGAGGCCCGCGTTTCCCGGCTTGAGGCGGAGCGCCTTCTCGTAGTTCACGTAGGCGAGGTAGAGGTTGCCGCGGGCGAGAAGCCCGTCGCCCATGCGCTCGTACTCCTCGGCGGTGGCCTCGGGGAGCTGCCGCGTCGTCTCGGAGAGGAGGGGCGCCTGCTCGGAAACGAGCGCCGGGTTCTTCTCTTCCGCGCCGCCCGACTCGATCGCGACCTTGAAGCCCCTTCCGCCGCAGCCCGCAAGGAGAAAGACCGCGGCCGCAAGACAGACGATGGACGCCTGCGCCCGCCTTTCCCGGATGCCTCCCTGTCCCCGCATCTCGCAAACCTCCTATCGGGCGAGCGCGCCCTTGATGAGCACGCGGTAGATGTTGATCGCGGCCGGCCCCAGGATCACGAGAAAGAGCGAGGGGAAAATGAAGAAAAGAAGCGGGAGCACCATCTTCACCGGGAGCTTGGCCGCGAGCTCCTCGGCCTTCTGGTAGCGCTGGGTGCGGTAGGAGTCGGAGTAGACCCGGAGGGCGTCCGCCATGCTCGTCCCGAACTTGTCGGTCTGGATGAGGAGGGTGGCGAGGCTCCTAATCTCCTCGAGGCCGGTCCGCTCGGCCAAGTTCCTGAGCGCGTCGGTCCGCTTCTTTCCGGCGCGGAGCTCGAGGTTCATGAAGTGAAGCTCGTCGGCAAGCTCGGGGCTTCCGAGCCGGAGCTCCTGGGCGACCTTGTTCACCGCCGCATCGAGCCCCATCCCCGCCTCGACGCAGATGACGAGCAAGTCGAGCGCGTCGGGAAGGGCGCGCAGGATCTTTTCCCTTCGGCGGTCGGTCCGCTGCCGAAGCGCGATGTCCGGGAGGTAAAAGCCAAGCAGCGCAAGCCCCACGGCGAGGGTGAGGGTCGCGGGATAGGTCATCGACCCGAAGGCGAGCGCGCGCAAGAGGAGAAAGACGGCCGGGAAGAAGACCGTGAGGACGATCTTGATCCCCCAGTGCACGGCGAGCGCGTTCTCGTGGCGGATCCCGGCGCGCAGGAATTTGAGCCGCGAGGCGGAGTACTCCTCGAGCGAGGGCTCGGGGGCAGCCCGCCGGCCGATTCTCCCGAAGAGCCCGAGGAGAACCGAGGGCTTCTTCTCCTCTTCCTTCTCCTCCTCCTCGAGGGCCGCGGGCTCGACGTAGACCCCGCCGCCCCGGATCTTCCCCACGAGCTGCCGCCTGAGGGCGCGCTGGCGCAGGGCCTGGGTCACCCCGAGGCAGAAGAGAAAGATCGCGAGAAAAAAGGCGACGCCCAAAAGCAGCGGCTGGTTCTCGAGGAGAAGACCCATCGTTCCTCCGTTTCAGACCTCGATCTTGACCATGCGCCTGAGGACCACGATCCCGACCCCCATGAAGAGGAGCGCAAGCAGGAGGAGAACTCTCCCGAAGGGCTCGAGCACGAGGGGCGCGAGGTAGCCGGGGTTCGTGAGCCAGATCCAGCCTGCGACCAGGAAGGGGAGCCCGACCAGGATCACGGCCGAGATCCGCCCCTCGGCCGAGAGGACCTTGACCTTCCCCTGGAACTTGAACTTCTCGCGGATCAGGTTCGCGAGCGTCTGGATCAGATCGGCGAGGTTGCCGCCCGTCTCGCGCTGCAGGATGACCCCCATCGCGAAGTACTTGATCTCCTCGCACTCGACGCGGCGGGTGAGGTTTTTCAAGGCCTCCGGGACGCTCACCCCGAAGTTGATCTCGTCGAGCATCTCGGAGAACTCGGTCCCCAGCGGGTCGTCGAACTCCTCGGCCGCCATGGCGATCCCGCCCGAGAAGGCATGGCCCGCCTTGAGGGCGCGCGCGACGAGGTCGAGCGCATCGGGCATCTGCTTCTTGAACTTCTCGGCGCGGAGCCTCCGCTGCCGCACGAGCAAGACGTAGGGGACGGCCGCGAAGACAAGGGCCAAGAGGAGTGCCCCCGCCGGGTTCCTCATCAGCCGAGCGCCCGCGAGCAGGCCGAAGAGCCCAAGAAAGAGGGCGAGCAGGAGATGGAACCCCAGCGGGTAGGGGGAGTTCGCCTGGATGACGAGGCGGTCGAGGGCCTCGACCCCGGGGATCCGGGAGAGAAGGGCGTTCAGCCAGGGAACCCCGCTATAGAGCCGTTTCTTGAGGATCTCGGTCCCCTCGGCGCCCGCCGCCTCGACGTAGGCGTATTTGCGGAGCCTGCGCCGGATCCGCGCGCGCTGGGCGGCGCGCAGGTGGCGCACGCCGTAGATCGCGAGCTGGATCACGACCACCATCCCGAGGAAGATCCCCACACCCACGAGCCAGAGGTCCATCGCCCCTCCCCTCTCAGGCCTCGACCACGCGGTTGGGGTCGAAGATCTCGGCCGGGAGGTTCACGCCGGCCATCTTCAGCCGCTCCATGAAGCGCGGCCGGATACCGCGGAACTGGAAGGCGCCGCGCACGTTGCCCCGGCCGTCCAGCCCGCGCTGGGTGAAGGCGAAGATCTCCTGCATGGTGATGACGCTTCCCTCCATGCCGGTGATCTCCTGCACGCTCACCAGCCGCCGCTTGCCGTCGACCAGGCGCGCGACCTGGATCACGACGTGGATCGCCGAGGCGATGTAGCGGCGCAGGAACTCGCTCGGGATCTCGAGGTTCGCCATGGCGACCATGGTCTCCAGGCGCATGAGCGCATCGCGCGGGGAGTTCGCGTGGATGGTCGTGAGCGAGCCGTCGTGCCCCGTGTTCATCGCCTGGAGCATGTCGAAGGCCTCCTTGCCGCGCACCTCGCCCACGATGATGCGGTCGGGCCGCATGCGCAGGCTGTTGCGCACGAGGTCGCGCTGCACGACCTCGCCGCGGCCCTCGATGTTGGGCGGCCGGGTCTCGAGCCGGACCACGTGCTCCTGCTTGAGCTGCAGCTCGGCCGCGTCCTCGATGGTGATGATGCGCTCCTCCTCGGGGATGAAGCGCGAGAGCACGTTCAGGAGCGTCGTCTTGCCGCTTCCCGTTCCGCCGGAGATGATCACGTTGAGCCGGGACTTGACGATCCCTTTCAGCACCTCGGCGATCTCCGGGGTCAGGGTCTGGAAGGCGATGAGGTCGTCCAGCTCGAGGGGGTTCACGGCGAAGCGGCGGATCGAGAGGCAGGGGCCGTCGAGGGCGAGCGGCGGGATGATCGCGTTCACCCGCGAGCCGTCGGGGAGCCTTGCGTCCACCATGGGCGAGGACTCGTCGATCCGGCGGCCCACGCTCGAGACGATCTTGTCGATGATGCGCATGAGGTGCGCATCGTCCTTGAAGCGCACGTCGGTCGGCTCGATCCGGCCCTCGCGCTCGACGTAGACGCTCTTGTAGGAGTTGACGAGGATGTCGGAGACGCTCGGGTCCTTGAGCAGGGGCTCGAGCGGCCCGTAGCCCAGGACCTCGTCCACGATCTCGCCGAAGATCTTCTCCCGCTCGACCATGTTGAGCGGGAGCTTGAACTGCTCCTCCCGCAGGATCCGCTCGATCACCTTGCGGATCTGGAGGGTGAGCGCCTCGCGCTCGAGCTTCTCGATGATCGTGAGATCGATCAGGTCGAGGAGCCGGTCGTGGATGCGGGCCTTGAGCTCGAAGTACTCGTCGGGCATGTAGCGGCCCGTGCCCGTGACGGCCCGAAGGTTCGCCTTCTCCTGCATCATGGAGCACCCCTTTCCCCCCCCGCCGCGGCTCCCGCCGCCGGGGGAGGCTTCAGATCAAGCCTTTCTTCTTCGCCGCCGCCGCGGCGGCCCCCGGGTCGGCGAGCGCGCGCGCAAGCTCGACCAGGCTCTTCGTGATCGCCGCCCCCGGGGCGACGTTCAGGAGCGGCTTTCCGGAGTTGATCGCCGCCATGGAGGTGTCGTAGTCGTTGGGGACCACCCAGAAGATCTCCTTTCCGATCCCCGCCTCGGCGTCCGCGATCGAGATCTCGCTTCGCTTGTGGAAGCGGTTCAGGACCACGCGGATCTTCTCCTTGGGGACGTAGCCGAGATCGGAGAGCGAGCGCACGAGCTTGTTCGTGTTCGCAAGACAGGGCAGGCTCAAAATCGTCACCAGCATCAGGAGATCCGAGGTCTCGAGCACCTTGAGCGAGGTGTCGTCGGTCGACTGCCCGGCGTCGATCACGACGAAATCGAACATCCGCCGCATGAGGCCGAGGAGCCGGCTCATGATCTCCGGGGTGGGCCGCACGTGGCCGTTCAGGTAGGCGGGCGAGGGGAGCACCTGCACCCCGGTCTTGTGGCGCGTGAGCGTGTTCTGCAGGAACTGGCCGTCCAAGCGCTCGATGTTCTTCGTGATCTCGCCCCAGTGGAACTTGGGGGCGATCTCGAGAAAGAGCGGGATCTCGCCGAAGAGCGTGTTCATGTCGAGGAGCGCGACCTGCCGGCCGGCCTGCCCCTGGGCGAGCGAGACCGCGAGGTTGACCGCGATCGTCGTCGTCCCGACCCCGCCCTTGCTCCCGAAGACGGAGACGACGCTTCCCCGCCGGTCGGCCGCCTTGCCCGGGGCCTGGGACCGGCGCTCCTTGAAGCGCTCGAGGGCGGCCTTGAACTCGGCCGCGTCGAGGGGAAGGGGCAGAAACTCCTTGACGCCGATCCGCATCGCCTGGACGAGGATCTTCGGCTCCGCGGTCTCGGAGACGAGAAAGACCTCCTCGGCCGCGCCCTTGCGCAGCGCCTCCTCCACGGAGGAAAGGCGCGCCTCCGCCTCGGGCCCGAGCTGGACGATCAACAGCTCGGCCGCCTGGGGGTCCCTCGCCTGCAGGATCTCGAAGGACGCCCCCTGCAGGAGCTCTCCGATTTTGCGCGCAAGCCCGGGGTCGGTGACCGCGAGCTTCACGCGATGGGGTCCGCTGGGTGCCATGCGCTTCAGGCCTTCTGCCTTTCCCGGCTCTGCCGCCGCCCTATTTCGTGACCGCGGTGGTCGTGGAGACCGGAAGCTCGCGCGATTCCTTCTTGAAGGACTGCTCGTACTTCTCGACCGCATGTCCCGCCGGCCGGCCCGCGAGCCCCTCGACCGGGGCGTCCGTACCGCCCGCCTTCGGGTCGAGCACCTGGTTGAATTTCGCGCTCTCGACCGCCCGGCCCCAGTTCCGGTCGAGCGCGGTCTCCTCGCGCAGGGGGTTGTTTCCCGCGCATGCCGCGAGAAGGAGAAACGCGCCGACCCCAAGGATCCAAACCCAGCCCGTCTTGTTCATGGTCCCCTCTTTCCTGCCCGCCTAGTTGCGCGGCATGGCGTGGCCGAAGTCGCCCTCGAGCGAGGCCTTCTTGCGCTTGGGCTCGCCCGCCCCGACCGTGCGGCCCAGGAGATAGAGCTCGGCGTCGTCGGGCTCGACGTAGAAATCGGTCGGAAGCACCTGGTGTTTGCGGTCGAGCGGTTTGACGAGGTGCGGGGTGACGATGATCACGAGCTCGGTCTCCTCCTTCTGGAAGGCCGTGCTGCGAAAGAGCGCCCCGAGCACCGGGATGTCCCCCAGGATCGGGAACTTCGAGACCACGGTGCGCACGTTTTCGCGAAGGAGCCCCGCGATCGCAAAGCTCTGCCCGTCGCCCAGCTCGACCGTGGTCGAGGTGCGCCGCGTCCTCAGGCCCGGGACGACGAAGCCCTGGAGCCGGAGCGCAACCGAGAAGTCGAGGTCCGAGACCTCGGGCGTGACCTGGATGCTGATCTTGTCCTTGCTCAAAACGGTCGGCGTGAAGTTCAGCCCCACCCCGAACTGCTTGAACTCGATCGTGATGTCGCCGTCGCCCGAGGGAACCGGGATCGGGAACTCGCCACCCGCAAGAAAGCTCGCCGTCTTGCCCGAAAGCGTGATCAGGTTCGGCTCGGCGAGCACCTTGACCAACCCATCCTCCTGGAGCGCATCGACGAAGCCCGTCCAGGTCGTCTGCCCCTTGTCGAAGCGGAAAAGCGAGGTGACCGCGGGCGACTGCAGGAACCCGAGCGGGCTCGAGACGATCGTGGCGTCCGTGGGCTTGACGACCTCGGTCAAACCACCCAACAGGCTCACGCCGAAGTCGTTTCCGCGCGTGTAGGCGAGGTTGATGCCAAGCCTCTTCGTCAGGCTCTTTGACATCTCGGCGACCCGCACCTCGAGCATCACCTGGTGGACGCCGCCCACCTCGAGTAGGTTTGCGACCTTGCCCTCGGGCGCGTGCGCCCGCGCGAGGGAAAGCGCCTGGCTGAGGGCCGCGGCGCTCGTCACCTTGCCCGAAAGCGTGATCGCGTCGTTTGCCGCGGTGACCTGGAGATCGCGCTCCTGCGGGAGAAGCTCCCGAAGCTCGCGCTTTAAGCGCGCGAGGTCGTAGGCGACGACAACGTCGTAGACCTCGACCCGGCCCTCGAGCCAGAGGGTCAAATTCGTCGTCCCCGCCGCCTTGCCGGTCAGGTAGACCTCCCGCGGGGAGAGGAGGTTGAAGTCGGCGATCTCGGGCTTTGCGATCGAGACCCGCTTGACCGGCTGCTCGGTTCGGATCACGACCGATTTCCCGAACGCGAGCTCGAGCCGTTTTTCCTCCGCGGCCGCGGCATCGCCTCCCGCGGCCCACAGGATGGAGAGCGCAAGCGAGAACCACGCCGCCCGGAGCGCCCAGCCTTTCCGTTTCGCGATCGTCTGCATGGGGTTCACCTTTCCTCGCGGGAAGTCATCCGCCTCAGAAACTCTTTCCGCTCACCTCGTTTCCCTTGATCACCTCGACCCGCACCGCCGGCCGCGGGGTCCACCTGGGCGGGGACGGCGGCGCGGCCGCCTGCTCCTCTTTCTTCGGCGGGGGGGGCGGGTTCGCGGGGCTGAGCGAGGTGAGCATCTGCGGCACGTTCACCCCCTTGGTGAGCACGGTCTCGGTGTCGAGGACGGGCCGCAGCGCAAGCTGGAGCTTCCCCTCGGTTCCGGCGAGCGCGAGCTTCTCCGCCTCCTCGGGGGTCACCTCGAGCGTGTAGACGTCGACCGGCGCGGGCTCGCCCTTCTCGTTCTTCTGGATCTGGGTCCCGGCCGCGAGAACGAGGATGTTCTCGAGGATGAGCTTGGTCTTGTCTTCCTTCTTCTGCGGGTCCTCGATCGTGACCAGGACGTCGACACGGTTTCCCGGCTGGACGAGGCCGGCAAGGCCGATCACCTTGTCGCCCTTGACCGAGACCGCGCGCTTTCCCTCCTTCAGGACCGCGGCGACCCCGCCCGTCTTCACCTCCCGGGGGGCGAGCATGTGCTCGGTGATCGGGTGGTTCGCCTTCACGGCGGTGACGAGCACCCGGTCCTTCAAGTCATCGACCTTCGCGAAGTAGCCGGTCGGCAGGCTCTCCCGCAGGTAGGGGGCCGTCTTCACCATCTCGGCCTTGAGCTGGGTGCCCCAGCCGAGGTCGGATGCGGCCACGGCGACCGGGACGGCGTCCGCCTCGACCTTCACGATCTCCTTGGGTGCGGTCCGCTTCTGGACCCAGGTGTAGAGGAAAAAGCTCCCGGCCGCCGCGATGACAATGGACAGCGCGATCGGCACTACGGCGCGGAGATTGCCCATCCCATCCTCCTTGCGGGGAAGACGCACGGCTTAAAGCAGCGCGATCCCGTAAGCCCTGTAGACGATGTACGTGACGGTCCCGAGCGCGATCGCAAGCCCGTACCGGAGCCGCGGCCGCCCGCGGGCGGCTTCGAAGGCAAGCGGTGCCGCACTTCTCGTCGCCGCCGCGGCATAGAGCGCGGAAAACCGCTCCCGGAAAATCCCCTGGAAGGCATCCCGCCTGAGCACGATCAAAAGGACCGCGTAGAGCCCGCCGAAAAGGGCCGAGACGAGGAAGACCTCGAAGACCGCCTTCAGCCCAAGAAAGCTCCCCACGGCGCCCAATAGCTTGACATCGCCCGCGCCCATGCCGCTTAGCAGGTAGGGGACAAGGAGCACCCCTACCCCGAGCGCCCAGCCCCAGAGGCCGAAGAAGAAGCCGTCCAGCCCCGAGGCCGCGGCATGGAAGGCGATCCCCGCCGCCGCGGCCGGGAGGGTCAGGAGATTCGGGATCCGGCTTGCCCGGATGTCCGTCCAGCAGGCGGCGGAGAGCAACCCGAGAAGCATGATGTTCACTGCAGAAGAAGTCATCCTAAATAATGCCTCTGGTCATCGTTGGCCCCGGGGCGGCGCCGAGGATTCCCCCGGCGCCACCCCGCCGGCCTCCGGGTCGACTGTTGATTGGGCGTCCCGGTCACGGCCATTGATCAAGGAGCCGACTGAAGAGCCCCAGGACGCCCTCTCCCAGCGCGGTCACCCCGCTCACGATCGCCACCGCGATCAGGACGGCGAGCAACGCGTATTCGGATGCAATGGCGCCGCGCTGATCTAAGTATTTAATTTTGGTTCCCACAACTATAGATAGAAATTTAAAGTTTTTATTGTTGTGTAGTTCCAGAGATTGCGGTGTTGACGTCATCGAATACACCCTGGAGGGTTAATCCGAGCCCTCTAACAGCTGCAATGATCACAACCGCAATCAGGGCCACGAGTAGGCCGTATTCCACCGCGGATGCACCCTCTTCGTCCTTGAAGAAATTGATCAGCTTTTTCATCTTCGATCCTCCCTTTCGTTTCCTTTAGAATTTTCGTTTCGAGTTTTGTTGCCTGGTTTCCATACCGATTGGGTTCGATCCGGCTTTTCCCCCTTTCCTTCCGCCCCACCACCTCCTTTGCGCTTTTTCCTTCCGGCCGGAGAACGTTCCCCCGGCCGTTTTGCTTGGGTTAATGGGACCGCATTCCCACGCCGCGGGGTAAAGCAACCGGCGTGCCAGAAAAGAAAAAGCTGGGAGAAAAATCCCGGCGGGAAGGCGGGCGCCGGCCCGGCTAAAGCCGGCGGACCTCCCCTTCATCCGCCCGGATTCAATCAGAAAACGTTTCTGCCGCCATTCTCGGAAGCCTTTCCCGCATGGCCGAAAAAAATTTTTGCGACCCCCTTCTCCCGCCCCCGCGCCGGCCGTTTTTTCGTGACCGGCGTCATTTCCCATCGTCCGGAGAGTAGGAATCTGTGGCATGGACGAACGAAAACTGTTACCTTCGCCTCCCTTTTGCGAAAAAAATTTCCCACCCGCCCCCTCGCGCGCGCTTTCCGCGAATCCCCGCTTACGAGAGAATTCTGGAGAAATCGAACACGTAGCGACCCCTCCGGATCTTCCCGCCCTCAAAGGGCGACCTCGGCACGCTCCGTGCAGTGAACGTTTATCTTCAAGTCCCGCAAACACAGGCGCCACCGTGCACGAGCCATCGATCGAAAACACAAAACGCGCGCTCGCCGTAAGGCGAAGGGAAGACGGCGGCTTCGCCCAGGTCGCCGCAGGTCCCGCCCGGCCGGATGCGACCGCCTGGGCCGTCCTCGCCCTCAAGCGCTGCGGCCTGGAGCAGGCCGACCTGGAGGCCGCCTGCCGCTTTCTCGCCGGCTTTCAGCTCCCGGACGGCCGCGTCGTCTTCGAAAAAGACACCGCAGCCGCCTGGTGGCCGACCCCCCTCGCCGTGTTCGCCTGGCACGCGATCCCCGGCTTCGAGAAGGAAAAAGACCTAGCCCTGGGTTTTCTGCTGCAGGCGAGCGGGCGGCATTTCAAGAAAGAAAAGGGCTCGCCTACGGGTCACGACACCACGATCCGCGGCTGGCCCTGGATCGAGGAGACGCATTCCTGGGTCGAGCCGACCGCGCTTGCCGTTCTCGCGCTGCGCGCGGGAGAAAAAGGCGGCCACCCGCGCGTCGCCGAGGCGGCGGCCATGCTGATGGACCGTCAGCTCCCCGGCGGCGGATGGAACTACGGGAACACCAGGGTCTTCGGGCAGGAGCTTCTCCCGATGCCCGATGCCACGGGCCTTGCCCTTTGCGCCCTTTCCGGCATGGCGGAGCGAGGATCGGTCGTGAAGAGCCTCGAGTGGGGGAAAATTCAGGCCCGGGTGATCGACACCCCCTTTTCGCTCTGCTGGCTTTCCTTCGGGCTTTTGGCCTCGGGAATCGAGACCCCCGACCTGCGAGCGCGCGTTCTCCGCTGCCTCTCCCTCCAGGAAAGGCGCGGGCCTTACGGGACGACCCTCCTCGCGCTGCTTCTTCTCGCCCACGAGGGCGAAGGGGACTTTCTTTCCTTCCTGGGGGTGAAATGATCTTCCTTCCAAAACTCACCCGGCGGGCGTTCCTCAAGGCGGGCCTTGCGGCGACTGCCGCGGTCGGGACCGGCGCGATCCTCGGCCGCCTCTCCCGGAAAGAGGAAAAAACGGAGCCCGTGTTCATAGCGAAGGCCCCTTCCTACGAGCAGGCCGCGCTACGCCGGGCGATCGAAGCCGGTTTTGCGGCGCTCGCGATCGACGGCTCTCTCGTCCGCGGAAAACGGGTCCTCTTGAAACCCAACCTCGTCGAGCCGCACCGCGGCCAGGCCCACATCAATACGCACCCCTTCGTCGTCCGCGCCGCGGCCGAGGCCTTCCTTTCGCTCGGCGCGGCCGGGGTCACGGTCGCCGAGGGCTCGGCCCACAGTCGCGACACGATCCTCGTCCTCGAGGAATCGGGTCTTCTCGAGGTGCTCTCCGAGGACCGCATCCCCTTCGTCGATCTGAACGAGGAACCGGTGTCCAGGGTCGAAAACCGGTGGGGGGTTTCGCGCCTGAAGCATCTCTTTCTTCCCGCCGCGGTCCTGCAGGCGGACATCGTCGTTTCGCTCGCCAAGATGAAGACCCACCACTGGGCAGGCGTCACCCTCTCCATGAAGAACCTCTTCGGCGTCATGCCGGGGACGATCTACGGCTGGCCGAAAAACGTGCTTCACTGGGCGGGAATCGAGGAGTGCGTCTACGACATCGCGGCGACGGTGCGGCCCCAGGTCGCGATCGTGGACGGCGTGGTCGGGATGGAGGGGGATGGCCCCATCATGGGAAACGCGGTCCCGGCCGGGGTCCTGGTCATGGGACGGAGCCTTCCCGCCGTGGACGCTACCGCGGCCCGCGTCATGGGGATCGACCCCTTGAAGATCGGCTACCTCAAGCGCTCCTCGGGCCGCATCGGAAGTGTCGGCGAGAAAGCGATCGAGCAGCGCGGGGAGGCGATCGCCTCGGTCCGGCGGGATTTTATGCTTCTCGAGCACATCCCGGCGCAGAAAAATTTGCGCCTGACGTGACGGGGGCCATGGGCACGGTCGAAATGCTGATGACGGGCGATGGTGCGGAAGAGAGGCTTGCGACTCACCGCAGGCTCTGGTTCATGATCCTTTTTTTGATCGTCTTTTTCCAGGCGTTCTTATCCTTCCCCGCGGACGACGGCCTGCGCCACGTGGGCCTTGCCCTTCGGGGCGAGGCGCGCTGGTCTGAGGTTTACCCATTCTCGGGCTTCAGCGAAAACGCCGGGATCCGCCCCTGGTATGGATACGATCTTCTTCTCCACCGCATCCTCTCCCCGGTCGGGGCGCTCGGCCTCGACCCGGTCCTCGGCGGTTTTCTGGCGATCAAGATCCTCTCCTTTGTTCTCGCTGCGGCTTTACTTCTGCTGACGGTTCAGCGAAGCGGCATCGCGGAGGAAATCGAAAGCTTCCCCGCTCTTCTCGCCGCAACCGGCCTGATGCTGGCTCTTCTTGCCCCTCTCTTCGGCCGCGCGATTCTCCTTCGGCCCTTCGTTTTCGGGACCCTTTTCCTGGTCTATTCTTTCGGCGCCCGGGGTTGGTGGCGGGGTCTTCTGTCAGCCGGGATCCTGATTTTTCTCTACCCTTACCTTTCCTGGTTCTACATCCTCCCCGCCGCATTCTGCCATTTCCTGAGAGGCGACCGGCGCTATGCCCTGGGGATCCTCATCCCCCTTGGCGGTTTTCTCGCGCTTCAACCGCACTCGTTCTGGGGCCTTCAGCTCGCGCTGCTCTTGAGCGGCTCGGTGCGAAACGAGATGGGAATCCAGATCACCGAGCTGCGGTCGATTTCGGATTCCTTCTACGGCATCGTCATCCTGGGGGGGTATCTCCTCTTCTATCCCCATCTCCACCGAGGACGAAGGAAAATACTCTTCGGGGATCTCCTGGCCCTCGCTTTTCTTCTTCCTTCCCTGCTCTACATCCGCACCTTCGTCGATGTTCTTCTTCCCATAGTGTTCATCACCCACGCACGGCCACTCGTTCCGCTGCTTGCAGGAAAAATGCTTGAAATCAAAGCCGCCTGGGCGCTTTTCCTGGAAGAGGGAAAACCCGGTCGGCCGCTCAAGGGCCTTCTTGAAAAATTCCACGCAGGCGAGGCTGCCGAGAAGTCCGGCGGCGGGTGGTCCCTCAAGCCGATCATCGCCGTTCTCTTCGCCTTGCTCATCGGGATCGGCGTCAAGGCCAACCTGGACAAGATCGCAACCCTCCAGGAAACGGCGGAACTGCTGGCCGCGGTTCCTGAGAATTCGATCGTCCTGAGCTCCTTCAACCGGCAATATCTTCTCCTTTTCTTGCGGCCGGATCTCAGGATCATCCCCTCGAGCGAGGCTGGCCTTCCGGCCGGATCGATCCGCAACGAGTATGTCGCCTTCTTCAAGGAAGGCGCCTTCAAGGAGCTTTCACGGCGCACATCCGCCGCGTTCCTGATCGAGGGAAAGGACATGTACCTGGACCCGGGAGAAGGCCGCTTTCTCGAGCCTCTCGCGAGGAAGGGCGAAGTGCGCCTCTGGAGGATTCTTCCCGGCCAAGGCGAGGCGGACGGTTCCCTCGCCCGGGAAAATGGCGTAATGTCGCCGCAAGAATCGTGAGGAGGCCCGGAACTTCCCTCATGCCCGAGGAACCGACCGACGCTCTCGAGGCCGCTCTCGCGCGGCTGCTTCGGCCGCTGGCGCGGCTCCTGGTGAAGCGCGGGGTCTCCTTTCATGCCTTCGCCGCGGTCGCAAAGCGCGTCTTCGTCGAGGCCGCCGCGCGGGGCTTTCTCGAGGCGGGGAAAAAGCCCGTCGTCGCGCGGATCGCCGTCACGACGGGGCTCACGCGCAAGGAGGTCGCGCGGATTCTCTCCGAGAAGGGCCCGGGCGACCGCGAGGCCCGCGAGCGCTACAACCGCGCCGCCCGCGTGATCGCGGGCTGGCGCCGCGACCCCGATTTCAAGAACAGCCGCGGGGCGCCCGCGGCCCTTTCCTTCAAGGACGGGAAGGCGAGCTTCGCCGAGCTCGTGCGCCGCTACAGCGGGGACATGACCCCGCGCGCCGTCCTGGATGAGCTTTCGCGCATCGGCGCGGTGAAGACGCTTCGCGACGGGCGGCTCAAGCTCGCCGTGCGAAGCTTCGTCCCCCGGGGCGGGGAGGCGATGAAGCTTCACATCCTGGGGACGGACGTGGGCTACCTGATCACGACGATCGGCCACAACCTGGAGGCGGACGGGGAAAGCGCCTTCTTCCAGCGAAAGGTCCTCTACGACAACCTCCCGCAAGAGGCGCTTTCCGAGTTCCGCGGCCTCTCGGCCGAGGCCGCCCAGCGACTCCTCGAGCGGCTCGACCTCTGGCTTGCCGCGCGCGACCGCGACAACAACCCCGCGGTCCAGGGCACGGGGCGCTACCGGGCGGGGCTGGGGATCTACTACATCGAGGAACCGTACCGTGAAGACGAATGAATACCGCGCCATGAAAGAGACGATCTGCGGCCTGGCGATCCTCCTCGCCAGCCTTGCGGCCGCGCTGCTTTCCGGCTGCGGCGGGAGCGGCGCGGGGGGCGACCTCACGGCCTCGGGCGGGATCGGGGGCTCGGGGGTGACCGTGGGGTCGGTGTCCAAGTTCGGAAGCGTCTTCGTGAACGGGATCGAGTTCGACACCTCCGATGCCGAGATCGTGGTCGACGGGGTCTCGGCCGGAACGGGCGACCCGGCGGCCAGAACGAGCCTCGCCGTGGGCATGCGGGTCCGGGTCGAGGGCCCCTTCGCCGGGGACGGCGAAGGCAGAGCGGCGCGGGTCGTCTACAACGAGGACGTGGTCGGCCCGGTCGGGCGGGTCGAAGACCTCGGGCCCGAGACCCTCCTTCTCACGGTGCTCGGCCAGGCGGTGGTCGTCGATCGCGGGACCGAGCTTTCGGGCCTTGCCTTCGAAGCGATCGCCGTGGGGCAGGTGCTCGAGGTCTCCGGGCCGCGGGACGATGCGGGGCGGATCCTCGCCTCCTTCGTTCGCAAGCGGGCCGATGCCTACGCCGCGGGCGACCCGGTCGAGGTGCGCGGAAACGCAACCGCCGTGGACCGGGCCATGCGCACCTTCCGGGTGGGGGAGCTGACGATCGACTACTCGCTTGCCGACCTCGACGGCCTGGCCGGGGCCGACCCCGCGGAGGGCGAGCTCCTCGAGGTCAAGGGGGTTCTCGAGGCGAGCGGGGTTCTCCTCGCCTCCACGGTCGGAACGGAATCGCTCCTTGGCACCGCGGATGCCGAGGAGGCCTCGGTCTCCGGCATCGTCACGCGCTTCTCCACGATCGCCTCCTTCGAGGTCGCGGGTGTCCCGGTCGTGACCGACGCGCAAACCCGCTTCCTGGGTATCCTGCCCGAGGAGATCGGGGCGGGAACGGGGCTTCTCGTGACCGGCCAGCTCGCCTCCGGGGTGCTCCTTGCCGACACGGTCCGGCCGACCGCACCCGCCAAGGTCGAGTCCGACGTGGAGGGGGTCGACGGGGAGGAGCTCTCGCTTGCGGGGCTCCCCGGCCTTGCGGTCGCCGCGACCGATCTCACGCGCATCGTCGGGCAGGGCGGGTCCTTCGAGGAGATCCTCCCCGGCGATCACGTCAAGGCCTACGGCACGGCCTACACCGCGGGCCGGGTGGTCGCCTCGAAGATCGTCGTCCAGAAAAACCCCAAGCCCCAGGTCGCGCTGCGCGGCCCGGTGGGGGCCCTCTCCGGGGCGACGATCGAGGTGCTCGGGGTCGAAATCGACACGACCGGGATCCCCGATGAGGGCTTCTCCCTCGAGGAGGGCGGCCCGCTCTCGCGCGCCGAGTTCCTCGGCCGCCTGCGCGTCGGCGACACGGTCAACCTGAACGGGACGCTCGCCGGTGCGACCGTCACCTGGCGCACGATCGCCCTCGCCAACGCCAATTAGGGGACGTCCATTCACATATCACTTCTTCAACCCGCCCGAAGCGAAAGCGGGGGCGGCGGCCGGGTTCCTTGACCGACCCTTGTTTTTGGGATAATTTTCCCAATCAATGCGCGGGGCGGTTTCTCCCGCGGACGACACCGGATGATCGACCCCGGGGGGATCCTCCCCGGGAAAGGAGGGCACGATGCAGCGAAGGATTCTCGGGGCCGTCGCGCTTTTCGTCGCGGCGGTGATTTCTGGCTGCGGCGGCGGAGGCGGCGGAACGGACGGGGGCGGGACGGGAAAACTCTCGCTCAGCCTGAGCGACGCCGCGGTCGACGGCCTGAAGGCCGTCTACGTCACGATCGACAAGGTCCAGGTCCACCTCGGCGGAAGCGAGAGCGCGCCCGCGAACTGGAAGACCGTCTCCGATGTCGGAAACGGAACGACCTACAACCTCCTCGAGCTCGTCAACGGCGTGCGCACCGACCTCGGGCTGACCGATCTCGAGGCCGGGCGCTACACCCAGATGCGGCTCATCCTCGGGAGAACCCCCGATGACGGGATCAACCTCCTCAGCCGCCGGCACCCCTTCGCGAACTACGTGATCACCGAGGAGGACGAGGTGCACGAGCTCAAGGTCCCGAGCGGCTTCCAGACCGGGATCAAGATCGTCCACGGCTTCACGATCGAGGAAAACGGGACAACCGAGCTCGTCCTCGACTTCGACGCCGCGGCCTCGGTCGTGAGGGCCGGGGCGAGCGGGAACTGGCTGCTCAAGCCCACGATCAAGGTCCTGGAGCTGCTCGACCACGCGATCGTGCGCGGGACGGTCAAAGACGGGGACGGCAACGGCATCGCCGGCGTGCGCGTGACCGCCCAGAGCTGGGACGACAACGAGGAGGAGGGCGACAGAAGCGACGACACGGTGATCGTCCATGCCGCGACCGTGACCGACGAAAACGGAAACTTCGCTCTGATGCTGGACCCGGGGCAAAGCGGCAGGATCTACAACATCGTGGCCTACGAGGCGGGGTATCTCCCCGGGTGCACGGAGGTTGAAGCCTTGCCTGGCATGAACCAGGGGGTGGGGGCGACCCCGGTGTCGCTCGCCGGGTCACAGCCTACCGGGAGCCTCGTGGGGGATGTTTCGATCCCGGGGGCGGCGGAGGACCAATTCGTGACCCTTCGACTTATGAGCGCGCTCTCCTGCGTCGACGCCGCGGAGCCGGGGACAAGCAACCTTTCCTACGGCGAAGTCGCAAGCCTGAACGTCGGCAACGGATCGAGCTACGAGATCGAGTTGACGGCCGGCTCCTACGACGCGCACGCCGCCATCTACGACGACGCCTCACAGCTTGTGAGCGAGAGCGTCCAGACCGACGTCGAAATCTCCGAGGATACCGAGACGACCCTTGACCTCCCCTTTTAGGGGACGTCCATTCACATATCACTTTGCCGAAGCCGCGGCGGCACGCCTTGCGGCAAAAGACAACTCCCCCGAGGGAAGGGCGCAGCAGGCGCCCTTCCCTTTTTTGTCTCCCCGTGAGAAACTTGAGGGGTAGCGTCCGGGGCGGTTTTCCGCCCCGCAGAGCCCGGGAGGAAGCCCTGGAAGGAACCCGTTCCTGGAAGAAGGCGTTTCCGGCCGCGGCGGCGATCCTTCTTCTCTTCGTCGCCGGCTCGGCCGCGGCCGGCACCTACGTGATCCGGGTCGAGGGGAAGGGGCTCGTCTTCCAGACCGACCGCGACGGCGACTGGGACATCCCCGAGGCCGACCGCCGGCACTTCCGGCCGGGCGAGCGCGGCACCTACAGCCGCGGCCGCGACGCCGACGGCGATTTCCTGCGGATCGACGAGAAGCGGAAATTCTACATCGAGGCCGCCCCGCGGCGGGAGGCTGCAGCCGCCGCCCCGCCTGCGGCCCCGCGCGAGACGAGGATCGAGCTGAAAAACGAGCGCGTCCTCGTCCCCGCCGTGATCGGCCACGCCGGCCGCGAGGTGCAGGCGACGCTCGTCCTCGACACCGGGGCCTCGATCACGACCCTGAACCGCGCCGCGGCGAAGAGGCTCAACGCCCCGATCGTGGAGCGGGGGACGCTTCTCCTGCCCGGCGGCCAGACGATCGCGGCCGAGATCGTCCGTCTCGCCTACATCCGCGTGGGGCCCCACCGCCTCGAGAACTTCCCCGCCGCCGTGATCGAGCACGCGGGCCCGCAAGTCGAGTACGACGGGCTGCTCGGCATGAATTTCCTCAAGGAAGTGGACTACCGGATCAATCTCAAGCGCCGCGTGATCGAGTGGCGCTGAACCCCCAAAGGAACGAGCCGCGATGAGCGACGACCCCCTGGCCGACTACTACGAAGACCTCCAGGTCAGCCCCCGGGCCGACCGCGAGACGATCGAGCGCGTCTACCGCCTGCTCGCCAAGCGCTTCCACCCCGACAACGGCTGCACGGGCTGTGTCGAGCACTTCGACCGCGTGACCAAGGCCTACCGCGTGCTCTCCGACCCGGTCAAGCGCGCGGCCTACGACGCGCGCTACGAGGAAATCCGCGCGCGACGCTGGCGGCTCACGGCCGCCGCGGCCCCGGCACCGGGCGCCGGGCCCGACGGCGGCGGCCGAGACCGGCAGATCCGGAACGCGCTGCTCTCGCTTCTCTACGTCGAGCGCCGCAACGACCCCGAGAAGGGCTCGGTCGGCCTGTGGCAGATGGGCCAGCTCCTCGACCTCCCCGAGAAAACGATCGAGTTTCACGCCTGGTACCTGAAGGAGAAGGGACTGATCGAGCGCACCGACGCGGGCGGCTTCGCCATCACCGCGGCCGGCGTGGACGCGGTCGAGGAGGCGGGCGGGCCGGAGGGGCGAAACCTGAGACTCCCCGAGAAGACCTCGTCCGCGGAGGAGGCCGGGGACCCCCGGACGAGACCGGGGCGCATCCTGCCGCACGAGGGGAAGGCCTGACGGCGGGTTGGCTCAGGCGAGCTCGGGCGGGGGCTCGATCTTGAGCTCCTCGATCTTCTGGAGCATCGTCTTGTAGCTGATCTTGAGCAGCCGCGCGGCCTTGCTGCGGTTCCAGCCGGTCTTGAGAAGCACGTGGTTGATCAGCTCGCGGTCCACGCGCTCGATCACCTTCCGGCGGATCTTCCACAGCGAGAGCTCGGAGAGGTCGGGCCGGCCGCCGTTTCCGGAGAGGAGCTCGGCGATCAGGCCCGGGGCGGCCGCCTCCCCGCCCTTCCCGGCGGGCGGCGGCGTAAGCGGCCGGGTGAGCATCCCGTCCACGAACTCCTCCCCCTCCCCCAGGACGATGATCCGCTGCAGGACGTTCTGCAGCTCGCGCACGTTTCCCGGCCAGCGGTAGGAGGCGAGCTTTTCGAAGGTCTCGCGGCTCAGGCAGCCCGAGGAGTTGCAGGGTAGCGTGCGCGCGTAGCGGGCGATGTAGTAATCGATCAGGACGGGGATGTCCTCGGGCCGCTCGCGCAGGGGCCGGATCTCGATCGTCATCGTGCTCAGGCGGAAATAGAGGTCGTCGCGGAAACGGCCGCGCTCGACCTCGCGCTTCAGGTCGCGGTTGGTCGCGGCGATCACCCAGACGTCGGTCTTCACCGGCTTTTCGCTCCCGAGCGGCGTGAAGTCCCCGCCCTGGAGCACGTGGAGAAGCTTCGCCTGGAGCGGAAGCGACATGTCGCCGATCTCGTCGAGAAAGAGCACCCCGCCGCTTGCCTGCTCGAACTTCCCGCGCCGGTTCTGGATCGCGCCGGTGAAGGCGCCGCGCTCGTAGCCGAACATCTCGCTCTCGAGCAGCGTGTCCGGCAGCGCCGCGCAGTTCACCTTGACGAAGGGCTTCCCGAAACGCGGGGACTTCGCGTAGAGGCTGTTGACGACGAGCTCCTTGCCGGTCCCGGTCTCGCCGGTCACGACCACGTTGAACCCCGTGGGGGCCACCTGCTCGATCAGCTCGCGCACGCGGCGGATGTTGCGGCTCACCCCCACAAGCTCGGTGTTCTCCGAAAGCAGCGCCTTCTCGTCCATCTCAGAACCGGATCACTCCTTCACGGTAAAGCAGGAACCCCACCCCCGCGGCGAGCGCGAAGACGGCCCCCCACACCCCCTTCACCCGGAACCCCAAGAGCACAAGCCCCACCCCGGCGAGGACGGCAAGGGCGATCTCGCGCAGGAGCTCCCAGGAGAACCCCGGCCCCGTCGCCCCCAGGAGCCCGCCGTACTCGAAGAGCATGGCGCCCCCCCGCCTCCTCTCAGCCCGGTTTGCCCGCCGCCTCCCCGCGGTGGGGCCGGGTGAAGTAGATCTCGGCCGCGCGGCCGACCGCCTCGCAGGTGACCCGGGGCGGGAGGCCCGCGAACTCGCTTGCCGCGACCACGATGTCCAGGATGTCGGCGGGCTGGCAGGCCCGGAGCTCGCCCCCGCGGCGGCGGCAGAGCTCACGCAGGTAGGTCCCGGCCGCGCCCTCGGCCTCGAGCCGCCGGCGCTCGATCTCGCGCGCGTAGATGCGCTCGAAGACCTCCTCGTCGACCCCGTCCACGAGGATCTTGTTCGGGATGCGGCGCAAAAAGGCCTCGTCGGCGAGGTCGGCGGGCTCGAGGTTGGTCGCGAAGACCACGGTCACCTCGAAGGGCACCTGGAACTTGAGCCCGTAACGCAGGCTCAGGTAATCCGTGTGCCGGTCGAGGGGCACGATCCAGCGGTTGAGCAGAAAGACCGGGGAGACGATCTGGCGGCCGAAGTCGTCGATCACGAGGATGCCGTTGTTCGCGCGCATCTGGACGGGTGCGGCGTAGACCTGGGTGCTCTCCTCGTGCTGCAGCTCGAGCATGCGGGGCTCGAGCTCGCCGCCGACCAGGATGCAGGGCCGGCGGCAGACGACCCAGCGCGGGTCGAGATCCGGCGGCGGGTTCTCGGCCCGCTCGTGGACCCCGGGGTCGAAGAGGACGATGATCTGCCCGTCCACCTCCACGGCGTAGGGGATGACGATCGTGTCGCGGTAGATGCGGGAAAGCCGGCTCACGACGCTCGTCTTCCCGTTGCCCGTGGGGCCGTAGAGGAAGATCGACTTCTGCGAGACGAGCGCCGGGCCGAGCTCGTCCAGGAAGCGCTCGGTCACGACGAGGTCGGCGAGCGCCGCCTGGAGGGCCGCGCGGTCGATCAGCGGCCGGATGTTCTGGCTGCGCACGGCCGCGTTGTAGGCGTGGAGCGAAACCGGGGTCGGGCCGATGTAGCGGCAGGTGAGGAAGCGCTGGGCCGCCTGCTCGCGGCCCACCCCCGAGAGGGCGAAGCGGTAGTCGTTTCCCTCCATGCCGCTCACCTCGAAGTACTGCTTCTGGCGCATCTTCTGGAAGAGGGCGTGGAGCAGCGGGAAACTCAGCTTGAGCTCCTGCGAGAGGCCCTTGAGCGTCGCCTCGCCCTTGGCGTAGAGCCGCCGCAGCATGAGGTCCTCGACCATCCCGATCGGGATGCGCAGCTCCTCGGGCCGGAGGGGGGCCTTGGGAAAAAAAGAAAGCCGGGAGACTTCCGCCCCGGCCGCCGGGGTGCGCTGGAACGAAACGGTGCTCATCGAGACGACTTTCCCCCCTCTCTCTCTTCTGCGGCGCTCCTTGGCGCGGGGTCGGCCGCGGCGCTTCAGCGCAGCAGCCCCGCGTTGTAGAGGACCAGCCAGAAGCCGTAGATCAAGACCAGCCCCGCCGCGAGCGACCGGCGGATCTTCCAGCCCGCGATCGCGAGAATCAGGGCGAAGAAGACGATGAAGAGGATCCGCGAGACGAGATCCACAAGCGCCAGCGACTGCCCCAGGCCCGCGATGCGGAAGTACTCGAGAAACATGAGGGACCTCCCGAAGCTCGAGGTTGCCCGCGTTCTACGGCACCCCCCTCACCCCGGACAGCCGGCCGCGGCCGCTTTCCGCCGCTCCTTCGGGCCGGCGTCCCCGTTGCCGAACGATCCCTCCTTTTTCCCCGGCCCCGCCGCCGACCGGCTCCCCGCGCGCTTCTTGTGCGGTGTCCGCCCCCGGCAGGGTCTTTTTGAAAAAGCTTACTAGCAAAAAGCGTGCAAAATTTTGAAAACCCCCGGATAAGCTTTTTTCTCAAGAAAAAACAATGGATTGCGATAAAAGGCCGGGAGTGCGGGGGGCGGCCGGAAAGGGAAATCGGAATTGATTTTCCTTTTTTGGGAAATTTACTTCCCAGGCAGCAGGCGCTCGAGGCGCTCGCGCAGGAGCGTCATGCGGCGCTCGGTGCCGCGGCTCTTCAGGCCGATCGCGAGCGCCTTCTTCGAGCCGACCAGCACCGCAAGCCGCCGCGCGCGGGTGAGGGCGGTGTAGATGAGGTTGCGCTGGAGGAGCACGTAGTGCTGGGTTAAGAGCGGGATGACCACCGCCGGGTACTCGGAGCCCTGGGCCTTGTGCACCGAGACGGCGAAGGCGTGGGCGAGCTCGTCCAGCTCGGCGAAGTCGTAGGCCACCTCGCGGCCCTCGAAGCGGACGAGAATCTCGCGCGCCTCGGGCGAGACCGCGACGATGCGGCCGATGTCGCCGTTGAAGACCTCCTTGTCGTAGTCGTTTCGCACCTGCATCACCTTGTCGCCGACGCGGAAGAGCCGCTCCCCGCGGGCGATCCCGCCCTCGCCGGGGTTCAGCGCCTCCTGGAGCCGCGCGTTCAAGCGCGCGACCCCGGCCTCCCCCTTGTGCATGGGGGCGAGCACCTGGATCTGCTCCACGGGGTCGAGGCCGAAGCGGCGCGGGATGCGGTGGCGGACGAGCTCGAGGATCGTGTCCGCCGCGCGCTCGGGGTCCTCCTGCTCGATGAAGAAGAAGTCGGAGGCCTCGCCCTCCTCGGCCCCGAGGAAGGGCATCTCGCCCCGGCGGATGCGGTGCGCGTTCACGACGATGCGGCTTTTTTCCGCCTGGCGGAAAATCCGCTCCAGGCGCACGACGGGCAAGCGGCCGGAGTCGATGATGTCGGCGAGCACGTTCCCCGGCCCGACCGAGGGGAGCTGGTCGGCGTCGCCGACGAGGATGAGGGCGGCCGCGGCCGGAAGGGCATCGAGCAGCGCGGCCATGAGGGGGGCGTCGATCATCGAGCTCTCGTCCACGACGAGCAGGTCGCAGGAAAGCGGCCGCCCCCGTCCGCGCTGGAAGCCGCCCCGGTCGGCCTGGTACTCGAGCAGGCGGTGGAGGGTCGCCGCCTCGCGGCCGGTCGCCTCGGCGAGGCGCCGTGCGGCGCGGCCGGTGGGGGCGGCGAGAAGCACGCGCGCCTTGAGCCGCTCGAAGCCGCGCACGATCGCGCGCACGATCGTCGTCTTGCCGGTCCCGGGGCCGCCGGTGATCACGAGCACCTTGTGCCGCAGCGCGCCGGAGACGGCCGCGGCCTGCTCGGCGGAAAAGCGGACCCCGAGCTCGCGCTCGGCGAAGGAGACGAGGGCCTCGGGCGCGGCGGGGAGCCGGCCGCGGGGCACGGAGGCGAGAAGCGCAAGCGCGCGGGCGATCGCGGTCTCGGCGCGGTGGAGAAACGGGAGGTAGACGGCCTCCGTGCCCGCTGCCTCCTCGCGCACGAGCCGGCCCGCGGCGGCGAGCGAATCGAGCGCGGCCTGCAGGGCGGGCTCCTCGACCCCGAGCAGGGCGGCCGCGCGGGCAAGCAGCGCCTCGCGGGCGGCGAAGAGGTGGCCCTCCTCGGAGAACTCGCGCAGGGCGAAGAGGAGCCCCGCCTCGATGCGGTGGGGCGAGTCGCGCGGGACGCCCAGGCGCTCGGCGATCCGGTCCGCGGTCGCAAAGCCGATGCCCGCGACCTCGGTGGCGAGCCGGTAGGGGTTCTCGCGCACGAGGGCGGCCGCGGCCGGGCCGTAGGTCTTGAAGATCCGCGCCGCCTGGCCCGGCCCGACCCCGTGGCCCTGGAGGAAGATCAGGATCTCGCGCAGGTGGCGCTGGGCCTGCCAGGCCTCCCGGATCTGCGCCAGGCGCTTCTTGCCGATCCCCTCGATCTCGGTCAGCCGGCCGGGCTCCCGCTCGATCACCGCGAGGGTCTCCGTGCCGAAGCGCGCGACGATGCGGGAGGCGAGCGCGGGCCCCACGCCGCGGATCAGGCCCGAGCCGAGGTAGCGGCGGACCCCCTCGACCGTGGCCGGGATGCGGCTTTGGCAGCGCTCGACGCGGAACTGCTCGCCGTAGCGCGGGTGCCGCGCCCAGGCGCCCTCCATCGCGAGCACCTCGCCGACCGCGGGGGCGGGGATCGTGCCCACGGCCGTGACCGGCTCGGGCCGGCCGGCCAGGCGCACGCGGACCACGGCGAAGCCGTTTTCCTCGTTGACGAAGGAGACCTGCTCGATCTCGCCCTCGAGGCGCGCGAGGCCTCCCCCGGCGGGCCCGGGGGCCGCGGTCGCGGGGGCGGCCGCGGGCTCAGTCTTCCTGGAGCTCGGGGATCCGGGCATAGAAATCGAGCACGTCGGGGTTGCTCAACGCGTCGCGGTTGAGGATCGGCTGCCCCTCGATCGCCTTCTTCACCGCGATCTCGACCTTCTTCATGTTGAGCGTGTAGGGGACGCCCGGGACGGCGACGATTTTCGCCGGGACGTGCCGCGGCGAGGCAAGCGTCTTGATCGTGTCGCGGATCTTCTGCTTGAGCGGCTCGGTCAGGCTCTCCCCCGGCGGCAGCTGCACGAAGAGGATCACGCGCTCGTCGCCCTTCCACTTCTGTCCGATCACGACACTGTCCACGATCTCGGGCATCAGGGCGAGGATGCTGTAGATCTCGGCCGTGCCGATCCGCACCCCACCCGGGTTGAGGGTCGCATCCGAGCGGCCGTAGATCACGACCCCGCCGCGCTCGTTGATCTCGATGAAATCACCGTGGCGCCAGACGCCGGGGTAGACCGAGAAGTAGGCGGCGAGGTACTTCTTGTTCTCCGGGTCGTCCCAGAAGTAAATCGGCATCGAGGGGAAGGCCTTGCAGCAGACGAGCTCGCCCTGTTTGCCGATCACCGGCCGGCCCTCGGGGTCGAAGGCGTGGACGTCCATGGCGAGACCCCGGCACTGGAGCTCGCCCGCGTAGACCGGCCCCATGGGGTTTCCCAGGGCGAAGCAGCCGTTGAGATCGGTCCCGCCCGAGATCGAGGCGAGCTGGAGATCGGACTTCACGTTCGCGTAGACCCACTCGAAGCCCTCGGCGGAGAGCGGCGAGCCGGTCGAGAGCACGGCGCGCAGCGCGGAGAGGTCGTAGCGCTCGGCGGGCTTGACCCCGGAGTTCATGAGCGCCCCGATGTAGCCCGCGCTCGTCCCGAAGACCGTGATCCGCTCGCGCTCGGCCATCTCCCAGAGGACCCCCGGGTGGGGGTGGAAGGGGTTCCCGTCGTAGAGGACCAGCGTCGCCCCCACGGCAAGGGAGCTCATGAGCCAGTTCCACATCATCCAGCCGCAGGTCGTGAAGTAGAAGATCGTGTCGCGGCGCGTCAGGTCGGTGTGGAGGATCAGCTCCTTCAGGTGGTGGACGAGGATCCCGCCCGCGCTCTGGACCATGCACTTCGGCAAGCCGGTCGTCCCCGAGGAGTACATGATGTAGAGGGGGTGCTCGAAGGGCAGCTGCTCGAAGGCGATCTCGAGCCCCGCCTGCGGGGCGAGGAAATCCGCCCAGGGAACCGCGTGCGGGAGCCGCCCCGCGTCGGGGGCCTCCTCGGTGTAGGGGACGACGACGACGCGCTCGATCGTGCGCAGCTCCTTGAGGATCCCCGCCATGCGCTCGAGCGAGTCGATGCGGCGGCCCTTGAAAAAGTAGCCGTCGGCGGTGAAGAGGACGCGCGGCTTGATCTGGCCGAAGCGGTCGAGGACCCCCTTGATCCCGAAATCGGGGGAACACGAGGACCAGATCGCGCCGAGGCTCGTGGCGGCGAGCATGGCGATCGTCGCCTGGGGCATGTTGGGGAGAAAGCCCACGACGCGGTCTCCCGGCCGGATGCCCATATCGCGCAGGCTGCGGGCGAGGCGCGCGACCGCGTCGTAGAGCTCGGCGTAGCTCAGGCGTACCGGCGGCCGGCCCTCGCCCTGGAAGACCAGCGCCGTCTGGTCGTCGCGCCAGCGCAGCAGGTTCTCGGCGAAGTTCAGCTTCGCCCCGGCAAACCACCTCGCCCCGGGCATCTTCGTCACGTCGTCCACCACCTCGCGGTAGGGGGCGGAATGCCGGATGCCGGCGAAATCCCACATCGCCGCCCAGAACTCGGGGATGTGCTCGACCGACCAGCGGTAGAGCGCGGGGTAGTCCTTGAAGTCGCACCCGTGGCGCTCGTTCACGAACTGCATGAACCGGAACATGTTGCTTGCGCGCACCCTCTCCGGCGTGGGCTGCCACAAGAGCTTCGCCATGCCCCCCTCCCTTTTTTCCGGTTACGGCCTCAAGAACCTGAAACCCGTTCAGCCGTTGCATATACCCTCGAATTTCGGCCGGGGTCAAGGAGGCGGCCCGCACCGCGGCTTGCCCCGCGGCGCGCCGCCGTGCGATAAAAGGGCCTCATTTCTCAAACGGCGAGGACCTTCCCCCATGGCCGCGATCGAGCTCCGCTCCGACACCATGACCCGCCCCACGCCCGCCATGCGCCGCGCCATGGCCGAGGCCGAGGTGGGCGACGACGTCTTCGGCGAGGACCCCACGGTGAACCGCCTGGAGGAGAAGGCGGCGGCCCTTCTCGGCAAGGAGGCCGCCCTCTTCGTGACGAGCGGCACCCAGGCGAACCTCGTCGCCATCCTCGCCCACTGCGGCCGGGGCGAGGAGATGATCCTCGGCGACCGCGCCCACAGCTTCTTCTTCGAGCAGGGGGGCTCGGCCGCGGTCGCCTCCGTCCACCCGCGCACGGTCGAGAACCTCCCCGACGGGACGATGGACCTCGCCCGGCTCGAGGAGGCGATCCGGCCGGAGAACATCCACTTCCCGCGCACGGCCCTCGTCTGCCTCGAGAACACCCACAACCTCTGCGGCGGGGCCCCGCTCGCGCCGGCCTACGTCGCCGCCGTGGCCGCGCTCACCCGCCGGCACGGCATCCGGCTGCACGTCGACGGCGCCCGGCTCTTCAACGCCGCAATCGCCCTCGGGGTCCCGGCCGCGGAACTCGCACGCCCCGCGGACTCGGTCTCTTTTTGCCTGAGCAAGGGGCTCGCCGCCCCCGCGGGCTCGCTGCTCTGCGGGGAGGCCGGGTTCATCGCCCGCGCCCGGCGCGCGCGAAAGCTCCTGGGCGGGGGCATGCGCCAGGCGGGGGTGCTCGCCGCGGCGGGGATCGTGGCCCTGGAGGAGATGGTCGAGCGGCTCGCCCTCGACCACGAAAACGCATCCCGGCTCGCCCACGGGCTCGCCGCGATCGAGGGGATCGCCCTCGACCCCGGGACGGTGCGGACGAACATCGTTTACTTCGACGTCGTCAAGCCCGGCCTCACGGCGGCCGCCCTCGTCGAGGCCCTGCACCGCGAGGGCGTGCGCATGCTCGCCGTCGGCCCCCGCACCCTGCGCGCCGTCACCCACTACGAGGTCACGGCAGGAGACATCGAAACCGCCCTCGCAAAGACGGCCCGCATCGTGAGCCGCTGAGCCGTCCGGGGGCGACGCCCCCCGGACCATGTGCACGGTGGGAACTTTTTCCCACAACAAAGGCGCCCGCCTTTCCCGACCTTGGGCGCCCGTTTTCCCAAGACGGCCCGCCGCCCCAAGCGTCAAAACAAGGAAAACTGCCGATATGTTTGCCATTTCTTTTTTTGGGAGATTTTGCACGTTATTTGCATAATGAGTTGCTGCCGCGGCTTGGCCGAGGCGAATTCGACGCGTTAACTTAAAATGCGAAAGGAACCGAACGGTAAAAAAACGATGTTACTCCTTGTGGGCTTCTTGCTCTGGACGGCGCTGCCGGCGGCGGCGGACACGCTTGTCCCCGACAACCCGGTAGACAGCTACATCTACTACAACCCCCAGTGGGTCACGCCCACCAATCCCGCCGAGGAGGGGGCATGGCTAGGCGGCCTGTTGGGCTTCCCCGTGGATTTTATCTCCAAGGATGAAGATTCCAATCCGCTCGACGACGTGCCCTCGTCCTGGCTGTACGCGGTGCTGAAGTACGGCGTGGGCGAGCCGGGTTGGGAAAACCCCGACCACTGGGCGGTCATGGACGACGGGGATTTCGTCCTGGAACTCGACGGTCTCGGCCTGCCGGAGAGGGGGCTCAGCCACGTTTCCTACTTCGCGGCCGCCGTCCCCGAGCCGGGGACCCTCGTTCTTCTGGGCGCCGGCATGATCGGCCTTGCCTGCTTGGCCCGCAGAAGGATCGTCAGCGGCTGAGTGCAGGCCGGAATTCAAACCCTTCCCTTTCTCACCGAGCGGGGCCGCAAAGGCCCCGCTTCGTTTCTCACCTCTCCCCGCCGCGGTTGATTTTCTGAACGATCAAGGCTACAAGTCGCTCGGTACCCGCCTTTTTTGTTTGCCCCTCCCCCCAACCTCCAAGGAGGTGTCCCATGGCGCAGGCGAAGAAGCCCCCCAAGATCGAGTTCGTCAAGACGACCCACCCGGCACGACCCGATTGGCCCTACTTTCTCCCCAAGGAAAACAAGGCCCTGATGCGCAAGCTCGCCAAGAAGCCGATTTTCCCGCGTCTTTGCGAGCGGCCCTGCACGGCGGTGACGGCCCTCTTCCCCCGGCGCCAGGTCGAGGGCCACACCGGCTACGGCTACCACATGATCAACGTGGACGGCTACCGCACGATCAACGCCTACGTGATCTCCGACCCCCTGAACAGCACGAACCTGCGCGGCTTCACCCTGCAGCTGAGCTTTTCGCTCTACGACTTCGTCTACGGGGTGGGGGTGGTCGGCGAGACGAGCTATTTCTTCAACTTCGAGAGTTTCTTCGACCCCGGAACCCTCACCCACCGCCTGCAGCACTGCGAAACGAGCGATCTCACCGCGGGCGGCGGGCTGCCCTGGATCGGCGGCCGCGATCTCGCGCACATCCTGCGCGCCCCCGTGATGGGGCCCTACGTGCGGGCGAGCGTCTTCAACGAGGACAGGACGACGCGCGGGGTCGAGGTCGTGGCCTACCTGTCGACCTGAACTTCCTTCGGCCGGAGGGAAAAACGCGCCCGCAAGACCTCGGGCCTTGCGGGCGCGTTTCGCGTCGCGGGGTCGCGGCACCCCTCAGTGCTTGAAGGCGCGCTGCCCGGTGAAGACCATGGCGACGTCGGCCTCGTTGCAGGCCTCGATCACCTGGTAGTCGTTTTCCGACCCGCCGGGCTGGATCACGGAGCGGATGCCCTCGCGGATGCCGACCTCCACCCCGTCGCGGAAGGGGAAGAAGGCGTCGCTCACCATGGCCGCCCCGATCAGGCCGCCCTTCTCGCGGCGCACGCGCTCGTCGATCTCGGCCTTGCGCTCGGGGTCCTTGAGGTCGTGGTAGGCGATCCCCCAGGCCTCGAAGCTGTAGCGGTCGGCGAGCTTGCGGTAGGCCTTGTCGCGCGCGATCTCGGCCACGCCGACGCGGTCCTGCTCGCCGGTTCCGATCCCCACGGTCACCTGGTCCTTGACGTAAAGCACCGAGTTTGAGGTGACCCCGGCCTCGACGAGCCAGCCGAAGAGGAGGTCTTCCACCTCCTGGGGGGTCGGCTCGCGCCGGATGCGGTAGGTCTTGCCGCGGTGCTCGCAGGCGGCGGGCTTGAGGTCCTCGGGCCGCCGCGTCACCGGGACGAAGGACCACTGCACCACCTGGCCGCCGTCGATCAGGCTCTTGAACTCGACGAAGCGGCTGTTTTCGAACTCCTGCAGGCGCTCCATGGCGCGGATGCGCAACACGCGGAGGTTTTTCTTCCGGCCGAAGATCGCCATCACCCCCTCCTCGAACTCCGGGGCGACGATCACCTCGGCGTACTGCTGGGCGATCGCCTCGGCCGTCGCGCGGTCGACCGCCCGGTTGAGGGCGATGCAGCCGCCGAAGGCGGCGACCCGGTCGGCGAGATTGGCGCGGCGGTAGGCCTCGAGGAGGGTTGCGGCGCGGGCGACCCCGCAGGGGTTGTTGTGCTTGACGATCACGGCCGTCGGCCGGTCGGTGAAGTAGCGCAGGATGTTCAAGGCGTTGTCGGCGTCGGTGATGTTGATCTTGCCCGGGTGCTTGCCCGACTGGAGAAGCTCGGGCAGCGAGGCGAGGTAGCGGCCGGGCTGCACGGTCTCCACCCCGCCGAGCACGAGGTTGCCGTTCACGAGGCGGTAGAGGGCCGCCTCCTGGCCGGGGTTCTCGCCGTAGCGGAGGCCCTTCTCGACCCCCTCGATCACCCAGCTCACCTTTTCGTAGAAGAGCGTCTGCCGGCCGCTCCCGTCCACGAAATGGATCTCCATGCGCGGCGGGAAACGGTCGTCCATGACGGTGCGGTACATCCGTTTCAAGTCCTCGGCCATGGCGCCTCCTTCCGGGAATTCGCGGCCCCCCCCCCGACGGCAGGGCTAGCGGGCGGGGGCGAAACGGTAGGGCTCGGCCGCCCGGCCGGGATCGATCCCCGCCAAGTGGTCGGCGATCGCCCGGTCGTACTCGGCGGTGAGCGCGAAGGCCTTCTTCGCGAGGCGGAAACGAAACGACAGCGTCGTCCCCCCGGCGTGGGCCTCGAGCTCGGCGAGCAGCCCCTCGTAGTCGGCCGGGTCCACCACGGCCGCGACGCGGAGAAAATTCTTGGCCGCCGCACGGATCATGCACGGGCCGCCGATGTCGATGTTGCCGCGCGCGTCCTCGAGGTCCGCCCCGGCTTTCGCCACCGTCTCGCGAAAGGGGTAGAGGTTCACGACCGCGAGATCGATCGGGACGCTGCCGGTGCGCTCGAGGTCCGCCCGGTGGGCCGCGTTGTAGGTCTCGGTCAAGAGGCCGAGGTAGATCTTGAAATCGAGCGTCTTGACGAGGCCGCCGCGGGTCTCGGGCTGCCCGGTGTAGTCCGCGACCTGGACAAGCCGCCCCCGCCCCCCCGGGCCGAGGATCTTCTCGAGCTGACCGTAGGTCCCGCCGGTCGACAGGATCTTCAGCCCCGGGCACAGGCGGATGAGCTCCGGGATGAAGCGCTCGAGGCCGCGCTTGTCGGATACGCTCACCAGCGCATGCCGCAAAACGACCCGGTCATCGATCTCCGTCACGCGTTCGATCGCCATCGGATCCTCCCTTCTCGCCCGCCCCGCGGGGGGCGGGTTCGTGGCCTTCGGGCCTCTCTTAGCCCAGGAGGGGGCCCGGCCGCAACCGGCAATCGGCCTCAAGGAAAGGGGCGCTTTAGCCGATGACGAATCGGGAGCCCCGACATGAAGACCCGCGCCTACATCCCCGTCCGTCCCTCGCAGGTCCGCTACTACCGGCGCGTGCCGCTCTTCTTTGAAAGCGCGCCCGGCGTCTTCCAGCTCTACAAGCCGGCCGGGATGACGATCTCCGAGGTGCGGCTCGAGGAGGGCCTGCACCCGAAGCTCTTCATCGAGGAAACCGACCGCGACGAGGCGGCCCTCGAGGTCCACCGCGGCTTCAACCGGGACATCGCCCGCGACATCCGCGAGGGCGACGTGGCCGGGGTGAAGGAGACGCTCTGCCGCCTGATCGAGGAGACCCTCGCCGAGCCGCGGGCCGGGACGATCCAGGCCCTGCCCGAGACGATGGGCATCCTCGTCGCCGGCTATTCGCACCAGCCCGGGATCCTGCGGACGCTCGCCACGATCTCGAACAAGGATTATTCGACCGTCATCCACTCCGTGAACGTGATGGCCCTCACCCTGAGCTTCTGCTTCTTCTCGCGCCTTTCCCTCCCCGAAACCCGCCGCCTGGGGCTGAGCGCGCTCCTTCACGACGTCGGCAAGACCGAGATCCCCTCCGAGATCCTCCAGGCCCCGCGGCGGCTCACGGCCGAGGAGTTCGAGGTGATGAAGGCCCACCCCGCGATCGGCGAGCGGATCATCCGGCAGGTCGCCCGCCTCGACGGCGAGATCGTCCTGGGGGCCCTCGAGCACCACGAGAAGCTGGACGGAAGCGGCTACCCGCGCGGGACCCGCCGCGTCTCCTTCGCCGGCCAGCTGATCGGCATCATCGACTGCTACGAGGCGCTGACCAACGAGGAGCGCCCCTACCGGCGCGCCCAGGACCCGCTCGACACCCTGAGGATCATCAAGGAGGACGTGGAGCGGGGAAAGTTCAGCCGCCGCATCTTCGAGAAATTCTGCTACAGCCTCGTCTGAGACCGCGAGCGGGAAAGGGCGGCTTCGCCTTGCCCGCGGCCCCCGCCCGGTCTATGCTCGCACCATGCGTTCGTTTCCGGGAGCACCCCGATGAGGCGCCCGTTTCGCCGCGCCGGCTGGTTTGCGGCCCCGTTTCTGATCACGGCCTTTCTTTCGGCCTGCAGCGAGCTTCGCTTCTACGGCCAGGCGGCCGTCGGCCAGGCCGGCCTTCTCCTGGCGCGGCGGCCGATCGCCGCGGTGAAGGACGACCCCGAAACCCCCGCCGCGATCCGCGACCGCCTCGCCGCCCTCGAGACCCTGCGCGATTTCGCCCAACGCGAGCTCCTCCTGCCGGTGGGGTCGGCCTACCGCGACTTCGTCGCCCTCGACCGGCCGTATGTCCTGTGGAACGTCTTCGCCGCCCCGGAGTTCTCGCTCGCCCCCAAGACCTGGTGCTACCCCCTGATCGGCTGCGCCGCCTACCGCGCCTACTTTTCCCCGGGCGGGGCGCAGGCCGAGGCCGAGCGGCTGCGCCGCAGGGGCTACGACGTCCTCGTCGCCGGTGTTCTCGCCTACTCCACGCTCGGCTGGTTCGACGACCCGGTGCTGAGCACGTGGGCCTCCCTGGACGAGGAGCGCCTCGCGGCCCTGCTCTTCCACGAGCTCGCCCACCGCCTGCTCTACGTCGCCGGCGACACGGCCTTCAACGAGGGGTTCGCCACCGCGGTCGAGGAGGAGGGCCTGCGGCGCTGGGCCGCGGCCGCGGGCCGGCCCGGGGCGCTCGCCGCCTGGGAGGGGCGCCGCGCGGCAACCGACCGCCTCCTCGGCCTCGTCGCCCGCCGCCGGGCCGAGCTCGAGCGCCTCTACGCCTCGGAGCTCCCCCCGGAGGAAAAGCGCGCCGCCAAGGCCGCCGTGTTCGCGCTCTTTCTGCAGGACCTCAAGGAGGAAGGGCGCGGCGACCCCGTCTTCGCCGCACACCGCGCGGGGCTCGCCGCGGCGGGGGCGAACAACGCGGCCCTCGTCCCGCTCGCCGCCTACCACGACCGCGTGCCGGCCTTCCGCCGGCTGCTCGCGGAGGCGGGCTTCGACCTCGGCCGCTTCTACGAAGCCTGCCGGCGCCTTGCCGCGCTTTCCCCGGAGGAGCGCCGCGAGGCGCTCGAGCGCCTCGCGGCGCAGCCCCGACCGAACGCCGGTCGGCCGGGAGGCTTGGGCACCCCTGCGGCGGAGACCGTCGATCCCCCGAGTTGACAGAACACGGCCCATTTTTTAAAATTTTTCATTGGTTGCCCGCTTCGAGGGAATCCCGTGTACACCGCCCATTTCGGGTTCCGCGAAAAGCCCTTCCGGCTCGTCCCCAACCCGGAATACCTCTACCTGAGCGAAAGCCATCGCGAGGCCCTCGCCCACCTCCAGTACGCGCTCGCCCAGGGCGAGGGGTTCGTCGAGATCACGGGCGAGGTGGGCACGGGGAAAACCACCCTCTGCCGCGCCTTCCTCGAAAGCCTGGATGCGAACGCCTGCGCGGCCTACATCTTCAATCCCTGCCTCGGCCCGCGGCAGCTCCTCGCCGCCCTCTGCGACGAATTCGGGATCGCCAGCGAGGGGGCCGACGCCGCGGGCCTGGTGAAGGCCCTGAACCGCTTTCTCCTCGAACGCAAGGCCGAGGGGAAAAAGGTCATCGTGCTCATCGACGAGGCCCAGAACCTCGCGCGGAACGTCCTCGAGCAGCTCCGGCTTCTTTCCAACCTCGAGACCCGCCGCGAAAAGCTCCTCCAGATCGTCCTCGTGGGGCAGCCCGAGCTCGCCGACCTCCTCGACTCCCCCGGCCTGCGCCAGGTCGGCCAGCGGATCGCGGTCCGCTGCCGCATCCTGCCGCTCGACCTCAGGCAGACCGAGCAATACATCCGCTACCGCCTCAACGTCGCCGCCCGTCGACCCGTGGAGCTCTTCACGCCGCGGGCGATCCGCCGCATCCACGCCTGGTCGGGGGGCATCCCCCGCCGAATCAACATCGCCTGCGACCGCGCGCTCTTGGCCGCCTTCGGTCGCAACCGCCGCCGCGTGACGGGGGGGATCGCGCGCCGCGCACTCGCGGAGCTCTCCGCCCGCGGGGCGGCCCCGAGGCCTTCGCTTCTTCTCCGGGCCCGCTGGGCGTTTGCGGCCTTTCTCGTGGCCGCGGCCGCGGCGGCGCTGGTCCTCTACCGCGGGGCCCTCCTCGAGGCCTTCGCCCCCCAGCCCGGGCCGCCGAAGGATGAGCCGACCGCCCCGCAAGCCGGGCAGGCGCCCGCCGCGGCCCGGGAGACGGACCCCGGCGAGACCCTGCGGCGCCTCGACCCCCGCGCAAGCCGCGCCGGCGCCCTCGCCGCCGTGCTCTCCGCCTGGGGCGAGCCGCTTCCGCCCCGCGGCGTTCTCGACGACGTGTCCGACGACGCGACGTGGTTCAACTTGTCGGCCAAGGCGGCCGGGTTTTTCCTGCAGCGGGTCGAGGGCGTCGACCCGCAGACGCTGCGCGCCATCGACATGCCGGCGGTGCTCGAGCTCCGTGTCCCGGGCGTGCCGGCGGCCCGCTACCTCGCGCTGCGGCGCATCGAGGCGGCGTCCTTTCTCTTCGCCTCCCCCGAGGAGGCGCCGCTCGTCCTCGAGGAGGCCGAGCTCGCCCGCCTCTGGACCGGCGTCGCCTACCTTCCCTGGAAAAACTTTCTCTCCCTCACCGGCACCATCCCCGGGAACGCCCCGCCCGACTCCGTGCTCGTCCTGAAGATGCTGCTGCGCGAGCTGGGGCACGAGGCGGTCCCGCTCGACCGCGAGTACGACGGGGCGACACGCCGCGCGGTCGAAGAGATCCAGGCCCGCTTCGGGCTTCCCGTGGACGGGGTCGTGGGCAACCTCACCAAGATCGCCCTTTACCGTGCGGGCGACCGTTTCGCCGTCCCGCGGGTGACGGCCGGGGCGCGGGGCGGACGGGACGATTCATGAGCTCGATTCTCGATGCCCTGAAAAAGGTGGAAGCGGCAACCGGCGGTCGACAGGACCTCTCCCCGCCGCCGGCCTTCCTGGCGGACCCGGCGCGCCGGCGGGGAAAACGCGGCCTGGCGCTGGCGCTGGCGGCGGCCGGGATCCTGGCCGCGGCCGGAGGCATCCTCCTCCTCGGCAACCGCACCGCCCCCCCGCTCAAGGAGGAGCAACCCGCCCTGCGGGCGAAGCTGCCCCCGGAAACGACCGCGGCGGCTGCGGCCGAGCGACCCGCCGCCGCAACCCGGCCCAACCCCGCCGCGCCGGCACCCGGGCAGAACGCAGCCCCCCCCACCCCGGCACGGCCGGCCCCGCCGCCGGTTGCGGCGGGACCGCAGGCGGCCGCACCTTCCCGGCAGCCGCCCCCGGCGGTGCAGGCGCCCCCGCCGTCGGCGCGGCTTCGTGGCCCGGCGGAGACCCCGCCCGCTGCCCGCGCCGCCTCGGCCCCGGCCCGGACGGAAAGCGCCGGGTCGTCGCGGGACGAAGGCCTTCCCCGGCTCGAGGACGGGCGGCTGCGCCTCATGGCGATCGCCTGGTTCGACGACCCCGGCCGCCGGCTCGCCGTCGTGAACGGCCGCATTCTCCGCGAGGGCGAAACGGTCGACGGCTTCCGCGTGCGCGCGATCCGCCGCGAGGAAGTCGTCGTGAGCGACGAGGCCCGCTCCTACCGGTTGGAGCTCAACGTGAAGACGGTCTCCGAATGACGCCGTGAACCCTCGACCCGGAGGACCCGATGAACCGCCGCGGCAAAACCACCCCGCCCCCCCTCGTCGCCCTCTTCTTGCTTCCCGTCTTCGCCCTGGCACTCGCCGGTTGCACGGCAAGCCACATCCAGGCCCGCCGGGCCGAAACGCCGGCCGCACCACCCGCGGCCCTCGCGTTTGAGCCGCTCCGCTTCCAGGACCGGCTCTGGGAGCCGCTCGGGCCGCATTTCGAGCGCGGCCTGCGCGAGCGGCTTCTGGAGGAGCGGGCCTTCGCCGAGATCCTCTCCCCGCCGCCACAGCCCCTCGGCCCCTCGGCCGTGCTTTTCAGCGGGACGATCACCGAGGTGGACAAGGGAAACGCCGCGCTGCGCTGGCTGGTCGGCTTCGGGGCGGGCAAGCAGAAGGTCACCGGCACCTTCCGCCTGCTCGACCCGGAGGGGCGAACGCTCGCCGAGTTCGACGCCGAAGAGTCCTACATGGGCGGCGCCGGAATCGGCGGGATCGGCTTGCTCGACATGGAGGACCTGATGCGAAGATTCGGGGGACACGTGGCCGATCGCGTCATCCGCTGGTCCCAGGGGCTTCCTCTCGCCGAGGAAGGCTCGGAGCGGTCGAAATGAGCGCCGCCCCCGGCCCGACCGCCGCGGCCGACCCCCTTTCGGGTTACCCCGTGCGCCTCGAGCTGCCCGTGGTCTGGGGCGAGATGGACGCCTACGGCCACGTGAACAACGTGGTCTACTTCCGCTGGTTCGAATCGGCGCGCATGGCCTACTTCGAGCGGCTCGGGTGCCCGGAGTTCATCGGCCGCAACCCCGTGGGCCCGATCCTCGCCGAGGCCTCCTGCCGGTTCCGGGCCGCCCTCGCCTACCCCGACCGCGTCACGGTGGGGGCGGCCGTCGAGGAGATCGCGGCGGATCGCTTCCGCATGCGCTACGCGGTGTGGAGCTCCGCCCTGGGGCGCATCGCGGCCGAGGGCGAGGGCACCGTCGTCTGTTTCGATTACCGCGAAGGGCGCAAGGCTCCCGTGCCGGAGTCGGTGCGGCAGGCGATCGCGCGGCTCGAGTCCTCGAGGACCCCGGGGGAGGGGTCTTGATCCCGGCGAAGCCTCCGGCTATTTTCGCCCTCCCTGGAGGCCTGGGCCTCCAGCGCCGCTGACGCAGGACGGCCCCATGAGCCCAAACGGACAGGCAATCCCCGGAACCCCCGCCGCATCGCGCCGGGACGGCATCCGGGCGGCGGGGACGGGGCTCGCCCTGGTCGCGGCCTGGCTCGTCGTCGCCAACCTCTACGCGCTCCTTTCCTTCAACCGCTTCCGGCTCCTGCCGGACACCTCGCTCGAGTGGATCGGGCCGCAGACGGTGCGGCCGGTCGCCCCCGACTGGGACCTCGTCGCCCTGCATGACCGCTGGGACGCCTACTGGTACCTCGACATCGCGCGGAACGGCTACGCGCTGCGGGGGGAGAGCCAGGCGAACGTCGTCTTTTTCCCCCTCTACCCGCTCCTGGTGCGCCTCGTCGCCCTCGCGGTCGGCGGCGACTTCGTGCTCGCCGGCTGGCTGGTCAGCAGTGTCTGCCTCGCGCTCGCGGCCGCCCTCTTCGCCCGCCTGGTCGAGGAATTCCACCCCGGGATCGACCCCGCCCTCCCCGTGGTCTTCCTCCTCGCCCACCCCGCGGCGTTTTTCCTGAACGCCGTCTACTCGGAGTCGCTCTTTCTGTCGCTCACCTTGGCGATGCTTCTCGCCGCGCGGCGCGGCCGTTTCTGGGCGGCCGGCATCTTCGCGGCGCTCGCCTCGGCGACCCGCGTCGCCGGGCTCTTCGCCGGGGTCCTGCTCGCCGCCGAGTTCATCCACGCCCACGGCCTGCGCGGCCTTCTCACCCGGCGGGTCTTCGCGCTCGGCCTCGCCCCCCTCGGGCTGCTCGCCTTCTTTCTCCATCATGGGGTCGTCTTCGGCGACTTCTTCCTGTTCTTCGAGGCCCAGCGGAAATTCGGCCGCGACCTCGCGGTGACGGCCGCGGACCTCGCCGTGCGCAACAGCCCCGGCCTCGTCGTGCGGCTGCTCGACTATTTCTTCATCGCCTCGGCGCTGGCCGCGGCCGCCTGGGCCCTCTTCCGCCTGCGGGTCTCCTACGGCGTCTACATGCTGGTCACGCTCGCGGTCGCGGTCGCAAGCGGAAGCCTCCTCGGCGCCGCGCGCTACACGATGGTTCTCTTTCCCATCCACCTCGCGGGCGCCTCCCTCCGGTCGCCCCCCCTGCGCTTCGCCTGGCTGTTGGGCTCCGCGTTCCTGCAGGCGCTCTACACCCTCTGTTTCGTGAACCACTACTGGACGAGCTGAGATGAACGGGACCGCACCGGAGCGCGGGGAGGTGTTGCTGAGCGTCGTCGTCCCGGCCTACAACGAGGCCGGGAACGTGCGCCTCCTTCACGGGCGCCTGCGGGAGGTGCTCTCCGCCCACGGCATCTCCCCCTGGGAGATGATCTTCGTCGACGACGGCAGCCGCGACGCGACCTGGGAGGAGATCCGCGGCCTCGCCGCCGAACACCCCGAGGTGCGCGGGATCCGGCTTTCGCGCAACTTCGGCCACCAGTACGCCCTGCTCGCGGGCATGGAGGCGGCCTCCGGCCGGGCGGTCGTCACCATGGACTGCGATCTCCAGCACCCCGTCGAGCTCGTGCCGCAGATGCTCGCCAAGTGGCGCGAGGGCTTCCTCGTGGTGAAGACCCTGCGCGAGGAGTCGCCCTCCGATCTCTCCTGGTTCAAGCGCACCTCCTCGCGGGCGTTCTACCGCCTGTTCTCCTTCCTGAGCGGTGTCGACCTGCAGCCCGGCCTCGCCGACTTCCGCCTCCTCGACCGCCGCGCCTTGAACGAGCTCGTCCGTTTCCGCGAGGAGGGGCTCTTCCTGCGCGGGCTCACGGAATGGATCGGCTTTCCCGCCTGCAGCCTGCCCTACCGGCCGGGAAAGCGGGTGCACGGGGTCTCGCAGTACAGCCTGAAGAAGATGATCCGGCTCGGATGGAGCGGGGTGAGCTCGTTTTCGATCATGCCGCTGCGGATCGGGATCCTGATCGGGCTGGTCGGAAGCCTCTTCTCGGCGGGCGGCATCCTCTACTCGTTCTTCGGACGCTTCTTCGGCAAGGGGGTCGTCCCGGGATGGGCCTCGACCCTGATGGTGATCTCGCTGCTCTTCTTTCTGCTCTTCATCTACCTCGGCGTCCTCGGCGAGTACATCGGCCGCATGGTGGTCGAGGTGCGAAGAAGGCCGCGGTTCATCGTGAGCGAGGCCGTGAACCTCCCGGGCACGCGGCCCTTCCCCCATGACTGAGCGACACGCCCCGCCCCGCCTCATCGTCAACGCCGACGACCTCGGCCTCTGCGCGGAGGTGAACGCCGGGATCCTGCGCGCCCACGCCGAGGGCATCGTGACCGCGGCCTCGCTTCTCGCCGTGGGCCGCGGCTTCGAGGACGCCCTCCTCCGGCTGCGCGCCACCCCCGCGCTCGACGTGGGCGTGCACCTCGCCTTCGTCGCCGGGCGCCCCCTCTCCGGCCCGGGATCCTCGATCGCCCTCCCCGACGGTTCGTTTCCCCCCTCGGCGGCCGCCTTCGCCCGGCTCTGGCTCTCCGGCCGCATCCGCGGCGAGGACCTCGAGGCCGAGGCGCTCCTTCAGATCGAACGCCTCCGCGCGGCCGGGATTTCCCCCTCGCACCTCGACAGCCACCAGCACGTGCACCTGCTCCCCGGCGTCTTCGAGCGCATCGCCGGGCTGGCCCGGCGGCTGGGCATCCGCCACGTGCGCCTGCCCGGCGAGCGCATCGCTCCGGGCGGCGTGCCCGCGGGGCGGCTCTTCCGCCTTCCCGGGCTGCTTGCGCTGCGGCTCCTCTCGGCGCGGGCCCGCAGGCGACAACCCCCTCCGCTCCCCTGCCGCTTCGCGGGCTTCCTGGACGGCGGCCGGCTGACGGAGCCGCGGCTGCTTGCGCTTCTCTCCGGGCTTGCGCCGGGGACGACGACCGAGCTCATGTGCCACCCCGGCCTTTCGCCCGCGGCGCCCGAGGTCCGGGCCTGGGGGTACCGCCACGAGGAGGAGCTGGCGGCGCTCACCTCGCCCCGCGTGCGCGCGCTCGTCGCGCGACGCGGCATCCGGCTTTGCCGCTTTCGCGAGGCGTGCGGGTCAGGAGCGGCGGGCGAGGATCAGGTAGTGGCTGACCCAGTGAAATGACGGGAGGGGGCACTCCTCGAAGGGGGAAAACCCCGCCTGCCTCAAGGCGCGGGCGTAACCCGCGGGCGACTCGAAGTGCGGGGGGTCGCCCTGGGTGATCCCGAGCAGCCCGACCGAGATCGTCTCCTGGAGCAGGATCGCCCGGTGCTTCCAGCGCGGCCGATCGATCACCTCTTTCAGGAGAAGCACCCCCCCGGGCCGGAGCACTCGGCGGCAGCCGGCGAGCAGCCCGGGCCAGGCCTCCCGCCGCACGGTGTAGAGCACGTCGACGACGGAAACGAAATCGAAGGCGGCCTCGGGCAGGGCCTCGAGGGGAAGCGCCCAGAAGCGCACGCGGCCGCCGCCGACGGCGCGGGCGGCGCGGATCTTCTCCGCGTCGTGATCGATCCCGGCGAGGAGAAGCCGCGGTCGGCCGGGGTCGCGGGCGGCGAGGTGGACGAGCAGGCCGTGCCCGCAGCCCACGTCGAGGGCCGCGCCCTCGCGGGGAAAGCGGGCAAGCAGCGCCCCCAGCGGGCAGGTGAGGGCGCGGACGAGCACGTGCAGCCGCACGGGCAGGGGCGCCCCGCGGTAGACCCTCCAGGCGGCGGCCGCCTCACGCATCGCGCGCAAAGAGCACCCAGTACTGGGCGCCCACCGGAAGCCGCGCCAGCCCGCGCTCGAGGCGGGCAGCCCCGGGGAGCCTGCGCCAGCCGGGGGGGACGACGTTGACGTAGGCGCGGGCGGCCGGCCGGAACCCCAACGGGGAAAAAAGCCGGCAGGCCGAGGAAAGCGAAAGCAGCGCGACCCCGCGGTCGAAGGGGCAGGCGGCCACGACGAGCCGGGTGAAGGGGTTGAGGGGGTTGTGCTCCCAGAGGAGCACGCGGCCGCCGGGCTTGAGGAGGCCGCGGAGCGTCGCGGCCGCCGCCGGCCGCGCCCCGGGGGCGATGTGGTGGAACACGTTGCAGCTGACGACGAGGTCGAAGGCCGCCCCCGGCGGCAGCTCCTCCAGGCGGCTGGCCAGCCCGACCGGCAGCGCGCCGACGATTTCGCGGGCCGCGGCGATCGACTCCGCGGAGGGGTCGTAGCCGAAGAGGCGAAGCCGCCCGGCCGCGAGCAGCGCCCGCGGCCCCTCCTGGCGGGCGAGCGCGGCGAAGAGCCGGCCGTTGCCGCAGCCGAAGTCGAGGTAGTCGAACACCGCGCCCGCGGCCGGGGCGAAGAGGGGGGCGAGCGTTTCGGCCTTCTGGCGGACGAACTCCTCGCTGTGAACCCCCGGCGGGAGGCTTCGCTCGTGGATCGCCTCGTAGTCGCGGGCGACGCGGTCGAAGGGGTGCTCCGCCACGGGGGCCCTCAGGCGGCCGGCTTGCGGTAGAGGGGGGAGATCCCGCGCAGCGTGGCGACGACTTTCTTGAGCGCACCGAGGAAGCGGTGCACTTCCTCCTCGGTGTTCTCGATCCCGAAGGAGACGAGGATCGTCCCCTGGGCGTCCGCGTGGCTCAGCCCGAGCGAGAGCAGCACGTGGGAGGCGCGCAGCGAGCCCGTCGCGCAGGCCGAGCGGGTCGAGACCCCGAAGCCCTCGTCGTCGAGCATGAGCATGACGCTTTCGCCCTCGACGTAGCGGATCGAGGCCGAGACGAGGTGCGGCAGGCTGTGCACGGGGTGCGTGTTCACGATCACCTCGTCGATCGACGCCGCCAGCCCCCGGAGAAACGTCTCCTTGAGCCGCGAAAGGTGCGCCACGCGGGCGGGCAGGTCGCGCCGCGCGAGCGCCGCGGCCGCCGCCATGCCGAGAATGCCGACCAGGTTCTCGGTCCCGGCGCGCTTGTTGTGTTCCTGGACGCCGCCGTCGAGGAGGGGAAAGATCTTCACCCCGCGGCGGATGTAGAGCCCCCCGACCCCGGGCGGCCCGTAGAAGGCGTTGGCGGCGAAGCTCACGAGATCGGCCCCGATCTCGCGCACGTCGAAGGGGACGACCCCCACCGAGTCCACGGCGTCGGTGTGGAAGAGGACCTTGCGCTCGCGGCAAAGGGCGGCGATCTCGGCGATCGGCTGCAGCGTCCCGGTCTCGTTGTTCGCGTGCATGACCGAGACGAGGATCGTCTCCGGCGTGATCGCCGCGGCCACGGCCCGCGGGTCCACGCGGCCGGTTTCGTCGACCGAGAGGCTCGTCACCGTGAACCCCTGCGACTTGAGCCGCCGGAGGCTGCGGATCACGGCGTTGTGCTCGATGTTCGTGGTCACGATGTGCCGGCCGCGGTCGGCGTTGGCGAGGGCCGCGCCCTTGATGGCGTGGTTGACCGACTCCGTGCCCCCCGAGGTGAAGACGATCTCGCGGGGGTCCTCGGCGCGGATCAGCTCCGCCACCTCGCCGCGGGCCTTCTCGAGGGCGGCGGCGGCCTCCTCCCCCAGGCGGTGCTGGCTCGAGGGGTTGTGGTAGCCGTGTTCGATCGCCGCGATCATCGCCTGCCGCACCTCGGGCAAAAGCGGGTTCGCGGAGATGTGGTCCAGGTTGACGAAGCTCATCGCGTCTCCTCCCCGGCGGGCAAGCGGCGGGTCAATGGTCCTCCTTCAGCTCGTGCTGGCAGGCCTCGCAGAAGGTCGCCCCCTCCTCGACCTCGACGTCGCAGTAGGGGCAGTAGCACTTGTCGCCGTGGGAGTGCTCGTGCTCGTCCTTGCGCTTGAGCTCGGGCCGCGGGACCCCCGCCCGTCGGGCCTCGTAGTCCCGGATGGCCATCTGCAGGGCGTCGGCGCCGAGGTTGGAGCAGTGCAGCTTGTTCTTCGGCAGCCCCTGGAGCGCCTCGGCCACGTCCCGGTTGGTGATGCGCTTGGCCTCCTCGATCGTCTTGCCCTTGGCGATCTCGGTCAGCATGCTCGAGACGGCGATCGCCGAGCCGCAGCCGAAGGTCTGGAACTTGATGTCCTCGATCCGCCCGTCGCGGACCTTGAGGTAGATGGTCATCATGTCCCCGCAGAGGGGGTTGCCGACCTCCCCCACCCCGTCCGCATCCTCGATCACGCCGACGTTGCGGGGGTTGCGGAAGTGATCCATCACGACCTGGTTGTACATCATGACCGCACAAGCCTCCTCGGGGGTCTTCCCGGCCGCAGGGGAAGGACGCCGCTCTCCGCGGCGCGCCGCGCCGGGCCGGCCGTCTTATACCCCCTTCCGGAGGCCCGATGCAACCGGGGGCCCCGCGATTTGACTTCCCGCGACCTCTGTGAGTAAGTGGACGCCTCGGGAACCGGCCCCGACAGCAAACCGCCCGCCCGCAAGGAAGGCCCGGATGCGCATCCCGGCGCGGATCAAGATCGGCATGCTCGCCCTCGCCGTGGCCGCCTTTGTGGCCGTTCTCCTCCTGGCCGTGCTGCCCACGGCGATCGCGAACTCGCGCGAGGCAAGGCGCCTGCTCGCCGCTCGGCTGGAGGCCGAAACGGGGGCCGCCGTCTCCTTCGCCGCGCTGCGCGTGCACCTTCTTCCCCGGCCCTGTGCGACCCTCGGCGACCTGCGCCTTTCCTGGCCGCGGGGCATCCTCCTCGAGGCCCCCCGGCTCCGGTTCTGCCTCGACCTCGCCTCCCTGCTCGGCGGCACGATCGCCCTGCGCTCGCTCGAGCTCGAGGAGCCCGCGGTGCGGGTCGCGCCCGCCGCCACCGGGGGCCCCCCGCCCTCCCCGCCCGATCCGGCCGCCTGGCCCGAACTCGCCGGGGAGATCGCCCGCTCGCTTCCGGCCGCGCGGATCCAAGTCCGCGGCGGACGCCTGCTGATCGGCCGGCCGGGCGAGGAACCCTTCGAGCTTCGGGCCCTGGACCTCACCGTCGAATCCGCGGGCGAAGCGTTCTCCTGGTCCCTCGCGGGAAAAGCCGACGGCATGGCCTCCGTGCGCTTCGCGGGCGCGCGGGAGGGCGAAACCGGCCGGGTGCGGGCGTTCCTCGAGGCCCGCGGCATCGAGCCCGCCCGCCTTCCGGCCGCCTTCCCGCCCGGTGCCCCCGTGCGCATCGTGGGCGGTCGGATCGAGCGGCTTGCGGCCGAGCTCGACTGCCGGACCGGGGAGACCGCCTCGCTCGCCCTCGAGGCCGCGGCCCCGCGGGTCGAGCTCGCACGTGGGGGGCGAAGCGCGGCCCTCGCGATCGAGCGCCTCGCCGCCCGGCTCGAGCGCGACGGCCCGCGCTTCCGCCTCGCGGTCGCCGATCTCACGCTGGGGGCGCCCGCGGCCGCGCTTTCGCTCGAGGCGGTCGTCGACGAGCGCCGCGCGCCGCGCATCCGGGTCGAGATCGCCGGCCGGGCCGAGGTGGAAGGGGTCCGCGAGGCGGCCCTCGCCTTGCTCGGCGACCTGGAGGACGTGCGGCTGATCTTCGAGGTGCTCCGCGCGGGAGAGGCCCCCGAGGTCGAGGTCCGCCTGGCGGGCGACACCTGGTCCGATCTCGAGCGCCTGGGCACGCTCTTCATCCGCGGCCGCCTCGAGCAGGGGGCGATCCGCCTGCCCTGGGTCGGCCTCGACCTCGAGGAGGTCCACGGGGAGGCGCGGATCGAGGGCGGCATCCTCCACGGCCGGGCGCTCTCCGCCCGCACGCTCGGCGCGCTCGGCACCGAGGGAAGCCTGGACGTGGGGCTCTCCGCGGCGGACCCCGTCCTCGAGCTCGACATCGCGATCGCCGCGGAGCTCTCCCACCTGCCCGGGGTGCTCGCGCGGCTGGTCCGCATCCCCGGCTTCCGGGAGCAGATGGGCCTCCTGCGAGACTTCTCCGGCACGGCGCGCGGCAGGCTCACGCTTCGCGGCACGCACGAGGACGTCGCCGTCTCGGTCAAGGCCGAGGATCTCGACCTCCGCGGCCGCTACCTTCCCCTGCCGGGGCCGATCGCCGTCCGCGGCGGCCTCTTTGCCTTGGAAGGCCGCGAGGTGCGGGTCTCGGGGGTGGAGGCGGAAGTCGGCGGCTCGCGCGCCAGGGGCCTGGAGTTCCGCTGCCGGGAAGACCCCGGCGGGGCTCTGCGCATCGAGGCCGGCGCGGCGGCGGCCGAGGTCGACCTCCGCGAGGCGGGAGTCGTCGCCGCACCCCTCTTCCCGCCCGCCGCCGGGATCGCGGTCCGGGGCGGGCGGGTGTCGCTCCGGGAGGTTCAGGCCGCGGGCCTGGTGCGCGAGCCCGGGACGTGGCGCCTCCATGCCGCGGGCGAGCTGCGGGGGCTTTCCCTGGAGGCGGCGTTCCTGCCCGGCGCGCTGCAGGCGGACTCGGCCCGGCTCGACTTCCGGGGCGATCGCCTCGCCTTCGAAGGCCCCGTCATCGAGCTCGCTTCCTCGCGGGCGGCCGAGGTCGCGGGGGTCCTCCGCTGGGATGGGGACCCCGCAATCGCCTTCCGGGCCGCGCGCGCCGCCCTCGCGGTCGGGGACCTCGCCGGCCAGCGCGGGCCGGGCGGGGAGGAGGCAACCGGGGGCGCGGTCCTCGCGCGGGAGGTGGAGGCCCGCATCCCTCTTCCCCCGCGGGGGGCGGAGGGGCTCGCCCTGAAGGCGGCGATCGAGGAGGCGGCGATCGAAAACGCGTTGCCGGGCAAGCGGTTTTCCCTGCGCACCGGGGAGGTCTCGATCAAGGAAGGGCGAATCCGGGTCGACGGCGAGGAGATCGCCTTCGGCGGGTCGACGGCGCGCGGGGCCGCTTTGGAATACGAGCCGGCGAGGCGCCTGCGCGTCGCCGCGAAGGAAGCCCGGATCGACGCGGCGGAACTGCTCGAGGCCCTGCGCCGCCACCCCGCGGCCGCGGCGGAGCTCGCGGAACTCGAGGCCGCAAGCGGCGTGCTGCGGCTGGAGGAGACGGACATCATTCTGCCCCTCGACGGGGGCGGGTCCACGCACCTCGGCCTGCAGGCCGTCCCCGAGGATCTCCGGCTCGTCTTCCGCTTCCTCGGTTCCCCGCTTCGCCTCGCGGGGGGCCGCCTGAGGGCCCAAGGCGGGGAGGGCCGCCCCGGCGAAATCCGCCTCGCGCTGGAAGGGGTCGAGGCCGGCCTGGGGCCGAGCGCGGCGCGGGTCGACGGCACGGTCGCGGCGGCCGGCGGGGGGATCGGGCTTGCGCTCGACGTCGCGGCCCCTGTCCTCGACCTCGGCCGTCTCGCCGAGGACGTGGAGGCGCTCTTGCGCCGCCGGGGCCACGGCCGCACCGAGGCGACCGGCCGCATCGGGCTGGCCGCGGAACGGGCCCTGCTCGGCGAGATCGAGATCGCGCCGCTGCGGGTGGGGCTCGACCTCGAGCCCGGCGGCGGGGTCGCCTGGATCGAGCGGGGGGCCCTGTGCGGCATGCTCTTCATGGGCCGGGTGGGGTTCTCCGGGGAGCGGGTCGACGCCTACCTCGTCCCGGTCGTCGATGCCCGGCCCCTCGAGGAGACCGTCCCCTGCCTCAGCCGCGAGGCGAGCGTGGCCACCGGGAACTTCAACCTGGACGGCGCCCTCCGGGCTTCGGGAAGGACGCGGGAGCTCCTCCAGGCGTCCGCCGGTCGTTTCAGCTTCGTCGCCGAGGACGGGGTCATCCGCAAGTCCCCGTTCTTTGCGCGGCTCTTTTCGATCCTGAACCTGACCGAACTCTACCGCGGCTCGCTTCCGGACTTCGAAAGCGGCGGCTTCGCCTACAAGCGCTCCACGGCCGAACTCGAGCTGCGCGAGGGAAAGCTCACCGTCCACGAGTGGGTGATCGACGGGCCCACCCTCTGGATGGGCGGACGGGGGGAGATCGATCTCGTGCGCCGGGATCTCGACTTCACGCTGATGGTCTCGCCGTTCAAGACCATCGACCGCATCATCAACCGCATCCCCGGCCTGCGCTGGATCCTCGGCGGACGGCTGGTCGCGGTGCCGATGAAGGCCTCCGGCGAGCTCCGGGACCCGAAGATCGTGCCGCTGGCGCCGGAGGCCGTCGGCACGAGCCTCTTCGAGATGCTCAAGCGGACGATCCTGCTCCCGGTCCAGGTCCTGCAGCCCTTGATCCCGGGGATGGAACCGGTCGAGAGCGGGACGATCACCCGCTAGCCCGCCCCGGCGCCTTGACTTTCCCCGGCCCGGGAATCACTATTCGCCACGGCCGCATGCCGGCCGGGTCCTTGCCCGGCAAGGATCTTCACCCGAAGCGGGAGGACGCCCATGGCCTACACCTGCAAGACCTGCGGTGCCGTGGCGGATGCGCCCGGCCACCTCTGCAACCCCTGCGACGACAAGACGAAATGCTCTTTCTGCGGCGCCCCCGCCGTGGACGCACGCCACGTCTGCAAGGACAAGATCGCGGCGATGAAGTACGTCTGCGGCGGCTGCGGCCGGGTCGCGATGGAGGCGGCCCACCTCTGCAAGCCGAACCCCATCCGGTGAACCGAAGAGGCGCGGCCGCCGGCCCCCGGGCCGGCGGCCCCTCGTCCCCGATGACCCGCGACGCCATGCAATTCGAGCAGGGCCCGATCCGGCCCCCCAACGAGGCGGCGAGCCTCTTGCTGCGCTTCACGCGCAACTGCCCGTGGAACCGCTGCCTGTTCTGCCCGGTCTACAAGGGCCGTCGCTTCTCGCGGCGGACGGCCGCGGAGATCCGCGAGGACATTCTCGCCGCGCGCCGCATCGCCGACGAGGTGCTCGAGACCTCCTGGCGCCTGGGCTACGGCGGGGCGGTGAACGAGGCCGTGGCCGGGGCCGCGCTCCAGCGCCTCTCCCGCCACGCGAGCGCCCGCAGCGTCGTCGCCTGGCTCTACTACGGCACCGGCTCCTGCTTCCTCCAGGACGCCGACAACCTGGTTCTCCCTCCCGGGGAGCTCGCGGAACTCCTGAGCTTTCTGCGCACGACCTTCCCCGAGATCCGGCGGGTGACCACCTACGCCCGTTCGCGCACGGCCGTGACGCGGCGCACCGAGGAGCTGCGCCGCATCCGCGAGGCGGGGCTCGACCGCGTGCACCTCGGCCTGGAGAGCGGCAGCGACGCCGTGTTGCGCTTCATGCAGAAGGGGGTCTCGGCCGCGCAGCACGTGGAGGCGGGGCGGCGGCTGATCGAGGCCGGGCTCGAGGTCTCCCTGTACGTGATGCCGGGCCTGGGCGGCCGCGCCCTGTGGCGCGAGCACGCCGTGGAGACGGCCCGCGTGCTCAACCGCATCAACCCGCACTTCATCCGGCTGCGCAGCCTGCGGGTGCCCCGGCGGGCGCCGCTCCACGAAAAGCTCGAAGCGGGCGAGTTCGAGCTGCCGAGCGACGACGAGGTCGTCGAGGAAATCCGCGTCTTTCTCGAGCACCTGGAGGGGATCACCAGCACGATCGCAAGCGACCACATCATGAACCTGCTCGAGGAGGTCGAGGGCAAGCTCCCCGAGGACCGGGAGCGCATGCTGGCCGCGATCCGCGACTACCAGGCCCTGCCGGCCGAGGAGCGGCTCGTCTTTCGCGTCGGCCGCCGCGGCGGGGCCTTCCGCTCGCCCCGGGATCTCGAGCGCGACCCCGCCGCCGCGGCCAAGATCCGCCGCCTGATCGAGGAGGTGCGCACCCGCGAGGGGGCCGAGGGGGTCGAGCGGTTCGTGACCGAGCTCGTGGACCAGTACGTCTGAACGCGGCGAGCGACGAAAGCGGAAGCGGAAGCGGAAAAGGAGTGAGGGCCATGGAACGCGTGCGGATCGTGGGGACCGGCTCCTACGTCCCCCCCAAGCGGTTGACCAACCACGACCTTCAGAACATGGGCCTGGACACGAGCGACGAGTGGATCCGCACGCGCACCGGGGTCTGCGAGCGGCGAATCGCCGACCCGGAGGTCGCGACGTCGGATCTCGCCGCGGAGGCGGCCCGCCGGGCGCTCGCGGCCGCGGGCTGGAGCCCGCGCGATCTCGACCTGATCGTGGTCGCGACGATCACCCCGGACACCTGTTGCCCCTCGGCCGCCAACTGGCTCCAGGCCAAGCTCGACGCCCCCCAGGCGGTGAGCTTCGACGTGACCGCGGCCTGCTCGGGCTTCGTCTTCGCCCTGAACGTCGCCGAGCAGTACCTCAAGACCGGGGCCTGCCGGCGCGTGCTCGTGGCGGCCTCCGAGGTGATGAGCCGCACCCTCGACTACACCGACCGCTCGACCTGCATCCTCTGGGGCGACGGGGCCGGCGCCGCCGCCCTCACCCGGGGCGAGGCGGGGGCCGAGCTCGTCTCCACCCACCTCCACACCGACGGCGCCCGCGGGCAGGATCTCCTGCTCCCCGGGGGCGGCTCCCGCACCACGCCGATCAGCCACGAGAGCGTCGACCGCAAGCTCCACACCCTCAAGATGATCGAGGCGAACCTGAGCTTCCGCATCGCCGTGCGCGGCTTCATCGACGCGATCAAGGAGTGCGTCGCGGCCAACGGCATCCGCCTCGAGGACATCGCCTGGTTCATCCCCCACCAGGCGAACCTGCGCATGTTCCGCAGCATCGCCGACGCCCTGAAGATCCCCTTCGAGCGCTTCTACGTGACGCTCCACAAGTACGGGAACATCTCCTCGGCCTCCTGCGCCATCTCGCTCGACGAGGCCGCGCGCGACGGGAGCCTCCGCCCCGGGGACCTCGTGTGCCTGCCGGTCTTCGGCGGGGGCTTGACCTGGGGCAGCGCGCTGATCCGCTGGCAGGGCTGAGGCCCTCAGGGCGCCCTCCGGCCGCGGAGGCGGCCGAGGGCCCGCCGCAGGAGGGAGGCGGCCTCGCCGGCCTCGGGAAAGTTCGGCAGCCGCGAGGCCGCGGCCAGCATCAGCGCAAAGCCAGCCGCGGCGGCGGCGAGGAGAACCAGGCTCGAGAGGGCACCGGGCTCGAGCCGCGCCGCGAGCGCCGCGCGCAGGGGGGAGAGCACGGCGAGGACCGCGAGGGCGAAGAGCCCGAGCCGCAGGTAGGCGGAGGCCACCTCGCGCCGCCCGCGGGGCGAGGGGGCCTTGCGGCTCCAGATCCCGTAGAGCCCCGCCGCCTGGAGGATCCCCGAGAGCGAGACCGCCCAGGCCACCCCTTCGATCCCCATCCAGGCGAGGCCGAGGGGGTAGAGCGGCAGCGAGAACAGCACCGCCACCGTCCCGTACAGCGCGGGAAGCCAGGTGTTCTGGGTGGCGTAAAATCCCCGCACGACGAGGGCGTAGGCGGCGTAGGCCGCGGCGCCGGGGAGAAATCCCCGCAACGCGGCGGCCGTGGGCCCGACCGCCTCTTCCCCGAACCGCCCCCGCTGGAAGAGCAGCCGCACCGCCTCGGGGCTGACGACCGCCAGGAACGCCGCGGCCGGGAGGATCCAGGCGAGCGCCCGCAGCGTGCGGTCGAGCAGGGCGTGGAGCTCCTCCCGCCGCCCCGCCGCCGCGAGCCCGGCGAGGAAGGGAAAGGAGGCCGTCCCCGGCGCCTGCCCGAAGACGCCGACGAGAATGAGCATCATCCGCAGGCCGAAGTTCAGCGCGGCGACCCCGCCGTCGGGGAGATAGCTGCCGAAAAGGCGGAAGAAGACCTCCGAGGAGAAGCCCATCGTCAGCCCCACCATGAGGGGAAGCGTGAGCCGGAGGTAGGCCGCGACGTCGGGGTGGGAGAGCCGGAAGCGCGGCGTGAAGCAAAGCCCCGCCCGCCGCGCGCCGACGACCTGGAGAAGGAAATTGCCGGCGAAGGCGCCCGCGAGCACCCCCCAGGCGAAGCCGTCGATCCCCGCAACGGGCGAAAGGAGCACCCCCCCGGCGATGATCCCCAGGTTGTAGACGAGCGGCGCCAGGGCCGGGAAAAAAAACCGGCCGGAGGCGAACTGCACCGCCATGAGGAGGGATCCCGCGAAGAAAAAGAACTGGGCGGGGACGATGATGCGCGTCATGCGCGTTGCCGCGGCGAGCACCGCGGGGTCGGTGACGCCCGGGGCGAGAAACCGGACCAGGGCCGGCGCGACGGCCCAGCCGGCGAGGACGAGCCAAAGGGCGGCGGACCCGAAAACGGTGGCGATCGCCGAGAAGCTCTCCCAGGCCGCCGCGGCGGACTCGCGCTCGCGCCGCGCGGCGAAGAGCGGGATGAAGGTGACCGAGAGAAACCCGGTCGCGGCGAGGTGGTTCAGGATTTCCGGCAGGAGGAAGGCGAGCTGGTAGGCGTCGACCTCGGCGGTCGCCCCGCCGACCCAGGCGATCGTCATCTCGCGCAGCAGGCCGACAAGGCGGCTGGCGAGCGCCGAGGCCATCATCAGGGCGGAGGCGAGGCCGATTTTCGTGTGCAGCGAGGAGGCCATGGCGACGGTCGTCCTGCCGCCGCGGGGATAGGCGCAGGGCGGCGGCGAATGGCCGAGGGTAGCCGATCCCGCGGGCGACCACAAGCCGGCGCGGCGGTCAAGCGCGGGGCTTCCTTGACTTCGCGCGGCCGCCTGCCTATGCTGGTCGTGGGGTCGGGCCCTTTCCCGCCCCGCCGCCGACCCGCCCCGCGGGGCCGAAACCCGGGATGACCCGCAACGTGCGATTTTCCCAGCGCATCACGGCACTCCTCGTCTTCGGGCGCCTGCCGCTCGTCTTCGGCGGGATGCTCTGCGCCGTGGCCGTGATGTGGACGGCCAGCCCCGGCCTCTACCTCCTCGGGGTCCTGCTGCTCCTTATCGCCATGACCTTCGACCTGGTCGACGGCTGGTTTGCGGCGCGCTATTACCCGCATCCCCACATGGCGCAGCTCGCCGACCGCATCCTCGACAAGCTGATCTACGCGATCATCTTCCCGCTGGTCGCCGTCGGATGCATGTGGCGCTTGCACATGACCGACGACCCCACGCGCACCGAGCTCCTGCACGCGGTGCTGGTCCTTTTCCTGGCGATCACCGTGCTCGTGCGCGACAACTTCGCGCACTTCATGCGCGGCGTCGCCCTGCGCTACGACCAGGAGCCCGAGTACCGGGACTTCACCCGGCTGCGGACCGTCGTCGCCGCCCCGGTCGGGGCGCTGCTCTACGCCTACGCCTTCTACATCCCCGAGGGGCCGCCCTCGACCTTCTACCGCTGGATCGCCCAGCTCGGCGAGGCGCCGCTGCGGACGCTCTTCTTCATCGAGATCCTTTTCCTCGTGATCAACTTCGGCTCCATCGCGGCGACGATCCGCCGCTACGGCCGCTTCGCCCTCGACGACCTCTGCCTGGGCGACGAGCAGCTGCGACGCAAGATCCTCTCGCTCTTCCCGAACGCGCTCACCCTGATGAACGCGACCATGGGGCTGCTCGCGCTCCTCTTCGCCCACCACGACCGTTTCCGGGAGGCCTCCCTCTTCCTGATCGGGGCCGCCCTCTTCGACAAGCTCGACGGCGCGCTCGCCCGGCGGCTGGGGCTGACCGAGCCGCTTCCCGGCGAGGAGCCCCGGCCCCGCAAGGTGACCGGGGGCGCGCTCCTCGACGACGTGGCCGACGCGGTGAGCTTCTGCATCGTCCCGGCCTGGATGCTCACCCTGCTCCTCGCCCGGATCCCCGAGGCGTCCCTCGCGGCCCTCCCGGCCGCCGCGGTCGCCGTCCTCTACGCGGCGGCCGGCGTCCTGCGGCTTATCTACTTCACCCTCGACCGCAACCCCATCCCGGGCTTTTTCAAGGGGATGCCGACCCCGGCGGGGGCGCTCCTCGTCATGGGGCCGATGGTGATCGCCGCCCAGGCGGCGGCCGACGGCTCGCCGCTGGCCGCGCTCTGGGCCTACGCCAGCGTGGGGACCTTCGTCGCCGCGGCCCTGCTCATGAACCTCTACCCCGTGCGCTATCTCCACGCCGGCCGCTTCATGAGCCGCCACCCCGGCTTCGGCCGCGCGCTCTTGGCACTCCTCGTCTCGGTCTTCACCCCCGCCTACGGCTACGTGCTCTTTCTCTTCATGCTCGCCTACGCCGCCTCCCCCTGTTTCACGGGCCGCCTGCGGCCGGAAGGGGCCGGCGGCGGCAACCCTCCCCGGCCGGTGCAGGCCCGCTGAAGGGGAACCTTCCCCCGCCTCCGGCGCCATCGGGCGTGAACGCCTTGAAATCGCATCCAATCCTTTCGACCCCCTTGCCAGCCTGCGGCTTTTGCACTATGAGAGGGGTCGCGTAAACCACGTGTCCAGCCGGTACCGTGCCATGAAGCGAGCCTCGTCATCGATCGGCCTCTGCCTGGGCGCCTCCACCGTGTCGGCGGTCAGGCTGGCCGCGGCCCCCGACCCCGCCGGGGCGAAACCGCGCATCGACCGCGTCGTGCTTCTCCCCCACGAGGGCAACCCGCGCGCGGCCCTGGGGAAGGCCCTCGCGGAAATCGACCCTGCCGCCGCGGAACGCATCGCGGCCACGGGCCGCAAGTTCCGCACCTTCGTCAACCTCACCTCGATCCCCGAACCCGAGGCCGTCGAGGCGGCCTACCCTTACGTCAAGCCCGCGGGGATCGACTGCCCGGCCGTGGTCTCGGCGGGGGGCGAGACCTTCATGGTGTACGTCCTCGACCGCCGCGGCCGCATCGGCAACGTCATCACCGGCAACAAGTGCGCCTCGGGCACGGGCGAGTTCTTCCTGCAGCAACTGCGGCGCATGAACGTCTCCCTCGAGGAAGCCGCGCGCTTCGCCGCCGTCGAGCGCCCCTACCCCGTCTCCGGACGCTGCTCGGTCTTCTGCAAGTCCGACTGCACGCACGCGACGAACAAGGGCGTCCCCAAGGCCGAGGTGACGGCGGGGCTGTGCCGCATGATGGCGAACAAGATCCTCGAGCTCCTCAAGAAGGTCGAGCGCCGGGCCGTCCTGCTGACCGGCGGCACGGCGCAGAACCGCATGATGGTCGAGTACCTGCGCCGCGAAATCCCCGACCTCGTGGTGCCGGAGGAGGCCCCGTACTTCGAGGCCCTCGGGGCCGCCCTCTGGGCGCTCGACCACGACACCCGACCCTTCCCGGGGATGGAGCGGTTGTTCGTGGAAGGGGCGGCTTCCTTCGACCGGCTGCCGCCGCTCGCCGACTTTCGGTCGCAGGTCGAGTTCAAGACGATCGCCCGCGGCGCGATCCGCCCCGGGGACGTCTGCCTGCTCGGCCTGGACGTGGGCTCGACCACGACCAAGGCCGTGCTGCTGCGCCGTGCGGACCGCGCGCTGCTCGCCTCGGACTACCGCCGGACCAACGGCGACCCCGTCGGCGCCTCCCGGCTCTGCTACGGGGCGATCCTCGAGCAGGTGCGCCGCACGGTCGACCCGCGGGAAATCACCGTCGTGGGGCTCGGCGTCACCGGCTCGGGCCGGCAGATCGCGGGGCTGCACGCCCTGACCGACGGGGTGATCAACGAGATCATCGCCCACGCGACCGCCGCGGTCTACTTCGACCCGCAGGTCGACACGATCTTCGAGATCGGCGGGCAGGACGCCAAGTACACCTACATCACCAACGGGGTCCCCTCCGATTACGCGATGAACGAGGCCTGCTCGGCCGGCACCGGCTCCTTCCTCGAGGAATCGGCCAAGGAGACCCTCGGGGTGCCGATGGAGGAGATCGCCGGGATCGCCCTCCGGGGAAAGCGGCCGCCCAACTTCAACGACCAGTGCGCGGCCTTCATCGCCTCCGACATCAAGAACGCGATCCACGAGGGGCTGCCGCGCGAGGACATCGTCGCCGGGCTCGTCTACTCGATCTGCATGAACTACGCGAACCGCGTGAAGGGCAACCGGCCGGTCGGCGAAAAGGTCTTCATGCAGGGAGGGGTTTGCTACAACGAGGCGGTGCCGCTCGCCATGGCCGCGCTCGTCGGCAAGCCGATCGTCGTTCCGCCCGAGCCGGGCCTGATGGGCGCCTTCGGCGTGGCCCTGGAGGTCGACCGGCGGATGAACAGCGGCCTGCTCGCCCCGGGGCGCTTCGACCTGGAGGCCCTCGCCGGCCGCGCCGTGGCCTACCGCGGCGGGTTCACCTGCCGCGGCGGCCGCGAGCGGTGCGACCGGCGCTGCCCGATCCGCGTGATCGAGGTCGAGGGGAAAAAATTCCCCTTCGGCGGGGCCTGCAACCGCTACGAGAACCTTCGCCGCCGCGTGAGCGTGGACGTCGAGGCGCTCGACCTCGTGAGCCTGCGGGAGCGCCTGCTCTTCGCCGTACACGGCTTTGCCCCGCTCGCCCCGGGGCGATCGCGGGGGCGGCCGCGGGTCGCGATCAACCGCAGTTTTCTCGTCCACACCTTCTACCCGCTCTACTCGCGGTTCTTCGAGGCGCTCGGCCTGGACGTCGTCGTGCCCGAGTCGCCCACGCCGGAAGGCATGGACCGCCGCGGGGCCCCCTTCTGCTACCCCGCCGAGCTCGCCCACGGCTTCTTCCACGGCCTGCTCTCGTCCGGGGACCCCGCGGAGTTCGTCTTCCTGCCGCACTTCAAGGCCGTCCCCAACGCGGACACGGCGGCGAGCCTCCAGTCCCAGGTCTGCCCGCTCGTCCAGGGCGAGACCTACTACCTCCAGGCCGCCTTCCGCGAAGAGCTCGAGGAGCTCCGGCGCCGCGGGGTGCGGCTGCTCCGGCCGCTGCTCGATCTCTCGCGCGGCATCGAACACGCCGAGGCAAGGCTCCTCGAGACCGCGCGCGCCATGGGCTTCGACGCCCGGCGGGCGAAAGAGGCCTTCGCCGCGGCGCGCGAAGCCCAGAAAGGATTTTTCCGCGCCATGCGCGAGGCGGGCGACCGGCTGCTCCGGGACCTCGCCGCCGACCCCGAGCGCTTCGCCGTCGTTCTTTTCGGGCGCCCTTACAACGCCTACGCCTCCGAGGCGAACAAGGGCATCCCCCACAAGTTCGCCTCGCGCGGGATCGCCGTGCTGCCGCTCGACGCGCTGGACTTGGGCTCCGAGCGGGCCAAGCGGCACATGTACTGGGGGATGGGCAAGCTCATCCTCAAGGCCGCGCGGCTGACCGAGCGGCACCCGCAGCTCTTCGGCACCTACATCACGAACTTCTCCTGCGGCCCGGACTCCTTCGTCATCACCTACTTCCGCGACATCCTCGGCCGCAAGCCCTCGCTCACCCTCGAGCTCGACAGCCACACCGCGGACGCGGGGCTGGAGACGCGCATCGAGGCCTTCCTGGACATCGTGCGCGCCTACCGCCACCTCGCCGCCCGCCGGGGGATCGCGCGGCGCGCCTCCTCCTTCACCCCGGCGCGCACCCTGCTCGACGAGGCCGGGGCGCGGGTCGTCACCTCGACGGGCGAAGTCCTGCCCATGACCGACCCCCGCGTCACCGTGCTCATCCCCTCCATGGGCCGGCTGGGCACCGAGGCCTTCGCCGCGGTGCTCCAGGGCTACGGGCTCCACGCCCGGGCGGCGCGCGAAAACGACGAGGCCGTGCTGAAGCTCGGCCGCGCCAACACCACCTGCAAGGAATGCCTGCCGCTCATCCTCACCACGGGGACGTTGCTCGGCTACATCCGCAACGGCAAGCGGCCCGACGAGGTGCTCGTCTACTTCATGCCCACGGGATCCGGCCCCTGCCGCTTCGGGCAGTACGCGATCTTCATGGAAGACCTGGTGCGGCGGCTGGAGATCCCCAACGTGGCCGTGCTCGCGCTCTCCTCGGACAACTCCTACGTCGGCATGGACAAGGACTTCGAGCGCCATGCCTGGTGGGCGGTGATCGTCTCCGACGCCCTCGAGGACATCCGCGCCATGCTGCTCACGGCCGCCTCCGACCCGGCCGCGGCGATGGCCGTCTTCGAGGAGGAGTGGGTGCGCATCCGCGCCGCGATGGAGAAGGCCGATTTCAAGGTCCTCTGCGCCGCCCTCCGCGCGGCGGCCGGCCGCTTCCGCGCGATCCCGCTGCGGGTCGATCCCGCCCGCGTGCCCACGATCAGCTTGACCGGCGAGATCTTCGTCCGGCGCGACGCCCTCTCGCGCCAGTACCTGACCGAGCGCCTCGCCGAAAAAGGCTTCGCCGCCCTCTGCGCGCCCGTCGCCGAGTGGGTTCACTACTGCAACTACCTCGTCGACCACGGGTTCAACCAGGACCCCATGGGCGCCCTGGAGAAGCTCAAGCTCAAGCTGCGCAACTTCTTCCAGGGCCGCTACGAGAAGGAGATCCGCACGATCCTCGCCGCCTCCGGCCTCCTGCGCGGCGAGCCGCCGGACGTCGCCTCGGTGATCGAGCACGCCCGGCCGCACCTGTCGCCCAACTTGACCGGCGAGGCCGTGCTCACCGTGGGCGGGGCGCTGCGCGAGATCGTGCGCCACAGCTGCGGGGTGATCGCGATCGGGCCCTTCGGCTGCATGCCGAACCGGCTCTCCGAGGCGATCCTCACCGAGACCATGACCGCGCGCGACCGCCTCGCCTTCGACCCCCGCCTGGGCGGCGTGCTCGAGGGAATGGAGGAGCTGCCCTTCCTGGCGATCGAGACCGACGGCTCCCCCTTCCCGCAGCTCATCCACGCCAAGCTCGAGGCCTTCCTGCTCCGCGCCGCGCGCCTCCACCGGCGCATGCAGGCCGGCGCCCCCCATTGAGCGGGGGGAAGGCCGAGGAGATCCGCCATGGCCGCCGCCGCGGACCGCATCCGGCTTCCCCCGCCGCGCTACAGCGGGCTCTTCTCGCTCGAGGAGATCCTGCTCGCGCGCCGCTCGCAGCGCACCTTCGGCCGCGAGCCGCTCACGGTCGACGAAATCAGCCAACTCCTGTGGGCGGCCCAGGGGGTGACCCACCCGAACGCCTACCGCACCGCCCCCTCGGCCGGCGCCCTCTACCCCCTCGAGACCTATGCCGCCGTCGGGCACGCCGTGGGCCTCGCCGCGGGCTTCTATCGCTACGACCCCGCGGCCCACGCGCTCGAGCGGCGCTCGGGCGAGGACCTGCGGCCCGCCTTCCGCCGCGCCGCGCTCGACCAGCGCGCGGTCGAGCGGGCGCCCGCGGTCTTTCTGTTCACCGCGGTCTTCGGCCGCACGACCGGCCGCTACGGGGAGCGCGGCGTGCGCTACGCGATCCTCGAGGCCGGGCACGCGGCGCAGAACCTTTGCCTGCAGGCCGCCGCGCTCGACCTGCGAAGCGTCCTGATCGGCGCCTTCCGGGACGGCGAGATCCGCGAGGCCGCGGGCCTCTCCCCCGGCGAGGAACCGCTCTACCTCGCGCCGGTCGGGAAATGAGCCCGTCCCCCCGGAGGTGCGCATGAAGGGGCGGCGGGCCGTCTGGGGCTGGGCGCTCTACGACTGGGCCAACTCGGCCTTCGCGACGACCGTGATGGCGGGGTTCTTCCCCGTCTTCTTCAAGCAGTTCTGGGCCGCGGGCGCGGACACGGCCTGGAGCACGGCGAAGCTCGGCTTCACCAACGCCGCGGCCGGCCTGGTCGCGGCCGCGCTCGCCCCGGTCCTGGGTGCGGCGGCCGACGCCTCCTTCGCCCGCAAGCGCTTCCTGGCCGCCTTCGCCTTCCTCGGGGCCGCGGCGACGGCGGGGCTCGTCCTCATCGGCGAGGGCAACTGGCCGGCCGCCGCCCTCGCTTACGGGATCGGCATCCTGGGGTTCGCCGGGGCGAACGTCTTCTACGACGCGCTCTTGCCCGCGGTCGCCCCGGCGGAGCGCCTCGAAGCCGTCTCGAGCCTGGGCTTCGCGCTGGGCTACCTCGGCGGGGGGCTGCTCTTTCTGCTGAACGTGCTCATGACGCTCTTTCCCGCGACCTTCGGCCTCCCCGGGCCGGAGGCCGCCGTCCGGCTCTCCTTTCTCACCGTGGGCCTCTGGTGGTCCGGCTTTTCCGTGTTTCTGCTCCGCTGGGTCCCGGAGCCGCGCGGGGCGGCCCCCGTGCCGGGCGCCGCCCGCCTGGCGGCCGAAGGCTTCCGCCGCCTGGCCGATACCTTCCGCGGCATCCGCGGCCACCGGCCGGTGCTCCTCTTTCTCGCCGCCTACTGGTGCTACATCGACGGCGTCGACACGATCGTCCGCATGGCGGTCGACTACGGGCTGGCGCTCGGCTTCCCGGCGACCGACCTGATCGCGGCGCTGCTCCTCGTGCAGTTCGTCGGCTTCCCCGCCGCCCTCGCCTTCGGCCGCCTCGGGACGGCCTGGGGCCCGCGGCGGGCGATCTTTCTGGGGATCGGGGTCTACCTGGGGGCGACGCTGTGGGGGGCCTTCCTGGAGGACCGCCGGGAATTCTACGGGCTCGCCGTCCTGATCGGGCTCGTCCAGGGCGGGGTGCAGGCGCTCAGCCGCTCGCTCTACGCCCGCCTCATCCCCGGGGGCCGGGAAGCCGAGTTCTTCGGCTTCTACAACATGATCGGGAAATTCGCGGCGATCCTCGGCCCGGCCCTCATGGGGGCGGTGGGGCTCGCCGCGAGCCGGCTGCTGCTCCCCGAGGCCCCCTCGGGGGAGGAGATGCTGCGCGTCGGCCGGATCGCCGCGCGCGTGAGCCTCGCCTCGGTCCTGCTTCTTTTCGTCGCGGGGGCGACACTCCTTTATTTCGTGCGCGAGCCCGCCTCCCCCCGCGCCGGCGGGACGGGGGGCAGCGCGGCGGAAAGCGCGTCGAGGAGCGAGCCGGCGTGATTGGTGAAGACCCAGTCCACGCCGCGGCCGACCTCGCGGTAGAGCACGGGAAGGGAGCGGGCGTAGCCCGTGCCCGCCGCCTGGCCCGCCGCGTGGTGGCGCGACAGCCGCCGGTTGGAGAGCAGGAGGTAATGGGCGGCGATCCCGGCAAAGCCCCCTGCGAGCGCGGCCCGGCTCGCGGCGGCCGGAACGCCCTGGGCGACGGCGACGAAGCAGGAAGGGGGGGCGAAGCGGATGCGCTCGAAGAGCCGCGGGTCGAGGGCGAGGAGATGGTAGTCCTCCCCGGGCCGCAGCCCCTCGAAGACCTGCGCCAGCCTGCGGTTGCGGTCGTCGAGGTCGGGCCAGGGCTCGTCCTTGATTTCGACCATGAGGTGCAGGCGGCCGCCGAAGCGCCGGACCACCTCCGCGAGCGCGGGGACGGCGGGGACGCGGCGGCGGAGCTCGGCGAAGGGAAGGGCCCGGATCCGCTCCCGCACCCCCCACAGGCGGCCGAGATCGGGGTCGTGCGCCACGACGGGGACCTCGTCGGCCGTCCAGCGCAGATCGCACTCGATCCCCCAGGCCCCGTGGGCGGCCGCGGCCGCGAAGGCCTCGAGCGTGTTCTCGAAGAGGCGGCGGTTGTCGTGCTCGCCGCGGTGGGCGACGACGCGGCAGGCGCGCAGCTGCTCGGCCGGGGGAGGCGCTTGCGGGATGCGCCCCCACACCGCGTCCGCGGCGGCGAGCAGGAGCGGCTCCAACCGGTCGACGAGGGACATCGCGGGCATCCGGGCGTGCGGGTGCGGGCGGAAGACGGGCCCAGTTTACGCCGTCGGGGGGCCGGCGGTCAACCGGCCGAGGGGAGGACGCGGTGGACACGCTGATCGCGGCGGTCCAGGTGCACACGAGCCTGCGCCGCCTTCTCGCGGGGGAACTCGAGCATTTTCTCGGCCGCCGGCTCAACCCCGAGATCGCCTTCGACGCCGAGGCCCTCGACGGGTCTGATGCGGCTGCGGTTCGCCGGGTCGCGGACGCCCTGCGCGCGGCGGGGGTGCGCGTGAGCTTCCACGGCCCCTTCGTCGACCTCGCGGTCGGCTCGAGCGACCCCGCCGTGCGTGCGGTCGCCGCGCGCCGCTTCGAACAGATCCTCGCCCTCGTGCCCCGCTTCCGGCCGGTCACGCTCGTCGCCCACGCGGGCTACGAATGGCGGCGCCACGAGTACTTCCGCCCCGTCTGGATGGAGCACTCCCTCCGCTTCTGGTCGCAGCTCGCCCGGCGCCTCGCCCCCCTCGGCTGCCGGCTCGTCCTCGAGAACGTCTTCGAGCGCGGCCCGGCCGAGATGGCCGAGCTTCTCGAGCCCCTGGCCGCGGAGGGCGTCGGGCTCTGCCTGGACGTGGGCCACGCCGCGGCCTTCGGCGAGGAGCCGCCGGCCGCCTGGGTGGAGCGGCTGGGCCGCTTCGTGGGGGAACTCCACCTCCACGACAACGACGGGCGGCGCGACGAGCACCTGCCCGTCGGCCGCGGCCGGATCGATTTCGGCCCGCTGCTGGCAAAACTCTGGGCGATGCTCCCCGCGCCGCCGCTGGTGACCCTCGAGGTCCACCGCCGCGGGGACCTCGAGGAAAGCCTGGCCGGCCTCGCCCGGGTCTGGCCGCGGCCGCTCTGAGGCCCGGATTTTCCGCTTGTCATCGCCCCCCGATCGGTGGCAGGGTGACCGGGCGGCGCGCACCCCCCGGGGGCCGACGGCGCGCCCGGAACGCGATGGCCAAAGCCCCGTTGGACACCGTCTGGTTTCACCCGGAAGGGTTTTCCGCCGCCCCGGAAGGCACGACGTCCGCCGCGCAAGCGCGGGAGGCGGGCCGCGAGGTGGCGCGCCTCTTGCGCGAGGCCGGGGTGCGGGCCGGGATTGCCAGCCGGCTTTCCCCCGCCGCGGCCCGGGCGCGGCTTGCGGAGCGGCTGGGGTTGCGCCTCGGGAACCGGGCGCCCCTGCTTGCGCCGCCGCCCG
>FWPV01001094.1_pt1 | contig 78397 bp, 59 predicted proteins | sample 2228371 | NCBI WGS metagenome assembly FWPV01 (sample SAMEA103939776, study PRJEB20133) | metagenome
GTCTCGGAATAGTGAGCCGACCCGAGCGCTTGGTGCCACCCATCTTTATGGTGGAAAATAAACAAGATCGGTCGCGAAGGGGCGCCGGGGGTGAACCGCGACAGGACCTGTCGGGTGATTCTATCGGCAAATTTCGGATCGAGCGCTTTTTTGACAGACCCTTGTCTCTATGCTATATGATTTTTTCCATGCCTGAAAACTCGGTCGTGGGCCGATTTTTGGCCTTCCATCCCCAGCTTCGGAGTCGATTCCCTCAACTGGAGAAGGATGTCCACGGGAACCGCCGGATCCATCTCAATTGTGCTGCTGGCACCCTGACCGTGGATACCGCTTCCCGGGCTATGGCCGAAGCTTCTACCTGGCTGAATTCACTTCCAGGGGAAGTTTATCCCGCCGAAATGGTAACCCGTGAATTTCACTGGCGCATCCGCCAAATCGTAGCCGATTTCCTGAACGCAAGGTCGCCCGAAGAGATAAGCTTTCATTTTTCCTCCACCCAGGCCCTTTTCAACCTCGCCGTTTCGCTCCGCGGCCTGTTCACTCCCCAACGGAATGTCATCGTCACCGACCTCGACCACATGGCCAACGTCTCGCCGTGGGAGATGGTCGCCGGGAAGTGGCGCCAGAGCGAGGTGCGTCGGGCTAGAATCCAGGAATCCGGGTTTCTCGACCTTGAGCATCTCTTCTCGCTAGTCGATAAGAATACGGCTGTTGTGGCCCTGACTCTTGCTTCCAACGGGATAGGGACCATTGTCCCCCTGGAAAAAATTGTTGCTGAAGTCAAGGCTCGAGTGCCCTCTTGCATGGTTTGTGTGGACGCCGTCCACCACGCCCTCCACGGGTCGATCGATGTCCAGAAGTCCGGCTGCGATTTCCTGGTCTTTTCCGGCTACAAGATTTGCGGTCCGATGCTTGGAGTTCTCTGGGGAAAAAAAGAGCTGCTGGCCAAGGCCAAGCCCTATCGAGTGGAAACGAACAAGAATCTGCCCCCTTACAAGTTCGAGCAGGGAATGTTGAGCAACGCCTCTCTCGCTTCTCTCGGAGCGGCGCTCCAGTATCTTCTCTGGCTTGACAGCAAAATCCATCCCTCTTCGGTCGCGGAGAAGATGAGCCGACGCCAGCAGTTCGAGCGAGTGATGTCAGTCATCCGCAGTTATGAGGAAGAAATTTCGAAACAAATCTTGGAGAAGTTCAACCAGCTGGACAGACGGGAGTTCCATCTTTTTGGCATTCTTAACCCGGCTCTCGTGTCTCAACGCGACCCGACTTTTGCTTTCGTCATCTCCGACCAGCCTCCAGCCGAGACAAAAAGGCTTTTCTGGGAGCGATACGCCATTCAGATTGCCGATGGAAACCATTACTCGGCGGTTTTTTACCGTCATTACCGGCGAGAGAGCGTCTGTCGGGCCAGCTTTGCTCATTATAACAGTCTTGAGGAAGTCAAGGCGTTTCTTGAAGCGGTGGAAAATTTATCGGCCAAAAAAAAGGAGAGTCGAGAAGGTGAGGGTCAGATTTAAATCGGAAGCTTTCCCCTCTCTTCTCTCCAAAAAAGGAGGTCTCATGCGTAAAAAGTTATCAGGCGTTCTCCCCGTGATGGCTGTTCTGATTTTCTGGACAGCAATTGGGGGAGAAGAGGCGAGAAAGACTAAGCTCCTTGAAATCACGACCTTCATGGAGATGGAATCGGTGGCCAGTCCGTCCATTTCTCCGGACGGGAAAAACATCATTTTCACCCGTACCTGGGTTGACAAAATGAACGACCGCTCCAACAGCAACCTCTGGCTGGTTGATGTTGAAGGCAAAAGGCTGCGGGAGCTTACTCCCGGAAACTGGCGGGATACGTCTCCGGTCTGGTCGCCGGATGGGAAAAAGGTTGCCTTCCTTTCTGACCGGGATGGTACAACGCAAATCCATGTCATGTGGCTTGACAGCCGCGAGGTTGCCCAGCTTACCCACGTGGAAACGCCACCGGGCGATTTGAGCTGGTCTCCTGACGGAAGGAAATTGGCTTTCACCATGTTCATCCAGGACGAAAAACCCATCCTCAGCGTCAAGCTCCCTCCGCGTCCAAGAGGGGCTAAATGGGCTGAACCGGCAATCCTCATCGACCGGCTTTCCTGGCGCAGCGACGGCCGGGGACCTTTGCCCAAGGGGAATTCCCATATTTTCATTCTCGATGCCGAGGTGGGAGGGACTCCACGTCAGGTCACTTCTGGCGACTATTCCCATTCTGACCCCGAGTGGTCAGAAGATGGAGGCAAAATCTTTTTCACGGCCATCCGCAAACCCGATGCGGAATACCAGGAAGGTGATTCTGAAATCTACGCTGTTGACCTTCAAACGCTCGAAATCCAGGCCCTCACTGAGAGGAAAGGGCCGGACCGGATGCCTCGTGTCTCCCCCGATGGAAAATGGATTGCTTATACGGGCTATGACGAGAAAAATTATACGAGTCATATTTCGGACATCTATCTGATGGATTCCTCGGGAGGGAACAAGAGACGTCTGGCCAGCAACCTTCCCAGTTCGCCCACCAACCTTTTCTGGGCTCAGGATAACTCAGGCCTCTACTATCTGATAGCCGAAAAAGGGGAATCGAACGTCTATTTTCTCTCGCTTGAGGGGAAAACCAAGAAAATCACCGAAGGAGTTCATTTCCTTTCCGGGATGAGCATTTCCAAGACCGGTCAGGCGGCCGCAGTTCTATCAACCTTTTATCGGCCAGGCTATCTGGTTACCTTTAATGCAATCCGGCCAACTCCGTTCAAAACTTTGGTCGACGTTAACCAGGATGTGCTCGCCGATATCAAGCTCGGCGAGGTGGAGGAGCTGTGGTTTAAGTCTCCAGATGGCTGGGACATCCAGGGCTGGCTCATCAAACCGGCCGAGTTTGACCCGACCAAAAAATACCCGCTCCTTCTCTGGATCCACGGCGGACCGTGGGCTATGTACAACGTCGGCTTCAACTGGGAATGGCAGAACTTCGCGGCTGAGGGTTACGCGGTTCTCTACACCAACCCGAGAGGGAGCACGGGCTATGGTCAGGAATTCGTCAACGGCATCCAGTATGCCTACCCGGGTAAAGACTATGACGACCTTATGGCTGGTGTTGATGCCGCAATCGCCAAAGGATTTATTGACGAAAAAAACCTTTTTGTCTGCGGTGGGAGCGGGGGCGGTGTGTTGACGGCCTGGATTGTGGGGCATACCAATCGTTTCCGAGCCGCTGTTTCCATGCGGCCGGTCATCAATTGGCATTCCTTTGTCGGCACGACAGACGGACACATGTGGTACAGGCAATTTAGGAAATATCCGTGGGAGGACCCGCTTGAGTACGCTCTTCGCTCACCCCTCCACTACGTGGCTAACGTGACCACACCCATCATGGTGATGACTGGAGAAGCAGACCTGAGGACGCCAATCAGCCAGAGTGAGGAGTACTACCGGGCACTCAAGATGCTCAAGAAGGAGACGCTCCTCGTCCGGATGCCCGAAGAGTATCACGGGTGGAGGAGGCCTTCCCACCGCCTTCTGCAGCAACTCTACCTCCGGGAATGGTTTGAGAAATACAGAATCAAAGAGGGGAACGAAAAGAAAGAGGTGAATTGAATTGGCTAGAAACGAGGTCAATCCAATGGAAAGGTTATCAGTAGGGAATCGATTTTGCCGTCTTGCGCTCATTTTTCTTCTCGTTCTTTATTTTCCTCTTTTATCCTTCAGCCAGCGCACCGGCTATCCCCGAGAAGAATTCATCCAGAGAAGACAGGCTCTGATGGCCAAAGTGAAGGAGGGAATGATTATCCTTTTTGGGGAAGTGATGCCGCTTCCGGGCCATCATTTTCGCCAGGACAACGACTTCTACTATTTTACTGGAGTTGAAGACATCGGAGCTGTTCTCGTCATGACACCCAAAACAGGCGAGTCATTCCTCTTTTTGCCGCACCAGACGCCGCGCGAAGAAATGATGGAAGGAGCTAATCTTCTCAAGGACCCTCAGGCCAAAGACCGGTTGGGCTTTAAGGAAATCTACGACGTTAGCTTTTTTGACGAATTCATCGCCCGAAACGCCTCCCGCTTCGACGAAGTTTTTTACCTCCGGCTCTCTCCGCGGGATTCGGTCGACAACGCCCGCTGGGAAACCCAGATTTTCATCGCCCGAAAAAGCCGGTTGCATTACAACGACCAGCTCTCGCTCGATAACTACCGGATTCTGAAATTGCGCGAGCGATATCCTGTCTGCCTCTTTAAAGATATTGCGCCGTTTATTGATGAGTTGAGGGTGATCAAGACTCCGGCCGAGATTGAAATCCTCAGGCGCAATGGCCGCATCTCGGCCGAGGCGGTCAAGCAAGCCATGCTTGCCTCCAAGCCGGGTGTTTTCGAATACGAAATCGAAGCCGCAGCCATGCATGTTATTCTCAAAAACGGAGCCAAAGGAGCAGCCTATCCGCCCATTGTGGGCTCTGGACCGAATACGTGTGTTCTCCATTATGAAAAAAACAGCCGCCGTGTGGAAGAGGGGGACCTCATTTTGATGGATTTCGGCGCTGACCTGGACTATTTATGCATGGACATCACCCGGACATGGCCTGCCTCAGGAAAATTCACGCCCGAGCAGCGAGAAGTCTACACGATTGCTCTGGAAGTCCTCAAGGCCTGCATCGAGGCCTACCGGCCCGGCGTGACATCAGAGGACGTCCAGAAACATGTCGCTGAGGTCATGAAAAAGAAGGGTCTTGACGCGCGCGGCCAGAGAGGCGGGATAGGCCACTACGTTGGACTGGCCACCCATGATGTAGGTCCTCGTGGAGTTCCTCTCCGCGAGGGCATGGTTTTTGCCATTGAGCCCGGGCTCTACTACCCCGAAAAAAACCTTGGCGTGCGCATCGAGGATACAATCCTCATCACCAGAGACGGGTGCGAAATCCTGACCAGGGATGTTCCGAAGGAGATTGAAGAGGTAGAAAAGCTCCTTTCACGGCGAGGGAGTTGAGAGTTTATTGGCTCCCTATTCTGATAGGGAAAAACGTTCATCTTCTCTGAATTTATCTTCTTTTTATTAGCCGTTACAGATACCTTCAGGCTGGAAACTTGACTCCGGCGAGCGTAGGTGGTGACTAAACTCGCCAAAACCACGTTTTCTTCTCGGCTCAAATTATTCAAAAATTTGGAATAAAATCCAAAAAATTGGATATTTTCAGCTTATGGCGATTTTTCAATATTCTTATTTTATTTATTATCAATAAGATAGCTTTTTCGGATTGGCACAAAATTTGCTATATAAATTTATGAATATTTAGAAATTTATAATAAGGAGTCTCGAAATGAGTAGAGAAAAGGAGGGAGTACAGTTGACGACATCCAAAGAATGGTATTTTCGTCCCAATTTTTATCGTCTAACCCGCGAAACTGAAGAAAGAAAATTGCTCCGCAAAGGCGTTAAAGATTTCTTTGCTTTTTGCGACCTTCAGCCGCAATTGAGCCTCAAAGATTTCCTGGCCAAACTCGAGCGCGAGATCCTGATTGAAGCCCTGTCGAGGTTAAACGGCAATCAAAAACTGGCGGCAAAGGCTCTGGGCCTGAAACACACAACTCTCAACGCAAAAACCAGAAAATATCACATCAGTTTTTTCAAGGGCCCATGTTTTGGACAGCCTGAAAGAATGTCCCCACGGAAAGGAGGTGAGAATTCGCGGTTAAAGATGCTCAATTATGGGTAAAGGTTGGGGCAAAAAATTTTTGCTCCTGGGAAAGGGAAGAAAGAGCAGCTTAGTTAGAAGGCTGCTCGAGCAAGGAGGAAATGGATGATGAAGTGGAAAAGAGTTTTTCTCGCCGCGCTGGGGATTTTTCTCGCCGGCGGCATGCTCTTGGCGCAGGGTCCTGCTCCATCCGGAAGAATCTACGGCACCGTTACTGACCAGGATGGCAACCCGCTTCCTGGGGTGGCTGTGGAAGCGACGAGCCCGAGCCTGGTCGGGAAGGCGGCGACAGTTTCGGATGCGAGCGGGGTTTACCGTCTGTTTGCCCTCCATCCAGGGACATATCGGATTACCTTCACTCTTCAGGGGTTTAAACCGTTAGTCCGGGAGGGAATTATCCTGACCATCGACCAGACCTTGAAGCTGGACGTGACTCTGGAGATGGGTGCTCTGGAAGAGGAAGTGACGGTCATCGGCAAGTCGCCTTTGATTGACGTCAAGAGCACGACCAAGGGGATGACCCTGAGCAAGGATATGTTCACGCTTCTGCCGAGGGGGCGGAACTTTGATACGCTGGTGACGGCAGTTCCTGGAGTGAACTACGAGCCCTGGGCTGGCGGTTTGTCGGTGGACGGGGCGACAGTGGCCGAGAATGTCTACTTTGTTGACGGAAGCAACGTCATGAGGGTAGACACGGGACGGCCGCAGCAGAGTGCTGCTTTTGAGTTTGTGGATGAAGTGAAGATCATTGCCAGCGGCTACGGGGCTGAGCATGGTGGCGCCCTGGGAGGGGTGGTGAGCGTCATCACCCGGCAGGGAGGCAACGAATTCCACGGCGAGCTGATTGGCTACTATAGTGGGTCAGCCCTTGAAGGAACCTACAGGGACGTGCTTCGTCTGAACCCCTATGACATCATGAAGGCGGAATACATCAACTACCAGACAGGCAAGAACCTGTACACCGCCACGGGCAAGAATCTTTACCCCGGAAAAGACAAAGTCAACCGCTACGAAGGTGGTTTCAGCCTGGGTGGTTACATTCTGAAGGACCGGCTGTGGTTTTTCGGCTCTTTCCTTCCTGTCTATCAGACGCAAACCCGGAAAGGGGTTTTCCTGTCGCAAGAAGATTTTACCAAGAACTACACCCAGAAAAACTACGCCTATAACTTTTCGGTCAAGCTGACGGCTCAGCCCGTTGGTTTCATGCGGGTTGGCGCTTCTTTTGTCAACAACTTCACCAAGTTCAGGGGTAACTTACCATCTCAAGCCGGGACGAGCAGTCCGACCGACCCGACTTTCGAAAAGTACGGCTGGGATTATCCCAACTATTCCACTAATGCCTTTGCTGATTTGACCTTCGGGAATAACTTCATGGTCAACGTTCGCGGCGGACGATTTGCCTATGATACGACGAATCAGCAGTACCGTAGCGAAGTGGTATCTATCACGCATACAGGAGATGGAATAGGAGTATTTGTACCCTCAACTGATCCCCGCTATGCGGTAAGAGGCTATACAAACGCGCCGGCAATTCGAAACACTAAAAAATATCTCCACTACAAAAACTATTTTAACGCTGATTTCACTTACTACCTCAACCTCGGCGGAGAGCATGCCATTAAGTATGGTCTGGAATGGGTAAGACAGGGTGAAGATGTGGATAGCACTTTCGACTTCGATTATCCTCAGGTATACCTTTACTGGAACAGGCCTCTTATTATCGGCGGCGTAAATTACGGTCGCGGAACATATGGTTACTATTGGGTGCGAGGTAACAGGGAAACCGGCCCATTTGGCGAATGGTATAACGTTTACAACGACCGATGGGGGCTCTACGTGCAGGATAGCTGGACGATTGCTGATAAGTTCACGTTGAATATCGGCATCCGGGCAGAAAGTGAGTACGTGCCGCCTTATTCTGAAGATCCTTCCATTCCACCCGGATTCAGGCCGATTGAATTCGACTTCAACGAGAAACTTTCGCCGCGCATTGGTTTTATCTACGATGTTTTTGGCGATGCCAGCCTGAAGATTTTCGGTTCCTACGGCCTCTACTACGACGTCATCAAGACCTACATGGCCGCCCATTCCTACGCCGGGTTCAAGTGGAAGAGCGCCTATCATAAGCTGGACAGTTTGGATTGGCAAAATATTGGAAAGGGGGGTGTTTACCCTGGCGATTTACTGCTTATCTATGATTGGCGCCATCCGTCATTCGAGTCCACCGACCCGGATTTGAAGCCTGTCAGCCAGAGGGAGATTTCCTTCGGGGCTGAGAAGATGCTGATGGAGAACCTCTCCTTCACCGCTCGTTTCGTTCAGAAGCACCTCCGCTATATCATTGAGGACGTGGGTGTCATTGTCCCTGGAGTGGGGGAAGTTTATTATGAGACGAACCCTGGCTATGGCTACTCGCTTCATGTTGGGAATGGCACGGGCAAGTTTGACCCCAAGTATCCTGAGACTCCGAGAGCCAAGCGTGAGTACTATGCATTGAACCTCAGCGTGGACAAGAGGCTGGCCAATAACTGGCTGGCCGGGTTCTCTTATACTTGGTCCAGGCTAGTTGGGAACTGCTCTGGTCTTGGTGCCACTGACGAGTATGGACGCGTAAGCCCCTACGTCGAGAGAATGTTCGACAACTGGGCGATGGCCTATACCAAGGAGCTGGAGAAGGTCGATGGCCCGCTGCCGACCGATAGACCTCACTTCTTCAAGTTCTATGGTGCTTACACCTTCCCATTCCGGCTGACCGTTGGCGCTGTCGTGAACGCCATGAGCGGCACGCCCTTCACTGAGAGATGGAGTGTCCTCAGCACCTATTGGTATCCGTTCAACCGAGGCAATTACAGAGATGAATCGGGGAATATCAAGAGCAAGCGGACGCCGTTCCTGTGGTTTGCCAATGTCTACGCGGAATACAACCTGAGGCTGGGAAGATACACGCTCAACTTCAATGTCAACGTGGACAACGTCTTCGATGTTAAGACCGCGCGTCGGATTTTTGATTACAGGTGCCTCTGGGATATGAATGTATCGGAGGACGAGATTCTGTCCAAGAACTGGGACCTCAATGTTCCGAGTGCTGAGTATCGTAACTTTGTCCAAGATCCAAGGTGGATGAAGGAGCTGGATTTCTACGGCCCGATTTCAGCCCGGTTGGGAGTGAAGTTCATCTTCTAATTCCGGCTGACGCAGACGCTCAAGCCCGCCTCCCCGTCGGGGGAGGCGGGCTTTTTTTTCTTCGTTTTGTTTAAGTTGACATGAATTTTAATTGATTTATACTTAACTCTGTCGATTATCAAAAAAGACAAAAGATAACTTGAGCGGAATTAAAAATGATTAAATGGTTTTTGGACAAACAGAGCAAGATTCCTCTCTATCTTCAATTAAAGGATTCGATAAAGTTCTCCATTTTCTCCGGTGATATTAAAGAGAATGAACATCTTCCCGGCGTCAATGTCCTGGCGGCAGAGCTGGAGATCAACTTTGATACCGTAAGGAAAGCTTATAAGGAGCTCGAAAAAGAAGGCCTCGTCTCTTTAAAGAAGGGGAGGGGAACGGTCGTTAGACCACGCCAAGAGTGGGCGGGAAAAAAATACGGGTCGAAGGATTCAGAAAAAGACCTTTTTGAAGAGACCAAAAATTTTATTAAAAAAGTCATCTCTGAGTTCAAAGACATCACGGAGGCCAAAAGAATAATCAACGAGGCGGCCAACGAGGTCGCATCCGAGCTAGCCGAAAATTATCTTATTTGCACCGGACGCAACCTGGCTCTGCTGTCGGAAAACATTTCTCTCCTGGAGAATATACTGGGTCTTCGGGTTAAGCCCGTTGCCCTGGACCAACTCAAAGAAGAAATTACTCTTGCGCTTAAAGCGCCAGGCCGCTTCTTAGGAATCCTGACGACAATTTTTTCTCTCGATGATGTCCGGGCCATTATAGGCGATGCGCCGGTCGAGGTTCATTTGATTGTCGTCACCACTTCTCGGGAGACCAGGAAGGAAATTGAGGCCTTTAATAAGAATACCCGAATTGGCTTTGTGTGTGCCAAACCGCAAAATTTTTTCCTGTTTAAGTATCGGGTGGAAACTGAATTTCCGGATAAGGGAAAAATCATTGGGTGCTCCTTAGAAGACAGGCAAAAATTGAAAGAATTATTGGAATCCGTCGATGTCGTCCTGGTCAATCCTCTCGTCCATGAAGAGGTGAAGAAAATGGCTCCTCCGCAGGTGAAGGTGATAGATATTTTTGACCAGATTGACCCCATGTCGGTAAAAATCGTCAAAGAAAAAATTCTGAGCTCCGTTCGATAAGGGCCGGCATTTTGGCTGACGATGCCATGGTTAAGCCTGTGTCCGCGATCTGACTCTTTGCCTCTTTCTCCCTTGTCGCCAGACTATTTTTGGCTCAGACATCCTCAACCCTTCATCACTGACCACACTTCTCACAACAGAGCCAGCATTAAGCTTGACATCGACATCGAACTTAAGAATGATACACAAGGAAAGCTGGCCTACCCAGAAAGAGGCCCGAACGGAAAATGACTGGAGAAAGAAGCGGATGAAAAAAGGGCGGCGAGTTGCCTTTTCTTTTTTTCTTGTTTTAATTTTCCTGACTTGTTGCCGACATCGAACAAACGAACTGGCAAAACCAGAGGATGTTGGGATGTCCTCAGCCCGCCTCAGGCAGCTCGACCATATCGTCAAGGAGGCGGTCGCTCGCCGTGATTTTCCGGGTGCAGTTCTCCTGGTTGGCCGTAGGGACAAGGTTGTCTATCGGAAGGCCTTCGGAAACAGCCAGTGCATTCCCACACCTTTGGCGATGCACGAATCGATGATCTTCGATTTAGCCTCCCTTACCAAGCCCGTTGCCACTGCCACTTCCATCATGCTCCTCGTCGAACAGGGGAGGCTGAGCCTGGAGGAAAAGGTCAAAGATTTTATCCCTGATTTTGTTCCCTATACGGACGAGGAGGGTCGTCCTCCGGAAGATGCTAAAATCTGGCATCTTCTGACCCACACTTCCGGTTTGCCCCCTTATGTGGATATGCAGGAAGCCGAAAAGCTCCTTGGCCGGCCGTGTCCTGAAGAAAAGCTCGTTGGCTATATTGCCAGGCTCAAAAAAAATAACCCTCCGGGCGTGGCCTTTCAGTATAGCTGCCTGGGTTATATCACCTTGGCCCACATTGTCCACAAAATCACTGGCCAAAACATTGCCGAATTCGCTCGAGAGCATATTTTTGAGCCGCTGGGAATGAAGCGGACATTTTTTGTCCCGCCTGAAAAATACCATGCCTCCTGTGTCCCGACAGAGGTCATCGACGGGAAATCCTTGCGGGGAATTGTCCACGACCCTCTGGCCCGTCTCCAGGGCGGAATTTCGGGTAACGCGGGGCTTTTCTCGACTGCCGATGACCTAGCTCACTTTGCCTGGATGATGCTCCATCGAGGAAGGTACAAGGGGCATCAGGTTCTTAGCCCTCTGACCGTGGACAGAATGACCTCTGTCTGGCCCAAAGCCGCTTTTTCGGGACGAGGTCTTGGCTGGGACATAGAGTCTTCATACAGCTCAAACCGTGGCGACCTTTTCGGCTCTCGCTCCTACGGCCATACTGGGTACACTGGCACATCCCTCTGGATTGACCCGGAAACACAAACATTCGTCATTTTCTTGACGAATCGGGTGCATCCTGACGATAAAGGCTCGATTGCCGCCATGCGCAGCCGCGTGGCCAACGTGGTAGCTGCAGCCATCATGCCCGAGGGAGCTTCGACTTCGCGAAGATGAACTGGACGCCAGAGGAAGAACAAGTTTATGCGGTGCTCAGAAATCTGAATATCCCTTTTGTCCGCCACGAACACCCACCCGTTTACACGGTCGAAGAAGCGTGCCGGCACTGGCAGGGCCTGGAAGGCGCCCATTGCAAGAATCTTTTTCTGCGGAACAAGAAGGGCAACCGCCATTACCTTGTCATCCTGGAACATCAAAAGAGCGCTGATTTGAAAAAACTCACTGAAATTCTGGGGGAAGACAGGTTGAGTTTCGGCTCGAGGGAGAGGCTCGAGCGTCTGCTCGGGCTCGAACCGGGCGCGGTCTCGCCGTTTGGTCTGATCCATGACGCCGAGAAAAAAGTGTCGGTCATCATCGACCAGGAACTCCGGCAGGCTGACCGCATCTACTTCCATCCCAATGTCAACACGGCCACGATTGGTCTCAGCTTCAAAGACCTGGAGAAGTTTCTAGCCTGGAGAGGAAACCCTGTCCGTTTTGTGGCTCTTTGAAAAAGGACAACCGACATCAGGGAGGTCGATTGATGAAAAAAGGGGCAATCCTTATTATTTCAATAGTTTTGATAGGAATAATAGCCTTTTCCCTAGTCCATAAAGATATATCCAGAGAAGAATGTCGTATTGTCCCGACACCACCTCAGACCCGGGCAAACAGCCACTATGTTTCTAACCGTCCGCCTCTTCTTCCCAGCCCGTTAGTGAAACTTCCGATTGGAAAAATAAGGCCGAAAGGGTGGCTTCTCAGTCAGCTCCAGCTTATGAGGAACGGGCTTACTGGCCGGCTCACAGAGCTGAGCAAGTTCCTGGGAGCGGATAGCGGTTGGATTACTTTGAAGGGACGGGGCTGGGAGGAAATGCCTTACTGGCTCAAAGGCTACGGCGACCTCGGCTATGTCCTCCAGGACTCGGAAATTATCGGTCAGGCCCGGTTGTGGCTCGACCGCATTTTTTCCAGCCAGGAGGAAGATGGTTATTTCGGCCCCCCTGAGAACAAGAAAAACAAGGACCTCTGGCCAAACATGCTGGTCCTCTCAGCCATGCAAAGCCTTTTTGAGGCGACAGGCGACCCAAGAGTAATCCCCTTCATGAGGCGATATTTCCGGTTTGAATTCAACCTGCCGGTTGAGGACCTCCTTCCAGGAAGCTGGCAGAAGCTCAGGGGAGGAGAGAACCTGGAGAGTGTCTACTGGCTCTATAACCGAACTGGCGAAGCTTTCCTTCTCGAGCTCGGCCGGCGTCTTTACGAGCGGACGGCAGACTGGGAGGCAGATATCCTCAGCCCTGAAAGGGACAAAAACTGGGAAGTCAGCACCTTTTACCACGGGGTTAACATCACCATGGGCATACGCTATCCGGGAGTTTACTACCAGCAATCCCGAGATCGACGCCATCTTGAGGCCGTGGAGAAAAACTATCAGCTGGTGATGGGTGAGTATGGCCAGCAGCCTGGTGGAATGTTCGGAGCGGACGAGAATATCCGGCCGCAGGCGACCGACCCTCGGCAGGCAGCTGAGACCTGTTCCATGGTCGAGTTCATGAACACGCACGAAGCGATGCTCAAGATCACGGGCGAAGCGCGCTACGCTGACCGGTGCGAAGAAATCGCCTTCAATTCGCTGCCGGCTTCGATGACCCCGGACCTGCGCGGCCTCCATTATCTCACGGCACCCAACATCATCTCTTGCGATAGCTCTGGCGAACACGATTTCCAGAACAAGGGGACTCTGCTTTCCTTCGACCCATGGGCTTACCGTTGCTGCCAGCACAACGTTTCTTTTGGCTGGCCCTATTTTGCCGAGCATCTCTGGCTGGCGACCTCGGACAATGGTCTGGCCGCAGTTCTCTACGCTCCCTCTGAAGTAAAAGCCAGAGTCGGGGACGGCAAAGAAATTGCCATCTCCGAGGATACCTGGTATCCTTTCGGCGATTTCATTGACTTTACGGTGTGGACAGAAGTTCCTGTCCGTTTTCCGCTCTATTTGCGGATTCCCGGCTGGTCAAAGAAGGCAACGATTTCCATCAACGGGAAAAAACAGGCGATGAGGCTTCCTCCTGGCAAGCATTTAGTCCTGGACAGGGAATGGAAAAACGGCGACCAAATTCGGCTCGATTTTTCGCCTCAAATTGAAGTTAAGATATGGGAAAAAATGGGAAACTCGGTCTCGGTGCAGCGTGGCCCGCTCTGGTTCTCGCTCAAAATTGGCGAGGAATGGAAACGCTACGGCGGGACTGACGAATGGCCTTCCTATGAAGTCTTGCCCACAACCCCGTGGAATTACGGTCTTGTCGTCGATCCGGACCGACCGGAAGAATCGATAATTGTGATCAAACAGCAGCCGCCTGCTTATCAGCCTTTTGATGCGGAAGCTTCGCCCGTCGTTCTCAAGGCCAAGGCCAGACGGATTCCGGAGTGGAAAGCGGAAGGGAGAATGGTCGGAAAACTCCCTCCCGGACCTCTTGTCTCGCCAGAGCCCGTAGAGGATGTGCTCCTCATCCCGATGGGGTGTGCAAGGCTCCGGATTTCGTCTTTTCCGCGCGTTAAACCCGAAAAATGAAGCTGAGTAAAAACAAATGGACCAGCAAGGAGGTCAATCATGAAAAACATGAGAACCCTCTTTTTTTCTCTGTTTTTCTTCTTTGCCGTGGTCGCTGCTTCTCTTTTCCTGTGGAGCCAGGAGAAAGACGTTTCCACGTCGAATGTCCGCGACCTTTCAGCCCATCTTATTGGCCATGCTCACATTGACCTGGCCTGGCTATGGCTCTGGGAAGAGACGGTCCACGAGGTCGGGCCTCAGACATTCTGGGGCACTCTGCGGCAGATGGACCGTTTGCCAGGGCTGACTTTTGCCCAGAGCCAGGCCTGCCTCTACGAGGCCATAGAAAAATATTATCCGGAGCTTTTTAAGGAAATCGAGAAGAAAATCCGGGCCGGAACCTGGATTCCTGTGGGCGGGATGTGGGTCGAGCCAGACCTCAACATGCCCGACGGAGAATCTTTGGCCAGGCAGCTTCTCTACGGAAAAAGATACTTTTTGGATAAATTTGGCGTCGATGTGATAGTCGGCTGGAACCCCGACTCTTTCGGCCACAACTGGCAGCTTCCCCAAATCCTGAAGAAAGCCGGGATAAGCTATTATGTCTTCGAGCGATGCGCTCCTCCCCAAACGCCTGTCTTCTGGTGGGAGGGTCTTGATGGTTCCCGCATTCTCGCCTATGTCCCCCCTGGCTGGTATCTCGTCCACCTGAAAGACGGCGTCCGCGACCTTCTCCTTGAAGCTTCAAAGAATACGCCTGTTAAGGATTTCCTGCTTCTTTACGGAGAAGGAGACCATGGAGGCGGACCCAGGGACACGGATGTCGAAGCTATCCTAAAATTTAAGGATGACCCGAACCATCCGCGGTTGGAGTTGGCCAACCCGGAAGACTATTTCAAAAAGCTCGAAAAGATGGGGCTGAATTTCCCAGTAATCAAGCGAGAATTGAACTTCACCTTCCCCGGATGCTACACGACGCAGGCAGAGACGAAGAGGTTCAACCGCCGCCTGGAAAACCTCCTTCTCGAGGCCGAAAAATTTTCCAGCTTAGCGATGGCGGGGGGCTATCGGGACTATTATCCAGAAAGGGACATCGATGAAGCCTGGAAAATCGTCCTCCGCAACCAGTTTCATGATATCCTCGATGGCTCCAGCATCGGGCCTGTTTATGAAGAGGCCGGGAGGTTTTATGCAGAAGCGGAGAGGAGGGCAAGGAGGGCCCTGGATTTTTCTCTGGAGGCGATTGCCAACGCAGTTGACACCCGGGGCGAGGGTTTGCCTCTTCTGGTGTTCAATTCTCTACCCTGGGAAAGAACTGAGCCTGTGACGACAGAGGCAGTATTTAGGCGGCCAGTCAAAGCGATAAAGATTGTTGACAGCGAGGGTTCAGAAATACCAAGCCAGGTCCTGAGTGTCAAGCCTGGACCGGAAGAGTGGCGCTTCGAATTTATCTTTATCGCCGAAAATGTCCCTTCCTTGGGCTATAAGACCTACCGCCTTCTGGAAAGCCAACCGCAGGTTAAGGCCGAAAGCCCGCTCGTCGTTACCCCTTCAGCGCTCGAAAACGAGTTCATAAAGATCCAGTTCGATGCGCGGACGGGCTGGATGAAGAGTCTCGTGGACAAAAGGAATCAGCGTCAACTTCTCGACCTGCCCGGCCATTTCCTCGAAGCTATCGCTGACGAACCGGAGACGATGTCAGCCTGGGAAATTGGGCTAAAAGAGACGCAAGGGAGGATAGGGGAGAAGGGGGCAGAAATCAAGGTCATGGAAAAAGGGCCAGTCCGGGCAACGGTGAGGGTCAAGAGTTACTTTCGCAATTCCGTCTTCACCCAGGATGTCCAGGTTTATGCCCGCATTCCCCGGGTGGACGTCCGGGTGAGTATCGATTGGCAAGAAAGGAACCTGATGGTCAAGGCAACTATTCCCACGGCGCTTCAAAGTCCAAAGGCAACTTTCGAAATCCCCTTTGGCGTGATAAGCAGACCCACGACTGGCGAGGAAGTGCCGGCTCTGAAATGGATGGATTTGACGGATGAGTCCGAACAATTTGGGCTGAGCCTGCTGAATGATTCAAGGTACGGATGCGACGTTAAAGAAAACACGATGCGACTCAGTCTCATCCGTGGCGCCACATATCCCGACCCGGAGGCAGACCTCGGTCATCACGAACTTGCATATTCTCTTTACCCTCACCAAGGAACGTGGAAGGAAGCGGCGACTTTCCGGCGTGGCCTGGAGTTCAACAACCCTTTGCGAGTACAAATGGCTCTGGTTCACGATGGCAATCTCCCGCCAGTTTATTCCTTCATTCGCGTCAAACCTGAAAATGTCGTACTCACTGCGATTAAAAAAGAAAAAGGCTACTTCAGCCGAAATCTTGTTTTTCGGCTGATGGAAATATATGGCCGGGAAGAAGAAGTGACGATCGAATTTCCCTTTGCCGTCGAAGCATGGGAGATGGACCTCATCGAGCGCCCCTTGTCCAAAATCGCCGCCAATGATAAAATCCTCCACCTTAGACTTACCCCCTACGACATCAAAACTATTGGGGGTCGGACCACGGTATCTTATTGAAAATAAACAAAAAAGATTAAATTCTGGAATGATTTTTTGGCTTAATAGCAATTTTTTTGGCCAAAAAATAACGATTTTTTTCTTTGTGACCTAAATGTTTTTATTTATTTTTCGGGCAGAAAATAGCCATTTAAGACCTATTTTTGGCCAAAAAACAGAATTATCTCATTTATAATAAACAATATAGCATGGTCCGACCCCATCTAAAAGGAAGAGTAGAAGCGAAAACTTACGCCCGAGCCGGTCTGCTAGGCAATCCTTCAGACGGGTATTTTGGCAAGGTCATCGCCATCACTGTAAAAAATTTCTGGGCGCGGGTGTGGATGACTGAGAGCCACGATTTAAGGGTGTGCACGTCAGAAGAAGACCTCGAATTTTACCGCAACAGCGAAGAGTATATTCAAAAGATTAATCGCTATGGCTACCATGGCGCTCAACCACTGGTCAAAGCGGCGATCAAGGTTTTTTTCGATTATTGCCGGGACCATAACTATCCTCTTCCGGCCAAAAATTTCGCTGTTTGGTACGAATCGACAATCCCTCGCCAGGTTGGACTGGGTGGATCAAGCGCCATCATTGTGGCCACACTTCGCGCCCTCACGATGTTCTATCAGGTGTCCATCCCCCTCGAGATCCAGCCGACCCTGGCCCTTAAAGCAGAGAGAGAGGAGCTTGGCATCACAGCCGGCTTTATGGACCGGGTGGTCCAGGTCTATGAGGGTTGCGTTTACATGGACCTCGACCGTCGCCTGATTGAAGAGCGAGGCTACGGGAACTACGAGCGCCTTGACGCCAAACTCCTGCCGCCACTCTATCTCGCTTACAGGGCAGACCTGAGCAAAGTCTCGGGCCGCGCTCTGGACAGTCTCCGGCTGGCTTATGAAAAAAGGGAGCCAGATACTTTAGCCACCCTCAGCCGGCTGGCTGAGATCGCTGCCGAAGGTCGCGAGGCCTTTTTTAGCCACGACTTCAGCCAATGGCCGGCTCTAATGGACGAGAACTTCAACCTCCGTGCCCGAATCATGAAAATAAGCGAGAGCAATTGGGAATTGGTCCAAACGGCCCGGCAGTGTGGCGCCTCAGCCAAATTTGCTGGCTCTGGCGGCTCGATTGTCGGCATTTATAAAGACGAGACAATGTATGAACTGCTTGTCCACGAGCTGGGCCGACTTGGGGCGATTGTCCTCAAGCCGATCATTGAATAGCTACTGATTCCTCACCGGGTTCACCTGACCGCCATTTCAGGCTATAATAAAGTTTAGTTTTCATAGAAGAATAATAAGAATAAAAATAAGCAAATGAGCCCGGAAATCACGCGGCTGCGCAACATCGGTATTAGCGCCCATATCGATTCAGGAAAGACAACCCTGACTGAGAGAATCCTTTTCTATTCCAAAAGGATCCACCGAATGCACGAGGTCAAGGGCAAAGACGGTGTTGGTGCGACCATGGATTCGATGGAGCTGGAAAAAGAGCGTGGGATTACTATTTCTTCTGCCGCTACCAATGTCACCTGGCTCGGCCACACGGTCAACATCATCGATACTCCGGGCCATGTTGATTTTACAATTGAAGTCGAGCGGGCCCTCCGGGTCCTTGATGGCGCCATCCTTGTCCTCTGTTCCGTTGGCGGAGTTCAGTCCCAGACCCTTAGTGTCGACCGTCAACTCAAGCGCTATCAAGTTCCTTGCTTAGCGTTTATTAATAAATTGGACCGAATGGGCGCCGACCCCTACAAAGTCAGGTCTCAGCTGGAAGAAAAGCTCGGCCGAAACGCAGTCTTGTTGCAGGTTCCCATCGGGCTGGAGGAACGCCTGGAAGGCGTGGTTGACTTAATCTCGATGAAGGCTCTCTATTTTGATGGTCCTCAAGGCGAGGTCGTCAGAGAGGAGCCTATCCCTCGGCCTTTGAAGGCTGACGCGGAGAAATGGCGAGAAGCGATGATCGACCGAATCTCCCTCTATTGCGACGAATTGACAGAAGCCATCCTGAGGGGTCATGCCCCAGAAGAGCTCCTAATCCGTGCCATCCGAAAAGGAACCATCACCCGGGTTCTTACTCCCGTATTGATGGGCTCAGCTTACAAAAACAAAGGCATCCAGCCGCTCCTCGATGCCGTGGTTCGGTATCTCCCTCATCCTGGAGAAGTTGAGCACCGGGCTCATCTTATCGATGAGCCCGGCCAAGCTGTCCAACTATGCCCTGACCCGGCGGCCGAGCCCGTGGCTTTGGTCTTTAAGCTCGAGGATAGACCTTTCGGCCAACTGTCCTACATCCGCATTTATCAGGGAAGGATAAAGCGCGGCGATGAGCTCTTCAACTCCCGATCAGGACAAGCCTTTCGGGTGGGGCGCCTCGTTAAGATGCACGCCGACAGGATGGAAGAAATCGAGACGGCCGCGGCCGGTGACATTGCCGCTCTTTTCGGGATGGACTGTCTCTCCGGCGATACGCTTTGCGGTCCTCTACTCAGGGTGGGCATGTCTTCTATCCATATTCCAGAACCGGTGATCTCGCTGGCTATTTTCCCAGCCGACACTAAGTCTTCTGACCAGATGTCCAAGGCCCTCAAGCGATTTACCAAAGAAGACCCGACTTTCCGCTCCTGTGTTGACCCGGAATCCAGGCAAACCATTATCCAGGGCATGGGCGAGCTCCACTTGGATATTTATCTTGAGCGGATGAGGAGAGAGTATAAGGTCACTCTTGAAACAGGCGAGCCCCAGGTTGCTTACCGAGAATCGGTCTCCAGGCGAGCTGACTTTGATTTTACCCACAAGAAACAGACAGGCGGAGCCGGCCAATACGCCCGGGTGATAGGATGGATTGAGCCTCTGACCGAAAAAAACTATGACTTCATCAATGCCGTTAAGGGGGGCCGTATCCCGCGCGAGTTCATCCCGGCCTGCGATAAGGGCTTTCAGGCAGCGCTCAAGAAAGGGAAACTCCTGGGTGCACCAATCGTCGGAGTCCGCGTCACTCTGGTCGACGGCCAGTTCCATCCCGTCGACTCGTCCGACCTTGCTTTTCAGGCCGCCGCCCAAGGAGCTTTTTGGCAGGCCTATATGAAGGCAGGTCCCCTTATTCTCGAGCCGATGATGAAGCTTTCGGTCGAAGGGCCATCAGAATTTACCGGCCACATTTTTGCCAGTATCAACAAGAGACGGGGAGTCATTGTTAGCTCGGTGGAGGATGGGACCATCGCTCGGGTCGAGGCCGAAGTTCCTCTCAGCGAGATGTTTGGCTACTCGACAGAACTCCGGTCACTGACGCAAGGAAAGGCGGAATTCACGATGGAGTTCCTGAGATACCATCGCCTCCCTGCCTCTATTGCCGACAAGTTGATTTCAGAAAAAAATGAAAAAGGGAGTGCAAAATCATGAGCCGTGAAGAATTCCTCGAAAAAAGTCCACTCCGAGTTCTTGAGAGATATATCCACGGTGGGCCCGGGACCGGCAAACTGGGAGCGCTGGCCGCCCGAAAAGGTGTCGGCAAAACTGCTTGCCTTGTCCAGATAGCATTGGACAGGCTGTGGCAGCAGAAATCGGTCATCCATGTCTCCTTTGCCCGTCGAGTGGACTACATTATCCAATGGTATGAAGACATTTTCAGAGAGATTTCGACGAGTCTGAGCCTGGAATCTGGTGCTGAGCTCTACCAGGAGCTCATTAAGAACAGGGTCATCATGAACTTCAATCAAGCGGGGACAAAAACCGACCAGGTTTTGCGCAGCCTGGAAGCGATGATCCTCCACGGCAAGATTGGCGTTGAAACAATCATTGTTGACGGCTACAATTTCGCCAATACCTCAACGGGTGAGTTTTATAAATTCAGGGATTTTGCCCGCCGGATGAACCAGGAGGTATGGTTCAGTGCTTCCCTCAAAGCGGAAGAACCGCTGTTTAATGATCAGGGCTTGCCGCGGGAACTCGAACCCTTTGTTAATGGTATTGACATTCTGCTCACCATGCGCTACCGGGAAGATAAAGTTAGGCTACACGTGGTCAAGGACAACGATTTTCCGCCAGCTGGAGAGATAGAGCTCGGCCTTGACCCTGAAACGCTTCTCATGGCTAGCCTTTAAAAATTTTTTTCTCCTGGCCATCACAAGGAATAATGGTTCCATCCGTTGACCTCCCTTGTGAAACCGGTGGCCGAGTTTAAATCTTTCGCCAGATTGCATAGAGTTTACACGTCCATAGGCCTGAGCTATGATATTAAGCCGGCGCGCCCGTAGCTCAGTTGGATAGAGCGAAGGACTTCGAATCCTGAGGTCGGGGGTTCAAATCCCTCCGGGCGCGCCAGCGGGCCACAGAGATTCGGCAGCGATTCCGCAAGTTACCGGTTTGATTGACAGGACGGGCATATTTCGTTATATACTGTCAAAGACTTATTTTCGGGAAAAGTGCTCATTTCACGCTAGGTAGATATGGACCTAAAACTGACATGGGGAGGGATTCATGGCCAAAATTTTACTTCTGGACTTTGAGGAATCCGATTACCGAAAGCTGTTGGCTGAGAATTTTGACGTTGAACTTCTCCAAACAAATTGGAAAACGGGCAAAATCGAAAGCCTTTATCCGCCCGAAGATTGCCGGGTTGTTTTTTACCAGGCAAATTTTGGCAATTATGGGAGTGGTCTTCATATCGGCGATTCCGAAAATTTCACGCGCATCGTTGATGACGGCGGAGCGATTGTCTGTTTTATCGGGAATTGCCATGAGTACCATCTGACCAACATCATCGGCGAAATTCCTCATCTAAAATTCGAGGAAAACGCCCTTCCTGCCAAGCTCTATATCATTGACGAAGAACCCCTTCGCACAATTTTCCGTGAATTCCAGCCTTTTATCTCTCATGCCTTTGAGCTTTTCCCCACCCAGAACAGCCTGGGCCAGACCCTTAACCTCAAGGAGTGGACTCCTCCTTACGGAGGAGAGCTCAAGGTCCTCGCCGAGAGCTCGAGGAACTTTCCGGTCTCTTTCCTGCTTCAAAAGGGCAAGGGCTACTATCTTCTCTTGCCCTGGTTTGGAGAAAAAAACGTCGAGGTCGCGCGCCGGCTCTTGACCACACTCTTCCCCGAATTCTTGCCCTCGATGGGTGCTCGACCTGAAGCCAAGGAAAGCGGCTGGCTTCATTCCCCAGATTATGTTTTTCCCGGGCTTCAGGAGGTCTACCGCGAAATGGAGGAGGAAAAAGAGCGGCATCGCTTAGCCATGCTCCGTCTGGAGGAAAAGGCGGCCGAAATCAGGACGGTTGAAAACGAGCCTTTCCTCCGGTTGCTAGTCAGCCAGGGCGCGGAATTGCGCGAGGCCGCTATCAGAGCTTTTAAATACCTGGAGTGGATCAATGTCATCGATGCTGACGAGTACTGGAAGCGCGTCATCCGAATCAAGGAAGAAGACCTCTGGCTCATCGACGAGAATGAAAAATCAACCGAACAACTCATTCGGACAAGCCAGATTCTACTCGTTAGCCTGAAGAGTGGAGAATGGGGTGCCGTCGACGAGGATTGCCTTCTTCTCCAGAGGTACAAAGGTCGAAGGATGCAGGAATTTGATAACACCAAAATGAAAGCTGTTCTCCTCGGCAACTATTATCGAAACGAGGAGCCGAAATTCCGGCCCATCCCCTTCACCGAAGAACAGATTGCCGAAGCCGCTAAAGACGGGAATGCCCTGTTGACGACTTACGAACTCTTCAAAGCAATTAAGGCAGAAAAAGAGAAGAAAATCACCAAGGAGGCCATCCGGGAGCAGATTAAGAATAAGGTCGGGCTCATCACCTTCGATTATTGACCTTCTTTTTTTGACTCCTCGTCCCTTCTAAAACAGGGCTTGTAAAACTTAAACAGGAAAGAGATTCTGCGACCGACAAGATAAATTCAAGCCGGGGGACAAGAGCCTTGTCGAGCCGAGCGCCGCTGTGGTATATTGGCAGCTTCGCCTAGCGACTATTTTCCTGTTTTCTTAACGGAGGCAAAATGAAAACTCGAACGAAATCATTAATCCTGGGAATTTTGTTGGTGCTCGGAGCGCTCCTCCAGAACACCTTCGCGCCCGAAGAAGCGCGGGTCCTTCGGTTTCCCGCCATCCGCGGCAACCAAATCGTTTTCAGCTATGGGGGAGACCTGTACACGGTTTCTGACCAGGGTGGCGTTGCCAGAAAGCTCACCAGCCATGAAGGCTATGAGGCCTTTGCCCGCTTTTCTCCGGACGGGAAGATGATTGCGTTTACGGCCGAGTACGATGGTAACCGCGAGGTCTATCTCATGCCGGCCGAAGGCGGGCTTCCCATCCGTCTCACCTTTACCCCTTCGCTCGGCCGCGATGATATTTCTGACCGGATGGGACCAAACAACATTGTCATGGGTTGGACAAATGAGGGCCGGCATATCGTTTTCCGCTCCCGGATGAGGGAATGGAACGACTTCATTGGCCAGCTCTATCTTGTCCCCAGAGAAGGGGGAAGCGTGGTTCAAATCCCTGTCCCCCGTGGCGGCTTCTGCTCCTTCTCTCCCGATGATAAGAAAATAGCCTACAATCGCGTCTTCAGGGAGTTCCGGACTTGGAAACGCTATCGGGGCGGAATGGCCGATGATATCTGGGTCTATGATTTTGAAACCAAGAAAACAGAAAACATCACCAACCATCCCGCCCAGGATATCATCCCGATGTGGAGCGGAGACCGGATTTTTTTCCTTTCTGACCGCGATGAAAACAAAAGAATGAACCTCTATGTTTATCACCTGGCGACTCAGGAGACGAGGCAACTTACCCGCTTCGAGGATTTTGACATCAAATTCCCTTCCATGGGACCAGAGGCTATCGTCTTCGAGAAAGGAGGCTTTATCTACAAGTTCGACCTGTCTACGGAAAAGGTGGCGAAAGTGCCGGTGGTTATTGCCGATGACCAAATAGGGGGGAGGACGAAGCTCATCAAGGTTGGCGACCGGGTTACAAGCTACGAGATTTCGCCCGACGGCAAGCGAGCTCTTTTCGGGGCCAGGGGTGACATCTTCACTGTCCCTGTCAAACACGGCAATACCCGAAACTTGACCCGGACGCCTGGAATCCATGAGCGGAATGCCAAGTGGTCCCCCGACGGCCGCTGGATCGCGTTCGTATCCGACCGGAGTGGCGAAGACGAAATCTACCTTCTGCCCCAGGACGGTCAGGGGCAGCCGGTTCAAATCACTCAGAATGCCGATACCTATAAGTATGAACTCCTATGGTCGCCGGACAGCCAAAAGCTCCTCTGGAGCGACAAACTCCTGCGCCTCCTTTATGCTGACATCAAAACAAAATCTATCGTTGAGGTTGCTCGAGCCGAAATCGGCGAGATCCGGCAGTTCTGCTGGTCGCCGGACAGCCGATGGGTAGCCTATGCCAGGCCTGAAGTCGAATCGCAGACGCGGATTTACCTGTATTCTCTGGACACTAAAAAAACCTATCCGGTTACCGATGGCTGGTACGCTTCCTATGGACCTGTTTTCAGCCCGGACGGTAAATATCTTTTCTTCATCTCGGACAGAGATTTTAACCCCGTGTACAGCCGGACAGAATGGAACCATGCCTACTTGGCTATGTCACGGGTCTACTTTGTCACTCTGGCAGCGGACACGAAATCTCCCTTCGAGCCAAAGAGCGACGAGGTGGAGGTGAAGAAAGAGAGTGAGAAGGTGGCCGAGAAAAAAGCGCCTGAGGAAAAAAACAAGGCAACCGGGGCTGAGGAAACACGCAAAGAAGTAAAAGTCAAGGTTGACCCCGAGGGAATTGCTGACCGGATCATCGGGCTTCCTATCGAAGTGGCCAATTACGAGCAGATTACACCACTCGAAGATAAAGTATACTACCTTAAAAGAGGGAGCCTGGAAAGGCAATCTTCCCTGAAGATGTACGACCTGGTTGAGCAGAAGGAAACCGACCTGGGAGTCATCGATGGGTTCGAGGTCTCAGCGGATGGGAAGAAAATGATTGTCTCGAAGGAACGTTCGTATGCAATCATCGACCTCCCCAAGGCTCCGATCAAAATCGAGGAAAAGCTCGACCTTTCGCAGATGGAAGTTGTCCTTGACCGCCGGGCCGAGTGGAACCAAATTTATGAAGAATGCTGGCGCCAGATGAAGTATTTCTTCTACGCGCCCAACATGCATGGCGTTGACTGGGAGACAATGCGGCTCCGCTACCGGCCGCTTGCTCAAGCTGTCCACCACCGCGCCGACCTCACCTATGTCATCGGCGAGCTTATCGGGGAGCTAAATGCTGGCCATACCTATGTGGGGGGAGGAGATTTGCCCAAGATGGAGAAAATTAAGGTCGGGCTACTCGGAGCGATACTGGAGAAAACTGCCCCCTCTGGTTATTTCAAGATTGTCAAAATTCTTCGGGGTCAAAACTGGGATAAGTCCCTCCGTTCGCCCTTGACCGAGGTTGGTGTCGACGTCAAAGAAGGGGACTACATCCTGGCCGTAAACGGCGCTCCGACTGATGACATGTCTGATATCTACAGGGCGCTTCTGAACACCGTCGGGAAGCAAGTCACTCTCAGGGTCAACGACCGACCGGAAGAGAAAGGCAGCCGCGAAGTCGTTGTCATCCCGATCGAGAGCGAGCAGCAGCTCTATTATCACACCTGGGTAAAAGAAAATATCGAGAAAGTTGACCGGGCAACCGCTGGCAAAGTCGGTTATATCCATATCCCCGATATGGGAACGGCCGGCCTGAATGAATTCGTCAAGCACTATTATCCGCAGCTCCGGAAGAAGGGTCTTATCATCGATGTCCGCGGAAATGGCGGCGGGAATGTCTCACCGATGATCATCGAGCGCTTGCGCCGCGAAATTGCCATGATGGAGATGTCGCGCGACACCATTGGCCGGCCAGACCCAGACGGCCTGCTCGTCGGCCCAAAGGTCTGCCTCATCAACGAGTTCTCTGCCTCTGACGGTGACATTTTCCCTTATCGATTCAAAATCTATAAGCTCGGAAAACTCATCGGCAAAAGAACCTGGGGAGGGGTGGTTGGCATCCGCGGTTCCTTACCCCTGCTCGATGGCGGCTATTTGATGAAACCAGAATTTGCCCCATACAGTCTTGACGGTAAAGAATGGATTATCGAAGGAGTCGGGGTGGAACCGGATATCATGGTTGATAACGACCCGGCCAAAGAATACGCGGGAATTGACGAACAACTCAACAAGGCCATCGAAGTCATTCTGGACGAGCTCAAGAAAGGAGAAATCGCCCTGCCCCCTATTCCTCTTTATCCCAAGCGCGACAGGTAGGGGCCTTTCCAACTCATGGCTGAAAAAATTAGAGTCAGCTGTGTGCGCTGCGGCGCAACCAATAATTACCCGGCCGATGCTTCTGGCAAGAAAGTGGTTTGCGGCCGCTGCAAGACCATACTTCCCGAGCCAGGCATAGTCCTTGAGCTGGCTCCACAGGTGGTCCCTAACTTCCTCCAGCGTTGCCGGCTGCCTGTCCTTATCGATTTCTATTCGCCAAGCTGCGCACCGTGTTTGATGATGGAGCCCATTCTGGAACGACTGGCCAGGCGTCGGGCCGGCGAAATCATGGTCCTTAAATTGAATGTCGATGACCACCCGGAGCTTACCGCCTCGTTTGGCGTGAGAGCAGTTCCGACCTTCATCATCCTCCATGATGGAACCGAGAGAGCTCGTGCGAGTGGAGCTATGGCCGAGGCGGATTTTTCTTTGTGGGTTGCCAGCCGCGCGTAAAAAGGCGGTAAGAAGAAGGAATGCCGAAGAGGGGACTCGAACCCCTACTCCCGTATACCAGGAACTAGCCCCTCAAGCTAGCGTGTCTGCCAATTCCACCACTTCGGCATTCACTCGGGAGGTTTTCCCGGTATCGGCTATTGATTGAGGTCTCCTTTTTTTTCTTTCGTTTGCTGCTCCTGGCCAGTCTTTGCTTCCTCTTTCTGGGGGGAAGAAGGCGACGCCGGCTCTTCCTTCCTTGTTTCCGTGGTTGCCGCAGGGACTGATTCTTGCGGTGCCTCCTCACCCTTGACAACCGATTTTGTCCCCCTGCCTGAAAGAATCCACAGCCCAAGAGAGGTCAGCATGAACAGGATCGCGCACACGGTCGTCACTTTGGAAAGGAGCGTTGCCGCTCCACGCGGACCGAAAGCTGTCTGGCTGCCCACGCCACCAAAAGCGCCGGCCAGGTCAGCGGCCTTGCCTGATTGGAGCAGAACAGCGACAATTAAAATGAAACAGATAACTACGTGAATGAGGGTAATGATTGCGCTCACTTTTTTTCCTTTACTGCTTTAATCGCCTCGCTAATAATCTGGATAAAAGACTCTGCTTCAAGCGATGCCCCACCAACAAGAAATCCGTCGATATTCTTCTGGACCATGAGAGCAAAGGCATTGGTCGGCTTCACGGAGCCTCCATAAAGGATTATAGCACATGCTGCCTTCTTTTTTCCAGACCTCAGGCCAAGCTTTTCTCGGATGAAGGCGTGGACCTCTTCCGCCTGTTCAGGGGTTGCTGTTTGGCCTGTGCCAATAGCCCAAACTGGCTCATACGCGACTATGATGTGCTCGAGTTCCTGGTCGGAGAGGCTTTGGAGGGCTTGTTCGAGCTGGTGGGAGACCCGAAGCATTGCCTTTCCTTGCTCCCTCTCGGCAAGGCTCTCGCCAATACAGACGATGGGGAAAAGTCCGTACCGCAGCGCGGCCTTGATTTTCTTGTTCACTAAGGCATCGGTTTCACCAAAATACTGACGTCTCTCGGAATGTCCGACGATGATGTACTGACAACCCAGGTCTTTAAGCATCGGAGCGGAAATTTCACCCGTGAAGGCACCCCTTTCTTCCCAGTGGACGTTCTGAGCCGCAAGCTGGACAGCGCTTCCCTCGAGAACCTTTCTCGCTTCGCTGAGGGCGGTAAATGGAGGTGCGACAACAATCTCTGCCTCTTGCAGCTCGAGGCTAGCCTTGACGATGGCTGTGACAAGCTCTCTGGCCTCGGCAATAGTCGTGTGCATCTTCCAATTTCCAGCTACAAACGGAATTCTCATCCTCTCTTTTTCTCCGCTTCTGCTCTCAACTCGCTTCCAATGCTTTGATGCCGGGGAGCGTGCCGTTAGCCAGATATTCGAGGGAAGCCCCGCCGCCTGTCGAAATGTGGCTAATCCTGTCGGCAACCCCCGCTTTTTCCAAGGCTGCAATAGAATCGCCCCCGCCGACGATGGAGGTCGCCCCGGAAGAAGTAATAGCTTTGGCGATTTCAACCGTCCCCCGGGCATACTTTTCGACCTCAAAAACGCCGAGCGGTCCGTTCCAGAAAACCGTCTTCGCCTGGCCGATTAAAGAGGCATACTTCTCAATGGTCTTGGGTCCGATGTCGACGGCCATTTTATCTGGCGGAAAAGGGAAGCTCGAGACGACTTCGGTGGCCGCGTCAGGGTCGAGAGAAGTAGCCAAAAGGTGGTCGACTGGCAGGAGAAACTCCACCCGGCGCTCCTTGGCCTTCCCCAGGATGGCCAGAGCTTGCTCCTTTAACTCCTTTTCAACCAGGGATTTTCCGACCCCCAGGCCTTGAGAAAAGAAGAAAGTGTAGGCCATCGCTCCGCCGATGAGCAGATGGTCGGCTCGGTCAATAAGGCTGTGGAGAACAGGAATTTTATCAGACACTTTGGCCCCGCCGAGGATGGCGACATATGGCTTCTCTGGCGATTGGAGCGCCCGAGTCAAGTATTCAACCTCTTTTTCCAAGAGAAAGCCGGCTGCTTTTTCTTTAACCAGCTGAGCAATGGCCACTACTGAGGCATGGTCCCGGTGGCAGGCGCCAAAAGCATCGTTGACGTAGACCTCTATTCCCAGGGCTAGCTTCCTGGCGAATTCCTCATCGTTGGCCGTTTCTTCAGCGTGGAAGCGGACGTTCTCGAGGAGAAGGGCCTCGCCCGGCTTGAGCTGCTGTTTGAGCGCTTCGACCTCCTCGCCGACCACTCCGGGAGCCATGAGAACTTCCTTCCGGCATAATTCGGCGAGCCGCTCGGCCACGGGCTTGAGGCTCAGTTTTGGGTTGAACTGGCCCTTGGGCCGGCCGAGGTGGGATGCAATGACCAGGCGTGCCCCTTGGTCGAGAAGGTAGTTAACGGTCGGCAGGGCAGCCCGGATGCGGGTATCATCTCGGATTTTCCCCTGGTCATCGAGGGGGACGTTAAAATCCACCCTCAAAAAGACCAGTTTCCCGGTTAGCTGAATATCCTGGATGTGCTTCATGGTTTCTCACCGGAAAATATACTTGATCAGGTCGCGCAGCCGACAAGAGTATCCCCACTCATTGTCATACCAGGCGAGGACTTTGACCAGGTTCTCGGCAATCACCTTGGTGTACTCGCCATCGACGATGGCCGAATGGGGGTCGGCCATAAAATCCACCGAAACGAGCGGCTCCTCGGTGTAATCCAGGATTCCTTTTAGCGAGCCGGAGGCCGCCTCCTTAAAAGTTGCGTTAATTTCTTGAGCGGTGGCATTTTTCTTGAGCAGAGCCACCAGGTCAACCAGGGAAATGTTGGCCGTGGGCACCCGGATGGCGATCCCGTCGATTTTTCCCTTGAGCTCGGGCAGCACAAGCCCGACAGCTTTGGCCGCACCAGTGGTCGTCGGAATCTGGGAGACAGCTGCTGCCCGGGCACGTCGCAGGTCCTTATGGGGTTGGTCAAGAATCCTCTGGTCGTTCGTGTAGGAGTGAATGGTGGTCATGAATCCCTTTTCTACTCCGAAAGAATCGTGCAGAACCTTGACCACAGGAGCCAGGCAGTTTGTCGTGCAAGAGGCGTTGGAAAGGACGTGGTGCTTTTTGGGATCATATGTCTTTTCGTTAACGCCCATGACGATGGTCACGTCCGGGTCTGTAGCTGGGGCAGAAAAAATGACTTTTTTAACGCTTCCCCTCATATGAAGGAGGGCCTCGTCTTTTTTCTTGAATTTTCCCGTCGCTTCCACCACCACTTCGACCCCAAGCTTATCCCAGGGTATATTTGACGGGTCTTTCTCGGCAAAAACTTTGACTTCCTTTCCCTTGACGAGGATGGAATCTGGAGTCGACTGGACATCTTCACTGAATCGACCGAGGATCGAGTCGTACTTGAGTAGGTGGGCTAAAGTCCGCGCATCCGTAATGTCATTTACGGCTACGAAATCCAGCTCGGGGTCCGCGTAAGCGGCGCGAAAGAGATTCCGGCCGATCCTTCCGAAGCCGTTGATCCCGACTTTTATGCTCATGCCTACCTCCTTAAAATGGGTTACTCAATCAAATTCCCTTTAGCCGTCAAAAATACCATAAACTCCTTCAGTTATCAATAACAACAATGGGGTCGGACCATGATAACTTTATTCTTATCTTCAAGTTACCCCCAAAAACAAAGTTTCCATCATGTTAAAATGGCCCTTTTTGACCCAAAAAATGAAAAATAAGTGTATTTTTGAACAATTTATTTTAGGTTTTTTAAGCCCAAAAATGCCGATTTAAGAGCATAATCTAGCTTTATTTTTCAATTATCTTCTTTATTATCAAAGATTTAGCGTGGTCCGACCCCAATGAAATACATGGCGGAGGCACTGAGCAGGGAGACGCTGAAATTGTCGTCCACGCCGAGCGGCAAAAGCTCAGTCAGGCTGGCCACAACAGCGCCAACAAGAAAAGCCGGGAAGGAGAGAGGAAAATAATGGCTCAATAGATATCCGGCCAGCAAGCAAGCATTCAGATGGGCGAGGCTTCCTTCCCACGTTTTTTCAAAAACCCGGTGCCTTCCGAAATGGACGCCAAAAAATTTGCTGAAAAAATCGCCAAAAATGAGAAACGAAGCGGCCAGGGAAGCGATTGTTTTTTCGAAAATCAGGATGGTCAGGAAGAGAGCAAAAAGGAAGATGGTAATCGAGGAGAATTTTTTCCTTTCTTTGTTGCGGTAAACCTTTTTTATCCGGTAAAAGAAAAAAACGTTAATTCTTGAGCTCACCAGGCGCGCCAGGTCGGGCAAGAGAAAGAATAAGGCGATACTCCCGATGAGGAGCAACGCCCGATTCTTATCCGTGAGAAGATAAAAAATGACCAGAACGAAAGCCAACGGCCTTAAATAGAGTCGCCAGCTGATGATATCTTTATCTTTGACCGATATAGCGGGCAAAAGTCTTTGACGCGTGATATTGAGGATATTGATGGCCAGGATATAAGCGACGACGCTGAGGAGGAAGAAAAAAGGAGTTTTGAGCGGCGATAAAACTAGCCCGAAGACCCCGAGCACGGGCAGGATTACCAGCCCAACCATTTCGCCTTTTCTGGTAATATAACTAAATGACAGCACAGCAAATGCTAGAAAAGCCAGAGAGAGAGGCGGTAGCCAGGCGTTCTTATAAAAAACGACCAGGTAATAAATCATTAAGGCCGTGGCGGTGGCCACTCCCTGACCTCCCCGAAAACGGAGATAAAAGGGGAAAACATGCCCCGCAATAGTGGCCAGGCCAGCCAGGTGGGCGGCCAAGGCAGTCCCCCCCATTTCCCGGCAAATGAACATCGCCAGAAGCCCTTTGAGAAGGTCGTAGATAGCGGTGAAGACAGCTGGGCCCAGCCCGAGGACGTGATAGGCGTTGAGGGTTCCTGCGTTTCCCGTGCCGTGTTCACGGATGTCAATCCCTTTGAGCCAACGGCCGAGGATATAAGATGGCGAGACCGAACCCAGAAGATAGCCGATTAAAACGCCGACCAGAACAATCATGACTGGCCCTAGCGATATTATCTCGCTCCCCCGAGCAAGCTGTCAAATTTCTTTAATGGTGTGGTAAAATCAAGCGTATATCCAGAGTGATTTTTTATCTTGAAACGAGGAGAATCCGATGAAAATTTTGACCTCAACCGAAATGAAGGAAATCGACCGCCGGGCAATCGAGGAAATCGGAATTCCCGGTCCGGTCCTGATGGAGAACGCTGGCTTCCAGGTCTTCCGGGTTCTTCGAACTCTCTTCCCCAGCCTAACGAAAGAACGGGTGGTCGTCGTTGCCGGCAAAGGCAATAACGGCGGCGATGGGCTTGTCGTGGCGCGTCATCTCCAAAACCATGGGGGCTCTCCGACCGTCCTTCTTCTTGCTTCCGCAGAGGAAGTCAGGGGAGACGCTGCCCTGAACCTAAAAATTGCCAGGGCCATCGGTGTCCCTGTGCGCGAGGTCCGCACGGCCGCCGACTGGAAAAAGCATCGCCGAATCCTTGACCAGGCAACGATCATTGTCGATGCAATCTTCGGGACCGGCTTGGTCAAGCCAGCTGAAGGACTTTACGCCCTGGCCATCCAGGACATCAACAGCATGCCGGCTTTCAAGGTCGCCATCGACATTCCTTCGGGTCTTTCTTCTGATTCCGCGGAAATCCTCGGCCCGGCCGTGCGGGCAGATTTGACTGTTGCCCTGGCCGCGGCCAAAATCCCTCATGTCTTTCCGCCGGCCGAAGAGTATGTCGGGGATTTTCTCGTCGTCAACATCAGCTTGCCGCCCCATCTCTTAGCTTCGCCTAACCTCAAGCTGGAGATGACCGATAGGAGTTTCCTGCTGCCTCTTTTCCAGAAGCGGAAAAGAGACAGCCACAAAGGCAGCTATGGTCATCTTTTAATCATCGCTGGTTCTCTGGGCAAAACAGGGGCTGCCGTGATGGCTGCCAAAGCTGCATATAAAATGGGTGCAGGGCTGGTTACAGTCGCCACCCCGCGGACCTGTCTGCCCATCGTCGCCCGTTCGATGGTCGAGCTGATGACAGAACCTCTTTCTGAAACAAAAAGCGGCACGATCTCGGCCGAAGCTCTCTCCAGGGCCCTGGCGCTCAGCGAAGGCAAGAACGCCATTGTCGTCGGCCCTGGCCTATCCACTGAGGATTCGACGCGCCAATTCTTCTCCTCGTTCGTCGTCAAGGTAAAAAAACCCCTTGTCATTGACGCCGATGGCCTGAATATTCTTAGCTTCGATTGTGAGCTGTTGAACAAGATGCCACGCCCGGTCATCCTCACCCCTCACCCTGGAGAATTCGCTCGCCTCGCCGGTTGCAGCGTGGCGGAGGTAGTCAAGAAAAAACTGGACCTCGCTCCCGCATTTGCCAAAAAATTCGGCGTGCACCTTGTCCTCAAAGGTTATCGGACTCTTGTTGCTTCACCAGAAGGTCGGGTTTTCGTCAACCCAACCGGGAACGCAGGCATGGCCACCGGTGGTACGGGCGACGTTCTAAGCGGCATGATTGCCTCTCTCCTGATGCAGCACAAAGACCCTCTCCAGGCAGCTGTGGCGGCTGTCTATCTCCACGGGCTGAGCGGCGACCTGGCAGCAGAAAAAACAGGCGAAAGGAGCCTTGTCGCCGGCGACCTCATCCGTTTTTTACCCCAGGCTGTCCGCAGCTTTGAAAAAGAGGCTGAAAGGAGTTAGCCGTGCTTGCTTCGCCCCAGAAAACCACGCCCAGGCCTGAGCGCCGGCGAATGATAACCGCGGTCACCCGCTCAGAGGAAGAAACTTTGGGTTTAGCCTCCAGGCTGGCCAGAAGCTTTAAGGGCCGCGAAGTAGTCCTTCTCATAGGTGAGCTCGGCTCAGGAAAGACAATTTTCGCCAAGGGCCTCGCCTCGGGCCTCGGCCTAAAAGACCTCTGCCAGGTGTGCAGCCCTTCCTTTACAATCCTCAATATCTACCAAGCAAAATTCCCCGTATTCCATTTTGACCTTTATCGGCTTGAGCAAGAGGAGGAAATCTTTGAGCTCGGATGGGAGGATTATCTTGACCAGGGCGTGGTCATCGTCGAGTGGGGAGAAAAATTGCCTCTTGACCTGCCGGCAGTTCGCGTGTTTATCCACCGGAGAAAAGGAGATGAGCGAAGAATCGTCATCGAAATGCCTCGCTCTTTGGAGGCAGAAAAAAGCTGAGAGACAGCCTGCCGGCTGGTGGGCTCGGGTCGCTCTCCCTCTCTCTTCTATCAATTTCTTACTTTTCTTATAGAATCGATAGATTTTATAAAAAAAATTTCTAACCTGGTTTGAAAGACCCCCTCCGTGCCAAACAGGCAACGTCAATGCGGCAGGCCAAAAATATAATAAATAAAACAAAGAAGCCCCAGGACCACAGAGCCGGAGTTCAGCTCTCTGACTCTCCCGGAGACAAGCTTGAACACGGGATAAAGAACCAGTCCTGCTGTCAACCCGTTGGCGATGTTATAGGTAAAAATCATCATCACGATGGTAGCAAAGGCGGGGATCGATTCGGTCAAGTCGTTGAAGTCAATCTTGGTAACAGAGCCCATCATTAGCAGTCCGACAGCGATCAACGCTGGCCCATACGCGTAACGCAGCTGTTGCAGTGGCTCGACCAGGGGGATAAAGAAAAGGGAGACGAGAAAAAGTACTCCTGTCGTGATAGCGGCCAGGCCGGTCCGGGCTCCTTCGCGGATTCCTGTCGCCGATTCAATATAAGCGCCGCTGGTGGAGGTCCCGACCAGGGCACTGAACATGCAGCTCGCCGCATCCACCATCATCGGCTTTTCGATATCCGGAAAATTTCCCTGTTCATCGAGCATCTTGCCCGCTGCTCCGACGCCGACAAGCGTACCCAGCGTGTCCAGAAAGCTCATCAAGAACAGGGTCAGCAGGATGGGCAAAAAGCTAAGCTTGAGCACACCGGCAATGTCCAGTTTGAAGGCAATTGGAGCCAGGCTGTATTTTCCGACAAACGGAAGGGCGACGACCGATTGGGGTGATTTTCCAAGGCCGAGCAAATAGCCAACTACCGCCGTCGTCGCGATTCCGAGCAAAATTCCGCCTCGGACTCGATGATAAAGAAAAAAGCTGATCAGGAGGAACCCAACGACAGCCAGGATGACAGCCGGGCTGCGCAGGTTGCCGATTTTGACTGGCACGTCGGGAGCAGAGAGGAGGGAAGAAGAGCCTTTCATCAGAGCTCCAGCATCCATGCCTTCGACCGCGCTGGTTACAATTCCGGTCTCGTAAAGCCCGATGAAGGCCAGGAAAAGACCGATTCCGACAGCGAAACTGTGCTTCAAGCTGGCAGAAATGGAGTTGGCCAGCCAGGACCTCACCCGGAGAAGAGTGATGATAGCAAAGACCAGCCCGCTTACGAACACTGAACCCAATCGCAGTTGCCAGCCAATCCCCATGGCCGCCAGGCCAAAAGCAATGAACGCGTTCTCTCCCATGTAGGGAGCGACAGCGATCGGCCGATTCGCATAGAAACCCATCAGGAGAGAGCCGAAGGCAGCCGCCAAAATAGTTGCCACCGTGCTCGGCCCCTGGGGAATCCCCGCAAAGCTCAGGATTGCCGGGTTGACAACAATGATATAGGCCATCGTTATAAAGGTAGTGGCCCCGCCCAGGACCTCAACCCGGATGGTCGTGCCCTTTTCTTTCAGCCCGAACCATCGTTCTCTTTTTTGGGGAAAAGCCATCTTGGACCTCCTCTTTGGGCTAAAAATATACCCGCCCCACTACGATGTCAAGAAACGAAAAGACCCCGGTTTGACCGCAAGATTACTCCCGTACTCTTTTGGAAAATAACATGGTGCAACCCGGTTGACAAGGATAGCGTTTTAGAATTAAATGAAAGTGATTTCAACGGGAAGAACTCGATGATTGAGAAAATCAAAAGCAAAATCTGCGAGGTAAAGGACTTTCCCCGGCCTGGAGTCGGTTTCAAAGACATAACGCCCGTTGTTCTCGATGCTGATTGCTATCGGTTTGCGATTGACAAGATGGCGGGCTGGGCAAAAGAGAGAAAGCCAGAGCTTGTCGCCGGCATCGAGTCACGGGGATTTTTGTTTGCCGGCCCTGTGGCCGACCGTCTTGGCCTCGGAATGGCCATCATCCGCAAAAAGGGAAAACTGCCGCGCCAGACCGTGTGTGTCCGGGCTCCTAACGAGTACGCTGTTGAGCATTTCGAAATGCATGCCGACAGCGTTCAGCCTGGCCAGCGGGTGATCATCATCGATGACTTGATTGCCACCGGGTCGTCCTCGATTAGCGCGATCAACCTTGTTAATACCTTAGGGGGAAAGGTGGTCGGATTTGCGGCCCTCGTGGAGCTTGCTTTTCTTAAAGGGGTCGAAAACATCGGCCGGGCTCACCCTGAGGTGGATGTGTTTACCATAATCCGGTACGAGGAATAAATCCGCTTAGAGCCTAACTGCGTCAGGGAATGAAACATTTCAGTTGGAAGCTGACCTCAAGTTTCGCCATTCTCCTCAGCCTAAGCTGCGCCCCTGCCCTCCGCGAACCTGTCCTTAATCCCTTGGGCCCTTCTGAGGCAAGATGGGTTCAGGCGACTCTGAGTCGGATGAAACTCGAGGAAAAAATTGGCCAGATGGTTGCTTGCCGGTATATGGGGCGGTTCGTCAGCGATGACAGCGATTATCGTCGGGAACTCCTGCGTTTCGTTCAAGACCAAAAAGTGGGCGGGCTAATCATTTTCGGAGGAGAGGTCTACGCAACAGCCCACCTGACCAATTTTCTCCAGGAGAAGGCTCAAGTTCCGCTTCTCATCGCGGCTGATTTTGAGTGGGGAGCTGCCATGCGCATCAACGGCGCCACCCTTTTTCCACCACTCATGGCCATGGCGGCAACAGCTTCAGAAGAGCTTGTTTATGAGATGGGACGAATTACGGCCATTGAAGCAAGAGCCATGGGTATCCACATGACCTACGCCCCTGTTGTCGATGTCAACATCAACCCCGACAACCCCATCATCAGTGCTCGGTCTTTTGGAGAAGACCCAGAACAAGTGGCGCGTCTGGCCATCGCTTATATCCGCGGCTGCCAGGAAAACGGACTTGTCGCTACGGCCAAGCATTTCCCCGGCCACGGAGATACGGAGGTAGATTCCCATTCGCTTTTGCCCACTATAAACGCTGAGCGCGAGCGTCTGGCTAGAGTTGAGCTTTATCCTTTTGCCCGCGCCATTCAGGCTGGGGTCGAAGCCATAATGACAGCTCATCTTTCCGTCCCCGCCCTCGACCCCACTCGAAACCTTCCGGCCACGCTTTCGTATCCTATTATGACCGAGCTCTTGAGAAAAGAAATGGGTTTCAAGGGACTTTTGGTGACCGATGCGCTGGGCATGGGCGGCGTGACCCGTTTTTTTTCGACGGGCGATGCCACCGTTCGCGCTGTTCAAGCCGGGGTGGATATGCTTCTTCTCCCCCCTGACCCGGCCGAAGCCATTGCTTCTCTACTGAAGGCGGTTAGGAGTGGCGAAATTTCAGAAGCGCGGATCAATCAATCGGTGAGAAAAATTCTTGAGCTAAAGGCCAGGCTCGCGCTTTACAAGAATAGGCTCGTCGATATCCGCCAGCTTCCCCGCCGCGTCGCTCTCAAGAGTCACACCGAGCTCGCCCGGTCAGCCTTTGAGAAGTCAGTCACTTTGGTTAAAAACGAGGGCGAAATCCTTCCCCTTCCAGCCAGTTTGCCTCCTGAAAAAATTATTGCCCTTTCTTTGAGCAGCGACCCTGATGATTACTACGCGGGCAGCACCTTTTTCCGGGAAATCGAGAAGAGAATTCCCGGCTTAGCTAGCTTTTACGCTGATGCTTACACGGGCGAGGAATTTATCCAGGAGGCCAAGGAAAAGGCAAGACAGGCAGAGGTCTTGATTTTAGCTCTTTTTTCGAGCCTCCGAACAGCCAAGGGAAGCGTTGACCTCCTTCCCCGACATGTGGAGCTCATCCGGGAACTCGCCGCTTCGCCCGCCCGGGTGGTCGTCTTTTCCTTTGACAGCCCTTACTTCTTGAGGCATTTTCCCGAAGTCGATGCCTACATCTGCCTTTACCGCAACACGGCTTTGGCCCAGGAGATAGCGGCCAAGGCTCTTTTTGGAGAAATTGAGCCGACAGGAAAACTTCCTGTCTCCATTCCCGGCCTTTATCCCGCCGGGTATGGCCTAACTTTCTCCAAAAAAGACCGTTCATCGTCATCAGGAATCAAGGCTAATGGCAGGCTTTTTTAAGAGATAAGAATGTTCGGCGAGATAAATTTTGGGGAAAAGCGTCTTTTGGAAAAGATGGTCCATCGACTGCGCATCAAAGCGGAAGGAGGAAAAGGTAGATGATTTTTTCAAAAAAAATTCTGGCTGGTGTTCTGGTTCTCCTTATTCTTGCTGCTGCGGCTTACTTGATTTTTTTCGGGCCAAAAAAGAAACCGGACGCGGACAAGACAGGAGAAGCCATATCAGGGCCTGCGGCCAAGACTGAAGAAAGTGGGCTGCCAGTCAAAGTCACCAAAGTGACCCGCGGCAACCTGATGATGAAGCTCAAATCACCGGGCGAAGCCTATACCGAGAAAAAGGTGACCGTTAAGGCCGAAGTATCTGGAGTCATCAAAAACCTGACCGTTGCCGAAGGAAAGCATGTTCGGGCCGGTGACCTTCTCGTTGAGCTTGAAGACCGCGAATACCGGCTGAGGCTCGAGCGGGCGGATGCCCTCCGGCTCCGCTATCTTTCTGAGCTCCTTCTCGAAAAGCAGTTCGCCCAGCCGGACAAAGCCCTCGACCCTCAGGCAGAGCAAAGGATTAAAACAGCTGAAGAGGAATTTTCGCGCGCCAGCTCCCTCTTCGGTCAGGGACTTCTTTCCCGGGATGAGTTTGAAAAAGCCAGAAAAAACTACGAAATGGTGATGATTGAGACAGGCCGGATGAAAGACGAGGTCATGGCTTCGGCCAAAGGGTTGACTCAGGCCGAAATAGACGTCAAGATCGCCCAGATGGAGCTCGACAAGACAAGAATAACAGCCGCTTTTCCCGGCGTCATCACCGACATCAAGGTCTCGCCCGGAGAAACCGTCTCTTCCGGCCGGGAGCTTTTCACCCTTGTCGACATCAGCCACATCAAGGTCAGGGCAAAGGTCCTTGAGAGCGAGGTGGGAAAGCTGAAGGTGGGCCATGAGGCCAGTTTGAAATTCAGCGCCTATCCTGAGAAAACCTTCCGGGGAAGGGTGGAGGCGATCAGCCCGGTCATCAACCCTGAAGACAAGACTTGCACGGTCCATATCCTGGTCGAAAATCCGGGCGGGGAACTCAAACCAGGGATGCATGCCGAGGTGGAAATCGCGGCTGACATTTACCCGAACCGTCTGCTCGTTCCCCAGGAGGCGGTTCTCGTCCGCGGCGGCCGGAAGCTCGTCTTTGTCGTTGAAGAAGACCTGGCCAAATGGCGTTACATCGAGGTGGGCCTGGAAAACGAGGACTTCGCTGAAGTCCTGGACGGAGTGAAAGAAGGGGAATGGGTCATCATCGAGGGCCATTTTACTCTGGCCCATGACGCGAAAGTACGAGTAATGCCAGAATAAACGGCGATGAAGATTGCGAAAATCGCTATCGAGCGCCCGGTTACAACATTTATGTTCTACGTGGCGGTCGTTTTGCTCGGGTTCATCTCGCTCCGCCAATTGAGCGTCGACCTTCTTCCCGACATCAGCTATCCGCGGCTGTCGGTGGTCACTCAGTATTCAGGAGTAGCCCCTGAGGAAATGGAAACGCTCATCACTGCTCCCCTTGAGGCTGCTGTAAGCCGGATCCCGGGCCTCCGCCGCGTGGAATCCGTCTCTAAAGAAGGCATTTCTTACTTGACGCTTGAATTCAGCTGGGGAACGGACATGGATTTTGCCATGCTCCATGCTCGGGAAAAGCTCGACAGCGTGCGCTATCTCCTTCCCGAGGGAGCAGAAAACCCGACCATTATCCCCCTCGACCCAAAAACCAAGCCCATTATGGTTATCGCTGTTTCAGGCGAAGGGACACTCCTGGAGCTCAAAGAATTCTGCGAGGACCTCATCAAGCCTCGGCTGGAACAAATCGAAGGAATTGGCTCAGCCGAGGTGGCCGGCGGCGTCGAGAGAGAGATCCAGGTCGAGGTCAATCCCCAGCTCCTTGCTCTCTACGGATTAACGATTGAGGAGGTGAGTCGGCGGATTGATGATTTCAACCGCAACCTCCAGGGTGGAAATATCCGCAAGGGCAAATTCAAGTATGCGCTCCGGGTGGTGGGCGAATTCGAGGCCGTCGATGAGATGGGAGAGATTCACCTCCGGACAACCAAGGAAAGAGGTGTTATCCGGCTCCGGGACATTGCCTCGATTCGGGACTCGACGAAAGAAAGACAAGGTGCCACACGACTCAACGGCGAGGAAAGCATCGGCATTCTGGTCCGCAAAGAATCAGGAGCCAACACCGTCGAGGTTACCCGTAAAGCCAATGCTCTCTTGGAGCAGATAAAGAAGGAGTATCCGCTAGTCCAAATCCAGGTCATTTCCCAGCAGGCAAGGTACATCGAAGAAGCGATTTCTGCCGTCAAAGAAGAAATTTTGGCCGGCGGGATGCTGGCTTTCCTGGTGCTCCTCATTTTCCTCCAGGAATTCAGGACGGCATCGATTATTTTCGCCGTCATCGCCATCTCGGTGATTGCCACCTTTAATCTCCTCTTTTTCCGCAACCTGACGCTCAACATCATGTCTCTGGGAGGTCTGGCCTTGGCCGTGGGCATGCTGGATGATACGGCCGTCGTCATCTCAGAGAACATTTATCGCCACAAGAGTTTGGGCAAAAGCCTATCTGAAGCCGCTTACATCGGGACTAAAGAAGTGGGGATGGCCGTCAGCGCGACCATCTTCACGACCATTGTCGTTTTTCTTCCTGTTATCTATGTCCACGGCGTCGCGGGTCAGCTTTTCCGCGACCAGGCCCTGACCGTTACGTTCGCGCTGCTTGTCTCGCTTTTTGTCTCCCTTACCCTCATCCCCATGCTGGCCTCCCGGAAATTTGAGTTGAAGCTTGAGGCCGAAAATGTAGAGACCAAAGAAAAAAAGAAAGAACCGGCGACGAAGAGCATTTCCCGCTCTCCCTGGCGCTTTCTTCTCTTTCCTTTAAAATTTTTACGCTGGTTCGTTTACTTGATTCCCCGTTTGGTCTTCCGCCTCCTGCGCTTTTTGGCGAGCTTGCTCGCCCAGTTTCTTCTTTTTCTTTATCACTACCTGAGCCTTCCTTTCCGACCTCTTGTCCGGCTTCTTTTCAACGGCTTCAACCGCGTTTATGAAAAATTCACTTTCCTTTATGACCAGTTTCTTATCTGGAGCCTTGACCACAAGGGCAAAATCCTTCTCATTTCCATGGTCTTTTTCGGCCTGACTTTTCTGCTCGGAGCGCTGCTGCCGCGCGAGCTCATGCCTAAACTCAGGGTTTCGTCCTTTGAAGTCCACCTTCGGGCACCTGTCGATTATTCTTTTGAGCAGACCTCGGAAATGGTGACCGCCATGGAGAGGTGGCTGGCCAAGCAAGAATCCGTCAAAACCTATTTTTCGGAGATAGGGATTATCAGCGGCATGGAGAGCTTGAACCCGGATGTGGCCATCAATTCAGCTCGGGTCCGGGTGGAAGTGGACAGTCCAGACCACCTCGACACGACAATCGACATGCTCAGGAACTGGTTCGGGAATTATCCTGACCTCCAAGTTTCGCTCATTAAAGAGCAGACCACCCTGGCCCAATTCCTCTCCCTTTCAACCTCTGAACTGGGGCTCAAGGTCAAAGGAGATAACCTGGATACGTTAAAACGGGTCGCCTTGGAGCTCAAAGAGAAACTGACCTTGGTCACGGGTATTGCTGATGTCAATATCAGTCTTGAGGAAGGAAAACCCGAGTTTTTAGTCAGGGTCCGCAAGAAAGCCCTCGAAAAATACGGGCTTTCCCCGGATGCCATCGGAACTTATCTGGTCAATGCTGTTCAGGGTCGAGTGGCCACCCAGTTCCGTGAACTCGACAAGAAATACGACGTTCGCATCCGCCTTGAAGAATCAACTCGGGAAAATATCGATGCTCTTCTCAGCCAGCCGGTACTTTACCAGGGACAATCCATCCCCCTCAAAGACCTTATCGACTATGAGATTGCTGTTGGTCCAAAAGAGATCCACCGGGAAAACCAACAGCGAGAAGTGCTCGTTACGGCCAACTTAAAGGGAACCAAAATTAGCCAGGTGGCGCCCAGAGTAAGGAGCATCCTTGAAGAACTCGACCTCCCGCCCGACTACCGCGTCGTTTTCAGCGGCGAGCAGGAGGAGATGGTTAGGTCTTTCCGGAGCCTTATCTTGGCCTTTGCCCTCTCTGTGCTCCTTGTCTACATGATTATGGCTGCCCAGTTCGAATCCTTGCTTCATCCTTTCCTGATTATGTTCACGCTCCCGATGGGACTGGCCGGTACGTTCCTGGCGCTCTTTATTACCGGACAGAGCATCAACGTGATTTCAGTCATCGGGATCATTGTTCTTATCGGCATCGTCGTCGATAACGCCATCGTCAAGGTGGATTACACCAACCAGCTCCGTCGAAGCTGCCTGCCGCTCCGAGAAGCGGTCGTCGAGGGCAGCCGGGTTCGGTTGAGACCGATCCTGATGTCTTCAATCACGACCATCTTCGGCTTGCTCCCCCTTTCTCTCGGCCTTGGCCAGGGGGCAGAACTGCGGCGACCGTTGGGCATCGCCGTAATCGGCGGCCTTCTTTTTGCTACCTTTTTGACGCTCATCCTGATTCCAGTCGTCTACGAGTTCGTGGAAAAGGCGCGCGAGAAAAAAAAGTCCCCATGAGAGTCTTCGTTGAAAGACCGGTCGCAACGGTAATGCTTTTTCTGGCTGTGGCCTTTCTCGGCGCCTACTCATTTCTCAACATCCCCCTCGAGCTCGCCCCGAAGGAAGACTTTCCCCAGATTACCATTCAGACTGCCTGGAGCGATGTTCCGCCGGAGATTATCCAGACTCAAGTGACCGCTCCCCTTGAAGAGGTCGCATCCACGGTCAAGGGAGTCAAGAAAATTACCTCAAGCTCTTTGATCGGCATTTCCCGGATTGTCGTCGAATTCGACCCCAAGACGAACATGGAGTTCGCTCGGCTCGAACTGATGGAGAAAATCGCCCGGATTCGTGGTGACCTTCCCTATGCGGCCAGCCGGCCGCAGATTATCCCTTACATTCCGGAGGATTTCCGAACGGCGGACTTTCTTCATTACACAATCTCGGGTGACTATTCTCTCCAAGAACTTCGCGAGATGCTAAAAGAAAAGCTCGAATACGGGCTGGGAGCGGTCAAGGGAGTCGCTGGGGTCGAGGTCCTTGGAGGCGCAGACCCTGAAATCCTCATCTCCCTTAACAGGGAAAAGGCCCAATCTTTGAACATTCACCCCTACCAAGTGCTCTTAGCTCTCAATCGTTGGAATCAGACTTATCCCGCTGGCCAGATCCAGAGAGGTCAGCAGGAATATCTGTTCAAGATTGGAGCCCCCCTTAAAACGGTCAAAGAGCTGGAAGAGATGATTGTTGTCCACCGGGGTGGAGTGGCTATCAAACTCAAAGAGATCGCCTCTGTCGAACCTGCCTACGGCGAGATTCGCTATCTCAACCGGATCAACGGCCAGCCGACAATCCGTCTGATCATCCATAAAGAAAAGGGAACAAGCACGCTCAAGGTGGCCAAAGCGGTAAAAAACCGCCTCGAGACCATCAAAAAAGAACTGCCCCGAAACTTGACTTTCCGAGTTGTCAACGATGAGAGCGAGGAAATCCTCAAAAGCCTGGGCGAGCTTTTTCTTCTCGTGGGAATCATCTTGACCGTTATTTTCCTGATTGTCTTTGCCATCCTCAGGAAGCTTTCTCCCACTTTCCTCATCCTCAGTTCTATCTTTTTTTCGGTCCTCATTACCTTCAACCTGATTTACTTTTTCAAAGTCTCCATCAATATGCTAACCCTGGGCGCGCTGGCCCTTGGCTTCGGCCTTTTTGTCGACAATTCGATTGTCGTCTTCGAAAATATTCTGCGCCTGAGAGAGAAGGGCTTTGCTCCATTCGAGGCTGCGGTCAAAGCTCCGAAAGAGGTGATGACAGCCGTTTTTGCCTCGACTCTGACGACGATTTCTGTTTTCTTCTGCTTTCCCTATTTCCAGGGCCGCCTAAAAATTTACTACCTGCCGCTTGGGATTGTCATTGCCTCGGCGCTATCGGTCTCGCTCTTGGTTTCTTTTACCTTGATCCCGGCCCTCAGTCCAAGGTTGTTGAAGGTCAAGCGGCAGGCCCGGCCAGAAAGAGTCCGAAGGCTCTATGAGCAATTTGTTCGCTTCTGTCTTCGTTACCCGCTTGAAGTCATTATTGTCGTCGGTCTTCTCTTCTACGGAAGCTACCGCTGGTTCAAGAAAGAGGTGACGATTGGCGAATTCTTCCGCTGGTATTCTCGGGACCGGTTGGTTATTTCGGTCAGCATGCCTCCCGGCACTGACCTAGAGAGAACTGATGAAGTCATCCGGAAGTTCGAATCTAAAATCATGGACAAAAAGTACGAGAAGGAAGTAAACTCGAGGATCAGTGCTGAGAATGCTTATCTTGAGGTCACTTTTCCGCCTGAGGTTGAGTTCTCTTACGTGCCCTATGCACTCAAGGAAGAGCTCATCCAGCTCGCCACTCAATTCGCCGGGTTGAGTATCGGGATTTATGGGTTTGACCCCCAGGGCTACTATTCCAGCTTCGGAACCGGAACCTTTTATGATTCTTCGATCAAATTCTTTGGTTATAACTTGAAAAAATTGAAGGATATCACAAGCGAGCTGGAGCAACGGCTCAAACTGAACCCGAGGGTTAAGGAGACAAGAATCGTCTCTAGTCGCTTTGGATGGTGGCGTGTTGATTCTTTTGAACACATTCTCAAGTTCAACCGGGAGGCCTTGCGAAGATATCAGATTGACCCTCAGTATCTTTTCTACCACGTCCAGGCATTGCTCCGAGGCGAATTCCAGACACCGCTCCGCTGGCGCTCTGAGGGCAAGGAGATTGCTATTTCCATCAAGTTCCCCGAAGCTGACCGTCTTGACCTCAATGCCCTCCTTGATTCCCTCATCCGAACCCCGGGCGGAGAATTCCTGCGGCTGGGGGAGATCTCCCGGCTCGAGGAAAGGCCTGTGGCTGGCTCGATCGACAGGGAAAACCAACAATTCCAGCAAACCGTTATGTGGGAATTCAGAGGGCCGGCCAAAGCCGCCGAGAACTACAAGAAAGCGGTTTTTGCCAGCTTGAAGTTACCGCCGGGTTTCACGGCCACTCTGGAAGAAACATGGCGCATGACTGAGGAGGAGAAGGTCCAGATTAAGCTTGCCATCCTTTTTGCTCTGGCTATCATTTTTATGATTCTTTCAGCTCTTTATGAATCTTTTGTCCAGGCTCTGTTCATCATCCTCGCCGTGCCTCTGGCCATGATTGGAGTCTTCGTCGCTTTCATCATCGCTGATTTCTCCTTTGATTCCTCAGCTTATATCGGCGTCATCCTTCTGGCCGGGATTGTCGTCAACAATGCCATCCTTCTCGTCGACCATATCAACCTCAGGCGTCGGCAAGGGTTGCCGCTTCTCGAGGGCGTAATCCAGGGCGCAAAAGAAAGGGTACGACCAATCTTCATGACAACCGGGACAACCGTCCTTGGCATGTTCCCGCTCCTTCTCATCCAGGCTGAAGTGGCCAAGCGAAGGATTTGGGCATCTCTGGCTCTTTCTACCGTTGGCGGCTTAATCAGCTCCACCATCTTCATCCTCATCGTTATCCCCATTTTCTATTACCACGGAGAGAAATTTAGAGAAAGCTTTCAGAAATGGCTGGCCGAGCAAAAGATGGCCAGGAAAAAATTTTAGACTCTTCTGGAAAGGAGGAGGAAATGCCTTCCTTTTCAACTGCGGAACTCAAGAGCTTGGTGGGGCGTTTTCCACGACAAAAGCTCATCCACCTGCCCACTCCTCTCTGGAAACTCTCCAACCTATCGACCTTGCTCGGAGGACCGGAGATTTTTGTCAAGCGGGATGACCTCACCGGTCTTGCTTTTGGCGGCAACAAATCCCGCAAGCTCGAGTTCATTCTCGCCGATGCCCTGAACAAAGGTGCTGATACGGTCATCACCTGGGCCAGCCTTCAGTCGAACTGGTGCCTCCAGACAGCTGTGGCCGCTCGCCGGTTTGGGCTTCATCCGATTCTGGTTCTGTTCAAGAAGCTTGACCAGGCTCGAGACTATGATGGGAATTTGCTCCTCGATTTTCTTGTCGAGGCAGACATCCGAATCAAAGAGGCAGAAACAGGGAAGGTCGTAACTGAAGAGCAGGCCCGCCATGCAGTCGAGGAAATCGTCAGCGAAGTCAGAAAAAAGGGGCACAACCCCTATGTCGTCGCCGTGGGAGGGTCGAAACCGGGTTTTTCCATGGAACTTCCTTTAGGTGCTATCAGCTATGTCGAGGCCTTTGGAGAGCTCATCGAACAAGCCGAGGCCTCGGGCTTTCCCGTCACTCACATCCTCCATGCTACAGGCTCAGGTGCTACCCAGGCCGGATTAGTGGTTGCCTCGGCTGCGCTCGAAAGGGGAACTAAGGTTATTGGCATCAGTGTCTCTGACCCAGCCAAAGTTTTTAGCCCGCTCGTCCTCGAAATAGTCAGGCAAGTTGAAAGAGCGCTCGGTCTTGACGGCATCGTTCAGGAAAAAGACATCATCGTTATCGATGATTATCTCGCCGCTGGATATGCTGTCCTGACCAGAGAAGTGGCTGAGGCCATCCGGATGACGTTCGTTACCGAAGGCATTGTCCTGGACCCAGTATACACGGGAAAAGCCATGGCTGCTCTTTTTGACCTGGTAAAAAAGGGATACTTTTCGCCAGCGGATAAAATCGTCTTTTTCCACACCGGCGGCACTCCCGCCTTATTTCCCTACCGCAAGGAACTGGTGGACTTTCTCCGTTGACAGCAATACTGCCGATGGGATTTCCCTCTTGGAAATCCGCTGCTGACAACGAAGAGAGAAAGCACGCCGCCGCCCCGAAGGTGAAAAAAGCCCGAAAAGAGCGCCCGGAACGACGACCTGCCGCCAGGTGTTTCAGCTGGCAACTCCCGATTGAAACGCAATTCAGAAAAGCTTACCCTATGGAGGAAAAAGGAGAAAGAAAATGCGACTGCCATGGCCAACATTTGAGGATATCCTAAAAGCGAGAGCCATCATCAAAGACTATTTGCCACGAACTCCTCTCTACAATTACCCCCAGCTGGACGATTATCTCGGGACACGGGTGTTTGTCAAACATGAAAACCATTTGCCCACCGTCTCTTTCAAAGTGCGAGGTGGCATCAACCTGATGAGCCATCTGGAGCCAGAGGAAAAAAGAAGGGGAGTGGTGACGGCTTCCACCGGAAACCATGCCTTATCCATCGCCTACGCTGGCCGGATATTTAGCATTCCCGTGACCATCGTCATGCCCGAGAAGGCCAACCCGGTGAAAGTCAAGGCGGTGCAAAGCCTAGGGGCTCGGACAATTTTTTTTGGTCGCATTTTTGAGGAATCCAAGGATTACGCGATAAACCTCGCTCGAGAAAAAAAAGCTCGTTTTATCCACCCGGCAAACGAACCCCTTCTCATTGCTGGCGTGGCCACGTATGCTCTTGAAATCCTCGAGGATTGCCCTCAGGTGGATATCATTCTCGTTCCTGTCGGCGGTGGAAGCGGCGCTTCAGGCTGCTGCCTCGCCAAACAACAAATAAAGCCAGAAGTTCAGGTCATTGGCGTCCAGGCCGAAAAAGCGCCTGCGGCCTATCTTTCCTGGAAGGGCAAGAAAATCGTTCAGGACAGGATGGAAACCGTCGCCGAAGGCCTCCAGACCCAGATGGGATATGAGCTAACCCAGGAGATTCTCCAGGCTCTTCTGGCCGATTTCATCCTTGTCTCGGATGAAGAAATGTTTGAGGCTGTCCTTTCCTACTTGGAGCTTGTCCGCAACCTGGCTGAGGAAGCGGGAGCGGCTCCGCTGGCCGCAGCCGTCAAAATTCGGCCACGGTTCAAGGGAAAAAATGTCGTGCTCGTCCTTTCCGGAAGCAACCTCTCGCTCGACCGGCTCCGCGCTATCCTGAGGGTTCACTGAGCTATTTTCTCTCCGGGCTCCTCAGAAATTTGAGGAATTCGCTGTCCGAGGAAAGCAGCAGCCACGTTTCACTGCCCAGACTCTGGCGGTAGGTCTCGAGCGTCTTCATGAACTGGTAGAACTCAGGATCCAGGTTGTAAGCCTGGGCATAGATTCTGGTGGCCTCAGCATCCGCCTTTCCCTTGATTTCCTGAGCCTTCCGATAGGCTTCCGACTGTATCCTCTTGAGCTCTTTCTCTTTCTGGCCACGGATTTCAGCGCTCCGGCCATCGCCTTCTGACCTGTACTTGGAGGCGATCCGCTTTCTTTCGGCAATCATCCGGTCGAAGACCTTACGCTGGACTTCATCGACATAATTGATCCGTTTGATCCGGACGTCCTTGAGCTCGACGCCAAACTCGGGCGTTATCTTCGAGGCATGCTCCAGAATTAGCTGAGCAATTTTCTCTCTCCCCACCTCAATCTTGCCAATCACTTCGGAAGTCTCAAGAAGCGCGATTTCTTCGGTCATCTCGAACTCGCGGTTCGAAGAACGGACAAGCTCGATCAAGTCAAACTTGGCGATGGCGTTGCGCGTCTCCCCATCGATGATATCATCCAGCCTCGACTGAGCCCCTCTTTCGTCGCGAACGCGCTGGAAGAAGACAAGAGGATTGCTCACCCGCCAGCGCGCGTATGTATCCACCCAGATATACTTCTTATCCTTGGTCGGAATCTGATTGGGGTCGCCATCCCATTCGAGCCAGCGTTTTTCGAAATAATGGGTTTTCTGGATGAACGGCACCTTCATGTGCAGTCCAGGTTTCGTGATCGCTTGGCCAATCGGCTCTCCGAATTGGGTGATGATCACCTGGTCAGTCTCAGAAACAACGAAAACGGAGTCGGCAAGGACGAGCAGAGCCACGAGCAGGACGCCAACCAGGAGCAGGTTTCTTGTCGCCGGGTTCATTTTTTCACCTCCTCGCCCAGGTTGAGAAGCGGCAAGATGTTCTTCAGCCGCTCATCGACTATCACCTTTTTCTTGATTTTAGGCAAGATATCGTTCAGCGTTTCAATATAAAGCCTTCGCCGGGTGACAAGGGGAGCGCGGGCATATTCTTTGTACACGGAAATGAAAAGTGAGGCATCGCCTTCGGCCCGGTTAACTCTTTCGGTCGCATAACCCTCAGCTGCCCGAATCATCTGTTCCGCCTCACCTGTCGCGCGGGGAATTTCCTGGTTGTACTCGGACCAGGCCTCGTTGATTTTCCGTTCCTTTTCCTGCAGAGCTTCGTTTACTTCATTGAACGAGGGTTTAACCGGGTCAGGAGGGTTGACATCCTGGAAAATGAGCTGGTTTACGTCGATGCCAATCTCATAGAGGTCGCAGAGCTGCTGGAGTTCCTCTTTGGCTTCGTTGGCGATGCGAGCCCGTCCGATGGTGAGAACCTCGTCCACTGAGTTATCGCCCACGACCCTCCTCACGACTGCTTCGTTCATGTAGCGGAAGGTCTCTTCAGGATTTCTGACCTTAAACAGGAACTTGTAAGCATCTTTGATTTTATACTGGACTATCCATTCGACAACCACGACGTTCAAATCGCCGGTGAGCATGATGGCTTCTTTTGCTGTCTCTGGCGTCACGCGGTATTCAGAACGAATCCCAGGCTTGGCCGTCCGGAACCCGAACTCCAGCTTGAGTTGTCTCTGGACGGGCACTTTGGTCAGTTTTTCAATTCCAAGTGGAAGCTTGAAGTGCAGACCGGGTTCAGCGGTCCGGACAAATTTACCAAACCGAAGGATGACTCCCAGCTCCTCTGGGCTGACCTGAAAAACAGAACCGATGAGGAGAATAAGAGCCACGATGGCAATGAGAATCCAGCGCACAACATTGAACCTAATCTCTTTCATCTTCTCCCTCCTTGGGGTCGGACCATGCTATCTTCAATTTTATCAGCAAGATAGCATAGATCTAGCCCATTTTTTTAGTCTTAAATCATTGTTTTTGACCCAAAAAATGATGATTTAATGCTTTCAGGCCAGAGCCAGTAATGATGAGAACCACTTCCCCAGTGAGCCTTCTCCGAGCGGAACCCTCAGGCGACGGAATCCCTTGGCAATTCTTGATGACCGCGGCCAGGGTTGTGGCCGAAGCAGGGTCAGCAAAAATTCCTTCCAGCTCGGCGAGTTCTTTTTGAGCGTTAAGAATCTCTGCGTCTGTGACGTCGAGGAGTAAACCGCCCGTTTCTCGAAGAAGCTTGAGCACGAGGTTCCCTGCCGGAGGGTCAGGGTTGGATATGGCATGAGCAACTGTCCTAGCGGTGGCCACGCGTTCATATCTATCTTTTCCTTCCCAGAAAGCGCGACTGAGCGGTGCGCAGCCTTTTGCCTGGACGCCAACAAAAACAGGAAAATCTTGAAGGAGCTTTTCGTTCTTGAGGTCAAGAAACCCTCTCATAATTCCAACCAGGTTGCCGCCAGAACTGACAGGCACAAAGACAAAACGCGGCGCCCGACGGCCGAGAGAAAGAAAAATCTCATAGGCCGTCGTCTTGTACCCCTCAAGCCGCAGCGGGTCCACGGAATTGGCAAAATAGATTCCCTTTTCTCGGCCAAAAGCAAAACTTTCCCGGAAAAGCTGGCCATAATCTCCTTTCTTCTTGAAAATCCTTGCCCCGTAGACGCGCGTCGCCAGGATTTTATAGGGCGATGCATCCTCCTTCAAGAAAACAAAGCTTTCGAGTCCAGCTTTGGCCGCATAAGCCGCAGTCGAGGAAGCCATGTTTCCCGTCGAGACGGTCCCAATTTTCTTGATACCCAGGGCAACCGCCTTCTGAATAACCACGGCCGTTCCTCTATCTTTAAAACTGTGCGTCGGGTTCATCGTCTCGTTTTTTGCCAGAAGCATCGGAAGACCATACTTTTCTCGCACTCGGTCGAGCTTCACCAGAGGGGTATTCCCTTCACCCAGGCTAAGCCCCCTGTCCACTGAGGCCAGAGGAAGAAAGGCCATGAATTTTTCGAGGCACAAAGAACGACCGGTGGCGATTGTTTTTGTCTGCCGCGGTGAAGCTATAACCATCGGCTCTCCACAGTTCGGGCAGAAAGGATTAAAGAGGTCCAAACCAAATTTTTCTCGACAGAATAAGCACTCAAGCCTTGCTGCGCTCAGTTCTCTTTTTTCGTTCTTGTTCATATTAGTCCAGTTTTGGGCTCAGTTTATATGATATCCCTACTCAATGCAAATGGAATGTGAGCGCAGGATGGCGAGTAATTTATCCGACGAACACTTTCCAATATCACTCTTTAGCTCCCTGCGCCCACCAGGCTTCAAGCGCCAGCCTGCCGATTTGACGACTCCCTCATGTCAAGGGTAGAATGGAGGCCTGACAAACGGCCATGGCTAACTCAGACGAGCGTTTCATGCGGCTTGCCCTCATCGAGGCAGGCAAGGCTGCTGCGAAAGGAGAGATTCCGGTTGGCGCCGTGATTGTCCTGGAAAATAAGGTCCTCAGCCGCGGCCATAATGAGTCCATTCGGCGTTGCGACCCGACCGCTCACGCCGAAATCGTCGCCATTCGGAAAGCAAGCCGGCGACAAAAAAATTACCGCCTTCCCGGATGTGACCTCTACGTAACCATCGAGCCATGTGCCATGTGTCTGGGAGCGGCGCTCCAGGCTCGAGTAAGAAAGGTTGTTTACGGCGCTCCAGACCCAAAGGCGGGAGCGGTCGAATCAACGATGGCCTTTCCCTTCGAGAGGATGAATCATCGGCCTGAGGTCAAGGGAGGAGTGCTGGCTCAAGAATGTGGGGCCTTGCTTGGCCGCTTTTTCGCCCCCAAGCGAAAAAGAGCCTCCACCTGAATTATTAGCGCCAGAAAGAGATTTTGAATCGTGGAGAGGTGGCCGAGTGGTTGAAGGCGACGGTCTCGAAAACCGTTATCCCGAGTTATCGGGATCGTGGGTTCGAATCCCACCCTCTCCGCCATCGTCGAACACCTCTTTGGCCGTTCGGCATAAGCTTCGTAGAGCGTGAGCTAAATGACTTCCAAAACACTCCCCCTTGTACTGGCCGGGTTTGGAAACGTCGGCAAAGCCTTTTTCAAGCTCATCAAGGAAAAATCCTCCTCCCTGGAGGTAAAATACAGACTCCGGCTCGTCCTGAATGCTATTCTTGAGTTAGGTGGAGGTTTATTTGCCCCGACCAATTCGTGCTTGGTCGAAGCCGATCTTGGCGACATTTCCGTCCAGGAGCTCTCTTGTCACCCTCTTTGGAAACCCGGTCTCGATTTCTCGGCTTCCGTTCAAGCTCTTTCCCCTGGCGCACTCGTTCTAGCCACTCCCTCCAGCCTCAAAACAGGCGAGCCAGGACTTTCATTAGCCAGGCTGGCCCTCAAGTCAGGCTGGCATGTGGTTACCGCTGATAAAGCTCCGCTCGTTGTCGATTTTGTTGGGCTTTCAGCAGAGGCTCAACGGTATGGTCTTGGCTTAAAATATAGCGGTGCGACGGCCGCCGCCCTTCCTGCCCTTGACGTCGGGCTCTATTGCCTGGCCGGGGCAGAGGTCGTGTCCATTGAAGGAATTCTCAACGGCACGACCAATTTTATCTTGACCCAAATGGAAAAGGGGAGAGGCTATGAAGAATCTCTGGCTGAAGCCCGGGCCCGCGGGATTGCCGAGCCCGACCCATCCCGGGATGTAGAAGGCTGGGATACAGCCATCAAGCTTTTGTTGATTGCACGAACGGTAATGGAAGCGGACCTCCGCCTGGAGGACATCGCCGTTGAAGGAATCGTCGGGATCTCGCCGGAATGGGTGGCTCGGCTCCATCGCCAAGGCTGTTCGGTCAAGCTAATAGGCCGCGTGGAGCGTGAACAGGGCAAAATCAAAGCTTCGGTCCAGCCAAGGGCTATCGACCAGCGCCACCCGCTTTTTGGAGTCGACGAAACGAACAAAGCGGTTACTTTCTTCACTGACACAATGGGGTCAATCACGGTAAGTGGAGGAAAATCTGACCCGCGCGGCGCTGCCGCCGCTCTCCTCAAGGACATTGTTCATCTCTTTTTCTCTTTTTAGGCCTTTGCGAGGTCCATTGACAGTCGCCCTTTCAGAGAAAAAGCCAGCCAAGCGATTCTAAGGCCTGCTCCGAATTGACCTCCTCCTGATTTTCTGATAACTTTAACCTCTCAAGGCTTGACCAATCATTACCGCTGATTGTTCCGAAACCGGAAGAAAGTCGCCCAAAAGCGACCTTTTTCCCGCGGAGAGGTGTCCGAGCGGTTTAAGGAGCACGCTTGGAAAGCGTGTGTGCGTCTCGATGGCGTACCGCGGGTTCGAATCCCGCCCTCTCCGCCAGTTGTCTTTTGCTTTTTGTCTGGTCCGCAGGATCAGCGAATTTTTCATAAGGAGAACTAATGGACAGCCGGGATTTCATTCTCTTGGAAGAGCTCTACGGAGCGCACAATTACCATCCGCTGGATGTGGTCCTGACTAAAGGAAAAGGAATCTGGGTCTGGGATGTAGAAGGTCGCAAATACCTCGATTTTTTAAGCGGATATTCCGCCGTCAACCAGGGGCATTGTCATCCCCGCATTCTTAAAGCCCTCCAGAACCAGGCCCGGCGATTGACCTTAACCTCGCGAGCTTTCCGTAACGACCAATGGCCGCTTCTCGCCAAAGAACTCTGCGACTTAACAGGCTACGAGATGGTTTTACCCATGAACTCTGGAGCTGAGTCTGTCGAAACGGCCATCAAAGCCGCCCGCAAATGGGCTTATCAGGTCAAGGGCATTCCGGAAAACCGAGCGGAGATTATAGCCTGCGCTAATAATTTCCACGGCCGGACAGTGACCATCATCAGCTTCTCCACCGAACCGCTCTACCGGAAGGACTTCGGTCCCTACACGCCTGGGTTCGTCATCATCCCCTACGGTGACATCGAGGCTCTGAGCCGGGCTTTCACGCCCTACACGGCCGCATTTCTCGTCGAGCCCATCCAGGCAGAAGCAGGGATCCTTCTCCCGCCCCGTGGCTACCTCAAGCAAGCCCGGGACCTTTGCACCGAGCACAACGTGCTTTTCATCGCCGACGAAATCCAGACGGGTCTGGGCCGGACCGGTAAGCTCTTCGCTTGTGACCACGAAGGGGTAAAGCCGGACATGGTTGTCATCGGCAAATCCCTGAGCGGTGGGTTTTATCCCGTATCCGTCACCCTCTCTACACGCCAGGTGCTGGGGGTTTTTCGGCCGGGTGAACACGGCTCCACCTTTGGCGGCAACCCCCTGGCCTGTGCCGTCGCTCGCGAGGCCTTGCGGGTCATTCAGGAGGAAAAGCTCATCGATAATGCAGCTGCGCAAGGCGCCTATTTTCTGGAGAAGCTGAAGAAAATCAAGAGCCGGCACATCAAGGAGGTCCGGGGTTTAGGCCTCCTCTTAGGCATTGAATTGAAGCCGGAAGCTGGGGGAGCCCGCCGCTTTTGTGAAGAGCTCAAGAAAGAAGGCCTGCTCTGCAAAGAAACCCATGAGAACGTGATTCGCTTTGCCCCGCCGCTGAGCATTAAGCAAAGGGAGCTCAACTGGGCTTACAAGCGAGTGAAAAGAGTATTCAAGGCTCTAAATTAATCGCAAGAATGGCTGGGCATCATTGCTGCCATCCATTCTTACTTTTCCGATAGTTTCGGTCGGAAAAATAGAATCAAGCAAATAAAGATGTCAATTGTAATTTTTTTTGGACAATAGTTTTTCTATCTGCTAAAATTTAGTGGAAGGGGTAAGAAGTAGGATCTTGGCACAATACTTGCTTATTAAATGGGTGGAGCAAGAAGTGGCCATGAAAGGATAAAACGATGACCAAGCAAACAAGAATTTCGCTTGTCGTTCCCTTGTTTCTTCTTTTATTTGCCAGCTGCGTCATCTACATTCCAGAGCAGGAAGGATACCCGCCTCCCGAGCGGGAGCGCTACCGAGAACCCGAATATCGGCCTTCCCGAACAGCCATCAACATTGCCTTTTTCTATGAATATCTTTCCCCCTACGGGACCTGGGTATATTATTCTCCCTACGGCTATGTCTGGGTTCCCCACCGAGTGCCTTACAAATGGCGTCCCTATACCTATGGCCGCTGGGTGTGGACCAACTATGGCTGGACCTGGGTTTCCTACTTTGATTGGGGCTGGCTTCCCTTCCATTACGGCCGCTGGGGCTGGAGTTCTCGGCTTGGTTGGTTCTGGGTCCCTGGCTCCGTTTGGGCTCCCGCCTGGGTCACCTGGCGGTGGGGTATGCTTTACATTGGGTGGGCACCGCTGCCGCCCGAAGTCGAGTTTGTCGCCGTTTACGGAATCCGCAACTTACCAGATGAGCTGCCTGACCACTACTGGGTTTTCATCGAGGGGCGTTATTTCCAGTACGATTACCTGGACCGCTATGTTCTGCCTTACGAAAGGAACCGGACCGTCATTCGCTTCACCGTATCTAAGGCCAACCTGACTGACCGCAACCGCCAGGTCCACAACCCCGGGGTGGACCTCCTCCATGTCCGCCGGGTGACGCGAAGTGAAGTCTCCAGGTATGAGCTCGAGGACGAAACCGGGCCCGGCCGTGAAAGAGTGAGCGGTCGGTTTGTTCGCGTCTACCGTCCTCAGGTGAACGCCGATGAGTCGGCCAGGCCAAAATCTTTCCTCGAGAAAGAAGAGGCGGAGACCAAGCTCCCCATCCTCCGCCGCCAAGCTCTTGAAGACCCAGGTTCAGCCCAGCCGCCCGACCGATGGCTGGAGGAAGAGCATCAAAAAGAGCTTCGTCTCATAGAGCAAAGCCAACAAAAAGAGGAAGCCGAGCTCCAGAGAAAACTCGAGGAGGAGAAACGTCTGGCCTCTGACTCTGCGACCAAGCAAAGGGTCGAAAAGGAATACACCCTCAAGGCCAAGGAGCTGAAAAAGGAACACGAGGAGGAGAAAGCCAAAGTTCTTGAGCGGCACAAAGAAGAACAAAGGGTGGTTAAGCAGAAAGTTAAGAAGAAGGAAGAAATGAATTAGAACGAATTCTTGCCTCACGGACTGAAATCATCACCACCGAGGCAAGGATGACCGCCCCACCGATAACCGTCCGGACAGAAGGAACTTCCTCCAGGAATAAAAAAGCCAGTCCAATCCCGTAGACAGGCTCGAGCGAGCTGATGATGCTGGCCGTTTGCGCTCTCACGCCGCGCATTCCCTTGATAAAAAGCGTATGGGAACCGGCTGTGCAAACCACGCCAAGAAAAAGAAGTAAGGCCAAGGACGAAACCGACAACTGGCCTCGATAAAAGAAAAGAGCCGGCAAAAGAAAAAAAGCGGCGGCCAAGTCCTCGATAAAGGCGATGGCCAGGCTCGAGTATTTTTGGGTCAACCGGCGATTATAAATCGAAAGAACCGCAAAGGTCATTCCCGCCCCAAGCCCCCAGATGACCCCCTGAAAGGTGGAATCGGAAAGACCAAACCTCGGTACGATAAGGAAAACCCCAAAAAGGCACAAGCAGGCCAGGGCAAGGTTCCGGCCATTGAGGCGCTCCTGGGTCAAAAGAGGCTCGAGCAGGACTGTAAAGACTGGGAAACTGGAATAGGAGAGAAGCCCCACGGCGACTGTCGAAACCTGAATCGATTGGAAGAAGGCTGCCCAATGGATAACAAGGATGCCGCCCAGCCCGGCCAGGGCAAGACGGGTTTTTCTCGGAATCGATTTCAAGCTTTGTTTCAAGAAGAGCATCACCAAGCCGAGGGCCAGACTGGCAAAAAAAACCCGGCCAAAAACAATGACCAAAGGAGAGAAATCGAGCCATTTTCCGAACAGCCCGGCCAGCCCGAAAAGGGCTGTCGCCAGATGGATTTCAATTAAGCTCTGCCGCTTGGTCATGCTTTACTTTGATTGCTGATTATATGCTACCGCTTGCCGTTGGGCAACGAGCAAATTTTCTTTGGCAATCGCCCCAAAATGTGCTAAGATAAAGTTTACAAAAAAGGAAGTCATTTCCTGGTCGAAACTTACCAAACAAAAATGGCCTACCAAATTTTCGCTCGCAAATACAGGCCCGACACGTTCGAAAAAGTGATTGGGCAGAAAGCTCTGGTCAAAACTCTCCAGAATGCAATCAAGAACAAGCGCATTGCCCAGGCCTATATCTTCTCCGGGATGAGGGGAGTGGGCAAAACAACCGTCGCCCGCCTTGTGGCCAAAGCTCTGAACTGCCAGTACGGACCCACGCCCACTCCTTGCAACAAGTGCGAATCTTGCGAGGCCATTAAAAACGACCGCTCTGTTGATGTTCTCGAGATTGACGGCGCGTCGAGCAGGAAAATTGAGGACATTGAACCCATCCGGGACACAGCTAAATATCGCCCGATCCACAGCCGTTACAAGGTCATCATCATCGACGAAGTCCACATGCTCACCGAGACCTCTTTTAATACTCTCATCAAGACCCTTGAAGAGCCCCCATCTCAGACCGTCTTCATTTTTGCCACAACCGCGTTCCATAAGATTCCGCCTACTATCGTCTCACGCTGTCAGCACTTCGAATTCAAGAAGATCTCCCAAAAAGATATCGCCAAACATCTCCACCAAATCGCTAAGGAGGAGAAGATTACCATTTCAGAGCCGGCCGTGAACTTGATTGCCGAAGCGGCTGACGGTAGCCTCCGAGATGCCCAAAGCCTGCTCGATCAAGCCGTGGCCTTCGCCGGAGAAAATATCAGCGATGACGATATCAAGGAAATTCTCGGCGTCATCGGTAAGGACATTCTGTTCGAATGCTCGAGCCTCATCCTCGACCAGAGACCAGCGGCCGTTTTCCCTTTGGTTGAAAAAATCATCGAGCGGGGACACGACCTTCGTTCGTTTTACAAAGAACTCATCAAACATTTTCGCAATTTGTTTTTGGTCCGAACCGCCCCGGATGAAAAGAACATCCTGTCGTTAACTGCCGAAGAGCTCGAGGAGCTGAAGACCGAAGCTAACAAAGCTTCAGCTGAGGAAATTCTGCGCTTTCTTCTTGCTCTCCAGCAGAGCGAAGCCGGGTTGCGCTATTCTTCCCATCCTCAAATTTATCTTGAAACTGTCCTCGTCAAGCTTTGCCACTTCAAAAAAATTGTCCCCCTTGAGCAATTGCTCGAGGAAGTCGAAAAAATGAAAATGGAAAGTAGCCCCAGGAGTGGGGAAATAAAAGCAGGTCCTTGCCCTCGTCCAGTTTCCCAAACTGCGGCTGCTGGCCCCATGACTCGGCCGCGTAAGGAAGAGAACAAGGATGTTTTGAGAAAAATATTGGAGGAGCTGCAGAAGGAAAAAAGCTCCCTGGCCGCTGTTTTCGCTCGCCAGACATCCTGCCGCATCATCGACGAAACCTTGGACATCAAGTTCCACCCCGAAAAAAGGTTTATCATCGACAACCCTGTGATCCTTGAGATTTCAATACCCGCAGGCGAGGATTTTTATCGGGAAACTATTCACAAAGAAATCAGGACCATTGAGCGGGTTGCTTCGGAGGTGATCGGCCAGAAAGTCAAAGTCAGGCTCCTTGATGCCATCAACGGCAACGCCGGAAAAAGGGACAAGGAACTGGAAATGGCGCTCAAGGACCCGACTGTTCAGGCCTTTATGGATACCTTCAAGGCCCAAGTCCTTTCTGTTGAGCCGGTCAAGCGATCTCTGGACAGGGAATAGTTAAGGAGTGAATGATGAAGGACATCGCCAACCTGCAGAAAATGCTGAAGACAGCCAAGGAAATGCAGGAGAAGCTCCAACGAGAATTGGCTGAGATGCGCATCGAGGGATCAAGCGGCGGGGGGATGGTCACGGTTACGCTCGACGGCCATAAGAATGTCCAGTCTATCCGCATCGAGCCCGAGGTGGTCAGCCGCGAGGATGTCGAGATGCTCCAGGACCTAATCATAGCGGCATTTAACGATGCCGCGGCCAAAGTGGACGAAAACATTGCTCAGAAATTGGGCGCCCTGGGGGGTGGGTTTAAGATTCCGGGACTTTTCTGATGTTCGATTACGCCCAGCCCCTCCACCTTCTCATCGAAGAGTTGAAGAAAATTCCCGGTATCGGGGCCAAGACCGCCCAGAGGATTGCTTTCTACATCCTCAGCCTTCCGTCCGAAGAAGCTGACCGCCTGGCGGGCGCGATCCAAGAAGCCAAGAAAAAAATCTTCTACTGCTCCATTTGCAACAACATTACGCATATCGACCCTTGCCTAATCTGTACCGACCCGGACCGCAACGACGAGCTTCTCTGTATCGTCGAGGAGCCTTATAACATCTCATCCATCGAGAAGACCGGAATTTACCATGGACGCTACCACGTGTTGCTCGGCACCCTTGCTCCTCTCAAGGGAGTGGGACCGGATGAGCTGCGGCTGGAAAAACTCATCCAGCGCGTCGAGAAAGGACACTTCAGGGAAATTATCATTGCTACCAATCCTACCTCTGAAGGCGAGGCGACAGCTCTTTACCTCGCCCGCATATTGAAAAATTTCCCCTTAAAATTAACCCGGCTAGCCATGGGATTGCCCGTCGGGTCGGATATGGATTTTGCCGACCAGGTTACCCTCAAGAAGGCCCTGGAAGGACGTACCGAGCTCAAAGAATAAGGAGGTTCAATGAAAGAGACGATTGAAATTCGGTGGCACGGACGAGCTGGACAGGGCGTCGTCACGGCCGCGGTCACGCTGGCAGATGTCCTTGCCGCGGAGAAAGGACGTTATGTTCAAGCCTTTCCCGAGTTCGGCGCTGAAAAGCGGGGCGCGCCGATCCTCGCTTTTAACCGCATCAGCCAGAAACCTATTCGCACTCATAGCCAGGTCTATTATCCCGACGTCGTGGCTGTGACCGACCCCAGTTTGCTCGGGCTGGTGGACATCACCGAAGGAGCCAAGGACGATTGTGTCTTTATTCTGAACACGACCATCGACATCCCGCTCGTGCGCAAGCGTCTGGACCTGGGAGAAAGAAAAATCTATGCCCTCGACGCTTATACTATCGCCCGCGCCGAGCTCGGCCGGGCAATCCCGAATGTGCCGATGGTCGCTGCCCTGGTCAAAGTCCTCAACCTGATGGACCTGGTCAGGTTCAAAGAAAATCTCAAGCTTTCTCTGTCCAAAAAACTGAGGCCGGAGGTAGTGGAGATGAACTTGCGGACAATCGACCGAGCTTTCCAGGAGGTGAAAGAAGGATGAAAAAAGAATCATGGAAGGAACTCACCATCGGGACGATTAACCTTCAGGCGGGGAATTCAGTGGCTAACCGGACCGGAACCTGGCGTTCTGGCTGGAAACCCGAATTTATCGAGAAGAACTGCATCCAGTGCTTTTTCTGCTGGCTCTATTGTCCCCACTTCGCCATCCGTGTTGAGGACGGCAAGGTGGCGGGGATCAATTATGATTACTGCACCGGATGCGGGTTGTGCGCTGAAGAGTGCCCGACCAAAGAAAAATCCATCATCATGGTCAAAGAAGAGATCAAACTGGCCGAAGGAGAAAAATCATGAGCTTTATTAAAGTCCTGAACGGAAATCAGACCATAGCCGAGGCTGTTCGTCAAATCGACCCTGACGTTGTCGCTGCCTATCCGATTACACCGTCCACAGCCATCGTGGAAACGATTGCCCAGTTCCGAGCCGACGGGTTGATCCAAGGCGAGTTTGTCTGCCCGGAGAGCGAACACAGTGCAATGAGCGTCTGCATAGGGGCGGCTGCCGCCGGAGGAAGGGTAATGACAGCAACCTGCTCCCAGGGGCTCGCGCTCATGTGGGAAATGCTCTATATTGCCGCCGGGCTGAGACTGCCTATTGTTGCCGCCATCGTTAACCGCGCCCTCAGCGCTCCGATCAACATCCATGGCGACCACAGCGATACCATGGGAGCCCGTGACTCGGGCTGGATCCAGCTTTACTCTGAAAACTGCCAGGAAGCCTACGACAACTTCATTCAGGCTTTCCGCATTGCCGAGCACTTGGACGTCCGGACGCCAGTCCTGGTTGGACTCGACGGGTTCATCATCAGCCATTCAGCGGAACAAATTCAGGTCGAAGAAGACGAGGAAGTCCGCGAGTTCGTCGGCGAGTATAAGGCGGTTTACCCGCTGCTTGACACGAGCCGCTGGATCACTGTCGGGCCCATCGATTTTACTGACTACTATTTTGAGCACAAGAGGAGCCAGATTGAAGGAATTGAAAATTCGCCTCCGGTGATTGAACAAGTTGGCCGCGAATTCGGCCAGAAATTTGGCCGCAGCTACGGATTTTTCGAAGAATACCGGATGGAGGATGCCGAGCTGGCCATCGTCGTCATGAGCTCAGCAGCCGGTACTGGCAAGGACGCAGTCGACGAACTCCGGCAGGAAGGCGTCCCCATCGGTTTGCTCAAGCCGCGGGTGTTTCGACCCTTCCCTCACCAGAAGATTGCCCAGGCTTTGTCCAGGCTTAAGGCTGTCGCCGTCCTCGACCGCTCTTCAAGCCCGGGCGCTTTTGGAGCTCCGCTTTTCACCGAAATCCGTTCCGCGCTTTACGATTACGAGAAGCGGCCGAAAATCGTGAATTACATCTACGGGTTGGGTGGACGGGACATCAATATTGAACATTTCAAGGAGGTTGCGGCCAAACTTCAGAAAATCGCGGCCACAGGAAAAGTCGAGGAAATGCTTGGCTACCTTAATTTGAGAGAGTAGAACAAAGAAAAAGGAGAAGATGACCATGGCCAAACTCAAAGATTTAGCCCTGATGGAAGACAAGCTCGTCGCCGGGCACGGGATGTGCCTGGGCTGCGGAATTCCCCTAATTTTCAAAATCATCCTCCGTGCTACAGAAGACCCGGTGATCATTGCCAACGCCACCGGTTGTCTCGAAGTCTGCACGACCATTTTCCCGCGAACATCGTGGAACACCAGCTGGATTCACAGTGCATTTGAAAATGCAGCCTCAACGATTGCCGGCGTCGAAGCTATGTTTAAAGCACTCCGAAACAAAGGGAAAATCCCCCTGGACAAGAAAATCAAGTTCATGGCTATCGGTGGCGACGGCGGCACCTATGATATCGGAATCCAGGCCCTCTCCGGGGCTGTCGAAAGAGGCCATAATTTTGTCTATGTTTGCTATGATAATAATGCTTATGCTAACACCGGGGGCCAGCGGTCTTCAGCCACACCCCTTGGTGCTTCGGTGACAACGGCACCCGCTGGCGCCAAGAGCCCTGGCAAAATCCAGAGAAGGAAAGACCTTACCCAGATCATGGCCGCGCACAAGATCCCTTATGTGGCCCAGGCCAGCCCTCATCGTTGGCAAGACCTGTACAATAAGGCGAAAAAAGCATTTGAGGCGGACGGCCCTGCCTTTCTCAACGTGCTTTGTCTCTGCCCAACTGAATGGAAATACGAAGAATCCAAAGGCATCAAGCTTGCCCAGCTGGCCGCCGATACGTGTGTCTGGCCTCTCTATGAGGTCGAAAACGGCCGCTACAGAATCAATTATAAGCCAAAGGAGAAAAAACCGGTCCTCGAGTGGCTCAAGAGCCAAGGCCGCTTCCGCCACCTGTTCAAGGAAGAAAACACCTGGATGATCGAGAAAATTCAGGAAGAAGTCGACCGAGATTGGGCCGAACTCAACAGGCTCGCTGAGATATTGAGCTAAAAAAAGCCGGTTAATCCCTAGGGGTGAAGGAAATTCCCTGGACGATTCACCCCGAGGGAGGATTGTTCTTTTTCTCATTTATCTCCATATTAAAGATAGAATTACCAACGAAAAATAGATGCCCTATTCTGCACGAAAAGGAAAATAAAATGTTTCGCTCAGCGAAAGGAAAAAGATGGTTTATCCTCAGCTTCCTGGCTTTCTGCTGGCTCCTAACGTCCGCCGATGTGATTCCCTTTGATAAGAAGCTGCGCGTGATCACCGATTATGCCCACGTTTACCTCCAGCCTGACGAATCCAGCCCGGTCGTTGAAACTCTGGACAGGGGTCATATCCTTTCCCTTCTCTATTCGGGCAAGCAGAAAAAAATATGGTACTATGTTTGCTTCAAATCAGCAAAGTCAGGCTCCACCAAGTCAGGATACATCCTCGATTCTGCGGTCGAACCCCTTTACGACCTCCTCAACGCCACACTCATCCAGGGACCAGAAACCCATAATCAAGTCCAGTATGCTCCCCGAAAGTTTGAGGAAATGAGATGGGGGATGTCCAAAAAGCAGGTTCTGGAGAAAGAGGGAAAACCAAGCCATCAGGAACGAACGAAGAGCTATGACATCATGACTTATCATCAAAAGGTCATTAACATGGATTGTGCGATTGATTACATCTTCGCCGCTAACAAGTTGAGCCGCACTCTTTTCCGATTCCAGAATAATTACCAGGATAAGAATGCATCTCTCGAAGACTATCAGAAGGTCAAGCGCGCCCTGATCCAGCGATTCGGGCGGCCGGTCGAAGAACAAGTGACCTGGCATGACCCCTCTTACAAGGAGGATTTTTCTGCTTGGGGCGAGGCGGTGAGCCTGGGACTCCTGGAGCTCAAGTCTCGCTGGCTCACTCCCCAGACGGAAATCCTGGCCCGTCTGGCCGGCGCTGAGAGTGAAATCCAGCTCACGGTTGAATATACTGGTCGCCAATTTCGAGATCTAGCGAAAAAAACTTCTCAGGACTAACTATCTTTCATCCCTGGATTCAACGGCCGGCCCAACCTCTATAACAATAGCTCTTTCGAGGTCGAGGATTTCTCGGACATAGGCGTTAACTTCTTCCAAGGCAATGGAGTTTAGCTCTTCCAAGAACTTGGTGGCATAATCAAAGCCGAGGCCAAGGATTTCGAAAGAGCCTCGGGTAGATGCCCTGGCTTGTTTGGACTCGTTATCCCTGAGAAATTCTGTCTTCGTCACAGCTTTGGCAGCCTCGAGTTCCTCCTCTGTCAAACCGTCCTCCCTTACTTTGACCAAGATTTCCTTCAGGGTAAGGAGCGCTTTCTCTTTTTTTGCCGGTTCCGTTTCAAGATAGGCCTCCAGGACTCCGCCCTCGAGCATCTGAGTCACCCGGCAGTTGACGTTATAGGCCAGCTTCTCCTCTGACCGCAGGGGCCATATCTTTGACCCGGACCCGTGGCCCAGAAAGTATCGAAGGAGCTCGTTAAGAGCATACCGCCGCGGCTCGATCCGGGCCAGAGGAAAAGCCAGGCTGACCAGGGATTGCTTGGTCTCTTTGGGAATGAAGATTTCTTTTTTTTCGGGAGGAAGCGGGGAAAAGGAAGGCAGAGATACAGGTTCACCTCGGGGGAGGGAACCAAATGTTCTCTCGAGGAGGTCCAGGATAGCTTCTTTTTTCAAGTCCGATGAGACCGAAAGAACCATGTTGGAGGAAGTGAAATGGCTCTTGTAGAAACTCGAAACATCTCTGTTCCGAATCTCTTTGAGCCGGCTTGGATCGCCATAGGCTGACCCGCCATAACCAGCATAACCGAAGAAAATGGAAAGAGCCGCCTGGTGTCCGACAATTTGTGAGTCATCCTTCTCCACGTTCGACTGATGGGCCATGTATTTTTTGACCGAATCAATGCGAAAGGAAGTGAAGAGGGGAGAAGCGACAATCCGGCCCAGGATTCGGAGAGTTGGTTCCAGCCCAGCCGTCAGGCACTCAATATTGATGAGCGAATAATCGCCGCGCGAACTCACGGAAAAGGTTGAGGCTAATCTCAGCAACTCCTGAGCCTTGCTCGAATCCGGCACCTCGACAGCCAAGCGAGTGGCCAGGAAAGAAAGACCTTTTTTTTCTGCCGGTTCAGCCCTCATTCCTCCCCGGATTAGAAGCTGGAGGAAAGTCGACGCCGAGGTGTCGTTGTGCTCGAAAATCAGGAGCAACCCGTTAGTTAAGGTTTCTTTTTCTGCGGAGGAAGCGAATGACAGCACTGTTGAGGGGAAAAGGACCGCTCCCAGCCAGCCCCAAAGAGTCATCAAACTGGCCACTCCCTTAATTCTTTTATTTTTTTGCATTTTTTTTGGGGACAGCCGAAACGGCCACATACTCGCTTCGACTAAGATAGGCCGCGGCCACTTTCCTCAAATCAGAAGAGGTGATGCGCTCGATATTCTCGAGGTAAGATAAGGGCTTATCAGAACTGCTCAATATCAAGTGTTGAGCCAGTGCCCGGGCTAAAGAAAGCCCCTTTTCCATCGCTTGATAAGCATTATAACGAACCTTATTTTTCGCTCCGCCCAGGAAATCAAAGGCAGAAAACCGCGCTTCGCCGAAGTGGTCGTCCGGAGAAAAATTTTCATTGCGGACCCGGCGCAGGCAGCCTAGCGTTTCCCTCTTCGCTGCCTGAATGTCCTTTGGGTCAAGGGTTAGATAGACCAGGGCTGCGCCGCCGTACTTAAGGGCGTTGTAACTCATATAGACGGTCTCGGCCAAACGCCTCTGGCCGCGGAGGGCAGAATGAAGCATCGGGCTGAGACCGCGGCCAAGAATCTCGGTTAGGAGGTCAAAAGAATACTGGTCCGGATGGTTGTAATCAGGAGCGAGGAAGCCAATGACGAGATAGGCCTTGTTGACATCCAGCTCCACATCCAGGTCAATAGCTTTGCCGAGAGGCGTGGCAATTTCAATCTTCTCTCGCTGACCCGTTTGCACCGGGGCGACTTTGACCTCCTCGAAAACAGCCCGCACTTCTTTCTCGACCGAGTTCAGGTCAAAATCTCCGACCACAGCCAGAGTGCAATTGTCGGGAACAAAGAAGCGCCGGTAAAAATCTTCCATCATCTTGACGGTCAAAGCCTGGATGGTTTCTTTCTTCCCTTCAACTGGTTTTCCATAGGGATGGCCCTGAAAGAGATTCTGATAGACCAGCGAGGTCGCATACCGGAAGGGGTCATCCTCAAGTTCCCTGAGCTCCTCAAAGATGACCTCCTTTTCCTCATCCAGGCCGGCCTGAGAAAGCTTGAGGTCAAAAAGAATCTCTTTCTGGTTACGGAGGGCGAAAAGAATATGCTCAGAGGGAACGACGATCTCAAAGAGGGTGAGGTCATGCCCAGTATGGGCGTTAAAGTAAGCTCCGTGCTGCCGGACCTGACGACTGATTTCGCTCCCGGAACGCCGCTCTGTTCCCCGGAAAAGCACATAGTGCTCAAGGAGATGGGCAAGCCCGCTTATCTCTTCGGTCTCGTCTTTTACACCCAGGTTGACAGCAGCGACAGCGTTGACCAGAGGGATATCCCGTTTCTCGAGGAGAAAAACCCTGAGCCCGTTATCCAGGATAAACGACTTCGAGGTTTCTTGCTCAGAAGCGATAAGAGGAAGACAACCGGCAGCCGGATTGAGGATGAGGAGGAGGGTCAAAAAAAAGCTCAAAAGATGTGCTCGGCGCACTTGTGGCATCGACTCGACTCTCTTTTTATGCTAACCCAATTTTCTTTCCAGAGCAAACTCCTTGACAACTCAAGCCTTCGGGTGGCAAATTTCAAACCTTCTGGTAATCCTGAGGCCAAATCTGGGCTGACAAGACCGAAGTAGAGATTGAGATTCGTCTATGATAAAATCCAATCCGAGAGGCAAAGATGAAGAGCCAGATAAAAGCCAAAATTCTCGTCGTCGATGACGAGGAGAACATCCGGAAATCCCTAAAGATGATTCTTGAGTATGAGGGTTACCAATTTCTTGAAGCAGCAGACGGAGAAGAAGCCCTACAGTGCATCGAAGACACAGTCGGTCTCGACCTTGTTCTTCTTGACATCAAGCTGCCTGGACGTGACGGGTTGGAGATTCTCTCTGAGATAAAAAAGCGGCCCTATCCGCCTGAAGTAATCATCATTTCTGGACAGGGGACAATCCAGACGGCGGTCGAGGCGACTAAGCTGGGTGCCTTTGAGTTTCTCGAGAAACCCCTCCACCGGGACCGAGTCTTGCTGACCATCCGCAACGCCCTCAACCAGAAAAAACTGGAGCGGGAATGCCTGGACCTGAGGAGAAAAGCAGAAAAGAAGTATGAGCTTGTCGGCAATCATCCCCTGATGAAGCAGTTATGGAATGAAATCCTCAAGGCAGCTCCGACCAACGCCACCGTCCTCATTTATGGCGAAAGCGGAACAGGCAAAGAGCTCATCGCGCGGGCGATCCATAACCATAGTCTGAGAGCAAGGGAAAAATTTGTCCAGGTGAACTGCGCCGCCATCCCTGAGGAGCTCATTGAGAGCGAGCTTTTCGGCCACGAAAAAGGCGCTTTCACAGGCGCCACAGAGCGAAAAACGGGCAAGTTTGAACTGGCCGACCGCGGCACTATTTTCCTGGATGAGATTGGGGATATGAGCCTCAAAACACAGTCCAAGGTTCTCCGGGTGCTTGAGGAAGGAGAAGTCCAGAAAGTGGGCTCCTCAAAAATCAACAAGGTGGACGTTCGGGTCATTGCGGCCACGAACAAAGACCTGCGCCAGGAAATTCAGGCCGGGAAATTCCGGGAGGACCTCTTTTTCCGCCTCAACGTTGTTCCCATCTACTCGCCCCCGCTGAGAGAGAAAAAGGAAGACATCCCCCTTCTGGTTGAATATTTCTGCCGGAACTACGCCGAAGAGAACAACTTCCGGCCAAAGAGGTTTTCTCCCGATGCGCTCAAAGCGATGATGGACTATCCCTGGAAGGGGAATGTCCGCGAGCTCAAGAATGTCGTCGAGCGCCTTCTCATCATGACCGAGGCCGAGGTGATTGAAAGAAAGCATCTCCCGGAAAACATCCGAGGCAAGGTGGAGGTGCAATTGCCCGATGCCAGCAAGGTGAGGTCCCTCAAGGAGTTCCGGGAAATGGCCGAGAAAGAGTTCATCCTCGCCAAGCTCGCGGCCAACAACTGGAACATTTCCCGAACCGCGCGCGCCATCGACACGCCGCGTTCCAACCTCTACAAAAAATTGGCTCAATATGGTATAAAGATAACCGTAGGAGTGGGTGAGGCGGTTGCTCCCGTATCTCCGGCGGAGAAAACGGGGGAGGAAAGTCCGAACTCCACAGGGCAGGATGGTCGCTAACCGCGACTCCGGGCGACCGGAGGAAAGTGCCACAGAAAAAACACCGCCGAAGGAGGGGGCCAAACCTCTCCTGGCAAGGGTGAAATGGCGAGGTAAGAGCTCACCGCCCCGGTGGTGACACCGGGGGCAGGGTAAACCCCATCCGGAGCAAGACCAAACGAGCCCCATCTCGGGATGGCCCGTCCCACGGGGAGGGTAGGTCGCTGAGCCTTCTGAGCAATCAGGAGGAAAGACAAATAACCGCCCCTGCTTAGAGCAGGAACAGAATTCGGCTTACTTCCCACTCCTGCTTTTTTTGTTTAAAGGGCAGAAACGGCCATCCGGATGATGGCCAGAATATTCCCCGGGAAAATTCCGAGCTGGAGCACGCCATAGAGGCAAAAGAAAAGGACCAGAAAAACAGCCGGATTTTCCTGCTCAATCAGCACCGTCTCCCGTTCGGCCGAAGGCTCCCGCATGTACATATAGACGATAATTCTCAAATAGTAGAAAACAGAAATCAGACTGGCCAGAACACCGATAACGACGAGCGGCACCAGCCCAGCGCGCACGGCAGCGCTGAAGACATAGAATTTCGCCAGGAACCCCGCTGTCGGTGGAAATCCAGCCAGAGAGAGAAGGAAAACGGACAGCGTTCCTCCTATCCACGGGTATTTGAACCCGATGCCGGCGAAATCCTCGAGATCATTATACTCCCGGCCCTTCCGGCTCATCCCGATGAGCGCGGCAAAAGCCCCGATATTCATGAACATATAAGCCGTCAAATAAAAAACCAGGCTCGTCTGGTCCCCAGCCAGAATAGCGACCAGAATGTATCCGGCGTGAGCAATCGACGAATAGGCAAGAATTCTCTTGACGTTCGTCTGTCTGAGAGCTAGCAAATTTCCGACAACCATGGTCAGCACACTGAGCGCCCAAAGCGACCAGAAAACGAGCTGGGTTTCGGAAGAGGCTCCCCAGAAATCTAAGAAGAGGCGCAGAAAAACGGCAAAACCGGCTATCTTGGGGCCAACCGAGAAGAAGGCGGTGATGGGTGTCGGCGCTCCCTCGTAGACGTCAGGCGTCCACATGTGGAAAGGAACAAGAGCAATTTTGAACCCAAAGCCAACCAGCACAAGAGCCAGGCCGATAAGCCCAAGCCCTTTTCCTTGGCCGCTCGACTGGAAATACTCGATGATGGCGCTGATGACAAGCGACTGGGATGCACCGTAAAGAAAGGCCAGGCCAAGGACGAGGAAGGCGCTGGCAAAACTCCCCAGGAGGAAGTACTTGAGCGCTGCTTCGGAAGATTTGGGGTCCTTCCGCCTCAACCCTGCCAGAGCGTAGGAGCTCACCGACAGAACCTCAAGTCCCAGGAAAATGACCAAAAGGTCTGGCGAGGAGGCCATGATCATCATCCCTGAGAGAGCGAGAAGAACGAGCGCATAGAGCTCGCCGTGATTCGCTTCCTGGTCGGCGATGTATTTCAAGCTCAGAAGGATGACGAGCGCTCCAGCCAAGCAGAAAAGGAGAAAGAAGAAAAGAGCCAAGTTGTCCATGTCAAGGCTCTTGTTGAAATAAGAAAAGCCACGATTCCAGAAGCGTACGCACAGCCCAGCACAGCCGGCAAGAAAAACGAGCGAAATAAACCCGAGATAGTTCTTGTTTTCATTGCGGAAGGTAACCTCAAAAAGGAGAATAGCCAAGGCACCCAGGACGAGGCTGAGAGCAGGCAGAATCGCAACCAGACTATTCATCCAAAATTTCTCCTTCCTTTGGTTGATTTACTTCCTGCTTGACCTTAAGGGCCTCGCTTTTGCTCTCCTTAATCTGCTGCTGGACAAAAACTCTTTCCTTCGTCTTAATCCGATTGAGGAGGTGAATAACCGAAGCGTCCATCTTCCGGAGAAAAGTCTGGGGGTAGATTCCCATCCAGAACATCAAGATGACGATGGGAACAAGATAACCGATTTCACGCGCGTTCATGTCGCGGAATGTCCTTATTTTCTCGTTAACAATCGGCCCGTGCATCACCCGCTGGTACATCCACAGCAGATAGGCGGCCGCCAAAATCACGGTCGTGACGGCAAGCACGGCTTGGAGAGGGCTTGCTTTGAATACCCCAAAGAGGCAGAGAACCTCGCCGACAAAACCGTTAAGCCCGGGCAGGCCGACTGAAGAAAGCATGCACACCAGGAAGAAGGCCGCAAAAACAGGCATCTGGCTGCTCACTCCTCCAAAATCTTTAATCAGACGTGTATGGGCCCGTTCATAGAGAATGCCGACAATCAAGAATAAAGCGCCCGTGCTCAGCCCATGGTTGAGCATCTGGTAGATAGCGCCCTCCAGCCCTTCGACATTCAGGGCAAAAACAGCCAGCATGATTAGCCCCATATGGCTGACACTCGAATAAGCGACCAGCGATTTGACATCCTTCTGGATGAGGGCCATCAGTCCGCCGTAAATAATTCCGACGATGCTGAGTCCAACCAGAAGCGGCAAGAACCTCTGGACGGCATCCGGAAAAAGCGGTAGGGCAAACCGCAGAAAGCCGTAGGTTCCCATCTTCAGCAAGACGGCAGCCAGGAGAACGGAGCCTGCCGTCGGTGCTTCGACATGGGCGTCGGGAAGCCACGTATGGAAAGGGAACATCGGCACTTTGATGGCGAAGGCCAGGGCGAAGGCGAGGAAGAGCCAGCTCTGAACGCCGGGATTGAGGAGGAGCTGGTAATGGTCAAAAATGTTGAAGGAATAGACACCGGTTGCCCGGTAGTAATAGACATAGAGAACAAAGATGGCGACGAGCATCAACAGGCTTCCGAACATCGTCATCAGGACAAATTTCAGGGTTGCATAAATTCGGCGGGGACCGCCCCAGACGCCAATCAGGAAATACATGGGGATGAGCATGGCTTCCCAGAAGACATAGAAAAGGAACAAATTGAGTGCCAGGAAGACGCCGATGATGCCGGTTTCAAGGAGAAGCATGAAAATCATGTATTCCTTGACGCGCTTTTCGATATAAGTCCAGGAAGAGAGAACTGCGATGGGCAGAAGGAATGTCGTTAGAAGCACAAGGAAGAGGCTGATTCCGTCCACTCCCAGATGATACTGGATTCCGTAGCCAAGCCAGGCAGCTCTTTCCTCAAACTGAGGGGTGGCCACTGACGGATCAAAAGAAAAATAGAGCGCCAGCGAAAGAGCAAAGGTGGCGAGCGTAAAAAAAAGGGCTGTACCGCGCACCAGGTTTTTTTTCTCGCCAGAAAGGAAAATGAGGACAATAGCTCCGCCGAGCGGAAGGAAGGTGATCAGGCTCAATAGCGGAATGTTCGTCATTTTCTTCTCTTCCTCTCCTTCGTCCTAAAACAACAGGTATCCAATTAAAATTACAACTCCGAGGAGAAAGACCAGAGCATAATCCTTGACCAAGCCGCTCTGGAGCAGGCTGAGCACCCGGCCGGCTAGGTTCATGGTCTCTCCAGTGCCATTGATGGCGCCGTCGATGACGCCAAGGTCAAAACGGTGGTAGATAGTCTCTGAGCCGCGGATCATCGGGTTGACGAAAGCGGCATTATAAATTTCATCCACATAATATTTGTTATAAAGAAGCCTATAGACGCCTGGAAAGCGCCTGACAAGGCGATGGGGCGTCTGAGGAGATTTCAAGTAAAAAACGTAGGCAACGTAGATTCCGGTCAGGGCAACGGCAACTGAAATTAGAATGAGCGTCCATTCTGTGCTTATAGCCAGATGAACCTCATGCTCTGGCGCACCATGTGCAGGCGCCAGGACAGGCGCCAGGAAACGATTAAAGAGGTTTGCTTTCTCGCCAAAGACAACGGGTAAACCCACATAGCCGGCCACAACCGAGAAAAATGCCAGGATGAGCAGAGGAATGGTCATCACGGGCGGCGATTCGTGGAGATGTTTCTTGGCATGGGAGTCGAGACGTTCCTCGCCGTGGAAAGTCAAGAAGATGAGCCGGAACATATAGAAAGCGGTCAGCACTGCGCCCATGATCCCAAGAGCCCAGACAAAATACTGCCCACTGGCAAAGGCGTGGGTCAGGATAGCGTCTTTGGAAAAAAACCCCGACAGAAAAGGAACCCCCGCGATGGCAATCGCTCCGACCAGGAAAGTCGGGTAGGTGAGGGGAAGATATTTTTTCAGCCCGCCCATTTTACGCATGTCGAGCTCGCCAGACAAGGCGTGCATGACGCTTCCGGCAGCCAGAAACAAGAGACTCTTGAAAAAGGCGTGCGTATAAAGATGGAACATGCCGGCGGCATAGGCTCCGACTCCGCAGCCCATGAACATGTAGCCAATCTGGCTGATGGTGGAGTAGGCGAGGACTCGCTTGATGTCGTTGTGGGTCAAAGCCATTGTCGCCGCGAAAATGGCCGTCAGGGCCCCGATGACCGCAACCACCTGGGCTGCGTCCTCCGCAAGTGTGTAAAGAACGTTCATCCGGCTGACCATGTACACGCCAGCGGTGACCATCGTCGCGGCGTGGATGAGGGCGCTTACCGGGGTCGGGCCTTCCATGGCGTCGGGCAACCAGACATAAAGCGGGATTTGAGCGGATTTTCCCGTGGCGCCCACAAAAAGGAGCATGGCGATGAGTGTGGCCAGCCCCGTGCTGATGTGCCCGGCGTGGAGAGCCTCGTTGATCGCTCTGAATTCGCCGCTTCCCACATGAAGGATGAGGAAGAATAAACCGAGGATAAAAGCTGCATCCCCGATCCGATTGACGATAAACGCTTTTTTCCCGGCATTAGCTGCCGAATGCTTCTCGAACCAGAAGCCAATGAGAAGGTAGGAACACAGCCCAACTCCCTCCCAGCCGACAAACATCAAGACGAGGTTTGAAGCCATGACCAGGAGAAGCATGGCAAAGGCAAAAAGGTTAAGATAGGTGAAATAGCGGGTATAGCCTTTGTCGCTGGCCATATAACCCACAGAATAAACATGGATGATGAAACCCACTCCCGTAACGACAAGGGTCATGATAGAGGAAAGAGGATCAAGCTGGAGCGAGAGATTGGCCGAAAAGCTTCCGGAGATAATCCATCCGAAAAGTGTCTTGACGATGGGCAAGCTCTCGGGATCAACCCTGAGGAGACCAAAAAAGGCGCTCAGCGAAAGAAGAAAAGAAAAAAAGACAGAAAGGCAAGCTTGCCAGGAGACCCATTTTTTGGGAAGCCAACGGCCAAAGATGGCGAGCACCAGAGCGCTTGCTCCAGGGATAAACGGAATGAGCCAGAACCACTCGGCCATATTATCCCTTCATTATGTTGAAATCTTCGGCCTTGATCGTCTTCTTCTGCCGAAAAACAAGGAGGATGATGGCCAGACCGACAGTCGCCTCCGCGGCCGCGACCGTAATGACGAAGAAGACAACGACTTGCCCGGCGAGCGATTGGGAAGCTTTGGCCAGGGCGATAAAGGCCAGGTTAGCCGCGTTGAGCATCACCTCAATGGACATGAACATCGTGATGAGGTCCCTTTTGACAAAGAAGGCGATGACACCAAGGACGAACAGGATCAAACTCAGAATAAAAAAATAATAAACCGGGATCATTCTTCGTCCTTCTTCTTCACAAGCACAATGGCGCCCACCAGGGCAGCAATGATCAGGAGAGACGTGATTTCAAAAGGATAAAGATAATCCGTGAAAAGCAAGCGTCCAAGCTCAGTCACATTTCCTGCAGAGGGGCCGGTCTCGGCCACAGCTCCACCAGAGGCAATGGCTCCCCGGATGGCCAGAGCGAGCTGGAAGAAGAGCAAGAGTCCCAAAAGCGCTGAAAGACGGATCGTCCACCTTTTTCTTTCGGCCGGGATTCCCTCCTTGAGATTGACCATCATGATGACGAAAATGAACAGGACCATAATCGCGCCGGCATAAATGATGATCTGGATGGCGGCGATGAAAGGGGCGTCGAGGAGCCCGAACAACCCGCCCAGGGAAGCGAAAGCAAGGACAAGGAAGAGGGCGTTATGGGCCTGGTTGCGAGAAATGACCATTCCCAAAACAGAGCTCACGCTCAGAATAGCCAGCAAGAAAAAAAGAAAAAAGGCCATTTTTTAGGGTTGCCATTATATTTTTTGTCTAATGGCTATGTCAAGATTTTTTTCCCCGCTGGCAGAAGAATCACCGTTTGGGTTCTGTCTCGGCTCAGCCTCATCCAAGCCACCTCTCGGGCTCAGTGGAAAAGGTTTCTAACCTCGCTCAACAAAAAGCCTACCCGTCCAGCAGCTTCTCCAGGGCCATCTTTGACAAACAAGGAGATTTTGCTATAATAAACGCGGTATCGCGGGGTAGAGCAGTCTGGTAGCTCGTCGGGCTCATAACCCGGAGGTCGCTGGTTCAAATCCAGCCCCCGCTACCATCTTTTTTGGGGACGGTTCTCTTTTTTTCTGCGTTTTTCTTTTCTCTCTTCTCTCTGCGCTCGTTCAGATAGATTAGTGACACCTTTAGGTGAGGTAAAATCATGGGGGCGGTTCTCTTTTTTCTTCTTCTTTCCTTTCTATTTACTCTCTTGATATACCATAGGGGGGTATGGTATAATAGCGGCGGAGGCTAAAGATGAGAGAATTATCGACAACCCATCAGGTTGAGCTTGTCCGGCTCCGGAGAATCGAGGGCCAGGTCAAAGGCGTCCAGAAGATGATCGAGGACAAACGCTATTGCATCGATATTCTGACCCAGCTCGCTTCGATTATTGGCGCAGTAAAAAGCGTCGCTGAGAACATCCTGGAAAGGCATCTCGAAGGCTGCGTTCGCCAGTCCTTTGCCGAAGGGAGCAGAGAAGATAAGCAAAAGAAAATAGAAGAAGTAATTAGCATTTTGAGAAAACTCAGGCACGTCTGAGGATGAAAAGGCAAAAAGGCAAGGCTATTATGAAAAAGACTTCAAAACAACAGAAAAGCAGCGGTCAAAACGCTGCTTCCGTCGAGCTTTCAATTAAGGGCATGCATTGTGCTTCGTGCGTCCAGAGGGTAGAGAAGGCCCTCCTCCAAAAAAGCGGGATCATGGACGCGGCCGTAAACTTGGCCACGGAAAGGGCAAAAGTCATCTACGAGCCAGCTCTCCTCGACCTCGAGGACATCAAGCGCACGATCGAGGCCGCTGGCTACCAAGCGGAGGAGCGTCCCTCAGTCGGGAAAGGCGTGGACATGGAAAAAACCCGTCGGGAAAAAGAATATCGCGCGCTTAAAACCAAGTTCCTGAGCGGGCTCGTCCTCGGCATTCTTGTCTTTTTGGGCAGCTCCCGCCACTGGTTTCCCTGGGTTCCGGAATTTCTGGGCAATTTCTACGTTCTCTTGGTCCTCACGACACCCATTCAATTCGGAATCGGATGGCAATTCTACAGAGGAGCATGGAGGGCCCTCAAACACCGCAGTGCCGACATGAACACGCTCATCGCTGTCGGAACCTCAGCCGCCTACCTCTACAGCGTGCTGGCAACAGTTTTTCCATCTCTCTTTGCCACAAGCGGCATCCCGGCGAACGTCTACTTTGACACTTCGGCCCTGATTATCGTCCTTATCCTGCTCGGAAGATTGCTCGAGGCAAGAGCTAAGGGCCAGACTTCTGAGGCCATCAAAAAACTCATCGGCCTCCAGCCAAAAACCGCGCGAGTCCTGAGAGAAGGAAAAGAAATGGACATCCCGGTAGAGGAAGTTGTTGTCGGCGACCTCATCACGGTGAGACCAGGAGAGCGAATCCCGGTTGACGGCATTGTCCGGGAGGGGAAGTCCAGCGTCGACGAGTCGATGATTACGGGCGAGAGCCTGCCCGTCAAAAAGGGACCGGGAAGTGAAGTCATCGGCGCGACAATAGATCGGACAGGAAGCTTTAAGTTTGAAGCGACCAAAGTTGGAAAAGACACTACCCTCGCCCAGATTATCAAGCTGGTCGAAGAGGCCCAGGCATCTAAAGCTCCCGTCCAGCGCCTCGCCGATAAGATTTCCGGGTATTTTGTCCCGGTTGTCATCTTGATCGCCCTCCTCACCTTCATTGTCTGGCTGGCTTTTGGCCCGCCCCCAGCTCTCACTTTTGCCCTGCTCAATTTTGTTGCTGTCCTGATCATTGCTTGCCCATGTGCCCTCGGACTGGCAACACCGACGGCGGTCATGGTGGGGACAGGAAAAGGAGCTGAAAACGGCATCCTGATCAAGAGCGGTGAAAGCCTGGAGATAACCCACAAGATAGACACCATCGTCATCGATAAAACAGGAACGCTGACCAAAGGGGAACCTGAAGTTACCGACATCGTAGTCCTCCCTGCTTTTACCGAAGAGCAAATCCTCCATTTTGCGGCCGCCGCGGAGAAAAATTCTGAACATCCTCTGGCCGAGGCCATTCTGAAGAAAGCTCGCACCAACGGCATCCAAATCCTGGAGCCAGAGGCTTTCAAGGCCATCGAAGGTCAAGGCGTCGAAGCGAGCCTGAGCGGCCAGCAAATTCTTCTCGGCAACGCCAGACTCATGCTCGAGCACCGGATAGAAACAAAGAATCTCGAAAAAGAGGCCGAGAACCTCAGCCGTGCGGGCAAGACCCCCGTTTACGTTGCTATTTCAGGCAGAGCCGCCGGGCTGATGGGGATTGCCGACACATTCAAAGAAGGTTCCCTCGAAGCAATAAGGAAGCTCAAGAAAATGGGCCTCCGTGTCGTCATGCTCACCGGCGATAACCGGAGGACGGCCGAGGCGATGGCCGCTCAGGCCGGCATCGGCGAAGTTCTCCCTGAACTCTTGCCCCGACAGAAAGTTGAAGCCATAAAGATGCTCCAATCGAAAGGCCAAAGAGTGGCCATGGTTGGCGATGGCATCAACGACGCACCCGCCCTCGCCCAGGCCGACATCGGGATTGCCCTCGGCTCGGGAACTGATGTCGCCATGGAAGCCTCGGATATTACCCTCATCAAGGGAGACTTGAGAGCCGTTGCGGCGGCCATTGAATTGAGCAAAAAGACAATTCGTGTCATCAAACAAAATCTCTTCTGGGCGTTTATCTATAATACGGCAGGCATTCCCCTGGCGGCCGGCGTTCTCTATCCCTTTTTTGGCCTCCTCCTGAACCCGATAATTGCCGCAGCCGCCATGGCCTTTAGCTCTGTCTCGGTGGTCTCCAATTCTCTGCGGCTGAGAAGGCTTCAACTGAGGGTCTGATTTGATTGAGGCGGCTGCTTTTTTTCAATTTCAAGCGCCAACGACCGACTAAAAGGGTTGAGGATAAAATGAAGAGTTCTGAGTGCACATCAAATAGCTATAAGATCCTGGTGGTCGAGGATGAGGCAATCATCGCCATGGATATTGAGTTCATCCTCCGCAAACTCGGTTTCAGTCACCTTGAAGTCGTCGACACGGGAGAAGAATCCATCCAGAAGGTCGCTGTCGACAAACCGCACCTCGTCCTGATGGACATCAAGCTCAAAGGAAAGATCGATGGGATCGAGGCCGCCCAGCATATTTTTTATGAATACAACGTCCCCGTCATCTATATTACTGCTTATGGGGATGAGAATACTCTGGAAAGGGCAAACGGCAGCGCCCGCTATGGCTACATCACCAAACCCTTCGAGGAAACCGAGCTCCAATCGACTATCCAGAGCGCTCTTCTTCAGGCCTATCCATAACCGCTTCCAAGATACCCCACTCAACTCTTTTTTGTTCGATTCTTCATTTCTTCAATCCGTTCGGGTGGCTCAGCCTTTTTGCGCTTCTTGTGGGTCTGGATTTTAATTGTGCTTAATTAGGTGCTTAATTAGCGGAGAAGAAAGCCACGCCAGAGAGGGTCCTTGGGGTTGATGAGGAATTCACTCCGGCCGGTAATGAATGCGCTCCCGGAGACTTCAGGAACAACGGCTTCATAAGGCCCAAACTGGACTTTCTTGAGAAGCCGGCCTTTAAAGCAAGTCCCCAGGATGCTTTCCACGGTGAAGGAGTCACCGATTCGAAGCTCGCCCCGGGCGTAATGAAGGGCGGCCCGAGCACTCACGCCTGTGCCGGTCGGGCTGCGGTCGACCTCGCCGTCGGCAAAAATGCAAACATTCCGGCTGTGATGGCGGCGGTCGGCGGGTTGGCCGACGATGATTGTCCCGTAAAGAAAACTTAAATCCTCCTCAAAAGGATGACGAACGAGAAGGTCAGTGGCGACAGCTTCTTTTATTCGCCGGCCAAGCTCGATCAGACGCCTGAACTCTTCCGGAACCAGGCGCACACCCAAATCCTCGGCCCGACAAAAGGCATAAAAAGCGCCGCCAAAGGCGACATCGTAAGGCACACGACCGATGCCCTCTACCTCAACTTCTTTGTCCAGAGCAAAGGCGAAGGCGGGCACGTTGACGAAAGAAACTGATTTGACCCTTTTGTCCGCGAGCTCAGCTTTGGCCGTGACTTGGCCTGCTGGCGTATCGATTTTGAGGCAAGCCTTTCCTTCCTTTTCCCAGCTCAACAGACGGTCCTCTCTCTCTTTTCTTTCTCCTCTTTGGCCACCCCTCTTCTGCCTTGCGCGAGCTAATCCCTTAATCAAACCTGTTTCGAGAACAACCGTCACGAGGGCAATGATGCCATGGCCGCACATCGTGCTGAAGCCTTCGTTGTGAAGGAAAAGAACGCCAAAGTGGCTGTCCGGGGAAACAGCCTCGGTGAGGATGCATCCATACATATCGGCATGGCCCCGCGGCTCCCACAGGAGCGCTGTGCGCAGCGCATCCAGGTGGCGGCGAGCGTAGCGGCGTTTCTCGAGCATGGTTTTTCCCGGAATGGGCGGGATGCCTCCGATAATGACGCGCAACGGCTCGCCCGCTGCATGGGCCTCAACCGTCCGAATAACCTGCCGGTTTGACGGT
>FWPV01000886.1_pt1 | contig 78344 bp, 74 predicted proteins | sample 2228371 | NCBI WGS metagenome assembly FWPV01 (sample SAMEA103939776, study PRJEB20133) | metagenome
AAGAGCTTAAACTATAAAACACCAGCCCAATACTTAAAAGAAACAAAGAATATTATTTTACAACGTATCGTTAGCTAACAAGTTCTTCTTTCATCCATTGACTCTTTTTCTTTTCACGAAGTACACTTATTTCATGCTGGCCAAAGTAATATCAGGAACAACGCTTGGTCTTGAATCTATTCCGGTTACTGTAGAAGTAGATATCTATCCCAAAAGCCTGCCTTCTTTTACCATTGTCGGTCTTCCGTCAAAGTCAGTAGAAGAAGCTAAAGAAAGAGTCAGAGCAGCGATAAAAAATTCAGGAGCAGAGTTTCCTACTCATCGAATTATTGTCAATTTGGCCCCGGCAGATTTACCCAAAGAAGGACCATCATATGATTTACCAATTGCAATAGGGATATTAATTGCTTCCGGTCAGTTAGAAGCAGAGATAAAAGACTATTTGTTTTACGGAGAATTATCTCTTGATGGGACTCTTAGACATACTAATGGAATTTTGCCAATGGCAATTTTAGCCAAAAAGAAAAAATATAAAGCCTTTTTTCTGCCGAGAGTAAATGCTAGTGAAGCGGCAGTTATCGCCGGAATAAATGTTTTTCCTGTTACCTGTCTGATTTCACTTTTTCATCATCTTAACAAAACAAAATTGATCAAGCCTTTTCCTCATATCTCTTTTAGCAAATTGGCAGAAGAAAAACTGGTTGAGTTTGATTTGGCAGATATTAAAGGTCAAGAGCAGGGAAAAAGGATTCTAGAGATTTCGGCTAGCGGAGGTCACAATCTTTTGATGAAAGGAGTTCCTGGAGCAGGAAAAACTATGCTTTCCAGAGCTTTGCCTGGAATCTTGCCCGATCTGACAGAAGAAGAAGCGCTGGAGGTGACCAAGATCTATTCAATTACAGGCAACCTTCCTGAAGGATCATCGATTATTAAGACTCGTCCCTTCAGAGCTCCGCATCATACTACAAGTAGAATCGGACTTATTGGCGGAGGAACCAAACCGATGCCGGGAGAAATTTCCCTTGCCCACCGGGGAGTGCTTTTTTTGGATGAGTTTTCAGAATTCCCTAGACATGTGCTTGAGGCCCTCCGTCAGCCGATAGAAGACGGCATAGTGGTCATCTCTCGTGCAGCTGGAACCATTACTTATCCGGCGAAGTTTGTTTTGGTTGCTGCTAGTAATCCTTGTCCTTGTGGTTTTTTGGGAGATATACAAAAAAAGTGTAGATGTTTGCCAGGTCAGATTATGCAATATAAAAAACGTATTTCAGGACCAATTATTGACAGAATTGATTTACATCTTGAGCTTCCGCCTGTAAAAGTAGATAAATTAACCACAAATTATAACTGTGCATCTTCAAAACAAATTAAAAAAAAAGTCCAGTTGGCAAGAAATATACAGACAAAACGTTTCAGGGGTACAAAAATTGTCTGTAACAGCGATTTAGATTCAAAAGGAATAAAAGAATTTATTCCCCTTTCTTCTGAGTGTCAGAAACTTCTTAAACAAGCCGTTGTCAGTTTACATTTATCAGCTAGGACTTACTTCAGAACTATTAAAGTGGCGCGGACAATCGCAGATTTGGATCAGGAAGAGAAGATCTCATCTGCCCATGTAGCTGAAGCTCTTCAATATCGTCCTAAAGAGGAAGAATTTTGAGATATTGACAGAGAAGTAATACTTTGATATATATAGACCATTATGAATAGGTGGATTTATATACTTGATATTATTATCCTCTCAATCTCTGTCTTCGTTATTGGACGAAGACTTGCTTGGGAGGAATAGAGATATCCACCAAATAACTTGATTAATAAGTCCTCCCAAGAAATGGGAGGTTTTTTTTGTTTTAAAATTATGCTTTCAGACAAAATAAAAAAGGGAAATGAAAGAGCTCCTCATAGAGCTCTTCTTCGTGCTTGCGGAGTAAAAAATAAGGATTTTAATAAGCCTTTTATTGCGGTGGTCAATTCTTATACAGATATAGTTCCTGGACACATTCACCTTTCTACTATTGGAAGAATAGTTAAAGAATCAATTAGAGCTGCTGGAGGTGTTCCTTTTGAATTTAATACTATAGGGGTTTGTGATGGAATTATTATGGGACATTCAGGTATGAATTATTCTTTACCTAGTAGAGAATTAGTTGCAGATAGTGTGGAAACGATGGTGAGAGCACATTGCTTCGATGGAATGGTATGTATCCCCAATTGTGACAAGATTGTTCCCGGGATGCTTATGGCTGCAGCAAGGATAAATATTCCTACGGTTTTCATATCTGGCGGTCCAATGAAAGCTGGTGAATTGTCGAATGGAAAAAAAATAGATTTAATTTCTGTATTTGAAGCAGTAGGAGCTTATCAAAAGGGTAACATCGGGAAATCAATGCTTACCCGATTAGAAGAAAAAGCATGTCCAAGCTGCGGTTCATGTGCGGGAATGTTTACTGCTAATTCTATGAATTGTCTTTTAGAAGCTTTAGGAATGGCTTTACCAGGAAATGGTACCGTTTTGGCAGTATCGAAAAAAAGATTGGAATTAGCTAAAAGATCAGGAAAAATAATTATTGATTTGGTTAAAAAAAATATTAGACCAAGAGATATTATTACTCAAAAATCTATCGATAATGCATTGAGTCTTGATATGGCTATGGGGGGATCAACAAATACGATTCTTCATACTCTTGCTATAGCTTATGAAGCGCAAGTAAATTATCCCTTGAAAAGGATTAATGAAATCTCTAAAGATACACCCTGTTTATGCAAGATATCTCCTTCTTCTAATTATCACATTGAAGATTTGGATAGAGTCGGAGGAGTATCAGTTATTTTAAAACAACTATCAAAAATAAAAAAACTAAATCTATTTCAAATTTCAGTTACAGGCAAAACAGTAGGAGAAAATATTAAAAATGCCAAAGAACCAGATGGTTTAGTGATTAAAAGCATTGATCAAAGTTATAGTCAGGATGGAGGATTAGCGATTTTATTTGGTAATTTAGCTCCAAAAGGAGCAGTAGTTAAAACAGCAGGAATTGCCAATTACCGATTGAGAAAATTTATAGGAAAAGCAAGAGTATTTGATTCAATGGAAACTGCTAATTTGGCTATATTATCTAGAAAAATTAAGCCAAAAGAAGTAATAATTATTCGCTATGAAGGACCAAGAGGAGGACCGGGAATGCAAGAAATGCTGGCTCCTACTGCAAATATTATAGGTATGGGTTTGGAGGATAAAGTAGCATTAGTTACCGATGGAAGATTTTCCGGAGGAACAAAAGGGATATGTATTGGTCATGTTTCTCCAGAAGCAGCAGTTAAAGGACCAATTGCTGCAGTCAAAGATGGAGATATAGTTGAGATAGATGTTGATAAAAGAAAACTAATAATAAGGTTGACAAATAGAGAAATTAAATCCAGAATAGCCAGGTTAAAAAAATTTGTTCCAAAGATAAAGTCAGGTTGGTTATCAAGATATATTAGATTTGTTACTTCTGCTGATAAAGGAGCAGTATTAAAACTATGAAATTAACAGGGGCAGAAATATTATGTAAATCACTTGTCAAAGAAGGGGTTGATACTATTTTTGGCTATCCTGGAGGAGCAATAATTCCAGTTTATGATGCTTTATTAAAGTACCCTTCTCTTAAGCATATTTTAGTAAGACATGAGCAGGGAGCTGCTCATGCTGCTGAAGGATATGCACGTGCAACTGGCAAACCAGGAGTATGTTTGGTTACCTCCGGTCCTGGAGCGACAAACCTTGTGACTGGATTGGCTGACGCAATGATGGATAGTGTGCCAATAATTTGTATTAGCGGGCAAGTAACCTCTACTCTTTTGGGTTATGATGCTTTTCAAGAAATAGATATAGTAGGAATATCTTCGATGATTACAAAGCATAATTATTTAGTTATGAAAGCTGAAGAAATAGCTCAAGTAGTAAAAGAAGCATTCTATTTGGCTACGACTGGCAGGCCAGGACCGATCATGATTGATTTTACAAAGGACGCGCAACTAGAAAAGGTGGAATATAAAAAACCAAATAATTTTAATCTTTCGAGAGTAAATCCAATAATTAACGGAAATATAAGACAGATTCAGAAAGCAGCCGACATAATTAATAAAAGTAAAAAACCGATGATAATTGCAGGTCATGGAGTAATAATTTCTAAGGCAGAAAAAGAGTTGATAAAATTATCTCAAAAAGCGGATATTCCAATAGCCGCAACTCTTCTTGGTTTAAGTAGTATTGACAAAACTCACCCTTTTTTTGTTGGTATGGTAGGTATGCACGGTAATTTAGCTCCCAATATCTGTACTAATAAAGCCGATGTAATTATTGGTTTAGGATTAAGATTTGATGATCGGGTGACTTCAAAAATATCAGATTATGCTAAAAAAGCAAAGATAATTCACATAGATATCGATCCAGCAGAACTTGATAAAAATATTAAATCTGATGTGCCAATTGTTGGAGATGTGAGGCAAGTTTTAAGGCAATTATCTCCTTTGATAAAAAGAAACAAGCATCAAGAATGGTTTGATGAATTTAAAAAATATTATCAGATTGAACATAACGAGGTGATAAAAAAAGAGGCTTTTCCTACTACGGGGAAAATTAGAATGGGTGAGGTGATAAGGAATCTTTCAGAAGAGACAAAAGGAGAAGCAACAATTGTTGCAGATGTTGGTCAAAATCAAATATGTTCTGCTCTTTATTATCAATTTCGTAAAAAGAATAGTTTTATTACAAGTGGAGGTTTAGGGACAATGGGATTTTCTCTTCCAGCCAGTATTGGGGTAAAAAAAGCAAGACCAAAAGAAGAGGTGTGGGTTGTTGTTGGAGATGGGGGATTTCAGATGACAATTCAGGAAATGGCGACAATTGCTCAAGAAAATTTAGAAATAAAAATTGCTCTCTTAAATAATAATTTTCTCGGCATGGTAAGACAATGGCAGCAGCTCTTTTTTGATAAGAAATATTCCGAGGTATATTTAAACAATCCTGACTTTATAAAATTAGCAGAAGGTTTTTCTATTCCTGCTGAAAAAATATCAAAAAGGGAAGATATCGTTCCGGCGATTAGAAAAGCTAGAAATCATAGAGGGGCTTATCTGCTTGAATTTGAAGTAGAGACAGAAGCAAATGTTTTTCCAATGATTCCAGTAGGGGCGGCGGTTGATCAAGTCAGATTAAAATAAAAAGTATGAAAAACCTTAATTTATCTACTTTAATAGTATTTGTGCAAAATAAACCTGGAGTTTTATTTAAAATAGCTGGACTTATTAGAAGACGCAGGTTTAATATTGAGAGCTTGACTGTTTCTCATACTCAAAACCCAGGAATTTCTTGCATTACTATTTTAGTCCGCGGTGAGAAAAATATTGTTGAAAAGATGAGCAAACAACTATATAGAATTGTAGAGGTAATAAAGGTAAGTAAACCAACCGAAGAGATGATCGTAGCCCGAGAACTAGCTTTGATCAAAGTGTCAACTAAAAAGAAAAATAGCCCTAAAAATATTTCGATTATTGCTCAGCATTTTCAAGGTAAGGTGATTAATATTGAGCCGAAATCAATGATTTTGGAGGTGACTGGTGGCGAAAAAAAGATAGACGCTTTTTATCGAAACATGAAAAAGTTTGGAGTGCTTGAATTTGTACGGACTGGCAGAACTGCACTTATAAAGTAATTAATAATTTTTTAAAAAGGAGGAAAAAATGGCAAAAATTAAATTTGGCACTGTTTGGGAAAATGTTGTTACTAGAAAAGAATTTTCTCTTTCTAAAGCTAAGCAAATATTGAGAAATGAAATTGTGGCAGTTATTGGTTATGGTGTTCAAGGACCTGCTCAAGCATTGAATTTAAGAGATAACAAAATTAATGTGATTGTAGGACAGCGATCACCATCTTCTTCTTATGACAAAGCGGTTGAAGATGGCTGGCAGCCGGGGAAGAATTTATTCTCTATTGAAGAAGCAGCAGAAAAGGGAACAATTATTGCTTATTTATTATCAGATGCCGGCCAGGTGGCATTATGGCCTAAAGTAAAAAAATATTTAACTTCTGGTAAAACTTTATATTTTTCTCATGGTTTTGTTATAACCTATAAAAATTTGACTGGAGTAATTCCTCCTAAAGATATAGATGTTATTTTAGTAGCGCCAAAAGGTTCAGGCAAATCTGTGAGAACAAATTTTTTATCTGGAAGCGGAATTAACAGTAGTTTTGCCATTTATCAGGATGCCAGTCACCATGCTAGAGATAAAGTTTTAGCTATGGGAATTGCAGTTGGTTCTGGTTATCTTTTTGAAACTACTTTTGAAAAAGAAGTGTACAGCGACTTAACAGGGGAAAGAGGAGTTTTGATGGGAGCTCTTGAGGGAATAATGGAAGCTCAATATTATATTTTGCGAAAGTATGGACACAAACCAAGCGAAGCTTTTAATGAAACTGTAGAAGAATTGACAGAAAGCCTTATTAAATTGGTTTCAGAACACGGTATGGATTATATGTTTGCTAATTGTTCCACTACTGCCCAAAGAGGCGCTTTTGATTGGAAAGGTAGATTTAGAAAAGCAGTTGAACCTGTTTTTAATAAATTGTATCAGAGAGTCAAAAAAGGAACAGAGGCAAGAAGAGTTTTACTGGCAAATTCTAATCCGAATTATAAAAAAATACTGAAAAAGGAACTTGATGAAATGAAAAATTCAGAATTATGGAAAGCAGGGGCAATAGTTCGCTCCTTGAGACCAAAGATAACTCATGAGAAATAAAAAATTTGACCATAATTTTTATTATTTAGAGTGTTTTAATTGCCAAAAGAAGACAGATGAGTTGGAAAATAACACGATTTGTCGATATTGTGGCGGACCTCTCGATGTAATTTATGACTATGAATATTTAAAGGAACAGATAAATGCCTATATTATGCAGAATACACCCCCAAAAGTGATTAAATACTTAGATTTTTATCCTTTGATTGAAAAGCATAATTTAAATTCGCTTGAGGAAGGAGGAACCCCTTTGCAATTATGCAGAAAAATCGGAAAAAAATTTGGGTTGAAAAAGTTATATGTCAAAAATGAAGGATTGAACCCAACTGGCGCATTTAAAGACAGAGGCAGTTTTGTAGAAATCAATAAAGCTAAACAACTTGGATGTAAATCAGTCTGTGTAGCTTCTACCGGCAACATGGCTGCGAGCGTTGCGGCGTATTCTTCTCAAACCGGATTAACATGTTATGTTTTTGTTCCAGAAGATACACCTAGAGGTAAATTGGCTCAAGTAATATCATTTGGAGCTAATATTATTCAAGTAAGAGGTACATATTCCGATGCTTACCGTTTAGCTTTAGAAACAGCCAAATATTACAATTTTTATCTAGCGGGAGATTTTGCTTTTCGAGGTGAAGGTCAAAAGTCTTTAGCCTATGAAGTTTGTGAACAATTGAGGTTTGGCAAAATTGATTATCTTCTTGTTCCCGTTGGCATGGGAACAAATTTATCATATATCTGGAAAGGCTTTAAAGAGTATTATTTATTTGGTTTAATTGATTATTTACCAAAAATGATTGCTGTTCAAGCAAAAGGAGCTGCGCCAATTGTTGAAGCATTTATCCATAATAATTCACAGGTTGTTCCAATTGAAAAACCACAAACCCTTTGTTCTGCAGTAGCCGTTGGTAATCCTATTGATGCTCCAAAAGTTCTTAGAGCTTTGAAGGAGTCAAAAGGATTGGCAATAACAATCGATGACAATTCTACTTTACAAGCACAACAAGATTTAGCAAAATTTGAAGCTCTTTATGTTGAACCTTCTTCCGCGATGACTCTAGCAGCGTTAAAAAAGCTGGTTGATAGCAAGATTATTACTTCTTCTGATGTAGTTGTTTGTATAGCTACAGGAGCAGGTTTGAAAGATCCAACTACCACTCTTAAAGTGTTAGCGGAACCACCGACAGTTGAACCAAGTTTGTCAGAGGTAAAAAAGGTCATAAAAAGCGGCATTCTTTCAATTAGAACTGGAGGTTACAAGGAAAAAGAAAAATTATTATTTCTCAAAACTCCTAATTTAAGCGAATTAAAAAGCACTATAGAAAGAGAATTTAATCTGTACTTAAATAATAAAATGATAAAAATAATCAGGCGAGTGATAGCTAAATTTATTGATATCAAAGGAAAAAAAATTGCCAAAGCAGATTTGCAATCAATTATTGAAACAGTTGTCACAGATGAGCGCAGAGATAAATCTCTTGATGTTTTGGATTATCATATTGAGACATTTAAGAAGAAAAAGCCTATAGCAAAAACAACTGTTTTTATAGAAAATAAAAAATACAGCTCTCAAAGTGAAGGTGTAGGTCCAGTTGATGCGGCTATTAAAGCAATAACCAAGGCGGTAAAAAAAGTGGATAAAATAAGTTTTAAATTGACTGATTTCAGAGTTGAAATTCCAACTACCGGATCGGATGCTACAGTAGAATGTATTATGGTGCTAAAAGACAAGTATGGTACACAGGTGGTGGGAAAAGGTACTTCTCCTGACATAATAGTAGCAGCTATAGAGGCATATGAAAAAGGATACAACGAACTTATTTTTCAGAGAAAAAGAAATGGACAAAGTGAAAAAAATAATTAAATATTGAAATTTAGTAAAGGATTATTAGTTTTAAAGAATTATATAGAAAGGAGGTAAATTGTATTATGGAAGCAATTTATTCAAAAAATGCTCCCGCAGTAATCGGGCCATATTCTCAAGCTGTAAAATGCGGTCAATACATATTCTGTTCAGGTCAGCTGGGTATAAATCCAGCTACAGGAGAATTGGTTGGAGATGATATAAAGACTCAGACAAAGCAAGCAATGGAGAATCTTCAAGCAGTGCTTAAAGAAGCCGGATCAGATTTTAGCGAAGTGGTTAAGGTGCATATTTATTTAAAAAACATAGGCGATTTTTCACTGGTAAACGAAGTTTATGCCACATATTTTAAGAAACCATATCCGGCCAGAGCAACAATAGAAGCATCAAAACTTCCTAAAGATGCCTTAGTAGAGATAGATTGTATCGCTGTAATTAAATCTAAAAAAGTCATTTCTAAAACATAAAAATTTTATTTTGAGTTTAAATTTTAATATTTAATAAAATGCGAAATAATTCATATTTTCCTTATGCCTTTTTTGAGGATAAGATTGTTAGGATAGAAGAAGCAAAAGTAAACATTATGACAAATGCGTTACAGTATGGGTCTGGAGTATTTGGTGGGATAAGGGGTTATCTTTCGGTTGATAAAAATAAGATAAATATTTTTAGAATAAGAGATCATTACCGGAGGTTTTTAAAATCGTTAAATATTTTAAATAAATCAATAAAATATGATGAGAGCAAATTGGTAGAGATTACATTAGAACTGGTAAAAGTAAATAGACCCAAGTCTGATTGTTATATCCGTCCATTTGCTTACGGTGCAAATTTTAATATATCCCCTGATTTATCAAATTTGGATTTCAAACTGGCAATTTATATGATTTATTTAGGAGAATACTTATCAATAAGTAAAGGGTTAAATCTGATATTTTCAAACTGGATCAGGATAAATGACAATATGATTCCTTCCAGGGCAAAAATTACTGGCGGGTATATAAATTCTTCATTAGCCAAAGCCGAAGCAACAAAACTGGGTTTTGATGATGCTTTGATGCTTTCTTTTGATGGACATGTAGCTGAGGCAAGCGCAGCAAATTTTTTCATGGTTAAAGATGGGGTATTAATTACTCCTTCCAAAAACTCTGATATTTTGGAAGGCATAACAAGAAAAACAATTATTCATTTGGCCAAGGATTTAAAGATTCCGACAGAAGAAAGAGAAATTGATAGAACTGAAGTTTATGCTGCAGATGAAGCATTTCTCTCTGGTACCGGAGTTCAACTTGCTTGGATAGATCAGGTTGATGGCAGAAGAATAGGAGAAGGAAAAATCGGACCGGTGACGAAAAGACTACAACAGCTTTTTTTTAATATTGTACGGGGAAAAGAAAAAAAATACTCTTTTTGGTTGACTCAAATATAAGTAGTAATGATTATTTATTTTACTCTTATTTCAAAGCTTATCCCTTTATACCTTATTATTTTTCTTGGATTTCTAGCCGGAAAATACTTAAAAGCACAAAAAGAAACCTTAGCTTCGATTCTTATTTATATTATTGCACCAATAATAATTTTTCATGGAGTAGTATCTACGCCAATTACATTGGGAATAATATCTATCCCAATATTATTTTTTATTGTTTGTAGCTTTATGTGTTTACTTTTTTTCTCTATAGCTAAAAAGCATTGGCAAGACACAACAAGTAATATATTAGCCTATATGGCAGGGAGCGGTAATGCTGGTTATTTTGGATTGCCCGTAGCTGTTGCCATTTTGGTGAAAATATAATTGGCTTAGCAGCCCTGATTATTTTAGGGTTTGTTCTCTATGAGAATTCTTTGGGTTTTTTTATTACCGCAAGAGGTCGTCATACAGTTAAAGAAAGCATTGATAAGTTAGTTAGATTGCCAACAATTTACGCTTTTATTATTGGTATACTAGTTAATCTTTCAAATGTCAATTTAGGACAAATATACTTAGAAACGGTTCAGTATTTTCGGGGTGCATACACAGTATGCGGCATGATGATAATTGGACTTGGTCTTTCGAATATTAGAAAGTTAAAATTTGATTATAAATTTATCCTCACATCTTTTACTGCTAAGTTTTTAATCTGGCCAGTCTTAATTTCTTTCGTAAACTTTATAGATAAATTATTATTTAATATTTATGATGCAAATATTCATAGACTGATGATGCTTATGTCAGTTGTTCCTATAGCCGCTAATACTGTAGCCTATGCGACCGTACTTAAAGCTCAACCAGAAAAGGCCTCTTTAGTAGTTGTTTTGAGTACTTTATTAGCACTATTTTACCTACCTTTAATAATAGTCCTTTTTTTGAAATAATATATTAGATATGACTAAACACGAACAATATTTTTTGGAGATGATAAATGACCGTTATCAGCAGTTTGAAAAATTTAGAGAAGTTCATGAAAAGTATGTAAGAAATCCAACAAAATGGCAGGAGCAATTTAACGCTGAAGGCAAAATTATTTTGGAAATTATTAGAGAATGGGAGAGAAAACTTTGTTCTCATAGTGAAAGGGGACAATACGGGGTATTTTCATCAAGTTTAGCTGACAAGTTTTGGGCATTAGTTAGACGTGAGTTTCCTAAAATTGATTTTGTCGGTGTTAAAATATCATGAAGTCCTAATCGAGAATTTGACAGAAGAAACTATTTATTATATTATTCCAACTTAGAGAATATGATAACAAAGCAGGTAAACTTCTATTTCTTTTACTTTAACTTCCGAGTCGGGAGTTGCCTGATAGTGAGGTAAGAAATTAAGTTAATTTAAAAGACAACTCCCGAAAGGGAGTTTTTTTATTGGTTTAAAAATATGGAAGCACCTCAAAAAAAAATTATTATCGCCGGCCCATGTGCAGTTGAATCAGAGAAACAGGTTATAAAGACAGTTAATGAGGCCTTAATCAGAAGAGTTGATTTTGTCAGATTGCCTTTATGGAAACCAAGAACGAAGCCTGGTTTTGACGGCCTTGGAGATCAAGGACTTCCGTTTTTGGTAATGGCAACCCGTCTTGGCATTTGTCCGGCAACTGAAGTTTTAACACCAGATCAGGCTAAAAAAGTAATTTATGCAGTTTTAAGCAAGATACAAAATACAAAAATTCTTCTTTGGATCGGATCACGTAATCAAAATCATCAGATACAAAAAGAAATTGCACGAGTTGTTGCTATTGATAAAAGAGTATTTTTACTTGTTAAAAATCAGCCTTGGAAGAGTTTTGAACATTGGCAAGGGATAGTAGGACATATTCTAGAAAGTGGTATTGACAAGACTAATCTATTCCTTTGCCATCGAGGTTTTATACCCAATGGACATAATCCATCTTTACTACGTAATCTACCAGATTATAAGATGGCGATGAAGATAAAAGACGAAACAGGTCTTCCTATGTTGATTGACCCTTCTCATATAGGAGGAATTAAAAAAAATGTCTTTAAAATAGTAAAAGAATCTAAAAATTACAGATTTGACGGCGCGTTAATTGAAGTTCATCCCAATCCTCAGCATGCTTTAACAGATGCTCGTCAGCAATTGACTTGGAAGGAATTTGATAAATTGATGATTTGAATTATGGAAAAGATAAAGATAGAAATAAATAATCAGAAAAAAAAGTCACAGATTATTATTGGAGACAATATCTTGCGAAATATTTCAGACTTTGTTGATTTCAGCAAGTATTCGAGCGCGGTAATAATAACTAATAAGTTGCTGGCAGAATTATTCATTAAAAAATTGATTAGTAGAATATCGATTAAAGTAAGAAAAATTATTTTAGACGATAAAGAAAACCAAAAAAAAATTACTACAGTACTTTTAATTTGGAAAAAATTACATCAGTTTCTGATAGATAGAAATACCCTGATTATTAATTTAGGCGGAGGGGTAATAAGCGATTTGGGTGGTTTTGCCGCTTCAACTTATATGCGAGGACTTAATTTTATTAATATTCCAACCACACTTTTATCTCAGGTAGATGCTTCAATTGGTGGGAAAACAGGGTTTAATCATTTTGGCATAAAAAATCTTATTGGTACTTTTAGCCAGCCAATGTTAACAATAATAGATATAGCTACGTTATCTACACTTCCTAAGCGAATATTTATATCCGGGTTTGCAGAAATGGTTAAACATGCTGTTATTGCAGATAAAAAATACTTTGAATTTATTGCTAAAAAAATTCCAGCTGATTTTACAAAGGAAGAGTTAAAATTTTTAATTAAAAAATCATGCCTGATTAAAGCAGAAATTATTAAAAGTGATGAGGAGGATAAAATTGGTATTAGACAAAAGCTCAATTTAGGTCATTCCATCGGTCACGCAGTAGAATCATTAAGTTTAACCACAAAAAAACCATTTTTACACGGTGAAGCAGTAGCTATTGGGTTGGTTGCTGAAAGTAATTTAGCTTATCATATTGGTTTACTGTCAAAGTTAGACTTTTTAAAAATAAAAAAGACAATAATGCACTGCGGATTACCTTATGAAATAAAAGATATTTCTATCGATCAACTGATACAGAATATATTGACTGACAAAAAAAACAAAGGAGGAAGAATTTTTTTTAGCCTGCCTAAAAAGATCGGAGAAGTTATTACAAATGTAGAAGTTGATCTGAATTTAATCATTAAGAAATATTTATTATGATTCTAAAAGTAAGAAAATCCGATTCGCTAAAAGGAGAAATAAAAATTCCAGCTTCTAAAGTTCACTCATATCGAGCTTTGATTTTAGCTAGTCTAGCAGAGGGAGTATCGATTATTAAAAACCCAAAGACAGGAAGCGATTGGGATTTAGCAGTAGAAGCGATGCGGATGTATGGCGCAAATATTGAAAAAATTCGAACTAATATTTTTAAAGTTACTGGAGTAGGTGCAAAATTAAAAACACCTCCCGATGTTATCAATGTCGGCAACTCCGGTACAATGCTTTTTTTTCTTGCTGGAGTAGCAGCCTTATGTTCTGGTTGGAGCGTGATTACAGGTGATGAATCGATTCGTCTATTGAGAAAAATTTCTAAAAATTTATTTCCTCCTTTTAAACAATTGGGAATAAAGATAATCTCTACAAAAAATGACGGTATGGCACCTTTGATAATAAAAGGTAAGGTTAAAAAAAAGATTGGCTATATGAATGGTTTTGGTTGTCAGCCGGTTTTTAGTGTTTTGATTGCCGCTGCTTTATCTAGAAAGAAAGTTGATATTTTTGTGGAAAATCCGGGAGAGACAGCATATATAGAGCTGTTGTTGTATTGGTTTAGGAAAGTAGGAATAAAGTTTGAAAATGTTGGAGGAAATTACACTCATTATAAATTTACTGGAAATTCAGTTCCGAAAGCGTTTGAGGCAATTATTCCTTTGGAATGGTCTGCGGTTTCTTATCCTCTTTTATCAGCTTTTATTTGTCAGAACTCAGAAATAAAAATAAGAGGAATGGATTTTGATGATCCTTACGGTGACAGACAAGTAATTAAAATTTTTCAAAAAATGGGAGCAAAGATAGAAATAAATGATAATTGTATTACTGCTAAATCAAGCAAATTGTATGCTGTCGAAGTGGATATGAATGCTTTACCTGATCAATTGCCTACGGTAGCTGTGGCAGCCTGTTTTGCTAAAGGTAAAACAATAATAAAAAACGCTTTAACTGCCCGATATAAAGAATGCGATCGGATACATGCCATGTTTATAGAATTAAGAAAGATGGGAGCAAAGATTAAAGAAAGAAGAGATGGTTTAGAAATAAACTCCGACGGAAGCTGGAAATTGAAGGGTGCATCTGTTAATGGTTATCGAGATCACAGGATAGTGATGGCTTTGGCTGTTGCAGGTCTTGGTTGTGCAGGTGAAACTGTTATTTCCGATGCCGAATATGTAGAAAAATCTTTTGATAATTTTATTATGGATATGAAAAAAGCTGGAGCTAAATATCAATTATATTAAGTTTTATGAGAATACTTGTTATCCATGGACCTAATTTAAATATGCTTGGTAAACGTGATCCACAAAAGTATGGATATATTACTCTTTATGAAATTAATCAGTTGCTGAGAAAATTAGCAAAAAAGCTTAATTGTCAGCTGGATATTATTCAATCAAATCACGAAGGAGTGTTGATCGATTTTTTACAGAAAGATTCTTCAAGGGCAGCCGATGGATTATTAATCAATCCAGGTGCGCTTATCAGATACAGTTATTGTTTTCGTCAGGCGATTGTAGATTTCGGTAAACTTTTTGTTGAAGTACATTTGTCAGATATCAATGAAAATGGGGTAAACAAAAAGGTAAATATCTTTGACGATGTGTTAACAAGAGTAGATCAAATCTTAGGCTTGAAAGAGAGAAGTTATTTAATTGGATTAAAGAAATTGGTGAAAGCAATTAAACAGCAAAAAAATAATGTTATTCTTATTGGCATGAAGGGTTGTGGAAAAACTACATTAGGTAAATTATTGGCTAGAAAATTGTCAATGGATTTTATAGAAATTGATGACGAAATTGAAAAATATCATTTAAGACAGCTAAAGGAGCAGTTGACTTGCAGACAAGTTTATCAAAGATATGGCCAGAGATACTTTCGACACTGCGAGACTGCCGTACTTAAAAAAATCTACCAAAACATAGGTAATAAAAATTTTGTTTTGTCTTGCGGTGGTGGAACACCGTTAAAAGCAGAAAATATAGCCTTATTAAAAAAAATAGGCAAAATAATATTTTTAGATTTAGACAAAAAAATATTGCTATCGAGAATCATTAAAAACGGAATCCCGCCGTTTTTTACATCTCCAAAAAATCCGAAAAAGTCTTTGGAATTATTGCTAAAGGAAAGAATACCTCTTTACCAGAAAGCGGCAGAATTAACTATTAAACTAAAAAATGAGACAGTAGAAGAGATCGCAGAAAAAATTATTAGTTTATTGCCTAAATTATGGAAATAAATGGACAAACAAAGATAATTGGTTTTTTAGGTTCGACATACAAAACTAGCAAAATGTATCGAGTATACAATGCGGCTTTTCATGCCTTGGGACTAAATCTAGTTTATGTACCTTTTGTGATTGCTAGTTTGAAGAAAGCAATAGATGGTATTAGGAGTTTAGGTATTTGGGCGGTTGGAGTGACAATGCCATATAAAGTTACAATATTAAAATATCTCGACAAATTGGATAAAGATGCCAAACGAATAAGAGCGGTGAATTTTATTATTAATAAAAATGGAAAATTAACAGGAGGTAATACTGACGGTGAGGGAGCAGTATTGGCTTTAAAGGAAAAAACAAATCTTGAAGGTAAAAACGTATTGCTTCTTGGCGCGGGAGGGGCTGCTAGGGCTTTAGCCTATGCTATTAGTGATCATAAAGGACAAGTAATTATATTAAACAGGACGGTAGAGCATGCTTACGGTTTAGCCAGAAATGTTGGTTGTCAATTTGATAGTTTAAAAAATATTAAAAAATATGTTAAAAAGACCGATATTTTGATAAACGCTACTTCGGTAGGAATGGCGCCAGATATAGATAGGACACTTGTTCCAAGTAAATTGTTGCATAGTAAGCTAATTGTTATGGAACTTGTTGGTAATCCAAAAGAAACCAGACTTATAAAAGAAGCCAAAAAAATTGGCTGTAGAGTTGTTTATGCTGATAGAATGTTGTTATGGCAGGCAGTTTTAAAATTTAAAAAATTTACTGGGAGAGAAGCTCCAGTAGAAGTGATGGAGGAAGCATTAAAAAAGTTAAATAATTATGGCGGGAAATAGTTTTGGGCAGTTATTTCAAATAACTACTTTTGGAGAATCTCACGGCAAGGCAATTGGAGTAGTAGTCGATGGTTGTCCTCCTGGGCTTGAGATCTCACAGGAGGATATCCAAAAAGAAATTGACAGAAGAAAACCAGGGCAAAGTCACCTTTTCTCGAAACGTCAAGAAAAAGATCGTATTCAGATATTATCTGGTATTTTTGACGGAAAGACAACCGGCACCCCAATTTTGATACTTGTCTTTAATAAAGATATACGATCGAGCGATTATTATAGTTTGAAGAATATTTTTAGACCAGGTTCGGCTGATTATACCTATCAGCGAAAATATCTTATACGAGACTTTAGAGGAGGAGGTAGGGCATCAGGTAGAGAAACAATTGGCAGAGTAGCAGCTGGAGCGATAGCTCAAAAATATCTGCGGAAAAAAGAAGGAATTGAGTTTTTAAGTTTTGTTGAACAGATAGGGAATATTAAAGCTAATATAGATATTAGCGATATTACAAGAGAAAAAATTGAATCAAATATAGTTCGTTGTCCTGAAAAAAAGATAGCCGAGAAGATGATCAAACTAATTGAGACTGTAAAGAAGGAAGGTGATTCACTTGGAGGAGTGATACGGGGAGTAATTAAAAATATGCCAGTAGGATTAGGAGAACCGGTATTTGATAAATTGTCCGCAGATCTTGGTAAAGGTATGCTGTCTATTCCATCGGTAAAAGGTTTTGAGATTGGATCTGGCTTTTTTGGCGCCACAGTTAAAGGGAGTCAAAACAATGACGAGTTCTTTGTTGATAAAGAAGGTAAGATAAGGACAAAAACAAATAATGCCGGAGGGGTGCTTGGAGGAATATCAAATGGAGAAACAATTTGTTTTCGAGTGGCTTTTAAACCAGTACCATCAATTACTAAAATGCAGGAGACAATTAATAGAGATAAAAAAAGAGTACCGATAAAAATTAAAGGTCGGCATGACGTTTGCATCCTGCCAAGAGCAGTGCCGATAGTTGATGCTATGGCAGCTTTGGTTATCATGGATCATTATCTAAGACAAAGAGTAATGAAAATATGAGAAAAAAACGAATAAATCAGGAGATCGATTTAGTGAGAAAAAAGATAGATTTAGTTGATAGCAAAATTTTGTTTCTTTTTAGGGATAGGATGAAATTAGTTAAAAAAATCGGTAAATATAAAAACACTTATCAGATAAAAATATATGATAAAGAAAGATGGGAAAAGGTGATAACCTCAATTATTTCAAAAGGACAGTCACTTGGATTACCTTCTGATATGGTAAAAAAAATTTATAAAATAATTCACCGGTATTCGTTAAAAATTCAAAGATTTTCAACTTATGAAAAAAGTAAGTATAGTCGGTTTCGGCAGATTCGGAAAAGTCCTTTACAAGCTAATAAAGAATGATTTTGTTATATCTATCTATAATAGAAGCGAAATAAAAGATAGATTGGAATTTAATTCTAAAACTTTTATAGTCAAAGAAATTAAAGATATTTATAAAAGTGAAGTCGTTTTTTATGCTGTGCCTATAGAATCTTTTGAAAAAGTGATTTCCAGTCATAAGAAATATTTTCAAAAGCAGCATTTGCTTATTGATGTTTTGTCAGTCAAGATGCATGCGGCGAAAGTTTTCGAAAAATACTTAAGAAACTGTTTTTCTCAGGCAATGCTTACTCATCCAATGTTTGGTCCGGACAGCAGTAAAGAGGGATTTGCTGGTTTACCTATTATTATTGATAGATATCGAACCACTCAAGAAAACTACTTTTTTTGGAAGAAGTATTTCGAAAGTAAACATCTGAAAGTGATTGAAATGTCAGCCAAAGATCATGATAGATTAGCAGCTAACTCTCAAGGAATTACCCATTTTATTGGTAGATTGCTTCAAGCATACGGTTTTCGCCCAAGCAAAATCGATTCACTTGGAACAAAAAAACTTTTAGAAGTGAAAGAACAAACTTGTAATGATTCATGGCAATTGTTTTATAATCTTCAGCACTACAATCCATATACCAAAATCATGCGTACAAGACTCGGTAATAGATTTAACAAGCTCTATAATAAATTATTGCCAAAGCAGAGGGATTCTAGATTTTTAATATTTGGTATACAAGGAGGAAAGGGTAGTTTCAATGAAGAAGCAATAAACTACTATCTTCAGCGAGAAAGAATAACTAAATATCGTCTTAAATATCTTTATACCTCTTCGGCAGTGATGCTGGCGCTTCATAGAGGAGGAATAGACAGAGGATTGTTGGCTGTTTATAACTTGGCAGGGGGGATAGTTGAAGAATCAATTCAAGCTATGGCGAATTATACATTCAAGATATTAGATCAATTCGCTATAAGAATATCTCACGCTTTGATGATACGTAGCGACGCAAATTTGTCGGATATTTCCGCAATAGTGACTCATCCTCAGATATTAGCTCAATGTAGACAAACACTAGCAAAAAAATATCCATCTCTTTGTCAGAGTTCAGGGAGGGGAAAACAGATAGATCAGGCTTTGATTGCCAGTAAATTAGGCAAAAAAGAATTACCTAAAAATATCGCCACTTTAGGAAGTAAAATTTTGGCTAGACTTAATAATTTGAAGATCATTGATGAAAATCTGCAGGATAATAAAGATAACTTTACGACCTTTTTATTGGTTGCTAGGAAATAAAAATCAACACAAAACCTCTCCTTTTTAAAAGGGAGAGATTTTGAGTTTTAAGTTCAAACTTAAAAAAAGATTTAACCCCCGATTTTATACATTCCAGTGCCGCAAGTAGGACATTTTCCTTTCAGAGCTGGTTTGCCATTTTTCATGGTGACTTTTTGAGCATTTGGGTCATCTCTTTTAGCGCGGCATTTTACACAATACATTTGTGCCATATTTTACTAATCACCTCCCTTCATCATAAAGAAAAAGTGATCAAAGATATTAAAAAATATTAGCCTCTATTTAGAAGGAAATATAACACACCTTGAAAAATCAATGCAATCAAAGTAAATATAGTAATTTTTATCAAGTCATGTTTTACATAGGAATAATTTAGAGAGAGAATTTTATTTTGGCTTTTTATATCAGCATCTTTTTTTGGGATAAGATAATAATTTATAGTCGAATGATTTACTATTGAGGCATTTTGTTTTTGCCTATTGACAGGTAAAATTTTTGTATTGTCTTTTGGATATGAAACAGCGGCCAATTTCCTATGCAATTGGGCTAGGATTTTTTGTTTTTTTGTTTTTCTAGGCATGATTTGTGGTTAGATTATCATATTGACATAGCCTTGTAAAGTGAGTACAATTTCGAATACATAGTTTACTCATTTAAGAAGAAAATAATAATTTAATGAATCAGTCAGTACTGTTATTATTCCTTTTAATTTTTGTTTGGTTAGGAATTTTAACTTTTTTTGTTTATAAATATATTTCTCATTATCAGAAATTGGTTACAGGAGCAGAAAATAAAAACTTAATCGAAATATTGGATAATATTTTAAAAAATCTAGCCCTAAACGAAAAGAATGTAGAAGAGTTGAAGCAGGAATTATTCAAAATTGCAGAAAATAGCGTCTATCATATTCAAAAAGTTGGTATATTGCGTTTTAATCCTTTTGCAGATACTGGAGGAGATCAAAGTTTTGTTTTAGCTATTCTTGATGGAACAGATAGTGGAATTGTTCTGACTTCGCTTCATAGCCGAGGCATTACCAGATGGTATGCTAAAAATGTAAAAGAAGCTAAAGGAGTGGATTATGATTTATCTAAAGAAGAAATATTGGCGATAAAAAAGTCTGTCCCTATTAATAAAGCTAAAGAAAGGAAAAAATCATTATGAAATTTAGATTAAGTTCGCTATTGTTAGGATTAGGATTATATTTTTTGATAACCGGTATTACTTATGCTGGATTTAATCTGACAAAAGGGATCTCTGTAGAAGAAGTGTCACCTGTTCCAAAAGTCTCACAGACCGAGAAATCAAAATACAAAGTAGATCCATCTTTACCGAAAGAAGAGGTATGCCCTCTCAATGGTCTTTTATATACCAAGCAGGAAAAAGAAATATGGCAGAAAAGAAGACCGCTTGCGGTAATGATAGAAAATAGCGCCGAGGCTCGTCCTCATTCTGGTTTGTCCAGAGCTGATATAGTTTATGAGGCTTTAGCAGAAGGATGGATTACCAGATTTATGGCTGTTTTTTACTGCAATACACCTTTTGAAAATATTGCCATTGCTCCAGTGAGATCAGCCAGAACCTATTTCATCGATTGGGTATCGGAGTATGATGCTTTATATGTTCATGTTGGTGGAGCAAATCGAATAGGAGTAAATGCGCAGAAAACCGATCCTCGAGCGGATGCGTTGGGACAGATAGACAAATATGGGATAAAAGATATGGATCAATTTGGTATTGGATACCCGGATTGTTATCGTAATCCAGACAGACTGGATCATCCTGTAGCCACAGAACATACGATGGTTTGTTTTTCAGAAAATTTATATAAAATAGCCGAGAAAAGAGAGTGGACAAATGTTGATTCAAGAGGTATTGCTTGGGATAAAAACTTTCATGAGTGGTTATTTAAAGATGATCCTTCTGAATCAGAAAGAGGGTCGGTTAATTCAATCAAATTAGTTTTTTCTCGAGGATATGACGATTATGACGTATTATGGGAATTCGACAAAGCCACAAATAGTTACAAAAGACAAAATGGTGGAAAAGCCCATCTAGATTTAGAGTCAAATGTTCAGTTAAGCGCTAAAAATGTGGTGGTATTGTTAACTAAGTTGACTGGACCAATAGATGAGAACGGTCATATTCTTTATAATACAATTGGAAGCGGAAAAGCGCTAATTTTTCAAGACGGAAAGGTAATAGTTGGCTCTTGGGAGAAAAAAAGCCGGATAGGTAGGACAATATTTTATGATCCGACCAAGAAAGAAATTAAATTCACCAGAGGTTTAATCTGGATTGAAGTGCTTCCTAGTGAGGATCAAATTACTTATTAAATAAAGTTAATAATATTTTAATCTGTCTTTTTTACAACAGGCCTGCCCTCTAAACAGGAGGATAATATGCTTTCAGGTCTGATAGTTTCAAGGGTAAGAATAAAAATTCTAGAGCTTTTTTTTCTAAATCTCGGCAAGATGTTTCATGTTCGAGATATTGTTAGAAGGACTAAAGAAGAAATAAATGCAGTACGTCGGGAACTGGCTCATTTGGAAAAGATCGGCTTGTTGGCTAAAGAAAGAAGAGCAAATAGATTATTTTATTCTCTTCGTCGTGATTATCCTCTTTATTTTGATTTACTTGAATTAATTACAAAAACGACTACTTTAGGAGCAGCCATAATAAGCAGTAAAGCCAAATTGGGCAAAGTGAAGTTTGCGATGATATCTGGTAAGTTTGCTAGAAATTTACCAAGAAGCTCCAATGATGTCGATTTATTAGTAGTTGGTAAAGTTGTTCTGCCCGAATTGAGTCAGATCGTTCGTCAAACAGAAATTAAAAGAGAGAAAGAAATCAATTATACGGTGATGACCGAAGAAGAATTTGATTTTAGAAAAAAAAGAAGAGATCCATTTATTTTAGATATTTTGCGCGGATCGCGCATTATGATTATTGGTGATGAGGAAGAATTAACTCAGTAAAAAATAATGAAGCATAAAGTAATAAAAGTTGGTAGACATAGTTTAGCGGTGATTATTCCAGCTATGTTTATTCACGCAGTTGGCGTCAAAGCAGGAGATGATGTTTATTTAAAAACTAATATTAAAAATAGTAAAATCACCCTAACTTTTCCAGGGGCGATGCAGTTGCCTCTTCTTTCTTCCTCAAAAAATAAAATAAAGTAATTTAATATGAAGACGCAAAAAATTTTTTTAAGATTAATTTTTTTACTGACAATAACAGCCGCGCTGATTGATTTGCCTCACAATTATAATCTTAAATTCTCCCTCGGTTCAGTAAAAATAAATAGAGTAATTAATCCGCCTGAAATCGATCTGAAATTCGGACCGCTTACTATTAAGAAAGATTTTTTACCTCGTTTTGGATTAGACCTTTCAGGTGGTACTCATTTAGTACTGCAGGCGGATATGGAAAAGATAGATCAGCAAGACAGAGAGAGAGCTTTTTCATCTGCAAAAAATATAGTTGAAAAAAGAGTCAATCTCTATGGATTGACCGAGTCAATTATTCAACAAGCAAAAGTGGGAGATTCATATAGAATTATAGTAGAGATTCCAGGCGTCACTGACATTAATCAAGCTGTGGAACTTATTGGTAAAACTGCTCAGCTTTCTTTTTTCGAAGAAAGTACACAGTCAGCAAATATATCTACTCCTGCCAGTTTTTTTCAATTTTGGTCAAAACCGACTGGTCTTTCGGGTAAAGATTTGATACGTTCGCAAGTAACTTTTAATCCCCAAACAGGCAAGCCTGAGGTAGCTTTAGAGTTTAATGAAAATGGAGGAAAATTATTCGCAGAAATTACCAAGAGAAATATTGGAAAGACAATTGCGATATTTCTTGACAATCAATTGTTGTCAGCACCGAAAGTAAACGAAGAAATTACTGGAGGAAAAGCAGTAATTCAGGGAGATTTCAGCGTTAATGAGGCAAAAAACTTATCGATTGCCCTAAATGCAGGAGCTTTGCCGGTGCCATTAAAAGTGATAGAACAGAGGAATATCGGAGCTACTTTGGGTCAGGAGTCAATTCAGCAAAGCATCAGAGCTGGAGTGATTGGATTTTTTATTATTGGTCTTTTTATGATTGTAAATTACGGTTTTCTTGGTTTGGTAGCAGACAGCGCTTTGTTGATTTATGCTCTTGTCACATTGGCAATATTTAAATTAATTCCGGTAACCTTGACTTTAGCCGGAATTGCCGGATTTATACTTTCAATTGGTATGGCGGTTGATGCTAATATATTAATTTTTGAAAGAATGAAAGAAGAAATAAGATGGGGCAAGGATTCGATTACAGCTTTATCGCTTGGATTTGAAAGGGCTTTTTCTTCAATTAGAGATTCAAATGTTTCTTCGTTGATAACTTGCGGAATTTTGTATTGGTTTGGAAGCGGTATTGTCCGTGGATTTGCCATTACCTTATCTATTGGTATTTTGGTTTCCTTGTTTAGCGCAATTACAGTAACTAGAACTTTTATTAAGATGATTTACAAAATATAACATATTTATGTATGATTTGATAGGAAAAAAATGGTTTTTTTTCTTTTTTTCAGGTATTGTCATTATTCCTGGAATTATTTCTCTATTGCTTTGGGGTATAAAACCTTCGATTGATTTTACAGGTGGGGCGCTTATAGAATTTAGTGTTCAAAGTTCAGAAAAAAAATCAGATAAAGAGGAGATCAAACGAATCATAGACAGTCAAGGGCTAGAGCTTTCATCAATCCAGAAATCAGATGAAGACACTTTTATATTAAGACTCAAATCAATAGACAAAGATGAAAATCAAAAATTACAAGAAGAGCTGACAAAACACTTTGGAAAAATAAAAGAGCTAAGGTTTGAGACTGTTGGACCGAGTATAGGGAAAGAGACAACAGAGAGAGCCGCGAAATCAATCATTTTAGCTTCTTTAGCGATAATTGCCTACATCGCTTGGGCTTTTAGGCAAATTCCTAAACCCTATTCCTCATTTAAATTCGGTATCTGTGCGGTCATTGCGCTTATACATGATGTTTTAGTCTTACTGGGTGTTTTTTCTCTTTTTGGACATTTTTTAAAAGTAGAAATAGATGGTTTATTTATCACAGCATTATTGACCGTAATGGGATTTTCAGTTCATGATACCATTGTGGTTTTTGATCGTATTAGAGAAAATCTCAAAAAAACAAAAAATTCTTTTGCAGAGATTGTGAATGAATCTCTAGTGCAAACTTTAGCTCGTTCTCTTGCTACTTCATTGACAGTCATTATGACTTTGGTGGCTCTTCTTCTCTTTGGAGGGGAAACAATTTTCTGGTTTATAGTTGCTCTGCTTATTGGAATTATTTCCGGAACTTATTCATCTATATTTAATGCCGCCCCGCTTTTGGTGGTTTGGGAAGATTGGGAGGAAAAAAAGAAAAAAAGAAAAATCTGAAGGAGATCGGATCGCTTCCTAATTGGATAACCCAATCTTTTTTAAGTCTCTAATTCTTTTTAATAAAATTTCTCTTTGGTTTTTGACTTTATTCTCTACCACATCGTTAAATATAATTTTTAATACATTGCCAACCACCGGGCCGGGATTAATATTAAATATTTTCATAACATCATAACCGTTGATCTTTAGATCGGCTATTGTAAAGGGTTGTTTTTGTACTTCGATAAGTCTCTTTTTATAAAGTTCCAGCCGCCAAGATGTTTCTTTTGCGCCACCTCCCAGACGATCTCCAATACGAAGTTTAATGATATCGGAAATATTTTCTTTTCCAACTTGTCTAATAAATCTTCTTATCGCTTTATCAGTCTGACGTTCGTCAACGCTGAACTGGTGCCAGCGAACAAGTTTTATTAATCTATTTTTGTCTTTTTTAGAAAAATGCAGTCTTTGAGCAATATGTTTGACAATTGAAGTGGAAATAATCTCATGATTATAGAAAGTGATTACTCCTTCTTTTGTCTTTTTATAAGTAGCTGCTTTGCCAACATCATGGAGCAAAGTAGCGAGTCTGACTATTGGATCAGATGATGGGCATTTCTCAAGCGAGAGAAGCAAATGTGTGCCCACATCGTAAAGATGATGTCTTTTGGGACTTTTTTGTTCTATATTAAAGCATTTTTCCAGCTCGGGTAAGATAATTTGTAATAAGTTGCTGTTTCTTAAGAGTCTGATTCCGTCTGCGGGATGATCAGAGGATAAAATTTTTAACAGTTCATCTCTTACTCTTTCCGATGATATTTTGCCAATAAGCTGAGCGTCTTTTTTTATTGATGTAAAAGTATTCTCTTCAATAACAAATTTTAATTGCGTAGCCAGTCTTATAGCCCTCATCATTCGCAGCGCGTCTTCTTTAAATCTTAAATCTGGGTCGCCAACGGCTTTAATAATTGTTTTTTTGATATCATTTACTCCGCCGTAATAGTCAAATAATTTTACTCCGTCATAAGCAATTGCATTGATGGTAAAATCTCTTCGGGCTAGATCTTCCTTGAGTGTTTTACCAAAGATAATTTTATCCGGGTGTCTATGATCAGAGTAGCCGAACTCGCTTCTGAAAGTAGTAATTTCATAGATGTGTTTAATAACTGTGCCGTTTTTTTGGGTTGAATTTATCGGCAGACCTACAGTGCCATACTTATTATCATAGAAGCTATCGGGAAAAAGTTGTTGTATTTGAGAAGGATTAGCATCAGTAGTAAAATCCCAATCTTTAGTTTCTCTCCCTAAGATCAAATCTCTGATACAGCCGCCAACGGCATATGCCTGAAAACCAGCTTTTTTAAGGATTTGCAAAACCATTTTTACTTCTTGAGGAAGAGAATACTTCATAGAAAATATATATGTTAGTATAAATATTATATCTTATTAATTAAGTATTAGCTCGATAGAAATTATGAAGAGGTGGGAAATACAAAATAGCGATATAGATAAACATAAAGATTTAGATACAGAAGAGATAATAAAAATACTGTTAAAAAATAGAGGAATAGATTCAGCTCAAAAAATAGATGATTTTCTCAATCCTTCACTAGAGCGGATAACAATTCAAAAAGTAGGGATTAATCAAGAACAGATAGAAAAAGCTGTGACAAGAATTATTACTGCTCTTAATAAGAAAGAATCGATTGTGGTTTATGCGGATTATGATGCAGACGGGGTATGTTCCGCCGCGATAATTTGGCAAACTCTTTATCAGATGGGAGCACGGGTGATGCCTTATATTCCTGACAGGCTTAAAGAAGGTTATGGTTTATCTAAGTATGGAATCGATTATGTAAAAAAAATCTATCAAGCAGATCTGATTATTACCGTGGATCATGGTATTTCTTCACTTCATCAGATTAATTATGCCCGAGAAAGAGGAATAGATATTATTGTTGTTGATCATCATCAAAAAAGCGAACAGGTGCCAAAAGTGCCTTTGGTTCATACTCAAGAAATGGCGGCAGGAGGAATAGCTTGGTTTTTTACAAAATATTTTATGGATAAATATAAAGGCGCAAAGATATCCTTTGAAAAGGCGAAAAAGATTTCCAAAATAAATTTGCAGTTTGCCTGTTTATCGACAATTGCCGATCTTGTTCCTTTATTAGGAGTAAACAGAACAATAGTCAAAATAGGACTAGAGCAGATGCAAAATACCGAGCAAATCGGACTTAAAGCATTAATTCAAGAGTGTGGCATTTCCAAAGGTCAACTTGATACTTACACTATTGGGCATATTATCGCTCCAAGAATTAATGCTATGGGAAGAATTGATCATGCGTTGGACAGCTTAAGGCTTATTTGTACCAAAGATAAACAGAGAGCTTTTTATTTATCCCAAAAATTGAGCAAGATAAATAAAGACAGACAGCTTTTAGTTGAAGAAGCTCTTAATTTAGCAAGAAATAAAATCTTAAATAAAAGTAAGATAGAGAAATTATTATTTTTGGCAGATGAGAAATTCCATCAAGGAATAATCGGACTAATCGCAGGAAAGTTAACCGAAGAGTATAATCGACCGTCAGTAGTAATTGCCAAAACAGGTGAGATTTCCAAAGCGTCAGTCCGTTCAATTAAGGGTTTAGATATTATTTCAATAATTGAAAAAGTTAAGGAGTTTTTAATCGATGCTGGAGGTCATCCTATGGCCGCTGGTTTTTCCATAGCTACTAATAATATAGAAAAATTGAAAGAAAGACTAACAGAAATAGTGGATAAAAGCATGTCAGAAAAATTACTGGAAAAGGTATTAAAGATAGATTTAGTTTTAAATCTAGATCAACTAAGCTTGTCTTTATCTAATGCTCTAGCAGTTTTCAAACCCACAGGGATAGGCAACCCAGAACCTGTTTTTGCTTCATATCAGGTAGATATTCTTGAAGCAAAATTAATTGGGAGAAAGAAAAACCATCTCAAAATAATAGTAAAGGGTAGAAATAATTTATTATTAGAGGCGGTAGGATTTGACATGGGTAAAATATTTTCTCAGCTTTGTGCCGATACACCGGTTGATATTGCTTATAGTATTTATCAAAACAACTGGAATGGCCGTACAAGATTGCAGTTAAAACTAAAAGATATTCATATTTCTACCAAAAATAGTTCTTGCAAAAGACCATAGCTTCTGGTATGAAATAGAAGATAATATCGATTTGATTGAAAAAAAGGCTTGAATTGAGCAATATCGAAAACAGACATATTAAATAAAAAAAGAATTATATTCTAATCAACAAAAAAGAGAAAAAAAGTTAAGAAAAAGCTAAAATAATTTTTTAAAACATTGGCAGTTTGTTTAAAAAAATTCAAATAAATTTCTAACCAATTTAGTTATGACTCGCGTATTGACAAAAGAAACCAAAGGAAAAGTTGGTCAGGAGGTGACCCTTCTTGGCTGGGTTAACACTGTGCGTTCTCATGGGAAAATTGTTTTTGTTGATATTCGGGATCGCAGTGGCATTGTTCAAGTAGTGATGACAAAAGATCAGGCAAAAGACTTAAGAAATGAATATATTATTTCAGTATCAGGAGAGGTAAAAAAAAGGCCAGATCAGTTAATAAATAATAAAATTCCCACAGGAGAGATAGAGATTTTAGCTAAATCAGTCACCGTTATTTCTAAAGCAGATGATTTACCTTTTCCTATCGATACCGATGGTTATGAAATCAATGAAGAGATTCGGCTTAAATACCGCTATTTAGATCTTCGAAGAAAGAGGATGACACAAAATATAAAATTAAAGTCTCAGTTGATAATGTATATTAGAAATTTTTTGATAGAGCATGATTTTGTGGAAATAGAGACACCTATTTTGACAAAGACTACGCCAGAAGGAGCAAGAGATTTTGTTGTTCCTTCAAGATTACAGCCAGGAAAATTCTATGCTTTACCACAGTCTCCCCAGCAATATAAACAGCTTCTGATGGTAGCTGGATTTGAGCGTTATTTTCAAATAGCCAGGTGTTTTCGTGATGAAGATCCTAGAGCAGATAGAGCTTACGGTGAATTTACTCAGCTTGATATGGAGATGTCATTTGTTTCTCAAAATGACATTTTAAATCTAGTTGAAGAACTATTTAGCAAAATAGTAGATGCAATATTTCCTCAAAAGAAAATAAGTCAGTCTCCTTGGCCAAGAATCTCGCATGATGAGGCGATAAAAAAATTCCGTTCCGACAAACCTGATTTAAGAGCTGATAAAAACAATCGCGATGAACTGGCTTTTGTTTGGATAATAGACTTTCCTTTATTTAAAAAACAATCAAAAGACGACTTTTTTCATGGCAGTGGAAAAGCTAAATTTGCCCCTTCTCATCATATGTTTACTGCGCCTGTTGCTCAAGATATACCTCTTTTAGATACTAATCCTTTAAAAGTACGCGGACTTCAGCATGATCTGGTTTTAAATGGATTTGAAATCGGAGGTGGCAGTATACGTATTCATGATCCGAAAATTCAGGAAAAAATATTTGATTTAATCGGTTTTACCGAAGAACAAAAGAAACAATTTTTGCATATGTTAACGGCTTTTCGATATGGAGTACCTCCTCATGGAGGAATTGCCCCGGGAATAGATCGTTTCCTTATGGCAATTTTAGGCGAACAAAGCGTCCGTGAGGTAATAGCTTTTCCCACCTCATCATCTGGTCAAACTTCGGTTATGGATGCGCCAAGCTTTTTGACTAAAAGCCAGTTGGCCGAATTGGGAATTCAAATAAATAAAAATAAGTAGAAAACAAAACACCAAAAAAAAGAATGAGACAGTTATTTTGAATTTATAATATCAAGTAGCAGGGGCAAAATAGAAACTTTGAAAGCGTAATAGATATATGCAGATCAGAAGATAGTTACAGTATTCCAGCCGCAGATTTTAGTAGAAATCAATATACTAAAGTTTTTATATAAGATCACTTTTTTAGGTGTAATAGCGAATAAAATTTTTAAGTTATTCAATGAAGAAGACCAAAAAGATCAAAAGTAAAGAAAAAGTAAAAATTCTTTTTCTAAAAAAAAACAGCCTAAGATTGTTAACTTTTTTTCTCTTTGCATTTCTTTTATTTCAGTTTCCTTCTCCAAATGTATATTTCAAACAAGTAAAGCAAGGCGATAAAATAGTTATTTTGAACAAATTAGATTTGCCAAAGCCTCCAGATTATCCTGTTAGTAAGACTAATCTTGCGGCTCCAGAAGTAAGCGCACAGGGCGTCTTGATCAAAGACATTCCATCTGGCGCAATCATTTACAGTAAAAATGAAAATGTGCGTTTTCCACCTGCGTCAACCACCAAAATTATGACGGCATTGATCGGCTTAGAAACTTATAAATTGGATGATATTTTAGTAGTGAAGACAGTAATTAATAACGGCAGAAAAATGAATTTAGTGGAAGGAGAAAGAATTTCTTTTGAAGCTTTACTTTATGGTACTTTAGTCCATTCAGCAAATGACGCGGCATATACTATTGCGGAAAACTATCCCGGAGGAGTTGATCGGTTCGTTGAAAGAATGAATCAAAAAGCAAAAGAACTTTATCTGACAGACAGTCATTTTTCTAATCCGATTGGTTTTGATAGCGCTGATCAATATACCACTGCTATTGATTTAGCAAAGCAAACTTTAGTTGGTTTATCAAACGACACTTTCAGAAAAATTGTGAGTACAAAAAGTATTACTGTTTCAGATGAAAATTTTACTCGTTTTCATGAGCTTAAAAACGTCAATGAACTATTGGGTAAGGTAGCAGGTGTATCTGGAGTTAAAACTGGGTATACAGAAAACGCAGGAGAGATATTAGTATCAGAAGTCAAGAAAGATAATAGACCAATTTTACTGGTAGTTTTAAAAAGCAAGGACAGGTTTGGAGAAACGACAAAGTTAATTGATTGGGTCTATTCAAATTACATCTGGCTTCCTTTAGAGGAAATTATTCCAACCACTCATTTATAATTGCTGGTAAATAAGCTACAAAATCATTATCGCCTTCAAAAACAAAAATCGGTTGTAAATAGTTTTGCGGAATTTCACTGTCATAATAAGCGAGATAGATATTTCTAACAACTATTTCCTCATCAGTATTATTTTTCATATTCACTACTAAAGCATAACCGTCAACGAGATCTTGCCAGGCCATTTGACCGCTACGCAAAGGATAGGTGGCAAAATTTGACTCATCTATCGGCCAAAAGGTATAGCCGATTTCGAGGATATTGTCTGTTAAAAATGCCGATGGTGTATATAAAACATAGCAAGGGCTTTGACTAAAACTAGATGGTAATATTTTCCAACCATCGAGGTCATTTCGAAAGAAATTAATTCTCAAAGTATTGGCAGTTGACAAACTGGTAGCTGATAAAAATTTCTTCTGGATAGAGTCGTATTTTAATAAATCTGTTGTAATCTTTCCTTCTAAAATACTACTATCAAAAGCGCTACTTGATTTGAGAAAATTCTTGACTTCATTTATTGCTTGTTCTTTTGATCTTATAAATACTTGATCGAAGACTTGAGGATTATTTTGATAGTCATATTTCAGATTAAAGTTTAAAGTGGTAGTATCTAATTTCAGATATCTGGCTATTTCTTTTTCCTTCTGACTGGTGAAATAATAAATTGTTTTCTCAATATTATCAGGTTCAGTTTCAAAACCTAATTTAACAGCAAATTTTTGTGCCCGTTCTATTGAAAGCAAAGAAGGCGCTTTTTTGGGCATAAAATATACTTTTGCTGCAGAGGTAGTTTCAGGAGGGCGGCCGGAAATATTTTTTAGACTAAATTTTAATCCGGAAGAGGATCGAGAAATATTAGTAAATTGTGGATGAGGCAGTTTATTAAATCTGACATTTGGTAAAGGTACAGGCGGAGGATTGCTAGCTTTATAATATTCTGCTGCGACATTAAAAAAAAATTTAAATATAAAATAACCGATGATTAGAAAGATTGTCCAAATAAATAATTTCCTGCTGGCAATTGATATCTCTGTCAGATTGGCCATATTAAATTGAGTATAAGTCAGAAACTATGTTAGAATCAATCCATGAATAGAGTACGAGTGCGTATTGCACCTTCTCCTACAGGGGAAGATCTTCATATCGGTAACGTATATACTGCCTTGATAAATTATATATTTGCTAAAAAAAATAAAGGAAAATTTATTGTTCGGATAGAAAATACAGACAGAAATAGATTGGTAAGAGGTGGAGAAAAGAGAATATTGTTATCTTTGAAATGGTTGGGATTGTTATATGATGAAGGGCCTGATATAGGTGGTCCATATGGTCCTTATAGACAATCAGAGAGATTAGATCTATACCGTTACTACGCTGAAAAGCTTATAGAGCGCGGTCAGGCTTACTACTGTATTTGTACCCCAGAAGATTTAGATAAAATGAGGAAGAAACAGCAAGAGTTGAATTTGCCTACTCTTTATGATGGGAGATGTAAAAAAGCGCAAATTTCAAAGCAAAAAGCGATCAAAAGTAAATTTGTAATTAGGTTAAATGTGCCTGATAAGGGTGTTACTAACTTTGATGATTTGATAAGAGGAAGAATATCATTCGAAAATAAATTAATTGATGATCAGGTGTTAATAAAATCCGATGGTTACCCAACCTATCATTTGGCAGTGGTGGTAGATGACTATTTGATGAAAATTTCTCATGTGATTAGAGCCGAAGAGTGGATCTCTTCGGTTCCTAAACATATTTTAATTTATAAATTTTTAGGCTGGAAATTGCCATTATTTGCTCACGGACCAATTCTTCGCAACCCGGATAAAAGCAAACTTTCAAAAAGAAGAAATCCGGTTTGGGCGTCATGGTATAAAGAACAAGGTTATTTGCCGGAGGCAATTCTGAATTATTTGGCGCTGATGGGTTGGTCGATGCCAGATGGAAGAGAAATATTTTCTCTCGAAGAAATGATACGTTATTTTCAGATTAATGATTTGAAACCGGTTGGGCCAGCTTTTGATATTAAAAAGTTAGAGTGGATGAATGGGGAATACATCAGAAGCAGTTCAAACTCAAAGCTCAAAACTCAAATTTATAATTATTTGGAAAAGAAATATCCAAAAGAATTAATCGGAGAAACCATACCTTTGATTAAAGAGAGAATTAAAAAACTATCAGATTATCTGCCTCTGACAGAATTTATCTTTCGAAGACCTTGTCAATATGAAATGAATTTAACCAAAAAAAGAACTTTATTGGCAAAGATATATAAAAAATTAAGTCAAATAATAGATTGGAAAGCAGAAAATATAGGAAAAGAAATGCAAAATTTATCTAGGGAAGAAAAGATGAAAACTGGAGATTTTTTTATGATTTTGAGGGTGGCAATTAGCGGAAAAAAAATATCGCCGCCTTTAAATGAATCAATGGAAATTTTGGGGAAAGAAGAGGTGTTAACAAGATTAAAAAAGATTTAGCTAAGTGAGGAAATTGCTGATTGCCACTTCAAATAAAAATAAACAGAGAGAAATCCTTTCTATTATCGGGGATATTCCCTATCGTTATTTATCTTTAAATGATGTTAATTATCAAAAAAGAATCAGAGAAACTGGGACCAGTTATTTGGAAAATGCGGTAATAAAGGCAAAAAAAATAGGCAGTGATTTAGGACTGCTTACTTTAAGCGAAGATTCTGGTTTAGAGATAGATGCTTTGGCAGGCAAGCCTGGGATTTATTCGGCCAGATATTGTTCTGGGACTGATTTAGATCGGATAAACAAAATACTTGAACAACTGAAAAATACACCAAAGAAAAAAAGAACAGCTAGATTTGTTTCATGGGTAGCAGTTTACGATCCTCTAGGTAAAAAAATTTATACCTTCAAGGGAGTTAGTTATGGTTTGATAACAGAAAGACCAATTGGCGACAATGGCTTTGGCTTTGATCCGATCTTTTTTAATCAAGACTTACAAAAAACCAATGCTCAGGCAACATTATCCGAAAAAAACAGAGTTAGTCACCGAGCTAAAGCTTTGGTTAAATCAAGGAAAATTTTAATGAATTTACTCTAAAGCAATTGTTGGTGCCAGTTTGGATTAACTTCAACTTTAAGATCCAAAAAGATTTTTTGATTAGAGGCTGTTTCTAACTCTTTTCTTGTTGCCATGCCTATTTCTTTTATCATTTTCCCTTTTTTTCCGATAATCATTTTTTTATATCGAGCATCATTGGTAATAATTCTTGCTTTAATATAGGTAACCTCGTTTTTTCTTCTGATTTCGTCAACATAAGTAGTTAGAGTATAAGGCACTTCTTTGCGTAAAAAAATAAAAGCTTTTTCGCGGATGATTTCTGCTATAAATATTTTACTGTCAATATTTAAGGCCGGTGTGATTTGACTGCTGGTATCAATTATTTTTTCACCTTCTGGCAAAAGGTCAAAAATAGCATCTATTAAGTAATTTAAGTTGGATCTAAATAGTGCAGAAATCATGACTGTTTTATCGAATTCTTTTTCCATAAACCTGTAATGGACTAAAAAAGAAGGCTTTTTGATGTCTATTTTATTTATAGCCAGTATTTTTGGCTTATTTATTTGCCTGACAATGCCAAAAATTTTATTTTCCTCGAAATCTCGATCTCTACTTTGGTCAACCAGATAGACAATAAGGTCGCAGTTTTCTTTTATCGTACGCGAAGCGATCGGATTTATTTTTTGAGAAACAGGATCTTTTATCTTGCCAAAAATACCGGGAGTATCAATAAAGATGATTTGGCCTTTTTCGTTTTCGAAGACCGCCTGAATGGAAAATCTAGTAGTTTGCGGTTTGGGGGAGGTTATTGACACTTTTTGTTGCAGAATATTGTTTAACAGTGTAGATTTTCCACTGTTTGGTCTGCCAACAATTGCTACGTAGCCTGTCTTCATATCTTGACAATTATACACTCCTAGCTTAGGATATTGATAGTATGAAAAAATGCTGTCAGAAATTTTATCAAGAAAACAAGCTAATTGTTTGGGCTGCTGTGATAGCGCTTATTCTGACTGCGGCAATTTTACTAAAGGTAAAAGATGAAGTAACTAGATTTACTTTAATAATGCCTATTTTTGCCGGCTTTATTCTTTTTTCGATTCTTATCACAGCAGATGAGGAACTGGATGAGGAAGATAGTAAACAGTCTCCTGAGTTAGGAAAAACTAGGACGATAAAAAAACAGAGAAAGAAATAACCCCCTATTTATTTTTTCCCTCAGACTGAAATTTTTTAAATTAAATAAAGAACTATAGAACTATAAATATATAATATATATTTAAATAAAAAAATATATTATACTGTCTAAACTATATCCATAAATGTTATCGATATGGAAATATTTTCTGATCGGATAATTATTAAGAATAAATTAAAAAAGAGATAATGATTGATGCAGTAAAAAAAAGAATTAGATTGGTGACAATAATAGCATTGATAGTTTTTTTGGGCGTATTTGGTTATTACAATTTCTATCATAGGGAAAACACAAAAAAAAGAGACACTTTTATAGTAAAAAAAGGTGATTTAAAGGAAGAATTGATTATTTCTGGAACAATAGAGGCAGAAGAGAAGGTTACTTTGAGATTTAAAACTTCAGGAAGAATATCTTGGATTGGAGTGAAAGAGGGAGATTATGTGAAAAAATATCAGAGCATAGCCTCTTTAGATCAGAGAGAGTTAAGGAAACAGCTTCAAAAAGAGCTGAATGATTATTTAAATGAAAGGTGGGATTTTGACCAAACAAAAGATGAAAACAAAAGCAAACTATTGACAGATTCTGTCAAAAGAGTTTTAGAAAAAGCCCAATTTGATCTAAACAATGCTGTTTTAGATGTAGAAATTCAAAATTTAGCTTTAGAATATGCTTCTTTATGGACGCCAATAGAAGGGATAGTAACTAGAGTAACTAGTCCATATGCAGGAGTCTATGTTTCTCCCACACAAGCAGAATTTGATATTGTCAATCCTGCTACTGTCTATTTTTCTGCTACCGCCGACCAGACAGAAGTTACCAAGCTTTATCAAGGTTTAGTAGGGAATTTGGTTCTTGATGCCTATCCCGATGAGACTTTGACAGGTAATATTAAAAATATTTCTTTTGCCCCTAAATCCGGCGAGACAGGAACAGTTTATACAGTAAAATTTGTATTTCCCAGCGAAAATGCTTCTTATAAATATCGTTTAGGTATGGCAGGTGATTTGAGTTTTGTTACTCGAGAAAAAAAAGATGTTTTATATGTGCCGATAAAATTTATAAAGGAAGAAAAAGGGAAAAAATATGTTGAAATAAAAAAAGATAATAAGATGGAAAAACTATTTGTTTCAGTTGGGATGGAGACAGATAATGAAGTTGAAGTCGTCAAAGGATTGACTGAGGGAACAATCATTTATAATTGATACTAAAAATTCCTCAAACAAAAAGAAATGATTAAACTCCAGGGTATTTATAAAGAATATAAATTAGATGGGGAGATTTTTACTGCTTTAAAAAATATCAACCTGACAATATCAAAAGGAGAATTCACTTCAATTATCGGTCCTTCAGGTTGCGGCAAATCGACGTTAATGCATATCATCGGTCTGTTGGATCAGCCGACAAGAGGAAAAGTAATTGTAGATAATAAAGATACTTCAAAGCTGACTGACAATGAAATTTCCAAATTGCGCAGTGAATATGTTGGTTTTATCTTTCAGCAATTTAATCTCATCAATAAATTAACTGTATTGGAAAATGTTCTTCTTCCTACAATCTATCACCGCGGAAAAATGGATTTCGATCCGCGTCAAAGAGCCATCGAGCTGATGGACAGATTTGGGATAGCAGAAAAGATAAATTCTTATCCAAACAAACTCTCTGGAGGTCAGCAGCAGAGAGTTGCTATCGCTAGAGCTTTGATGAATAAGCCTTCATTGATTTTGGCAGATGAGCCTACTGGAAATTTAGACTCAAAAACAGGAGAAAAAATCCTAACTTTACTAAAAGAACTCAATTCAAAAGATAAGATTACCGTAGTGATTGTCACTCATGATAAACAGATTGCCAAAAAAACAGAAAATCAGATTAAGTTGCTAGATGGAGAAATAATCAGATAATTATTTTTTAATTTAATTAAAAGAAATTGAAGAAAGGTTGATGTTTAACTTAGCATTTATTTTAAAATCAGCTTTTGAGGATTTCAGAAGAAATAAAATCAGGACTTTTCTAACTTCATTAGGAATTCTTATTGGTGTTGCCTCTGTGATTTTGCTTATCGCTTTTGGATTGGGACTTAAAAAATATATTAAAGATCAGTTTGAAAATTTGGGCACTAATTTGATTATAGTTTTACCCGGTCAGATATTGCAGGGAGGCAGTTTTCGATCTTCAGGGACTGCTTTGACAGGTATCAGATTCGATGAAACTGATGTGATGAAATTAAAAAAAATCAAAAAAGCAGAATACGTTGTCCCTGTATTTATGAAAAGCGTTACTGTTTCGGGAAATAGTCAAGCAGAAATAGCTACTTTATATGCCACTACCGCAGAGATATTTTCTATTAGGAATTTAGAAATTGATCAAGGTAAATTATTTGGAACAACTGATGTGGAAAATAGAAGCAAAAAAGCAGTTATTGGCATCAAAATAGCTGATAAGCTATTTGGATCGTCGGAAAATGCGATTGGCAGAAGTATTAAATTTGACGAGCAAAACTTTTCCGTTATAGGGACTTTAAAATCAAAAGGAGGAGGCGGTTTTGGCGGGCCTGATCTGGATTCATTCATTTTTATCCCTTATAAATCTTCAGCTTCGTTTAATCAGGACAGAAAGTTTTATGCGATAAATATTAAAGTAACAGATGAGTCTGATCTTGGTTCTGTCAAAGAAGAAATAAAAACAATACTTTTAAAAAGATACGAGCCGGATGATTTTTCTGTGGTGGAACAGACAGAAATATTAAATGCTGTTTCTTCAATCTTCTCAATCCTAAATGCAGTTTTGGTGGCGATTGCGGCAATTTCCCTGATTGTCGGCGGAATTGGAATTATGAATATCATGTATGTTTCTGTCATAGAAAGAGTTAGAGAGATAGGTATAAGAAGAGCTATTGGGGCCTTGGCGAAAGATATTCTTTTTCAATTTATTACAGAGGCAGTAATTCTTTCTTTATTGGGTGGTTTTCTAGGTTTACTCTTATCATATTTGGTAGTGTTTTTTGTGCAAAGGATATTTCCAGCTTATATTGATTTCTATTCTGTCTTGATTGCTATTGTAGTATCTTCGATAATTGGTATAGTATTTGGTGTTTTTCCAGCAAAGAAGGCTTCTGAATTATCGCCAATTGAAGCAATCAGATATGAATAAAAAAATAGAAGACAAACAAAAAAAGATAGATAGATTGATTTCCCTCTTCTTTTTTTAGTGCTGCTAGTTTATTGAAAATATGTAATGCACTATTTTATTTTTATCTATCGGGCAACCGTTGAAGATTTGAGAAGAAGTAAAATAAGAACTCTTCTTACCTCAGTTGGAATTCTGATTGGCATTTTTTCTGTTGTACTTCTTTTAGCTTTAGGGATGGGACTTAAGAAATATATAGAGGATCAATTTAAAAGTTTAGGGTCAAATTTAGTTATGGTTCTTCCTGGCACAGGAATAAAAGGAGGGATAAGCAGTATGCAAAGCATGATGCAGGGAGCTCAATTTGATGACAAGGATTTGATGAAATTAAAGAGAATAAAAAATGTCGTCGAAGTAGCTCCCTTTGTGTCGGCTTTCCCTACTTTTTCAGCGGAAGGTCATTCCGAAGTTTACGAAGTGATAGGTTCTAGTGAGAATGTTTTTAAAATAATGAATATGGAGATCGACAAAGGAGAGTTTTTCACTAGGATTGATTTAGATAAAGGTAGCAAAGTAGTCGTTTTAGGCTCAAAAGTCGCTGAAAAATTATTCGGTTCAGCAGAAATGGCAGTGGGTAAACATCTAAAAGTCGATGATCAGCTATTTCGTGTGATTGGAGTTTGTTTATCAAAAGGAGGAGGATTATTAGGCGGAATAGATGATCATGTATTTATGCCTTACAAGTCGGCCTATAATTTCGTTTCCAAAAAGAAATTTTATGCCTTTTATCTGAAAGCAAACGATTCGTCACAGGTAAATCAGGTTAAAAATGATGCTAGAGAAACTTTATTAAAAAGATATAAAGCAGATGATTTCCTCGCAGCCGATCAGAGAGAAACAATGGAGATGGTATCATCGATATTTAATATCATCAATTCTGTTTTGGTTGGTATTGCCGCTGTATCCTTAATTGTTGGTGGCGTCGGCATAATGAACATTATGTATGTTTCTGTGGCCGAAAAAGTGGGTGAGATTGGAGTAAGACGAGCGGTAGGAGCAACCGCAAGTGATATACTGCTTCAGTTTCTAGCCGAAGCTGTATTTTTATCAATAATTGGGGGGATTTTAGGCATAATGCTTTCTTACATAATTGTGTTTTTTATCAAACAGTTTTTTCCTGCATATATTAGTTTTTGGTCGGTGATATTGGCTATTGGGGTGTCTTCAGCAATAGGATTATTGTTTGGTGTTTTACCAGCAAAAAGAGCCTCAGATCTTACTCCTATTGAGGCAATGAGACATGAATGATAAAATTATTTTAAATCTTGATTAATGATATAGAGTTTTATTAAGATAAAAATTGCATACTTCTTGAAGGTAAGAGGAATCCTGTGCAATTCAGGCACTGTGCCGCAACGGTAAAGTCCGGAACTCCCCTTCAAGTAATTATCCCGAGCAGGAGAAGAAAGAGTTTTTATTTAATCAGCAGTCAAGTGAATTATTACCCTCTCGAGATAGAGGGTTTTTTATTGCCAGATATGATTGAGACCATGGTTAAACCAGCTCCTATGGGAGATTTTGGACCAAGCGCCGTAGGTTTTACCGGCTGTGAGTTTAGAACATCTCTGGGAATGAACGCATTTGACAGAATAACCGAAAAAAAGAGTTCTGAAAAAGCAGTTTCCGCCATAGCTTTTGATGCGGCAACTGCAAAAAGTGAAATTTTAGGAGAGATAAGTATATATAAATTACTGGTAAAAGAGAGCGTTTATGAAGATAAATTAACTGGAGAGCTGGTAAGAGATAAGACGCTTGTGAGTCCAATTACAGAGGAGCCGATTTCTGTTGCGATTGATGCCGGTGAAAACGAAACAGGAAGTCCAGAGGAATATCAAAGAATTCTTTCTAGAGCCAAAAGATTAGCAGAAACATCAGGAGACGCATCAATGTTTTGGGTAAGCCCCGGTGAAGAGACAGACAGTAATATTGCTTCACATAGGGCTTATCTTTGGATCAAAAAAGGCAATGAAGTCACTGCTTATCAATATTCTTTAGCTGGAACAGAAGAAACTCTTTCAGAAATGATGCGTAAATTAGGTTACGAAAGAGAAAAAGATGTTGGAGGAGTGGCTGATCAAACAGTATTTAGAGGCGATAAACTTACCCATAGAGATATTTACGATGCCTTTCAGGCTTCTTTATCAGAGACGGAGAGAAAAAATTTACAGCGGTTTCTGCAACAATTTAGACGGGAAATTGAGGTGCCAGACAATGTTCGTCAAAAAAGACTTGAGGAATATCAGAAAGATTATGAACAAAAAATCAATGAATTACACAAAGGCGATATTGAACAGGCCTTAGAGTCTCTTGCTCAGGGATTTTTAGCTCTGACTAAAATAGTGGATGAGTCCCAGACAGTTGAGAAGCCGTCAAAAGAAGAAAGTCAAGAGACATTTGTGCAAGAAGAAAGGTCAGTTCAGATCCCAAAAATTGCGCTAATAAAGGAAACACCTATTGCTCAAACACAGTCAAGATGGGTTAAGGGAGATGAGGATATTTCTCGGCAAGCAGTTTTTGGAGATAAATCTATTGGTATTGGTAAGCAAACTCAATCACCTCAGCTTAAAATTGAAGATAATGTTTTATCTTCTTTTTTACCAAATTCAAAACCGGCAAAAAGAAAGCCAGATCTTGTCTTGCAGGTGAGAACGAGAAAAAGGAGGAGATCTTTAGACTCCAAAAAGCAACTTCCTTTCAGCTCAATAACAGCAAGAGATATTATCGCAGCTCAAATTGATTTCAATAGAGCTATATTTTCAGCTGCAGATCATCCGCAACCTAGGCGAGAGGTTACCAGATCGCCTATATCGGCAGAAATTGTGTATATAAGATCAAGAATGGCGGCAAAATTGGCATTAATGCCAGATTTTATTGGCCGATCTGATCAAACAATACTAGAGAGTGATTTAACAGCTGGCAGGACTTTAAGTTCATATACACTTAGTAGACATTTTTGGCCGGAAATCAATTCTGATGGAATAAATTTTCCGACAACAATAAAAGATGGCGCTTTATCAAAAAAGCAGAAATTATCACTTTTACAAAAAACGGTTTTTTTCCAATTATTATCTGAAAAGCAGTTTGAAGACATTTTTAAACTAGATAGCGGAGGAAAAAAGGATCAGACCAGACGCTTTGACAGTTCTACGGGCGAGATATTTTCAGGTACAGCTGATACTTTGCCTCCTTTCGCAGTTTCCGATACTTCTGCAAATTTCGAAAGTCAGATTTTTGCACTATCTTTTGGATTAGTTGAACAATTGGATAAATTTTCTGGGATGGATTATGAGGATGAAGCAGATAATCAATTTGGATTTCCTCCGGAGTTGGAGGAAAGAATAATGTCGATCGGATTAGAATATCTAAATTTATTTTTTGAGGAAATAAACCTTCAACTAAATACCGATACATCTGAAGAAGAGAGATTAAGACAAACATTTTTATTTGACAGACTGTTGTTATTGATTACCTTATATCAAGACGAATTTAAAGAAAGTGAAACAAAACAATATATTGCTCTTTTGCTGTTTTATGAGATTCAGACCACTTTATTTTCCTCTCTGTCAGATGATTTATCGGCAAAAACAATAAATCAGAAAATCGGCCGGCTACTAACTGACACTGACAGCAGATTTTTCCTGCAGAAAGTTGATGATCTTGTAGCAGGAGCTGAATATTTATTTAGATACAATGATAAAGAAAGGTTGTTTTCCGGATTTGCTCCAAGAAGCTGTGTAATTTTGTTTTTATTATGTGTATTCAATTTCAAAAGATATTCAGATTCGGCTTGGAAAGAAAAAGATATAGTTTGCGTTTTACGAAAATTGGAGCTTCTAGGGAGAAGGATAAGACAAATAAAAGCAAAAAAAAGACACTGTTTTTATACCGTTGAGAAAATAGCTAATACGTTTAATAGAAAAAATATACCAAAAATGATGAAAAAAAAGAAAAAAAGGAGAAAGGTCAAATTCCCAAAATCTGGGATTATTTTCATCTATCAAAAAAATTTAAGAGAAGCTTAAGGTTTTGATATCAGGAGAATTGGTTTGTTTGTATGTATGTTTATCTTTTAAAAGCGGTTTTTGATAAGTAGTAATTATTAAGTACAACTAATGATTTGTAGTTAAAGATTAGAAATATTTGTTGCTAAATATTCTTTTACAATATCAGCAACAGTATTTTCGTTTATATTGTTTTTGATGCAGTATTTGCTCTTAAACCAATCTTTAATTTTCTTTTGTCCCCGGCTACAGTTACAGGCGTAGCAACAATTAACTACCCAAGTAGGATCATTCCAAGGTCCAAATCGGTGAAGATGCTCAATAGTCGCCCAATCTCGTCGGCTATCTTTTTTACAGGATTTTATCATCAATTTACCGCAGTAAACGCAATTTTTATAAATTTGCTTTTTCTTTTCTAGATCTTTTTTGGGTAAACCATAATTTGCCATAGTTTTGCAAAAATCAACCTTACAAAGTCAATAAAATAAAAAGATTAACTCTGGAGTTGGACAACGCTTTTCAGTCTTCACATCAGAGACTAGAGTGTTATAAAACTGTTTTCTCAAGTTCTCAAGTTGACAATAATTCTCATCACTAAACTCATTTTCGGTAACAATTGCTTCTATTTCCGGCAACAATTTTCCTTACTTTCGGTAAGAATTGTAGTATTTTTTGATTATTGCCTTCATAGCGGCTGGTAGAGAAGGGAAAACTTCTCTTGGCCGTTGAATGTTTATATTAAAATACAGCCAAAAGTACCTTAATCAATCCATAAACAAGCTGATCGTCGATCGTGAAAGTTTAACCATAATTTAATAACGGCTCTTCCCAACCAAAACAAGTTTCTCTATCTCTTAATACTTGAAATACTTTTATACATCCAGGGTCGAGTTGGGCATATTGTTTAAGTACTTCAACCACATCTTCAATAAAACTACCCACTGTCCCATCGGAATCATCGACACCGCCACTAATAAGTTTTTTATCTAGCTTTAACAATAGTGAGATTAGTAACTTTGCAGTTTGAGCTGATACTGGTAAATCGCAGATAATTTTAGCTAAACGGTTACACCCCTCGATAAGAAAATCCTGATAGGCAAACCAGAAGCGCGATGGTCCTTTGTATGGTTTAATGTAGCGAATTGCGGCATTAATAGTAGCTTTTATTGCTTTGAGTTATGTACAACTTAAAGTCTCCAGTCTATTGCTACATCTTGGTTTCCTAATTATTTCTTTTTCCTCCATAGTTAATTTTCTCCCTCTAAGCACTGCGAATATTGCTACCGCTACCATGTGTTTGCAAAGCGTATTGTTTTGACCAAGATAGCAAGTACAAGTGCCTTCATCATAATTTTTTGTTGATACATAAACTTCATATTTAAAGCTACCGCTATCTTTAACGAATTTTGCAGTTTTTGTAGTGATGCGAAATTGCTCTAGGCTTCTCCTATTTAGATCGTTCGTTTGTCCGATATATAAGTCATTAGAAGAACTGCGGAGAATATAAACAAAATAGAGCATTTTTGTTCCTTCGACTCCTTTCAGTCGCTCAGGACGATTCGACTTACTAAATATGACTTATTTTTAAAAGTTAAGGTGGCTATAGCCGTGAGCGAGGTCAATTTATTGACCGAGTCGAATCGGCTGCGGGACTTGGATTCGAACCAAGATACCATCCTCCAGAGGGACGTGTCCTACCATTAGACGATCCCGCAATGATAATATTTTTTTCTTGCTAAATATTTTACCTCAGCTTTCTTTCTAAGTCTAATCGGGTATGGTATTATTATATTTCTATGAAGAAAAAAATAGTCATTTTTGCCGGAAATGGGTGCAAGAAAGAAAAAGAAAAATATTATTACAATTTAGCATACCAGACTGGATGGCTGATTGCGCAGGCCAATTATATTACAGTTACAGGTGGCGGACCGGGACTAATGAATGAAACTTTGAAAGGAGCATATGAAGCCGGCGGAGAAACTGTCGGCGTCTGTCTCGCTATTCAGGGAAGAAAACAGTCTAAATATATTCATAAACGGTATATCTTTTCATCGCTTAGACAAAGGCAAAATAAGTTAATCAGTTTAGCAGATGCGTTTTTATCTCTTCCCGGCGGAATTGGCACTTTTAATGAAATTTTTGAAGTACTGGCTTTGAAAAGAAAGATGGATATACCTGCAACAACCCCTTTGATATTAATAAGCTCTTTTTTTAAAGACTTTCAGCTTTTGATGAGAAAAATTAGAAGCGAAGGCTTTACAGATAAATCAGTCGATTCATTATTTGATATTGCGGCTACTCCAGAGGAAGCCGTAATGATGCTAAAGACCAATTTATAATAACTTAAAAAGCCCATGAAATATAAAGCAATTGTGGCAGATGTAGATGGAACGCTGATAGCTCCAAGTGAAAAAGAAGCTACTGTCCCAAGCAAGATCGTTAGAGAAAAAGTAGCAAAAGCTCAAAAAAAAGGAGTGATTTTTACTATTGCTACCGGCAGATCTCTTTCCTGGACTACAAATATTATTTCCGGTTTAAACCTCTCTTCTCCGATTATTTTAGATAACGGAGCAAAAATATACGACTGTAAGACAAAAAAATATATTTGGTTCTCGCTTCTTCCTTTTAAAAAAATTCGGCAGATATTGACTTTGCTTGCGCCGTTAAAATTAGACAATGTATACCTTTTGGACGATGATAGGAGACTTCGAGGCGATATTAAGATAAATAGAGGCAAGATCAGTAAAATTTTGATCTTGGGATTGCCTCCGAAAAAAAATGAAAAAATTTACCAAATGTTAAAAGGCATCTCCAAAATAAACATTACCAAAACTATTTCAGGTATAGGACCTGTCAGCGAGTCGATACATATTACCAATTACAACGCCAATAAAAAATTGGCCTTAGAAAAAATAGCCAAAATTTTAAAGATAAAAACAGAAGAAATGATCGGCATCGGCGACAGTTACAACGACTATTCCTTTTTAAAGATCTGCGGATTAAAAGTAGCTATGGAAAATTCTACTCCTGATATTAAAGCTATCGCTGATTATATCGCTCCATCATATAAAAACGACGGAGTAGCAAAAGTCATTGATAAATATATTTTGAACAATTGTTAATGCTTTAAAGTTAATAAATGAGGAATATTTTTCACAATTTAAAAGGCGAAGATAAAAGCCAGCTTTTGATTTTATGCGATAAGGATGGAAAGGCGCTTGGTATGGCCACTAGAGAAGAGTGTCATCGGGGAAAAGGGAAAATACATTTGGCTTTTATAGCTTTTATAGTTGATGAAAATAAAAAAATTATTCTGACAAAAAGAAGCAGTAAAAAAACTCTTTGGCCGGGTTATTGGGACGGTTCGATCGTCAGTCATATTTTGCCCGGAGAATCAGTAAAAGAGGCCGCAAGAAGAAGAGGAAAAGAGGAATTGGGGATTGAAGCTGAATTTCAAATATTGGGCAATTTTTATTATCGCGCCGGATATGGGAAAAAAAGCGAGAATGAATTTTGTTATATATTATGTGGCGCAACTAGAAATAAAATAGATCCCAATCCAGTAGAGATAGAAGCTTTAAGAAAAATTAATTATTTCGATCTGTTGAAAGAAATAAAAAGAAACGCTGGTCAATTTACTCCGTGGTTAGTCTTGGCTTTGGATAGGATTGAGGAAAAAGTTTTTAAACAATAAATCGCTTGTTTAAAAAGCGGAATAAGCAACTTAATCATATTTTATAAATAAAATTTAAAAATTATATGTCATCCCCAATCGTACTAGATCTTGAAACTCAACATATATTTAGAGATGTAGCCTATAATCATAAGAAATTAAAGGTATCAGTTGTTGGAATTTACGATTATGCTACCAATTGCTTTGAGGCTTTTTTTGAAAATGAGCTGCAAACTCTTTTTGCCAAGCTTGAAATGGCATCTTTTATTATTGGATTTAACATAAATAAATTCGATTTGCCGGTTTTGTCTCCTTATTATTTAGGCAGTATAAAACAGTTTGAGACAGTTGATTTGTTGGATGAGGTAGAAAAATCTTTAGGTTTCCGAGTGGCTTTAGACGATTTGGCCAGAGCTACTTTGGGGGTGAAAAAGTCAGGTCACGGCCTTACGGCTATTGAGTATTTCAAAAAAGGAGAATTTAATAAACTTAAAGAATATTGTTTGCAAGATGTCAGAATCACAAAAGAGCTTTATGAGTATGGAAAAAACAATGGAAAACTATTTTTCTTAGACGCTAGGGGTAAAAAAGAGATTCCAGTAAATTTTAGTAAAGGAAAAAGGCAATCCAACAAATCTATTTCTCTATCCTTACCTTTCTGATTCAATCCGAAAGGTGTTGTTTTTTAAAAGTATCAGCAATTGTTTGGTAGTCAGCTTTTAATCTATGAGTCTTTAACTTTTTTTCTCTTCTATGTTTTATGTACTCCACCATACCCGGCACAAGAGAAATAAAAATTATAATAAAAACTGTGATATGAAAATTATTTTTTATAATTGGCAGATTTCCAAACCAATACCCGCCGAAAGTAAATAAAAAGACCCAGCACAGACCCCCCAAGATGTTAAAGGAAATAAATTGCTGATAATGCATGCGGCCAACTCCAGCTACAAAAGGAGCGAAGGTTCTGACAATAGGAACAAATCTGGCTAAAATAATAGTTTTTCCTCCGTGTTTGGCAAAAAATTGGCAGGTTTTTTCCAGGTATTCTTTTTTGAAAAAGCGGGCATTTTCATTTTTAAATACTTTTGGTCCTAGAAAGTGGCCAATCCAGTAGTTAGTCGTATCACCTAAAATTGCCGCAAAAGAAAGAAGAAGAAAGAGCCAGCCTATATGCAATGAATTGGTAGCGGCAATAGTTCCGGCAACAAATAAAAGAGAATCACCCGGTAAAAAAGGAGTAACAACAAGACCTGTTTCCATAAAGATAATGATAAACAGGAGAAGATAAGCTATAAAGCCATAAGTTTGGATAACTTGCGGAAGCAATTTGTCCAAATGCAAAAAGAGATTGAAAAAATTAGATAATATCTCCATGAAGACAGATAATATGATTGAATTTTTTAATTATAACAAAGGAGAAGGAAAAAGAAAGAGATCAAACTTTTAACACTGTTTATTTAATATTTTCTCTTCCAAAGAAACCCATTTTTTATATTTTTGTTCGATAATTTTTTTCTCTTTTTCAATTTGCTCATGTCTTTTTTGAAGAGAGGCTGGTATTTTCTTTTTGTTTTTTTGCAGATAATCAAAAATAGCTTCAGAAAGAGCGTCTGCAGCCAAAAGAGAACAATGGATTTTTATCGGTGGCAGACTGCCTAAGAACTTGACAATCTCTTTTCTGCCTATTTTGAGAGCTTCAGCAATTGTCTTGCCTTTTGCCAGTTCTGTAACTGCGCTACTGGTTGAGATAGCTGCTACACAGCCAAACGTTTGAAATTTTATCTCTTTGATGATCTCTTGGTTTTTTCTTCGGTTGATTTTTAGATATAAGTGCATTACATCTCCGCAGATAATATTGCCTACTTTACCAACACCGTCCGGATTGGCAATTTTGCCAATATTTTTTGGTTGACGAAAGTAACTTAAGACTTTAGCGTTATACATATTAAATATATTAGTGAAAAAAAGGAGAGATGATTCTCAAATCTTTAATTATTTTAGGCAGGACAGAGAGTAAATAATCAATTTCTTTTTCAGTTGTCCATCTTCCCAGACTAAACCTTACAGAACCGTGTATTTCTTCGCTTTTAAGACCCAATGCCAAAAGAACATGAGATGGAGAAAGCGACTTTGAAGAGCAGGCAGAGCCGGTAGAAGCGGCGATTCCATACTTATCAAGCTGCATAATGATTGATTCTCCTTCAACAAAGAGAAATCTGAAATTTACATTGTTGGGCAACCTTTGAGAAGGATGGCCGTTGAGAAAAGAGTGAGGAATTTTTTTTAATATTGTATAGATCATTTTATCTCGAAGTCTGGTAAGTGTAGTCGCTTCTTGTTTCATTTGTTTTTGACAAAGACTGACAGCTTTGGCAAAAGAAGCAATCAGAGGAACATTGATTGTTGAAGACCTTAATCCTTTCTCGTGTCCACCTCCATGAAGAAGAGGCTCCAATTTAATACCCTCTTTTACATAGAGTAAAGCGACTCCTTTTGGACCATACATTTTATGAGAAGAAGCAGTAAGAAGATCGATATTTGCCCGTTTAACATCTAAGGGTATTTTACCGAAACTTTGAGCGGCATCAGTATGAAACAATACTTGTCTTTCTCTGCAGATGCGCCCAATTTTTTCAATCGGCTGAATTACTCCGATTTCATTATTGGCATGCATAATAGAAACAAGAATTGTATCTTTGCGGATAGCTTTTTTGACTTGTTCTGGTTCGATTAACCCGTCTTTGTCAACAGGAATTACACTAACAGCTGTTCCTTGTTTGGCTAACCATTTGACGCAGTTTATAATGCTGTCATGCTCAATTGAGGAGATGACTAGGTGATTGCCCTTTTTTTTATAAGCAGAAGCTATTCCTTTTAAGACTGTATTATTGCTTTCTGTGGCAGAAGAGGTAAAAAATATTTCTGATTGCACAGCGTTTAACGCTTGAGCAACTATTTTTCTAGATTTTTCTAAAATATCATATGCCTGACGGCCGAAAAAATGCAGCGAGGAAGAATTGCCGAAATTATTTTTCAATAAAGGTACCATTATTTTTATTACTCTTGGATCAATTGGGGTGGAGGCGGCGTAATCGAGATATATCTTTTTATTTTTCATAAGAAGTCGTTTAAAAGAATTAATAATTTAGATCGTTAAGCGTAATCTTGTTAAATTCATCATTCAATCTAACCTGGAGTTTTTGCCATATCTTTTTATGAAGACAATTTTTTTCAAATTTACAACTTTTATATAAACAGCTTACTAATCCTTTTTCTTTTTCTACTGCTTTAATTATGCTTAAAAGGCTAATTTGGCTGGATGGTTTGTTTAGATAATAGCCGCCTTTTATTCCTGCTTTGCTGCCTAGGATATTACTTTTTTTTAAACTCGCGGCGATTTTTTCCAGAAATTTCAAAGGCAGTTTTTTTAAGAGAGATGAGATTTGTCTTTTTTAGACAAAGCAGAAAAATTACTGCATATTCTGTAGCTTTGTTTAATTGCAGCATAAAATTATACTATTTTAGTAGGAGTTTAAAGGAAAAGAAGTTAGCTGTCAAGTATTGCTTCTTGTCAAGAAGACTCAATTTGAGTTATAAAAGAATTATATAATTATTAGTAATTTATAAATTTATAGGAGGTATAAAATGAATCAAGACACCAATTCGACACAAACCAATAATTCCTCAGGACCAAGAAAAATTGGACGACTTACTGTGACGATTGATCGCAATCTCTGCATTGGCGCAGCGTCATGTATTGCAGTCGCTCCAAAAGCCTATAAATTAGATGATGAGGCGAAAGCGGTATTTTTAGATACTGCCGATCAAGAAACAGAAGAGGCAATTATCGATTCTGCCAAGGCTTGTCCGGTTGCCGCCATCATTATTCACGATGAAAACGGCAAGCAGATTTTTCCTTGAAATAGCTTTGGAGAAATGAGTTGAAACAGCGGATTCAATTTATTTTTTTTAATTATTTTCCTATTTATGTTGGATATTACAGTTAAAATTGGTGGTCAAGCAGGTTTTGGCATCATGACAATTGGGCAATTTTTAGGCAAAATAGCTACCCGTTGCGGTTTTCATGCTTTTGAATATCCTGAATATCCTTCGCTTATCCGCGGCGGATTAAATGTAGTGCAAGTGAGAATTTCTGATGAAAAGGTATATTCTCAAGAAGAGAAAGCAGATATATTGGTTTGTTTAAGTCAAGATGCTTATAAAGAGCATATTTGCAACCTTAAAAAAGGCGGGGTAGTGATTTATGATCAGGAAACGATAGACATTTCAAAATTCAAGCCAAACAGCGAAAAGATAGAGCATTTAAACATTTCTTTTAATAGAATACTTGAAAATGCTTCACTAAACAAAGTGATGATAAACAATATAGCTCTTGGAGTCTTGATGCATGTTTTGGGGACAGATATTGAAGTGCTAAATGAATTGATTCGGCAGACTTTCGCCAAAAAAAGCCAAGAGATTATCGAAAAAAATATTTTAGCCGCAAAATTAGGATTTGAATCCGCTCAAAAAAGCTATCCCAAGATGTATAGTAAAAATTTGATCAGGAAAAAGGAGTTTTCTCAGAAAATGTATATTTCCGGAAATGAAATAATAGGATTAGGCGCTATAGCTGCGGGATGTAAACTCTACGTAGCCTACCCGATGACTCCATCATCCACTCTTCTTCATTATCTTGCTTCTCAAGCAGAGAAAAGCCAGATGGTGGTAAAGCATGCTGAAGATGAAATTTCGGTGATCAATATGGCTCTGGGAGGAGCTTGGGCTGGAGTAAGATCCATGGTTGGCACATCAGGCGGAGGTTTTGCTCTAATGGTCGAGTCAGTCGCTCTGGCAGGGATTAGCGAAACTCCAATTGTTATCATGATGGGACAGCGACCGGGTCCTGCTACCGGCATGCCTACCTGGACAGAACAAGGCGATTTGTTATTTATAGTCAATGCCGGACATGGAGAATTTCCCAAAATTGTGTTGTCTCCCGGAGATGCGGAAGAGGCTTATAAGCTGACTATAGAGGCATTTAACTTAGCCGAGAAATATCAGACGCCAGTATTTATTTTATCTGATAAATATCTTTTAGAAGGACATCAAAGCGTGGAAAAGGATTTAATTGCAAATTACAAATATAAAATAGACAGAGGAAAGTTGCTTTCAGAAGAAGAGTTAGGCAAGATAAATCATTATCTGCGATACCAAATTACAGCTGACGGAATTTCTCCACGCGCACTGCCAGGCTATAAAGGCAGTTTGCAGCAAGCAAATTCCTATGAGCATTTAGAAGATGGGCACACCACTGAAGATCCAGTTGAGAGAAAAAAACAAGTTGAGAAAAGAAACAAAAAAAATGAGACATTTCTAGCTAAAGATTTTCAAATGCCTGTTCTTTTTGGCAGGCAGGACGCACCGCTGACTGTTATTTCTTGGGGTTCGATGAAAGGACCAATTTTACAGGCAATGAAAGAAAGTTTAAAATTTAATTATTTGCACTTTTCCTATCTTTGGCCGTTACCGCAGGACAGATTGTCGGCTTTATTTAAAAATTTAAAAAAATGTCTTCTGATTGAGAATAATTCCACAGCTCAACTGGGAAGACTATTGAAAATGATTACAGGATTAGAGATTGAGAATAAACTTTTGAAATACTCAGGTAGACCAATTTATCCGCATGAAGTGTTAGCAAAAGTTGAAGAATTAATTAAAAGATGACAGATCAGACAAAAGACAATTTTTCCGGCTATTTTCCTACCTGGTGTCCAGGTTGCGGGAATTTTGGTATTTGGGCAGCAATAAAGGCTGCTTTTGAAAAATTGGCCTTTAATCGAGAAAATATAGCGGTGGTTTTTGGCATCGGCTGTTCCGGAAATATGAATGATTTTTTATGGGTAAACAGTTTTCACGCGCTTCATGGCAGGGCAATTCCAAACGCCATCGGCATAAAAATAGCAAATCATAAAATGCCGGTTATAGTCGTTGCCGGAGACGGGGATTGTTATGGTGAAGGGGGAAATCATTTGATTCATGCAGCCAGAGGAAATCATGATATTACAGTTATCGTGCACGATAATAGAGTTTATGGATTGACTACCGGTCAAGTAGCACCAACAGCTATCAAGGGCTTTAAATCTAAATCTACTCCAACTGGTGTTATTGAGATTCCCCTAAACCCAATTGCCTTAGCGATCACTCAAGGAGCCACTTTTGTAGCACAGGGATTTTCCGCAGATATAACTCATTTAACCAATCTGATTGTACAAGGAATAAAGCATAAAGGTTTTTCCTTGATAAATATTCTTCAGCCGTGCGTAAGTTTTAATCCGCTTACCACTTATAATTGGTATCGGGAAAGAATCTACAAACTTGAGAATCAGAATCATGATATTTCAAACATGACAAAAGCTTTGGAAAAATCTTTTGAGTTAGAAGAAAAAATACCTATTGGTATAATCTATCAGATCGATAGGCCAGTATATACTGATAGTTTGCCCCAGTTGAAAGATACTATTTTGAGAGATGTTAATTTAGATATAGATATGAATGAGTTTATCGCTGAATTTGTTTAAATATTTGACTTTTAGCAGTCTTTTTGTTAAACTGCTAATATTATATATATGGATACTGACAATAAGAAGCCTGCCATTAGAACAATTCCTGTTATTCCTATCCGAGATGGTGTAGTTTTTCCCAATACCGAGATTGTTTTGACTTTTGGCAGGCCGAAATCACTTGCTGCGATTGAGGCATCCAATACTACAGATAGATTAGTGGTTTTGGCAATGCAAAAAAATCCTCATCTGCATGAGCCTGCCGCTACTGATATTTACTCTATCGGCACAATAGCCAGGATTGAAAGATTGCTAAAAACCGATGGTGAAATCAACGCATTGGTAAAAGGGCTTTTCCGAGTAGAGATTCTTTCTTTTGAGTCAACCGAGCCATTTTTTCTTGCTAAAACAGTTGAGGTGCCCGATGAGTTTACTCCCTCCGATGAAATTACCGCGATAATGAACCATATTACCAATGAACTGAAAAAAGCAGTCAATTTGGGAAAATCGGTGGATTTTCTTTCTTTTATGAATATTATGTCAGGGCTTACCCCCCCTGAATTTTCCAATCATGTTGCTGCAATTTTAGAAATAAAATCTTCCGAGAAACAATTACTTCTGGAAACAAAAAATGTCAAAGACAGACTGATGAGGATTTCTGACTATCTTACTCATGAAGTAAAAATTTTAGAAATAGAAAGGAAAATTGCCAGCAAAACACAGGAAAAATTTGATAAATCTGTCAAGGAGACAGTCTTGCGGGAAAGATTAAAAACGATCGAGAAGGAACTAGGAGAGGAAGGGGAAACAAGAGAAATTAGAGAACTAACCGATAAGATAAAAAAAGCGCAGATGCCCAAAGAAGTCGAGGAAAAAGCAAAAAAAGAATTAAAAAGATTGTCTCAGATGTCTTCATACAATCCGGAAGCTTCTTATATCAGGACTTATCTTGATTGGTTGATCGAGCTTCCTTGGAATATTTCAAGCGTCAATAATGTAGATATAACTCAAGCAGTTAAGATTTTAGATGAAGATCATTATGGTTTAAAGAAAATAAAAGAAAGAATCATTGAATATCTAGCAGTAATGAAGCTTCGCCATAGAAAAGAAAACATGGTGAAAGAAGACGAAAGTTCGAAAAACAGCTCTTCTTCTAAGTCAAAAAAAGAAGAATCTCAGAATGAAAAAAAAGATAAAAAAGCTTATCCGCCTACGATACTAAATTTCGTCGGACCGCCCGGCGTTGGCAAGACATCAATCGGGAGATCGATCGCTAGAGCTTTGGGAAGAAAGTTTGTAAAAGTTTCATTGGGAGGAATTCGAGACGAGGCGGAGATTCGAGGGCATAGAAGAACATATGTTGGCGCGCTTCCAGGAAGAATTATTCAGGGAATCAAGCAAGCAGGAACTAAAAATCCGATTTTTATGCTTGATGAAATAGATAAGGTAGGTACAGATTTCAGAGGCGATCCAACAGCGGCATTGCTTGAGGCGCTTGATCCAGAGCAAAACCATTCATTTTCCGATCACTACCTAGAAGTTCCTTTTGATTTGTCTGAAGTAATGTTTATTACCACTTGCAATATTTTGGATACTATTCCGCCAGCTCTTCGTGACCGTTTGGAAACAATTCATTTCCCCGGTTATACAGAAGAAGAAAAATTTTATATCGGAAGAGATTTTTTAATTGAAAAACAGCTTGCCGCTCATGGATTAAAAAAAGATGCCGTAAAAATTACAGATCAGGCTTTAAGAGATATAATCAGAAAATATACTCGGGAAGCAGGAGTAAGAAATTTGGAAAGAGAAATAGCAACAATCTTTCGAAAAATTGCTAGAAGTATTGTAGAAGGCAAAAAGAAAAAACAGATTATCACTACTTCATTGCTAACAAAATATTTAGGTCCAATAAAATATACTCCTTATTTAGCCGAGAAAAAAGATGAGATTGGTATGGCTACTGGTTTAGCTTGGACGGAAGCTGGAGGAGACATTCTTTTTATTGAGGTCGCTCTTATGAAAGGAAAAGGAAATCTGACTTTGACCGGACATCTAGGAGAAGTGATGAAGGAATCCTGTAAAGCAGCTCTATCTTATATTAGGGCAAAAGCCTGTGATTTTGGTCTTTCTCCGAAATTCTATCAGACTTTAGATATTCATGTTCATGTACCAGAAGGAGCAGTGCCCAAAGACGGTCCATCGGCAGGTATTGCTATCACTTCAGCTTTGGTATCTGCTTTGACCAAAATACCTATAAAAAAAGATGTAGCTATGACAGGAGAGATAACCTTGCGGGGACGAGTGCTTGAAATTGGCGGCGTGAAGGAAAAGGTAATCGCCGCTCACCGCGCCAAGATAAAAACAATTATTTTGCCTAAAAGTAATAAGAAAGATTTAGAAGACATCCCCAAAAAGGTATTGCAGAATTTAAAGTTTATTTTTGTTGATCATATGGATCAGGTATTAAAAATTGCACTGGTAAAGCCGTTGAATAACAAAAAAGAGGAAGTTATTTTAAATTCTTCTAGCCCAAAACCTCTATTGGCGCCTCTTCCTTCATAAATTTTTCATCCAGTCAAATACCAATTTAGAGATAGCGGCCAAAGTTTCTTTTGTTTCTTTTTCATTAGTAATATCAGTTGTTAAAATTCCTAAATAATAAGGTCTTTGGGGTAAGTCGATTATGCCTACGTCATGTATCTTTCCCACCTCATCACCTGTTTTGTGATAGATCTTTATATCAGCCGGCAGACCGGCGGGCAGTCTATCATCAAAATCGCTTTTGTCCATAAAGCCCAGCATTTCTGCTGTTAAAGCAGAATTGGTGATTTCTCCCAGATACATTTTTGTTAAAATAATTGCCATATCTTTGGCTGAAGTTGTATTTTTTATCATATCTGTTTGAGTTAAACCCCAATTTTCGATTTGTTTTTGGATTCTAGACAGACCCACAATTTGAGTCCCTAGTAGATAGGCGGCGGTATTATCCGATTTTTCCATCATCAGCCTTGAGAGAGTCTTAATTGAATATGGGGTGCCAATTGGATCATAACGAATGCTTCCAGTGCCATAGTTTTGGATGTCTGAAGGTTGAGGAACAATGATTTTTTCCAGATTTAATTCTTCTTTGCCAGCTAGATGATACAAAGTAGCCAAGATAGGTATTTTATTTACCGAGGCTGCGGTTATTACCATTTGGGGATTAATCCCGTAGTCTTTTTTGTTATTGATATCGTAAACATATATAGAGTAAGTGCCTCTTTTGGCAGAAATCTCTTTTTCAATTTTTTCAATTAATTTTGAAGTTTTTAGAGGTGAAGCCGTTGTCTGTCTGTCTTTTTTTTCTGATGACAGCGTGTTTTTAGAAGAATTGGGGATTTCCTGATAATTTTTTTTATTAGTTAACAAAAATTTTGACAGCAGAAGATAAATCAGCATTAAAGAAAATAAAACCAAAACAATAAATCCTTTGGTATTTCTTGATTTTGATTTGACAGATATATTTTTGCCAATAAAATCAGAATAATTTCTCATAATTTTGTCTTAATATATCTGGTGTAAAAATTAATCCTGATTTGATAAATAAATGAAAATTATTTCAGAACCTCAAAAAATAAGCAAGAGTGAATTTTCTAAAATGTTATCAGTCGCGGCAATTGGTGATTGACTTGTTCCAGAAAACGCCAGGCAATTACCAGTTGTGCAAATTGAGTAGCGGTAACATGTTCGTGTTCTTGCAGGACGGGATCGCCTTCTGATTTTAATACCTCATCAAGAGGGATACCGGTAAACTTGATAATATTGCTTTTTAAAGACTCAACTGTTTGTTCTGAAAGAACTCCATCAATCAGGACTAAAATTGTTTTTCTTCCCCAGTAAACAGAAGGTATTGAAGCAAGAATAAAAGGAGATTTATCATTGGGATCTAGAATTGCGGCTAAATCAAATGTCAGTCTTAAGGTTGGCAGAGGAACAGGTGTTGTTTCAATAATTAATTCTACTTTATAGCAACCTTTTGGCATCTCACAGGAAAGCTCATAGCGGGCATAATTTTTTATCAGACTTGGAGATATTTTTATTACTATGTTGGCATTGGTTTTCTGGAAATCTATCCATCTCTTGTAAGCAGCCTCTCGTCTTAGCATTTCCTTGATAAGGTTTTCTGGTATATGATGGCGCTTTTCCACATCTCTTTTATATTTCCATTCCCATTTAACGCTTCTTGCTGGATCGACATAAATACTAAAATCGATAAAAGGTAAAAATTCAGGATAAAGGGCATGGAGACCTTCGAGAATGATAATCGGTGACGGGGAAAAAGGAATAGGAGGGTCGAAATCGCCTCTTTCATGGTTATAGAGTGGAATTTTGACGGTTTTTCCCTGTTTAAGTTCACTTAAATGCTCTTTTAAAAGATCTAGATTATTTAGGGCCGGATCTAGAGGCAGCCGGCCGCTGACTCGACGCTGTTCTCTGTTTTCCTTGTGATATCCATCCATATCAATAGTAGTAACTATATCTGTGCCTAAAAGACGCCTGATTCCGTTGCTGTAAGTAGTTTTGCCGCTGCCGCTGTCTCCGGTAATACCGATAATAAAGGGAACTTTTATTTTTTTGAGGATTTCTCTTAAGTTGTCTGATGAATAAGGGTTAAATGCTTTAAATTGATTGTCATTGCTTATTGCTGTTTGATTTTGGGCAGAATCCATATCGTCTTAAGCATAAAGAATTTCACTTCCACTTGTCAACGATAAAAATTATCATCAGAAATTGCTTTTATTTTATTTCAAATTAAGCTCCAGCCGACAAGATTTGCTTCAGGAATTGGTTTAGAAAAAAAATGCTTATGAGTCGGTATCCTGCCGTTTCTCCTTTGCGAAACTGTACTTCAGATTGGCAAATTTAGACTTTGCAAAAAGTGATGATTAATTTCCTAATCGTAAAACCACTGCCAGCCGGGATTTTCTACTTCCTTAATTTTGCTTTTAAGCATTTTATAAACTCCATCTTCTTTTATAGTTTGCCATGTGCCTTCGTAATAGTGAATTTCTGCCTCCCCTTCAACCCAATTTTTAGTTGAGAACTTCACAAAAGCAGTATCTTTGGTATTTTCGTACCTTTCTGACTTTACAACATCCACGTCTAAAACATCCTTAAATCTGTTGGTCCACTCTTCAAAGTTAGTCTTTTTCAGATATTCGCGGCTTAATAGGTAAAAACCATCCTCCATTCTGCGGGCTTTTAGGTATGTATAAAAAGCTTTAACTGCTTCTTCCGGTGAAATCGAGGCGTCAACCTCAATTTTGGCTATTCCCTGATCGGTAAACGATGGTATAAGCATTTTTACTTGGTCTGCCGTAATAAACAATGAGAGTCCGGAAAGACTCATCGTGTTGACGCCGACAACTTGTACGCATTGATCTACCAGCGGGCCGCCGCTCATGCCATTTACAATACTGATATTTGTCTAGATATAAGAAACAGGTGTTTTCTTGGATTGGCGAAAGGCAATAAAATTGCCGCGAAGCATAGTTGGTTTGCCGCTTAAACTAGTTCCAAGCGGATAGCCTGTGGCAATAAGCGGCTCCTCCTCGTAAAGAGCAACTCTGTCAGGAAGCGGAAAGACTAAATCGGGATATTTATCTTTGGTAAAAAGGACGGCAAGATCGGCATTTTTGTTTCCAAGGATCTTGGTAGGGGTGATGAACTTGCCGCTTGGGAAGATGATTTTTGGGCTTGGTTCATCGGCAATGACATGGAAGTTAGTCAGAATCTGATCTTCGGCAATAAAAAAGCCGGATCCTTCTGAATAGCCGCCAACTATCCTTACAACTGAATTTTCCAGCTTGTTACGATTTTTGGCAATACAAACAAACTTTCCCCACCAGCCGTACTGCCTGTTCAGGTAATCTAAAATGACAAATAGGGAAGCTAAAAGATACAAACTGACAACAACAATAAAAATAGATTTCAAGAAATTCTCAAGACTTTTGAAAGGATAAATAATACAGTCAAAGATAAGCCCGATAAAGGCAAAAATCAGTTTTATAAAGAATTTGACAAGGTAATAGAGCGAGTAAGTCAATAATTTGAGAGGAAAAAGGTAAAGAGGAAAAAGAAGTTTCTTAAAGTAGGCTTTCAGTCCGACAATAAATTTTTTCCACCGGTACTTAATTTTACCGGCTAATTTATCAAAATAGTCCATATCATTTAATTTTCCCCGCTCCAGTCTTTACATAAAAGACTGGCCTGCTCCAAAACTGTTTGAGTGGCGCTTTCCTGTTTATCCGGCGGGTAGTTGTACTTTCGCAAGAGCTTTTTAACATACACTCTTAGCTTTGCCTGGACGTTTTCCTTTATCGTCCAGTCAATCGTGGTATTCTTGCGAAGCATGACTACCAACTCTCTGGCAATCTGCATTAAAACCTTATCTCCCAGTTCCCGAATAGCGCTTTCATTGACGCAAAGCGCATCGTAAAACGCCACTTCTTCAGGGGTTAGCCCGATTTCCTTGCCTCTGTCTTTCTCCGCTTTAATCTTCTTAGCCAGTTCGACAAGCTCGGCAATCACTTGAGCGGCCTCAATAGTGCGGTTTTGATATTTCTTGATTGTTTCTTCAAGCATCTGGGCAAAAGAGCGTGATTTAACCAAGTTTTGCCTCATCATGGTGACAATTTCGTTGTTTAAGAGCCGTTTTAACATCTCAAAAGCCAAGTTCTTATGTGGCAGGTCTTTAACCTCTGCCAAAAACTCATCAGAAAGGATAGAAATATCCGGCGTTTTAATACCGGTTGCCGAGTAGATATCAATGACTTTGTCCGAGACAATCGCTCCGGATACTATTTGCTTTATCGCTTCCTGATAGTCTTCATCTGTTGGCCCTCCACCGTCACCACCGCCACCGCCAGCCTTTCTTATACCGGCTTTGACTGATTGGAAAAAAGCGACTTCGTCTCTAATTTTTATCGCTTCCTCATGAGGCACGGCCAAAGAAAATGCCGCTGAAAGTTCGGTCACTGCTTGTAGATAGCGTTTTTCTCCGTTTTCCAAACCCAAAACAAAATCCATTGCTTTGGCGATTAATCGCACCCTGTCTTTTTCCGAACCGTGAATCCTTGATCTATACTCAAAGCCGTGAAGCAATCCGCAAACCACTTCGTATTTTTCCAACATTATTCTGACTGCTTCGCTTTGGTCAACGGCAGTATTCTTTCTGTCGTTATCGCTATAGTAAGACAACGCCTCTTTTAACTCCGGAGCGATTCCAATATAGTCAACTATTAATCCTCCCTGTTTATCTTTATAAACTCTGTTGACGCGAGCAATTGTCTGCATCAGCCCGTGGCCTTTCATCGGTTTATCAATATACATGGTGTGAAGACACGGTACATCAAAACCGGTCAACCACATATCCCGAACGATCACCAGTTTCAAACTGTCGCTTGGGTCTTTCATCCGGTTGGCAATATCGTGCCGGGCAAGTTTGGTGCGGATATGCTTCTGCCAGTCCAAAGGATCAGCAGCTGATCCGGTCATCACCACTTTCAAAAATCCGCTTCTGTCATCATCGCTTACCCAAAGGGGTCGCAGTTTGGCAATTTCATTGTAAAGCTCAACCGCTATTCTTCGACTCATCACCACCACCATTCCTTTTCCTTCAACAGCCGACAGTCGGTTTTCAAAGTGTTCTACTAAATCTTTGGCAATAAGAGCTATTCGTTTGGGAGCGCCAACCAAAGCCTCAAGCCGTGCCCACTTGCTTTTTAATCTTTCTTTCTTTTCCAATTCTTCGCCTTCCGTCAACTCTTCAAACTCCGGATCGATCTTTGGTCGCTCTTCTTCTTTTAAAGCAATTTTAGCTAGCCTTGCCTCATAATAGATCGGCACTGTTGATTTATCCTCAACTGCCTGGGAAACATCATAAATGTCAACATATTCTCCAAAAACCGCTCTGGTATTTTTATCGGTTAGCTCAATTGGTGTTCCGGTAAAACCGATAAATGAAGCGTTGGGTAGTGCATCCCGCATGTGCCGGGCAAAACCATCGATAAAATCGTATTGACTGCGGTGGGCCTCATCGGCAATCACCACAATATTTGTTCTCTCCGAGAGTGTCTGGTAGTCAGTTTTACCGTTTTCGGGAAAAAACTTTTGTATGGTCGTAAAAACCACTCCACCGGAAGCCACTTTGAGATATTCTCGCAATTGTTCACGGCTTTCTGCCTGCTTGGGAGTTTGCCGGAGGAGCGTAGAACAGCGGGAAAACGTCCCAAACAGCTGGTCGTCCAGATCGTTTCTGTCTGTCAAAACCACGATAGTCGGGTTATTAAGTGTTTGGATGATTTTTCCGGCATAAAAAACCATGGTCAAACTCTTGCCTGATCCTTGAGTGTGCCACACCACGCCGCAACGTCGGTCACCCTCTCGACCGGTTGCCTCAACTGTTTTGACCACGGCTTTGTTGGTAGCATGGTACTGGTGGTAGGCGGCTACTTTTTTGCTGATTTTCTCTCCATCAGTCTCAAACACGATAAAGTTATTAATAATGTCAAGAAGTCTTTGTTTTTCAAAAATCCCTTTAAGTAAAACTTCCAGCTGTGGTACGGAGTTTGGCGCTAAATCCGCTCCTTCGATTGTCCTCCATCTGGTAAACCACTCAAAGTTTGCCGAAATCGTGCCGACTCTGGCCTCCAAACCGTCGCTCACTATTGCCAGTTCGTTATAGGTAAAAAGAGAGGGAATTTCGCTTTTGTAGGTTTGTATCTGATTATATGCGCCTTTGACAGTGGCTCCGGTATCTGCCGGATTTTTAAGTTCGATAACAGCAATAGGTAAGCCATTGATAAAGATAACCACATCCGGCCGCCTTTGATTCCTTCCTTCGATAACTGTATATTGATTAACCGCCAGAAAATCGTTATTGCCGGGTTTAGCTAAATCCAAAAGTCTCACTTTGTCTCCGGCAATTGAGCCGTCTTCTCTTTGATGCTCAACATCCACCCCGTCCCGAAGCATCGCATGAAAAGCCTTATTATTGACGATAAGTTGAGGGCTGATACTTGTTGCCCGCAGTACTTTTCGAAGAGCATCTTCGCGGGCGTCATCTGGAATATCCGGATTCAAGCGGGTAATAGCAGTCTTCAGTCTTTCCACCAAAACAACATCCGAATAGCTGGCACGCTCCGGTTTCTCACCATCAGGCGGTGGTGCTATCTCTGGCCCTCCAACCACACCATACCCAAGCTCTTCGAGCCACTCCAGCGTCGCCTGTTCTAAATCTGATTCTGTATATTTCATACTGTCTTTTTACTTTCTTTAATCTGTTGTCCTTTGTATTCACTAATTTCAAAATAGTTATCGGGATTATTTGCGTCAGTTTTTACTAAATATGTTTTATCATTATGTTCTAAGACTATCGTTCTAAGGGGATACATCCAATTAGTCCGATCTGCATATTCAAGCTTGATACTTACTTTACCTGCAAAATATGTATTGATTTTATTTAAAGTTTCAAAATAGATCCTTTCTTGACGGTTCTCGTATTCTTTTGCCGAATATATCTTTATTGCAAAAACTGATAAAGAGAAGACAGCAAGACATATCATTACTACATAAGAAATCGCCACTACTAAAATATTTTGAGCGCTTAAAAATAGTGCAAATACTGCAATACATCCTAAAACAGCAATATAAGCAAGTTGATATATTGTAAAACCCCAAGGCTCGCTAATTTTATCTTGGCTTTGTTGTTTGGGTGTCTGTAAGCTTGGGGCTCCCTTTTCTGTTAAGGGTGATTGAGGCTGTTTTTCGTTCTGCTGTCTTTGTTGCTCCCAATATTGGTCCCTTCTTTTCTTATCAGGGTATATCTTTACATCTATACTATGTCTATTCGTATATGTTCCAAGGACGATTGAGAAAGTTAAAACAATAGCAATGATATTTGAAATGTTAAAAAATTCAGGTCTTTGGGCAAAAAGTGAAGCAAAGTTGCTACTTAAAAAATACTGAGATAAAGCAACCATAATAGCTGCTACAAACCCTATAGATTGGAATAGATCTTCTAAAAATGTCCTATTTTTCATACTCTCAACCTCCCACTCATCAATCTTGGTAAAAGAGCATCTCTTATTGCTGTTAAGTGCTCTATTTCGTTGTGTATTTGTCGATATTTGACGAACAAAGATTCTATACAGTTACAAAATTCCTCCAAAATCTGATCTTGAGGTATAACTATGAGTATAGAATTTAGATTGCTTTGATTAAGTTTTGGCTGAACTGCTCCTGTGATATAGGATGCAATGTTTGTTACTTCAAAGAAAAGTTTTAATACCTCTGTTGAAAATCCCTTTTTGCCGCTTAATACATGAGCGTGGTTATTTACCCAAAATTTCCCCCAGACATATTGAGTAACCGCAGTTTCCTTATCAGTGATTACTGTTCCGTCTTCTCCCACCAACAAATAAATTCCGTCAAAAAGATAGTCATCAACGTAATCTAATACTCCAGTTGCTCCGTAATACCTATAATTTCCTTTGCGTTTCTCTCTTTCTCTGCTCGATAAGGGTATCCTTTTTGAGTCAAAATTTTCTACCACGTCTCCAAGATATCCAACTTTCCACCCCTCCGGTATCTCGCCTAATTCCGAATCTACCATTCTGCCCCCGCTTGATTTATAGGGCTTGCCTTGCTCGTTAGGGAATTCAAAATCCACAAACCACCGCTTGAAAAGCGCCTTGCCGATCTCCTCAAGCGTCTTGTTCATTTTCCGGTTTAGCTCGATCTTGTCATCAAGAGAAGAAAGAATATAAGCAATTTGTTGCTGTTCGTCTAGAGATGGTATTGGGAACTTATAATTTGCTATAAAATCCCAGCTGGCTCTAGGCATCTTTGTCCCTTCACTACTTTCTATAGCTTTATTCAAAAAGATGTCACTACCAACTAAGAAATATAAAAACTTTTGATCTATTCCTTGTTTTGCTCGCAAAACCCATATATCGGTCGAACAAACGCCATCAAATTTTGGCGAATAAACTTTTTTAAAATATGGTCTTAACTTTCCAAAAAGTATATCGCCGGAAACAAATTTAAACTTATTGCTCTGAATTTCATCAGATTTTCCTATACCGTTTATAGCAAACCCACCTTCACAAAGATGCTCTAGCCCCAAATAAACTGATCCTTCATCTCTTCCGTCTTTTTTAGGATTAAATATGTCTTTTGAATTATAAGCCACTTCTCCAAACGGCTCTAGACTCCAATCCTCTGGAATTTCACCGATTTCGGTTTGCTTATAGTCTGTTTTGCTCATACTCATGGATTGAAGTATTTATAAACTTCAAAAAGTAAGTTTCCTAAAGCGATGATTAACCCAAATCCAGCAATGATGACGCCAGCGAGAGTGATTCTATTAAGTGCGATTGTCAATCTTTCAGATGATTTTCCAGCATCTTCGATATTTTTATTAAACTTCTCGCCTACACTAATAAGTTGGCCCAATTTTTCTTCAATTTGCCCAATTTTGTGATAAAAACCCGTAGGGGTAGTTTTTTCGGAAAAATACCAACCCATTACATCTAAGAACTTATCTATTTTTTCTTCTCTATCTTTACCCTTAATAAAATTTCCGCTCATATCTCAAATCCAACTTTTTTTAAATTCTCTCTAATTTTCTGTTCCAGATCCTTTGACTGCCTGAATTGCTCTGATAATTCTTTGGTCAGCCGTGCCATTTTTTCTTCGAATACCTCATCATCTTCCATCTCAAAATCCGTGCCCACATAACGGCCGGGAGTAAGGACAAAACCGTTTTTCTCTACTTCTTCAATTGAGGCAACCTTACAAAAACCTTTTTTATCTTCATATTTGCCATTTTTATTTCTCCAGTTGTGGTATGTTTGGGAGATTGCGGTTATATCCTCATCGGTAAGTTCCCGATGTCTGCGGTCGATCATTTTGCCCATCTTGCGGGCGTCGATAAAAAGAACCTCATTATGTCTATCCCGAAACTTATTGTTGTAGCGATCCCTAGAAACAAACCAAAGACAAGCCGGAATCTGGGTGGTATAGAAGAGCTTATCCGGCATGGCGATAATACAGTCAACCAGTCCGTTTTTGACTAAATTTTTCCTGATTTCTCCTTCTCCGGATGTGTTTGATGAAAGCGAGCCGTTGGCCATGACGAAACCGGCAATCCCTGTTGGTGAAAGATGATGGATGAAGTGCTGGATCCAGGCATAGTTGGCATTGCCAGTTGGCGGCACTCCATATTTCCAGCGGACATCTTCTCGCAAGCGTTCACCGCCCCAGTCGCTGATGTTAAACGGAGGATTAGCTAAGATAAAATCTGCCTTTAGGTCTTTATGCTGATCGTTATGGAAGCTGTCGCCAAGGTAGATATGCTTACTTTCAATGCCTCTTATGGCCAGGTTCATTTTACAAAGCCGCCAGGTGGTAGGATTTGATTCCTGGCCGAAGATTGAGACATCCTCAATTCTGCCGCCATGGCTTTGGACAAACTTTTCGCTTTGAACAAACATGCCGCCACTGCCGCAACATGGGTCAAACACCCGGCCTTTGTAAGGCTCAATCATATAAACCAGAAGCCGAACTACAGAAGCCGGAGTAAAAAACTCACCGCCGCCTTTACCTTCAGCACTGGCAAACCGGCCGATAAAGTACTCATAAACCCTGCCCAAGACGTCTTTTGACCGGCTTTCTTTATCTCCCAAACCGATGGTACCGATAAGATCGATAAGTTCTCCCAGGCGCTGTTTGTCCAGAGTCGGCCGGGCATAATCTTTGGGAAGCACGCCTTTAAGCGAGGGGTTTTCTTTTTCAATAGACAGCATGGCATCATCAACCAGTTTGCCGATTTCTGCTTTCTTTGCGTTTGAAAGCAAGAAATTCCAGCGGGCCTCTTGCGGTACCCAGAAGACGTTTTCAGCCAGATACTCGTCTTTGTCCTCCGGATCGGATAATTTGTCAGCTTTCAATTTTTCGTGAAGTTCTTCGAAAGAGTCGGAGATGTATTTAAGGAAGATAAGGCCCAAGACTACGTGCTTATAGTCCGAGGGGTCCATGTTGTTTCGCATCTTGTCAGCGGCTGCCCACAACTTTTCCTCAAACCCCAAGTTAGCGCTGGTTGTTTTCTTCATAATTTTAAATTCTCCCTGATTTTATATATATTGCCATCTTCCTTATTTTACCAGAATTTCTAAATTTGGAGTAAAAAGTGAATTTTCGGGGTTATCAAATTCTGATTTCCACCCTCCACTTTCCACCCGAGTTGTGGGTTGGCTTGACACGTTACTCTTGACACTTTATACAAGCGGTATGTTATACTAAATGTTGTTTAATACTACACTTTGAGCAATCCGTTTAATGAAACGTGCGAAGTTCGCACTTCCTTAAATGGATAGTTAGAGCGGATTGCTCCGAGTGTAGTATTTTTTATTGCATATATCATGGATTTTCCCGATTTTTTCTTTAATCATCTCGTACCATTTTCTGTTTCCTCTTTCAACTGTTTGAAATACGGCATAAGCAACATAGTCAGCAACCTGTAATCCTCCATGGGTATAATGAGGATTGTGATGATATCTTAATTTAAGATCTGTTTGTAATTTCGGATGGCTTTGCAGGTAATCAAGCCTTACCCGTTCAACTTCTGTTTCCAATTCTTTTCTTAATTTCAATTTACTGTCCTTGCGGCTGAAAATAATTTCAGTTGATTGAGCTTGATGGCAAAGATTTTTTATAAGTTGTCCTGCCATAACTCCATACATTCTGCCTGGATTTCTTTTAAGCGGATCGTAACATAGCAGTTTTTCTATTATCAGAACATCGATTTTGACATCCAAAGAATTGATACAAGCATAAAATCTTTCTCTTACTTGCGGATAATCTGTTTGTGCATGAAACGAATCAAGAGTATATACTGATGAAAAAATATTAGTAAGCAATTTGTCATTAAGTAATTCCGATCTGAAAGAAGTTATTTTTTGTTGAAGTCCAAGTTGGTTAATACTCCTAACAGCGGCAAGTACTAAATATCTTGAAGCTTGGTTTTTTTCAACCAAATTTACCCCTTTAGCTGAAAATATCTCCGGTTTGCCTGACTCATCAATAAACAGCCATTGTTTACTAACAGTATTATTTTTCATATCTCAAATCCAACTTTTTTTAAATTCTCCAAAACCTTTATATACCCCTTACTCAACTCCTTTTCTTTCGCTTCTTTTATTTTAGCATCAACTTTCTCCACTGAATTATACAACTCTTTTAACCTCTGCCAACCGGATTTTGAGGATTTTTGGAAGATAAACATCAAAACCTCTTTTCAGAAGCTCGCCAATAACTGTTAATTTTCCTTGTTTTTCTATGGTTTGCGCGGCTTTTCTCATCTCCCCTATTTTACCAGAATTTCTAAATTTGGAGTAAAAAGTGAATTTTCGGGGTCTTTGACAAGGGATTGTCAAATTCTGGAGTTAAAAAAACAATACAACAAGCTATAATTAAAATGATTGTTATTCTGTTAAGGCATGTTGAAAATCTCGCCTTTTATCCTATAGTTTGAACTTTATCCAATAATTTGGTATATAACGTACTATGCAACCTTTAGAAAGTGGTATATTTCCATCTTGCGATTTTGAAAGTGAAAAACCCGGCAATATTCTATGAAAATATAAATTAGCAACATGAAAAAAAGAACCAGATTCAATCCGATATTTGATAATAGGTCCGGGTGTTGAGCTGAATTACGGTGAATGGGAAGACAGCGACTCTGTAAGAACGATTGCCTCAACAAGGTTAATGGTCCGCAGGAGAATTAAGAAATGGCGCTCTGCCAGTCCGTATAATGGAAGGTGATATTGCTGGCGATGAATTATTCTTTTATCATCAGCCTGAACCAAATAAAGAAAGATAAATGAAGCATATAGAAGCAAGATAAGCCACAACTTAGAGGTGTTTTGAAGATTAAAAACAACTCGACAGGCATTTGGCAGAAAGAGGAATAGTTTACAACAGATCAACAAGAGCTTTGGGTATTCATTTATCTGATGGTTCAAGTGAAATTATTATTGACAGTAGTTACTATTTACGGGGAGAGATAAGAAAAAACCAGTTGCCTGCAATTGCAAGACACGAGGAAGTTGAACTCACAGCGGATAAAGATCATCCAGAATCTCATCTGCAAGGTTAGTTGGCTGAATACCAGTACATAAGAGATCATTTCGGTCCTCAATTACGGATATATCATGGCAGGTTATGCACGCTTCTTGGTGGGATAAACGATACAAGAGGCAGAGCTTTTGTTAGCATATTGGGAAAACAATAAACTAAACCTATTTATTGAAAAGGGTTATTAGTTGTGTACGGTATGATATATTCCTTATCCTTGATATAACAATTTGATTAAATTCTGTAAGAACTTTATTTGATTAAATAAAAAACCCACCTTTCGTATATCCGAGAAGGTGGGTTTCTAAATTGTACACATATAGTTTGCTTGCCAATTACTGTTGCGGTGTATTTCCTTCCTCTGCCGGTGTCGTCGGTGGAGGCGTAACTGGCTGAGTTGGTTGAGTTGGTTCTTCTCCTTGTCCTTCACCGGTAACAGGTGGAGTACTAATAGGATTAGGAGGAGTTCCTCCGCCAACATCAGTCGGTTGGTTCATAGAATCATCCTGCATTTTTTCCCACCTCCTTTCTTTATTATTTTCTTAGTTTTAGTTTAACATTATTTATTAATTTATAAAGGTTTTTGCATTATATATTATCAGGATAGAAAAAAGAATATACAATCTATTGTTGACCTGACTTTTGTTGCTGTTTGTTTTCTGATTGCAGTTATATTAGCAGAGATATCGGCTTTCACGAGTTTTTATCTCATGGGTTATGGGTATAATCATACCAATTCATCCCGATCTCTTTTATTAAAAAATTTAATAGGAATATATTACTTGTAAAGACGCTATCAAATCTTCTAAATAATAAATAATATAATGGAAAATAAGTATTGGTTACTCATTATTTACAAACCTAAACCTATTTGAATTATGATAAATGGAAACCCGATGAAAACGACAATTACTGTTAGAAGAAGTCTTTTTTTACTCATAGTAAAAATAGTAATTACAGAACTAATTTTTGAATTTACCTATATTGGTTGGCGTCTTCTGATAGACCTTAATATTCTACAGTTCTCCCAAGAAAGTCTTCTTATAATCCATTCATTTTCAATATTTATCTTCTTTATACTAATTACTGTTGTTCAAACCAGCATTATCCTGTTTATTTTATTGGATTGGATAAACAGGTATTATGAGATAAAACCGGATGAGATAGTATTTAAAACAGGCATAATTTCTTCACAAGAAAAAGCTTATCCGTATGTAAATATCCAGTCAATTGAGGTTATACAAAATTTTTGGGGTAAACTGTTTAACTATGGAAATGTCAGGATATATATTCCTACACTTGGACACGATCTGTTTTTCACTGAAGTTTCAAAACCGAATGAATTCGCTGAACTTATAAAACAAATGCTACCGGATAAAGATAAAAGCGGACAATTTCTATTTAAAAGGGAAGGTCAAAAATAATTAATTTTCACATTTAGATGATGACAGAATCTAAATTTAATAAGCAATTCCGGATCTTTTTAATCTTTATAATTATTGCTGTTTTTATTGTAATTCTCCATTTTCTTTTCCATCCTTACAGAGTATTGGATATGGATACAAGCATCTTCTACATGGATGAGAAATATACTTTAGCTTCATTTTTCACCACTGTTACAGCATTCCTGGTTGGTTATCTTTGCTTGATAAAATCCTTTTCTACGGAGAAAAAGTTAAGAGATAATCTTGGTAATATAGGATTTGGTCTGTTTTTCCTGATCTTATCCTTTGATGAATATTTTGAAGTGCATGAGTATATTAATACGATAATCAAATCATCTTTTAAAAAAAATGGGCTTTTTGGTGTTTTATCAAGCATCTCATGGGTATTTTCTCTTTTTTTAGTAATCTTAGTCGTTTTCCTGTTGTTTATTATTAAGATAAAAAACACCGGAAAAGAATTAAGAAAACCCCTGATATATGGCTGTTTCAGTTTTTTATTTGTAATGTTATTTGAATTAATGGGATCTGTAACATATGGGCAGAATATCTATCTTTATTTTGTAGCTATTGAAGAAGGTATGGAAATGATAGGTGTATCGTTTTTCCTTTTGGCAGCTCTTCTTGAAGAGAAATAATAATTCTTAATCAAATATTTTTGAATATAAATGCTTATAACCCAAAAATCTTAGGAAGTTTGTTTTTACTTACTAGGATTTGTGTAAATTTGTCAAATCTGTCAACCTCTGGAATTGATAAGATCTTTGTCAACGGCAATCTATTTCTTCTTGGCTTGCCGTGTACCGAATGATACGCGGTACCCCCAGCCGGATTCGAACCGGCGATTTACACGTTGAGAACGTGTCGTCCTAGGCCGCTAGACGATGGGGGCAAGATAAGATTGATTATACCTTCTCTATAGGTTATTGACAATAAGAATCAAAAAGAGTATAGTCAGAATAACTAAACGTATTACTCTTCTTTTCCCCAAAATCTATTTACAAAAAGGGGTTTTTTTTGGTAAAAGGAAAAAAGATAAGCGTAAAAAATTAAAAAAATATGGCAGAAGATCAAAAAATTTTACTTACAAAAGAAGGATTGGAAGAGTTAAAAAAAGAATATGAACTGCTGGTGAATAAAAAAAGGCCGGAGCTGGTTGACAGGCTTGCCTTGGCGCGAACACAAGGAGATTTAGCAGAAAATAGCGAATATACTTCCGCCAAGCAAGATTTAGCTTTTATAGATGGTCGTATTGCCGAACTAGAGCAGGTATTGCATGAGGCAAAAGTGGTGGTGCGCTATTCAAAGAAAAAGGTAGATATCGGCTGTAAAGTTACTCTTCATCTAAAAGGAAAAAAAGAAATATTTACTATTGTTGGCGAATGGGAGGCTGATCCCGCGCAAAAGAAGATATCTCATTCTTCGCCACTTGGCAAAGCTTTAATCGGAAAAAAAGTTGGAGACAAAGTGGAAGTAGAAGCTCCGGTGGGAAAAATTGTTTATAAGATTCTCTCAATTGACTAAAAGAAAAAATAATAAATGAGCTCGCCGGCAAAGCCGGCTTTTTTTGTTCGGATTATTGATTAGTGGAGGAGAATATCAGATAATAATTACAATTTCTTATGGCTACAATTAACCAATTGATTCAAGCAAGGAAGCAAAAACTTGAAGCTTTGAGAAAAAAAGGGATTAATCCCTATCCGGCAAGATGTAAAAGAGAGCAAACAGTTTTCGACGCAAGAAAAATGGATGGTAAAGCTGTGGCAATTGCTGGAAGAATACTTAGCATCAGAGGTCACGGCAAACTTATTTTTGCGGATATAAAAGATGAAAGCGGAAAAGTGCAGATAGCTTTCAAAGCTGATTTACTCTCAAAAGATGCTTTCTCTCTAGTGTCTTTAATAGATATTGGAGATTTTTTGGCTGTGCAGGGGAAAGTAAAAAAGACTGTAGCTGGAGAAATAACAGTTTTTGCCGAAAATTTTCAAATAATTGCCAAGTCTCTTCGTCCTCTTCCTGATAAATGGTGCGGATTGAAGGATGTTGAAGAATGTTACCGCAAAAGATATCTAGATATTCTTATAAATCCAGAGGTGAAGAAAGTTTTTGAAATAAGATCAAAAATAATCAATAGTATGAGAGATTTTTTACTTAAAAAAGGATATACAGAAGTAGAAACGCCAGTGCTTCAGCCAATATATGGAGGAGGACTGGCAAGGCCTTTTAAAACTTATCACAACGCTTTGGGGATACCTCTTTATATGAGGATTTCTACCGAACTTTATTTAAAAAGGTTAATAGTTGCCGGATTTGAGAAAGTTTTTGAGTTCGCCCATGTGTTTCGAAATGAAGGAATAGACAAAGATCATAACCCCGAGTTTACCATTTTAGAGACTATGGAGGCTTATGTTGATTATCGTTATAACATGAATTTGGTAGAGGAATTGATAGAGTATGCGGTTAAAAATACTATGGGTACAACAAAAGTTCACTACCAAGGGCAGGAGATTGATTTTAAAATTCCATGGAAAAGAATGAGTATGGTAGAAGCAGTAAAAAAAGTTACTGGAGTTGATTTTGGCAAGATTACCGATGTCAAGGAGGCAATAAAAATTGCCTCTCAAATAGGATTGCAGCTTGAAAAATATCATAAGTTATCAGTCGGATTTATTCTTGCAGGAATCTTTGAGGAAAAAGTTGCCCCGACTCTTATTCAGCCGACAATTATTTACGACTATCCTGTCGAAACCTCTCCTTTAGCTAAAAAGTGTGAGTATGACAAAAGGTATGTAGAGCGGTGGGAGCATTATGTTGGCGGCAAAGAATCCTCTAACAATTATTCAGAGCTCAATGATCCTTTAGAATTGGCTGTTAGATTTCTAGACGAGCGTAAAAAAGAAAGATTAGGCGATGCGGAAGCTCATCAAACCGATGAGGATTTTATCGAAGCATTGGAATATGGTATGCCTCCTACTTCAGGAATAGGACCCGGAATTGATAGGTTAGTAATGATTGTCACAAATTCCCAAAACTTGCGTGATGTAATGCTTTTTCCCACTTTAAGACCTAAAAAAGAAGTAAATAAAAAAGACACTGGCAAAGAAAGGATCAACAAACAAGAGAAAAATTAAAATATAAAAACGCCAAAATTAAAAAAAGAATCTAAATATGTTTACGAGAGACAAAGCTTTGGAGTTACTACACAAGAATATGAAAAATAACAATCTGCGAAAACACTGCTACGCGGTTGAGGCGGTAATGCGCGCATTGGCAAAATATTTCGGTGAAAATGAAGAAAAATGGGGCATTGCTGGACTAATTCATGATGTCGATTACGAGCTAACAAAAAACGATTCTTCAAAACATGTGGTCACCGCCATCACCTGGTTAAAAGATGCGGCAGTGGAACAGGAAATAATAGATGCGGTATACGCCCATGGATGGAAATTTGTCCAAGGGTGTCCTAAACCAAAAAACAAAATGCAATGGTCCCTTTATTGCTGCGACGAGCTGACAGGTCTTATTGTTGGCGTGGCTTTAGTTAGACCAGACAAAAAACTGGCTTCGGTAACAGTGGATTCTGTATTGAAAAAATGGGATAACAAGGCTTTTTGCGCCGCAGTCGACAGGAATCAAATCAAGCTTTGCGAAGAGAAATTAGGAATAAAATTAAATGACTTTATTCAGATAGCGCTTAGCGCCATGCAGAGAATAAGTGATGTTCTAGGTTTGTAAAAAAGATACTTGACAACAATATTATTATTTCATATGGTTGTTATAACATGAATCCTGCCCAGTCTCTTTTTTTATTCCCCGCAGAATATACCTCTACCAAAAAAATCAGCAAAATAACTATTGTTTATAATGTAGTCAAACAGCTTGAATACGGTGAAGAACATGATTTGTTATCCGAAGAAGATACTTTAAAGACTGTACAAGAAGTATTTCAGGTATTGGCAAAAGAAGGATTTAACATTGAACTGTTTGAGCTAAATGAAAACTCGGTGGCTGGATTAATGGAGGTAGATACTGATTTATTTTTTAATCTTTGTTACGGCATAGGTTCTATTCCCAAAAGCGAGTCAGAAGTGGCAAAATTATTAGAAAAAACCGGAAAACCCTTTACCGGTGCCACCTATCAATCCATAAATTTAACCAATGACAAAATTGCAACTAAAAAAAGATTTCTGGAAAATAATATTCCTACTCCAAAATTTCAGCTTTTTACCTCATTGTCCACTCCTTTGGATAAATCTTTGCTGTTTCCTTTGATTGTTAAACCAGTCAATGAGCATTGCAGTTTGGGGATAAATGAGAATTCGGTCGTTTCTAATATTAAAGAATTACATAATAGATTAAAATACCTTTTTCACACCTATCAGGGACCGATACTAGTTGAGGAGTATATAGATGGAAGAGAACTAAGTCTGACTCTTTTGGGTAATAATCCAAATATAAAAGTTTTGCCAATATCGGAAATTATTTTTGGCCGTTCTTATCAGAAAAAAAGATGGAAAATTGTTGATTTTGCGGCTAAATGGATTGAAGAGTCGGTAAATTATAAAGACACTGTGGGTATTTGTCCTGCTTCTTTAAAAGAAGAAATAAAATTATTAATTGAAGAATTAGCTAAAAAAGCTTATATTTTGTGCGGCTGTCGAGATTACGCTCGGTTAGATTTGAGATTATCGCCTGATGGAACTCCGTATTTTTTGGAGATTAATATCAATCCAGGCATCGGTCCACAAGATGGGGCGGTCAGATCTGCGAAAACAGCTGGAATGGATTACTCATCATTCCTCAAGACAATTATTAAGATTGCTCTACTGCGTTGTTGCTCGAAGTAAATATCATCTTAACTGCCAAATAAATATAAAAGTGGTAAAATTATATTCTTATGTTTAAATTTCTTACTAAATTTTTAAATGCCAATGAGAAAGAAATAAATAGGATAAGGCCGATTGTTGAAAGAATTAATTCACTGGAGGAAGAAGTAAGGAAATTAAAAGATGACAAATTCAAAGAAAAAACTTCAGAATTTAAAATCCGTCTCAATGAAGGGGAGAATTTAGATGATATTTTACCTGAGGCTTTTGCTTTGGTGCGGGAAGCAGCCAGAAGAGTAATCGGAGAGAGACATTTTGATGTTCAGCTTATTGCGGCAGTAGTTCTTCATCGAGGATCAGTAGCAGAACAAAAAACTGGCGAGGGAAAAACTTTATCTGCGATACCAGCTCTGTATTTAAACGCATTAACAGGAAGAGGCACCCATTTGGTAACTGTCAATGATTATCTGGCGCGGCGTGACTGCGGTTGGATGGGTCCAATTTTTTATCTTTTAGGACTGACTACTTCTGCTATGATTCATGATCAGTCTTTTATTTATGATCCGAATTATATGGATGGATCGGCTTCTGATTGGCGACTTATTCATCTTCGTCCAATATCAAGAAAGCAAGCTTATGAGGCCGATGTAACTTATGGGATAAATAGCGAATTCGGTTTTGATTATCTTCGCGATAATATGGTTTCAGATTCTTCTCAGATGGTTCAGCGAGGTTTTCACTTTGCCATTGTAGATGAAGTGGATTCGGTTTTGATTGATGAGGCAAGGACTCCGCATATTATTTCAGCTCCAGACACGGAACCAACAAAAAAATATTATGAATATGCCAAAATCGTTGAGAAACTACAGCCAGGAGAAGAATTTGTGGTAGATGAAAAAATGCATACGGCTCATCTGACAGAAAAAGGAATTGCCAAAGTGGAAAAAATCCTGGGAGTAGATAATTTATATGAAAAAGATTTTGCTACCGTCCATCATCTTGAAGCAGCGCTAAAGGCAAAAACCTTATTTCATCGTGATAAGGAGTATGTGGTCAAAGATGGACAGGTAATTATAGTAGATGAATTTACCGGAAGACTTCTTTATGGCAGAAGATTTTCAGAAGGACTTCATCAAGCAATTGAAGCTAAAGAAGGGGTAATAATCCAGCAGGAATCGAAGACACTAGCTACTGTTTCTTTGCAGAATTATTTTAGAATGTATCAAAAACTGGCAGGTATGACGGGTACAGCAGCTACAGAAGCTGAAGAATTTCATAAGATATATTCTTTGGATGTAATAGTGGTTCCTACTAATAAACCTATGATAAGAGTTGATTATCCGGATATGGTTTATAAAACAGCCAGAGCTAAATTTAAAGCAGTGGTAGAGGAGATAAAAAAGAGTTATCAAAAAGGCCAGCCGGTATTGGTTGGTACAACCTCGATTGAAAAGAATGAATATTTGTCTGAATTACTGCAGAAAGAAGGTATTCCTCATCAGCTTCTTAATGCAAAAAACCATGAAAAGGAAGCCAACATTATTGCCAACGCTGGTAAAAAAGAATCAGTGACAGTAGCCACCAATATGGCCGGTCGTGGAGTTGATATTATTTTAGGTGGATCTCCCCCAAGTAGATATTCGCTTGAGGCACAAGGAAATACTAAAGATTATGATCTTTTATTTAAACAATGGCAGAAAAATCATCAGCAAGTAGTAAATCTTGGCGGTCTATATGTAATTGGTACCGAAAGACATGAATCCAGAAGAATAGATAATCAGCTTCGCGGTAGAAGCGGCAGACAAGGCGATCCTGGTTCTAGCCGTTTTTTTGTAGCTTTGGATGATGATATTATGAGACTTTTTGGCGGCGACCAAGTAGCAAAACTAATGACAATATTTAAACTGCCCGAAGATGTGCCTTTAGAGCATCCGATGGTCAGTAAAGCCATAGAACAGGCACAGGTAAAAGTTGAGGGATTTCATTTCGATACCAGAAAGCATCTAGTAGAGTACGACGACGTTTTAAACAAACAAAGAGAAATTATTTACGGTCTGCGCAAAAAAATTGTATTAGGCGAAAATATTAGAGATTTGGTCATGGAGAAACTGGAACAAGAGGTGGATAAAATAGTTAATCTTTATCTCGCAGATGGTTTTTCTCAAGAGGAAAAAGAAAAAATCATAGAGGAATTTATTTCAATTATTCCTTTCGATCTTAACTCACGAAAAGCGCTTCTAGGCGAACTGCATAAATTATCCAGTATTGAGAATATTTCTACCTTTTTGAAAAAAATAGTAAAAGACACTTATCTTCAGAAAGAAAAACAAGTAGGAGAAGAAATAATGCGGCAAATAGAAAAATGGGTGATTTTATCTATTGTTGATAATCTTTGGATGACTCATCTAGATGCGATTGATGATCTAAGAGAAGGAATTGGTCTTAGAGGATATGGTCAGCTGGATCCTTTAGTTGAGTACAAAAATGAAGCTTATTTGATGTTTGAAAGACTTATTGCAAATATTGATTATGAACTGACGCATAGAATTTTTAAAGTTCAGGTTCAAATTTCTCCTGATCAAATACAGGCTTTGCAGCAACAACAGCAGACTACGATTCAACAGTCAGCTAGACAACAAAGACAAAAACAGCAAGCCGCTCCTCTTAATAAAAAAAAGAAAATAGGTAGAAATGATCCGTGTTGGTGCGGTGCTACTAAATCAGATGGTACGCCAAAGAAATTTAAACATTGTCATTATCCGCAACAGGCGAATGAATAACATTTCCTGCAGTGATCTGGTTGGATTGAGATTAATACGATATTTCATACGCTGGACAAATAGATAAAAATAAGGTAAAAATTAATCAATATTAATTAATAATAAAAAATTAAAGGAGGGATAAAAATGAAAGGATTTACTACCGATATTGAAAAAGATACTTTGGAAAACACCAATTTCCGCAAAGTTCTTTACACCGGAAAACATAGTCAGTTGGTGCTGATGTGTTTAAAACCAAAAGAAGAGATTGGGATGGAAGTTCATCCCGACAATGATCAATTTTTCCGTTTTGAAAAGGGGCAGGGAAAATGCATCATTGACGGTCATGAGTACTTGTTAACAGATGGCGTGGCTGTTGTTGTTCCTGCCGGAGCGCAGCATAATATCATAAATACTTCCAGTGATGAGGAGTTAAAGCTGTATACTATTTATTCTCCGGCTCATCACAAAGATAAAATTATTCGAAAAACGAAAGAAGAGGCTTTGGCTAACGAAGCGGAATTTGACGGAGTAACATCCGAGTAAAGCACTTCCTAAAAAATTTTTAAGATACGCTGTCAGCTAGTTGATTTTCGATTTGTTTGACTCTTTCTAGATTTTTAGCAAAAACTAGATAACCGATAATTCCCATTGAAAGATAGGAAGTGATAGTAGGGATAATTCCTTCCTTTTTTTCTTTTGAAAAGTAGTATTTTTCTGCTCTTTTTTTAAAATCGGAGTAGGTTTTTATTTTATTTGAAACAGGAAGAAAATCATTTGAGGCAATCACTGTCTTCTGAAAGAAATTTTTTCCAAACAAGTATAGGGCTGTTTCATAGATATGCGTCCCTCCGGTGCGGCGAAGGTTGGATTCAACCGCATAAATATTGTGTTTTTTATCAATTACTAAATCAATATCAAAAATGCCTTTATAGCCAAGTTCAGCTAAAGCCTGGCCGAATTCCTGACAGTTTGCAGCTACTCGATTAAAATCGATATCAGACTGCTCTTCTAGTTGTTGAGAAATAATGATGCCTTCGAAAGCGGCATTTTTTCCAAGCCTCTGAAAGCAGTTATAAGTGTGTTTTAAATCACTGTTTATCTTAAATTCGACCGAAGGGCTGCCTCCATAAAAATTATTGTCAACATCCACATATTCTTCCACAACGAAGTTTTCTTCAAACCAAATTCTTTCCCGATGATTCGCTCTTAGATATCTTTTAAAGTCTTTTTCTTTTTTTGGTAGATATTTACACTGATAAAATACTATTCCAAGACCGCTGATACCTCGATTGTATTTAATAACAAAATTTGTCTTTTTTTGATAAAACCACCAAGCTGCCTCTATAGCTTCGCTAAGATCATCCACGATAAATCCTTGAGGAATCTTGACAAAACTGTTTTCATCTATTGCTTTTTCCCATAATTTACGAAAACCTACTTTACAGTTATAATGATCCCTGATAAAACGATTTTTTGGAGAAACAGTTTCTGGGGTATTGAATTTAAGACCTTTTTGGCGCCAAAGCGCCAAGAGATCAAAAAATTCCTCCGTGGCGTAATAAGGAATGATATTTATACCGGGATTTGAGTAAATAATTTTTTCCAGTTGCTCAAATAATAATTTTTCCTTGATGATATCAAGACAGAGACGGGAAGTTGGTTGAGAAGGATAAAGATTGAGAAAATTTGAATAACCCAACAATAATTGCAGATCGAAAATATATTCCTTTTCAACAGGATATGAAGTGACAACAACTTTATTTCCGTTTCCGTAAAGAACTGCTCTTTCTGCTTCTAAAAGATCTCTTTCCACGCTTCCTGCGCTAGTTTGGTCGCCAGCTTTTTTATAAGTTAGATAATAAGCTTCAGCGATATTGGAGATGACCAAAATTTTATATTGGTTTTGTTTTATCAGTTTTT